>OCVV012862998.1_pt1 | contig 79935 bp, 86 predicted proteins | sample 1539721 | NCBI WGS metagenome assembly OCVV01 (sample SAMN02144230, study PRJEB22623) | gut metagenome | biome: sheep rumen | host: Ovis aries | place: New Zealand
ACGCAAATTTGGCGCACTGCGAACAAAGACGGGGACATTTGACGAAAAATATTATTATTCAGTATTGCGTAATGTCCCCTTTTGTTCTTATATAATTCTCTTGCAGCGAGACTTTTGTTTTTTAATTTGATTGAACCAGATTAGTAAATGTTGTATAATTACGATATAATTTTAGGTGGGTCTGGCACTTTTGCCAATTTTCTGTCAAAAATGGTCGGCCCTTGGAGGAAATATGATAGAAATAAAGAATGTTTCAAAGTCATATGCGTCAAGAAAAATAATTGATGGATTGGATTTGCAAATTAGGAATGGAGAAGTGTTTGGTTTTTTGGGACCAAATGGAGCAGGGAAGACAACTACAATAAAGATGATTACTGGAATAACTAAAATCGATAGTGGAGATATTCTTATAGACGGAAAGAGTATTGCGGCTGAGCCAATAGAGGCTAAGAAGTTGTTTGGACTTGTGCCTGATAATCCAGATATTTTTTTGAAACTTAAGGGAATTGAATATTTAAACTTTTTAGCAGATATTTATGATGTTGATTCTGCAAAGAGAAAAGAGCATATAGAGAAGTGGGCCAAAGAGTTTGGCATATACAATAATTTGAATGATAGAATTCAAAGCTATTCGCATGGAATGAGACAAAAGATTAATCTTATTGGAGCGACACTTCATAGTCCAAACAATATTATATTGGATGAGCCAATGGTAGGGCTTGATCCAAAATCATCACATATGCTTAAAAATATGATGAAAGAGTATTCTGAAAGCGGAAAAACTGTATTTTTCTCAACTCATGTTCTAGAAGTGGCAGAGAAGATTTGTGATAGAATTGGAATTATTAATAACGGGAAACTTCTATTTGTAGGGACTATAGATGAATTAAAAGCACAAATGAAGGAAGAAAAATCACTTGAAGATATGTTTTTAGAAATTGTGGAAGAATAACTATTATTATAGAGGAGCAATATGAAAAATATATATGCACTAACCAAGGTTTTTATTGAGGAAAATCTTTTTAGAAATTTTGAAAAAAATAGAAAACGTAAACTATTCATTTATGCATTAGTGTATGCATATTTATGTGGGATGGTGCTTTCCATTTCGTATTCTTGTATTGAAGGACTTAAAGTATACGGAGAAGAACAAATATTTATTAACGTGTTATTAATGGCATATCTTATGCTAATTTCGATAAGATTAGTTTTTTCAAGCATGAATGTTCTATATTATTCAAATGACAACGAAGTTATTTCAACCTATCCAGTTCGTGAAAAGGATATAGTATTTTCAAAAATGCTAACTATACTTTTTACAGAATATATATTTGAAATACTTGTATTTATTCCCTCACTTATTATGTATGGAATAATGTGTGATATGGGAGCATTATACTATATGCATTTGATTCTGGTTGGACTGATGTATCCTATAATACCAATCGCTGTGTTTAGTTTTGTGGTTTCTATTTTTATTAGATTATTTAAATTTATTAGAAATAAAGAAAGCGTACAATACTTTGCAATTTTATTGGTATTTGGATTTATGATAGTAGTCAATCTTTTAATATCAGGAAATGCAGAAAATGAAATTACAAATGATGATATTGCAAGGACATTAATGTCGTATAATCAAAGAATCGAAAATACATTTAGGTTTTTCCCAGGTGTTAAGGTATATGCAGATTCTTTAAAAAATGATATAGGAGTTGTAAACTTTAAATTACTTATGGCAATGGCATTGTCAGCAATTGCATTTTATTTATTTGGAATAGTAATTTCTCATTTTTATATGAATACTGTAATTTCGATGAATAGTAGTTTTAGGACAAAGAAAAATAAGAAGCTGATATTTAATCAAAAAGGAATTTCTAATTCGTATTTTAGAAAAGAACTTAAGATATGGTTTAGACATCCACTGTTTTTAATGCAATGTATTTTACCACCGATTATTTTTCCAATTATATTTATGATTCCAGCAAATGCGTCAATGAAAATTACAGAAAGCAATGCTTCTGTATTATTTATTTCAAAGACATTTATGGAAGAAAATGGTATACTTGGCTTAATAGTGAGTATATTTATTTTAAATATGATGTTTTTATTTAATTATACTGCTTCTGTATGCATTTCTAAAGATGGAAAAGATGCCATTTTCATGAAATACATACCAGTAGAATATTCAAAACAATGCATATATAAGATATTTATTTCTTTAATTTTGAATATGTTCCCAATTATTTATTTAGTACTTATAGAAAAGTTTTTGCTTATTGGTATACCTCTAAAAATAATAGCTTATATTGTGTGTATTGCAGTAGTAATGGGAGTATACACTAACATGAAGGGAATACAAATTGACTTAAAAAATCCAAAAATAGATTGGGGAAATGAGTATGCTGTTGTTAAGCAAAACTTCAATATAATGATACAAATGGCAGTAAACTTTCTAGTTTTTATGGTTGCTGGAGTAGGAGTATTCTTACTATATGCTTTCTTGAATATTGATTTAGCAGCAATAATTACTATAGTAATATTTGTTTTATTAATAATAAAAAATTATAAAAAATTTGATAATCAACCAAAGCTTTTTGAAGAGGTTGAGTAAAGGATGTAAAATGAGTGGTGAGATTTTTAACAGAATTATAGATGATGTTTGTAAGGAAAAAAACATTAGTTATAGATATTTATCATATGATTGGATAAGAGTACTAGAAAAAGATGGAAAACGCCGTCATATTGTTGGATACAGTTTTGATATAAACAAGGCTTTTTCAAAAAATATGGCATCAGACAAATATGCAATGTATGAAATGCTTAGAGACAATCAAATAAGCGTATTAGAGCATCATATGATATTTAATCCTAAAACAAGATATGAACTTTATAAGGATTCATATATTGAAGAGGCCTTAAATAAAATTGATGAGCTCGGTAGAATTATAATAAAGGCAAATTGTTCAGATAGTGGGAAAGATGTGTATTTGTGTAAAGCTAAAGATAAGGCGAGAAAAACAATAGAAATGCTATTTTTTGAAAGAAATAAAGACACTTTAAGCTGGCAGCCTTTTTACAATATTAAGAGTGAGTATAGATGTGTTTATTTAAACGGAGAAATAATTTTAGTATATAAAAAAGAAAGACCATTTAAAATTGTAAATGGAGAGAAGGTGTATACATCTTGGAAATTTAATCTGTCTCAGGGTGCAACTTCAAGGTTTGTGGATGAAAGTGATAAAAATTACAGTCAAATACTTGATTTAGCGATTAAAGCAGCTAAAACTATTGGTATTACTTTTGCCACAGTTGATATTGCTGTAATAGATGAAGATGAACTTAGAGTTGTAGAAATAAATAGTAATGTTTGCTTAGGACTATTTGCAACTACAGTTCCAGGAGCATATGATGTGGTCAAAGAGGTTTATGGAAAGGCAATGGACTATATGTTTGAAAACTAGTAATAATAAAGAGGTATAGCTTTTTCCACCAATAAAACATTGACAATTTTCCAATATACATATAAAATAGTACCATAAACAAAAATACAATATAAATTATATAAATAGAAAAATTTATGGAAATAATTTTGTTGTACATTGAAAATTTAATAGAAAAGAGGTAAGAGTAATTATGAACACAACTTTAATTATCGTTGCCACTCTTCTAATCTCAGCTGTTATTTTCATTCCTGTTGGAATGCTTGTTAGAAAAAAGACAGCAGAATCTAAAATTCAAAGTGCAGAAATTGAAGCAAAGAAAATCATTGAAAATGGAAAATTCGAAGCAGAAAAACTTAAAAAAGAAGAATTAATCAAAGCAAAAGAAGAAGTACTACAATTAAGAACAGATTTAGATCAAGAGATTAAAGAAAGAAGGGGCGATATTCAAACACAAGAAAGACGTTTGATTCAAAAAGAAGAAAACCTTGAAAAGAGAGTTAGTATTTATGATGGAAAAGAAAAAGACCTAGAAAAAAAATATGCTGAAAACGAAGAAAAACGTAAAGAGTTAGACGAATTAGTTAACAAGGAGTATGAAGAATTACAAAGAATATCTGGACTTACAAGTGAGCAAGCCAAAGATCAACTATTGAGTGAATTAGATAGAGAAATTACTCAAGAGAAAGCACAGATTATCAGAGAACATGAAGCTAAGGCTAAGGAAGAAGCTACAAAGAATGCTAGAGAAATTATTTCAATGGCTATTCAAAAATGTGCTGCAGATCATACTTCAGAAGCAACTGTATCTGTTGTTTCATTACCTAATGATGAAATGAAAGGAAGACTAATAGGTAGAGAAGGTCGTAATATTAAATCTTTGGAGACACTTACTGGTATAGATTTAATTATTGATGATACACCAGAAGCTGTTATCATTTCAGGTTTTGACCCACTTAGAAGAGAAGTTGCTAGAATTGCTATAGAAAAACTTATCGAAGATGGTAGAATTCATCCAGCAAAAATAGAAGAGATGGTTGAAAAGGCTAAAGAAGAAGTTGCCAATACTATCAAAGAAGAAGGAGAAAGAGCAGTTTTAGAAACTGGTGTAAATAATTTACACCCAGACTTAGTTAAACTTATTGGAAAACTTAAATACAGAACAAGTTATGGTCAAAATGTTTTGAATCATTCAATAGAAGTTTCAAATTTAGCTCGTATCATGGCTGAAGAATTAGGCCTAAATCCAAAACTTGCAAGACGTGCAGGATTACTTCATGATATTGGAAAAGCTTTAGACCACGACATGGAAGGAACACACGTTGAATTAGGTGTTGAAGTTCTTAAGAAATACAAAGAAAACAATATCGTAATCAATGCTGTAGAAGCTCACCATGGTGATGTTGAACCACTTACATTAGAAGCAGTTCTTATTCAAGCTGCGGACGCAATTTCAGCATCAAGACCAGGAGCTAGAAGAGAGACATTAGAAACTTACATCAAACGTTTAGAGAAGCTTGAAGAAATAGCAGATTCATTTGAAGGTGTTGAAAAATCATTTGCTATTCAAGCTGGACGTGAAGTAAGGTTAATAGTTAAGCCAGAAAAAGTTTCTGATAGTGACATGGTTGTTATGGCTAGAGATGTTGCAAAACGTATAGAAAACGAGATGGAATATCCAGGTCAAATAAAAGTAAACGTAATTAGAGAATCTAGAATTGTTAGTTACGCGAAATAATAACTTATTACTTTTAGAAATTTTTCGAAATGGGCGCCAGGTATTTTATAAATCTTTATTTGTGAAATATCTGGCGTCCTTGTTGTGTGTAATACGAAAAAGGAAGTGCGAAGCACTTCCTTTTCAAATATATCACCTGATTGTTTTAATTAAAATGATCTTACAAAACTTGTAGAACCAGTGTACATATCATACGTTCCACTACAGTCTGGTTCATAATCTTTATTTAGTGAAACTGCTAGGACCATCGTTTGCGTTTTATCATTATTATCCTTGTACTTTACTGTAACTTCAAATAAAGCGGCATAATTATTTCTAGACATCATTCCATCTTGAGAACATTCAACGTCAATTATTTCTTTTATATTATATGTCTGACTAAATAAATCAACATAAGTATAATATCCATCATGCTTTTCTGTCTCAAATTCGCCCTTGCTTTCTAATTCATAAAATGCTGTTTTTCCATTTACTGCATCTTTCAATGTATTTGTATATTTTGATTTTTCTTCTACTGAAGTTGTGTTAGTAGAATTACTGTTTTTTGATGAATTTGAATTTGCAGTATTTTGAACTGCCTCATTATTACTTGTATTAGTTTTATTTTCACTATTAGTAGAACCAATAATTTCTGAAATATTATCCATTTTTCCACGTAGATCACTAATGGTTTCATTTAAGCTATCAACTTGTTCTTGAAGTTCTTCAGCTTTTTGAACTTCAGCCGCTTTGTCCATAGTGGTTTTATAAATAACTGCTGCCATCACAGCTATTGCAATTATTGCCAAGATTAGTAAAAGTGTAGATATACGTATTTTTGCTTCATTTTTTTCTTCCATATTTATTCCTCACTTTCTTTGGAAAAAAATATTTACTAGCATTTTATCAATACTTTTATTTTTTTACAAGTATTAAGAATTATCAAAGTATAATTACTTGACAGATTTTTTATTACAACTTATAATAAAATAAGTTTTGGTAGCATACATTTGGAGGTACAATTTTCATAAGATGCAGGACACAAATTCTTTTACATTTGATAGTAGATTTTTTAATATGAGCGATGAAGACCTAATTGAAGAAATTAGATTAGGTAATCTTGAAGCGCAAAATTATCTTCTTCAAAAGTATAAATCTTTGGTTTCAGTTAAATCAAAGAGGTTTTTTATTGTGGGAGCAGAAAACGATGATATCGTTCAAGAAGGAATGATAGGGCTATACAAAGCAATAAAGTCATTTGATAGTGGTAAAGACAACTCATTTAAAACCTTTGCAAATATATGTATTGAAAGGCAGCTTATAACTGCAATCAAAACTTCAAATAGGCAAAAACATATACCTCTTAATACGTCGTTTTCTCTTGATAATACCGCATATGAGGAGAATGATGACGTATCTATCATAGATATTCTTAATACAAATTTGGTTGAAGACCCTTTGGAAATGATTACCAAAAAAGAAAACACTCAAATATTGGAAAAGAAGATAGATGAAAATCTTAGTAAATTTGAAAAAAGTGTACTTGAAAGATACCTTGAAGGATATTCGTATGAATCAATAGCAAGCTACTTAAACACCAGTGTTAAATCAGTAGATAATGCGATTCAAAGAATAAGAAAAAAAGCAATAAAAAACATTATAGATTATTAATAATGTGCCCTCTTAGCTCAGGTGGTAGAGCACTTCCTTGGTAAGGAAGAGGTCGGCGGTTCAAGTCCGCTAGTGGGCTCCATATAGGCGATAGTAATGTATCGCAGTTAATAGTGAATAGTGAAGAATGAATAGTAAGTGGAGAATAATCCTAAATATAAAGGAATAATCCACATATTGTTCGTCATTCACTATTCACTTTTAATTTTAGTCTATTTTTAGAATACCTTAGTACAATGAAATTCATAATTGCAAATTATGTAAATCTATGATATAATATTTGGAACATGTACATTAAACATATTCTCAAGTACAATACATGAGAATGCAAAAAAGGAGGAAAAGTAATGGCGCTAATTATAGTAATGTCAATTGTTTGGGGTATCTGTGCAACAAGGCTTGTGCGGCCAATGTTCATTGTAGGCCTGGTGAAGTATCATACTTGTTTTTACGATTACGACCGGGACAATTCAGAACATTACGTATTTCACGAGAACAATCTTGGAGGAGAGATCTTTGGGGAAGTATTCAAATTCTTTGTGGCATTTGGATTCTCACTTTTGATTTATCTCGGCGGATTTTCAGTGACTGTGCAGGGATCATTGTTAGCAATTATAGTTGTGTTGATTTGTCAAGTAGTATCGTTGGTGTCAATGCCGGATGAAGAAAAAGCTATACCAGCTTTGGTGTGCCTCGTGGTCTGTGTGGTGTGGCTTGTTGTTGATGGGATTGTAGTCTCTTTTGCACATTATGACATTAATGAGGTGTGCGTTGAGGAAGAGATGCCAGTTGTAACATTATCGGTTGATGATAATGAAGTGCATACAGAGTATGTTGTGACATCCGAAAGAATTAAGCAGACATATGGCGTAGAAACTGCAGACTCCCCTATACTTATTGGAGATTATTTCGTTTCCTACGTAACAGGTGGACCTAGTAATAGAGGTGTGGTTGCAGTTGATAGAAAGGATTTCAACAAAGCGTACCATATTCCGGTTAAATACTCACCTGGAGTATATAAAGTGCGGAGAAACCATCCAACTTGGCGGTTTAGAGAACTCTTCATTGCTGTCGAAGAGAATAAGGAAGATGGAAAACAGTTCAATGCATACAAGGTATACATGGTCGTAAAGCAGACTGGAGTCTTCAGTTATAATACGGGCGGGTACTTGGTATTTAACCTTAGAACAGGAGAAGAAGAGTTTTTCTCTCAGACAGACGTTCTTCCGAAATATATGCACAGGAGAAACGTTGAATAATATGAAACAGACAACCTAGAACCTTTCAACTTGTATAATGTAAAACAACAGGCTCGAGTTAATCTCGGGCCTGTTGTTTTTGAATTTTTTATTTTATAGGAAAGTGCTGTGTTCTTTTTTAAAGATATTTGATAATTTCTCTTTATTATTATGTAAACATGTGATATAATATCCGCAGTTGCATTATTTTATTTAGATATTTCTGGTTATAACCGGAATGTTTCTGTAATTATTTGTTCTTTTTGAAAGGAGGACATTTATGCCCATTTTATACGCATCATTGATTCTGGGGATAGCATCGACATGCCTTGTACGGCCTTGGTTTTGGATTTCACTTGTAAAGAGAGATCTGTTTCAGGATGAAACCAAAATTGGTTTTACAAGGGAGTCGTGGAAAGATGAAGTCGGAATTGAAATTGTATGCTTCATTATAACATTCGGGGTAAGTTTACTTTTGTTCAATTATGGAGTCAGTACCACATTCTGGGGATTTTTGTTTCCAATGGCTTTATGCTGTTTTTTCCAGTTGGCTTGGGATAATCAAACACCTCAGCGAATTGCTTTTGCTATCTTGATGATTTTTTGTCTTGTAGCTTGTGTAGTCGATTCCAAAAAGATTAACACTGTTGAGGAACCATTAAGAGATGTCTTAGTTGTTGACTTACCTACTAAACCTATAAATGTATATGAAAAAGGAGAAAATGGAGAAGAAGTAGGAATAGAAAAGAACTTTATAGGTTTTTTGGATAACAATCAATTAGAGACACTGTTTGGAGTAGATGAGGTTTATGGACCATATTACTGCAATTCAAAATTCGTATATCGTACTACTGGTGGCACACATAGGTATGGTGTTGTTGTGATTGATTCAAATGAGCTTTCGAAAGGCATTTTCATTGCATGTAAGACGGACGGACAATATAAAAGCTTACATTACAAGTATCCATCATACAGAATTTCAAGTACGTACATGTCTGTGTCAGACGATAATACGCCATATGCATTGTATGGAATTGCGGAAAAAGATGGCTTCTTTGGAGATTACTCTGTAACCAAATATATTTTGGTTAATATGGTAACAGAAGAGGAAGAAACTATTACCTCCATTGATCAGCTGCCGGAGTTTTTGCTCAAATAACGTCTAATGAATAGTTACGCGAAATAGAAACAAATAGAAGCGAGTCGTGAAATAATTTCATGACTCGCTTCTTTATTGATTATCAAAAATTTCATATATTGACGGTATACTATTGTTGAAAGTGATAAGAATTTATGATAGTATATTTCTTGTTAGAAAAAGAAAGGTTGTGAATTAAAAATGAAAATAGGGATTGTTGGGCTTCCAAATGTTGGAAAGAGCACATTGTTTAATAGTATAACAAAGGCTGGAGCAGAATGTGCCAATTATCCATTTTGTACTATTGAACCAAATGTTGGTGTAGTTGCTGTACCAGATGAGAAAGTAGATAAATTAGCTGAAATATATCATCCACAAAAGGTCACTAAAGCCGTTGTTGAATTTGTTGACATTGCTGGTTTGGTAAAGGGAGCTAGTAATGGTGAAGGACTAGGAAATAAATTCTTATCACATATTAGAGAATGCGAGAGTATTATTCAAGTAGTAAGGTGTTTTGAAGACTCTAATATTGCTCATGTGGATGGTTCTGTAGATCCTATTCGTGATATAGAAACTATTAATTTAGAGTTGATTTTTGCAGATATAGAAACTTTAGAAAAACGTATTGATAGAGCAAAAAAATTATTAAAGGCAGATAAAAAGTATCAATTTGAAGTTGATACTCTTGAAAAGGTTAAGACTTTATTAGAATCAGGAAAATGTGCAAGAGTTGGCACATATACGGATGAGGAAAAAGAAGTTCTTAAAGATTGTTTTTTACTTACCATGAAACCAACATTATATGTTGCAAATATTTCTGAGAGTGAAATAGAAAATCCATTGACAAATGAAAATGTTGTCAAAGTTCAAGAATATGCTAAGCAGGAAGGAGCAGAGGTGATTCCACTATGTGTTAAAATAGAGGAAGAACTTAGCTCACTTGAAGATAATGACAAGGCAGAAATGCTTGAAGCTCTTGGCCTTACATCATCAGGATTGGATAAATTGATAAAGGCGAGCTATGATTTACTTGGGCTTATGTCATTCCTAACAGCAGGAGAGCCAGAAGTTAGAGCTTGGACAATAAAAAAGGGAACGAAAGCTCCACAAGCAGCTGGAAAAATTCATTCAGATATAGAAAGAGGCTTTATAAAAGCCGAGGTAATCTCTTTTGACGATTTAGTTAATAAAGCAAATTGTTCAATGGTGACAGCTAAAGAAAAAGGATTAGTTAGACAAGAAGGAAAAGAATATATTATGCAAGATGGTGATATAGTACTATTTAGATTTAATGTTTAAAAATACAAAAAAGTGCTTGCATTTTAATTCTATAAATGTTAAAATACATTATGTAAATATTCGCGAAAGCGGATGATTTCAAGCTTTATTTAGTTTCCAAAGAGGTATCAAAATATATTTATTACATTATTATTACAATTCAAAAAATGCCTTGCAATGGAAAATAAGTATTGTTATAATATGAACAGATGTTAAAGATATAGGGAGATGTTGAGATGAGAAAAGAAAAATTTTTATTAAGATTAGTTGTTGTATTGATGATTGTTTTAGTTTTTGGAAGTGTTAGTGCTTTAGCTACATCTGATGAGGGAGAGGGAAACACAAACACAAATACAAATACAAGTACGAATTCTTCAAATTCTTCAAATTCTTCAAGTGGTTTGAGTGCACCTACAAAGACAAATTCAACAGATGTTGGTGCAAATACAAGTAATTCAAAAAGTAACTCAAATAGTAATTCGAATTCAAATTCGAAATCTAATTCTAATTCAAATTCTAACAGCAATTCAAATAGCAACAGCAACACAAATTCAAACAATAATTCAAATAGTAACTCAAATAGCAATTCAAATAGCAAGAGTGGTTCAAATAGCAATTCAAACAAGAGCTCACTTCCATATGCTGGATCAAGTAGAACTGTAGTATTTGTAGTTATTGCATTAGGTGTATCTGCTATATACTTTTATAAAAAGATATCAGATTATAATGTCTAATTTGAAATAAAAATTTTAAAATAAATGGGGCATACAAGGATTGTATGCCTTTTTTTATTTTATAGGAAAGTGCTTCGCACTTCCCTATGAAATAAAGCCTTCGGCAATTTTGCACACAAATTTGGTGCACTGCGAACAAAGACGGGGACATTTGACGAAAAATATTATTATTCAGTATTGCGTAATGTCCCCTTTTGTTCTATTATATAGAAATGCTTATTTTGGGGTATAAATATGGCCTAAACTCTTGAAATGTTGAAAATGCTGTGATATAATACCTAAAATATTTTTTTACAAAAGATGCAAGTAATTTGGGAAAATTATTTGGGTCTTTTTTTAAGTTCTGTAGGAGGAATAAGATGAATTTTGTTGAAAAAATAAAAGAAAAAAAGATTTTTCTTGCATTAATTCTAATTATTTCTTTGATTGTAGGATGGATATATATTGAACTTTTAGCTCCAAAACTTTTTGTATCATCAAGTTCGATGATGATCCTTATAAAAGAAACAGAAAGTGATGAGCAAGGGGCAAAGAGTTCAGGAAATTTAGCTTTGTCTGAAGATGTCTATCATACAATTGAAGAATTAATAAAGAGTAATAGTGTGTATGGAAAAGCAACAAAAAATGTTAACATAAGCAATAGTGAGATTTTTGTATATAAATCTCCTGAATCAAATATTTTTAAGATTCAAATAAAAAGCTATAACCAAGATTCATCAATAAAACTTTTAAAAGAAGTAAATAATGTATTCTCTACAGAAATTAAAAATATTAATCAAACTTATGAGGTTTATGTTGTAGATGAGCCGAAGATAGTAGACGAAACTTACAATAGTAATTGTGTAGAATATATATTTATCAGTCTTTTTGTTGGAATTCTATTTGATGTTTTATATGTATTTGTTTCAATAATCAGTGAAAAACAATATAACGCAACTAAACGAGGCGTTGAGGAAGAATTTTCTCTTAAAGAACTTGCAAGGATTCCATATAAAAAAATATCTAATCCTTATGAAATAAACGAAATAATCAGTAGTGATGATGATATTATACATTTAAATAGAAGCCTTAGAAAACTAAGAGCAAACATTCAGTTTATAAATGTAAACAATGGTGATAAAAAAACATTTTTGATTACTAGTCCATTAAGATATGAAGGAAAAACATTTTTAACAATTAATTTAGCTAATTCATATGCCGAAATTGGAAAGAAAGTTATTATAGTTGATTGTGACCTTAATAACGGAGTTTTGGATAAAATATTTGGTCTAGAAAATACAATTGGTACATCAAATTTCTTATCTGGATTGGACAATAACGGTGGAGATTTAAATAAAAAAATAAAAGATTACATTATTTGTTCAAATATTAATGGTGTGGACATTATTCCATCAGGAATTGTTCCACCAAATTCTTCTGAATTGTTATCTTCAAAGAATTTACAGACAATGATTAAGGCACTAAGTAAAGACTATGATATTATCATTATAGATGGACCAGAGACATTAAGAACTGCAGATTCTCTTATTATAACAAGAATTGTAGGTACTACAATTTTAGTAGCAGATGTTAAAAACACTAAATATGAAGACCTAATCCAAGCTAAAAATGATTTGCAAAATGTTGGTGGTAGGATTGTTGGTGTTGTTGTAAACAAAGTAAAGTCACGTGATGCGTATAGTGAGAAAAATATATTAAAAATAGTATCATCATATTTTAGCGATTTGTTTGGAAGATTCAAAGATTACTTAGAAAAGCAAAAAAGACTTAAAGAAAAAAGATTACTTGAAGAAGCCAAGGATGTTGAAGAAAAACAAGAAGACACAGAAAGTAATGCTACTGAAGACTTTGTTCAAATGAGTATGATGGACAAAGATGAATTAATAGAATCAAATTATACAATACAAGAAATTGTGGAAGAAAAGTCTGATGAAAAGGCGTTGTTCGAAGAACAAGATACTCCAAAAGATGCTGAAGCTGTTGCTAATGAGGTGATTAAAGAGGTTGTTCAAGAAGCTGTTCCAGAAAAACAATCAGAAGCAGATGTGACAGCAGTCGAAGAACCAATCATAGAGCAACATATAGAAGAAACAGCATCTAGATTTGATGAGCAAAAAATTAATAGAATTCATAGATATATTCAAAACTTTGAAAAACATCATAATATAGAAAGTGCAAAGAAAAAGAAATCAAGCATTTTTTCTAAATTTTCACAGTTATTTAATGAAAGACAAGCTACCAAAAACGAAAATGAAATCAATGAAAGACCAGAAAATGTTGAAGTAGATAACAATGATAATCAAGAAAATGATTATGTTGAAGATGAAATAAATCCAGATAATATTTTAGTTATTGTAGATTCAGAAAATGGGTGCGCAAGAGCATTCAATCAAGAATGTTATACTGAAAAAATAATTAGAGGATTAGATAAAGGTGATGGATATATAAAAGCATATTACTCACCATTATATGCAGGAAGAAGAATTGAAGCTTTAATGACGACATATGGTATTAGTAAAGCACAAGCCAAAAGAATAGATCCACTTATTCAAGCTGTACTAATGGATTTTGATGAAAAGATTTGGATATATAAGAGAGTAGCTTCAAACACTGCTGAACAATATATAGCAATTATGGCGAAAGACTATGATAAAGAAGAAAATGAAAATATTTTTGCATATAAGAAAAGATGCAAAGAGCAAAGAAAAAAGGAACTTAAAGAAAACAACATTGAAATAGCATATAATTTAAATCTAGTGAAGGCAAGTAGTGAAATAAATTTCATAGATAAATTAGCCATGAACAAATATGCTAATATTTTAGGAGATACTACTAAAAAGATATTAAGCAATTCTATAGATAATATTTTGGATGCTTCACATTACTCGAAAGATGATTATGAAAAACGTTATGATGATGAGCAATATGCAAGTATGCAAACAGAAACTATGAATAAGCTTAGTGAAAACTTTGAAGATAACAATATTTTATCTGATAAAAAAAAAATTGAGTTGCTAGAGCAAAGTAATTTGCAAGAAATGAACAAAATATTAAATGAAAAGAAAAATTACAAAAATGAAGTTGACGCTCTTAAAAGAAAAAGTAGAATGGAAAGAAATGCAATTGACATCCAAAGAGAAATTCAAGGCGAAAGGAATGCATTAAAAGAACCAGAATATGAAGAAAATCTTTATAAGATAGGTGGCTTCAATGATAATAGCTTAGAAATTGAAAACAAGAAAAGAATTAGAGAAGAAAATGCTGTTCTTAGAAAAGAAAAAAAACAGGAGCAACAATTACTAAAAAAAATAAAAAGAGAAAAGAGAATACTAAAAAGAGAAGAAGAAAGAAAAAAGAAAGAACTTGAAAAAAAGGAAAGAGATTCAAGGCGCGAAGAAGAAAGACAAATTAGAGAGTTTAAAAAGGCACAGGAAAGAGAAGAAGCTAGAATCGAAGAAGAATTATTAGAAAATAATTTATATCCTAAAACAAAGAATTTAAAAAATCTATAGAAAAAGAGCCTCATTATAGAGGCTTTTTTTGTGGCTCTGTTCTATTGCAAAAAATAGTGTATTTATATATAATTGTATGGATGATAATTGTTTGTTGTTGGGAGGTTTTTTATGGGCAAAATAGATGTATCTATTATGAGTGACAAGGAAAGAGAAATATATTTGAGAAGAGTTCTTATGGAATCTGCTATTTTTGACGAACAGATAGAACAAGCAAGAATAAATGGAACAGAATTAGTTTATGGCGAAAACTATGGAATGATTTCTTTAAAAGAGCTCATTAACATGCATCCAGAGTATTCTAAGTATGTTGACCAATCTGTTTGGGATAAAAGTCCGGATGAAACAGGTTTATTCGGAGCGCCATTTGGTGAAGATAGATTAATTGCTATAAATGATGGAAGAATTGATGGAAGAAGGGAAGATGGTAAATTTATACCATCAGATCAACTTATTGATGAAGTTTTAAAAGTTCCAATGCATCAAATGTTACTTTTGACACATAGTGGCATTGCTAATGAGGAATATTTACAGAGATATAAAGATAGTTTTGGAAGGGAAAATATAAAAGCAAATAGGATACCAGATTCATTTGAAGAATATTTGCAGATGGCATCAAGTGGCAAATTGATGGTTACTGAAGAAGAATTTTATAACACGATAGAACTAACTGAAGAGGATAGAGCTAGGTTAGAAGAATACAAGAAAGAAATTGGTGAGGAGGAATTAGGAGAACTAGACGAGGAAGAATTAGAAGAAGATAGAGAAAGAGTTCGTGTGGAAGACGAAGAACAAGATGGCGAAGAAAGAGAAGAAGAGGAAAGAGATGCTGAAGAAAAGACTGAAGAGAAAATAGCTGAAGAATCTGTGGAAAAAGATTCATTAATAGAGGACATTAAAAATTATAAAGAAAATTATAAAGATTTTGACATGAATAAAATACGTGAAGAAAGAGCAAAAATACTAGCTATGAGTGTAATTTCAAGATTTAATATTCCTGCTGCATCACAAGGACAACTTGTAAAAATATTTGTTGCCAATCCAGACTTAGATATAAATAGATTAAAACAAGCAATGGAAGTAACTATTGGGAATAAGAGAGGAATTAGCTTAAGGTTTGCATCAGGAGATCTTAGCTTAGATGATAGAATGTTTTCTTCGACTGGAGAAACACAAATTGATGAAAGGCAATATGATAGTGAGATTTCAGCAAAAATGGACCAAGAATATGCAAAAGCTCCAGTTGAAATTTTAAATAAAGAAAAACAAGTGTTAGTTTATACTGATTACAGTGGAAATACTATTACCGCTCCACTTAAGAAAAAGAACATGAATGAATTAACAAGATCAGAGGGTGAGAAAGTTATTAGAGAATTTGAAGAATTACTTTCAAAAGAGAGAGCTCTTATTGCTAATAGGTCTAGTATGACACCAGCCAACTTTTCTCGTGAAATGACGATGCTAAGTACTTTAAGGCTTAAAGTTATAGGGGCAAATGGTCTAAATGTTCCAGTAATTCATGATGAAATTAAGGCGGATAGAGAAATTTCAGAAACAATTGAAGGTAAAATAAAGGCAAGAGAGGAAGAAGAAGAAAAGAATACTAAAAATCCAGAATTGGAAAATGGTAAAGAAGAGGAAAAAGATGAGCAAGATGATTGGGTTAGAGGTCCATATGATCCAAGACATGGGATGTAAATTTTTTGTTAAGTGAGGGAATTATGGGAAAGTTATTTGTTATTGATGGGACAGATGGAAGTGGAAAACAAACACAGTTTGAGTATTTAAGGAAACATTTGGAAGAAGATGGTATAGAGTATAAAAGTGTTAGTTTTCCAAACTATGATAGTCCATCTTCAGGTTTAGTTAAGATGTATTTAAATGGCGAATTTGGAACTAATGCTCAAGATATTAGTCCATATGTTGCATCTTCGTTTTATGCTGCAGATAGGTTTGCAACATATCAAAAAGAATTAAAAGAGTATTATGAAAATGGTGGAATCATCATTGCAGATAGATATACTACCGCTAATATGGTACACCAAACTGGAAAAATAAAAGACGAAAAAGAACGTGAAAAGTTTTTAGATTGGCTTTTTGATTTAGAGTTTAATATTTATAAAATACCAGTTCCTGATGTTGTTTTCTTTCTAAATATGCCAATAGAGAAGAGCTTAGAACTAATGAAAGATCGAAAAAATAAAATAACAAATGAAACGAAAAAAGACATTCATGAAAGAGATGAAAATCACTTAAAAGCAGCTTATAAAGCAGCCTGTGACTTGGTACCAAAATATAAATGGACTGAAATTAAATGCGTTAAGGATGACAAAATAAGGACAAGAGAAGATATTCATGAAGAAATATATGATATCGTTAAAGAAAAAATACAAAAGAAATAACAGTGGAGTAAAAAATGAGAGGAAAAATAGTTAATGTTTGCTTAGCAGTTGTTAATATACTTCTTAGTGCAATAATACTAGTGTATACTTTGTTAATACCTAGAGATAGTAATATGCTTACAATTCAAGAAGGAATTGTAGTAGGGTATATTAATATACTTCTATATATAAATATTGTTGCAGTTGCAGTAGCTGATATTATTCAAAGCTACAATCATAGAAATGATTCAGTCTTTAATATTTTCTATTTGATAGGAGTTTTTTCGGTCGGATTCATTTTTATAAAGACGCCATTCATATGTTTGTTTGGAATAATAACAGGTCTTGTGGTGTTGATAAAGAGTTTGAAAGAAAACTTAGTCGAACTAAATAGTATAGTAGGCATTTCCATTTCGATAGTTTTGATGTTAGGAATCATTGTAACAGGAGGACTAGTATACAAATATTCTGATTTAGGACAATACATAAAAAACAAAGAAAATGAAAATGAGCTAAAATATAATACAGAATATTTTAAGTATATTACTGAACTTGAAGAGACAGACACTCCATATATCAATGTAAAAAAAGACGGAAAGTATGGATATATAGATGATAATGGGAATGAATTAATTCCATTCAAATATGAATTTGCTACTCCTTTTGTTGAAATATCTGCTTATGGCAAGAGGTTCCAAGTGGCTTTAGTATGTATAGATGGAAGTACAAAAATAATCTTAAAAAATGAAAGAGATGTTTTATCATATAAGAGCGAATCTAAGAGTGAAAACTATGGAGCTAAATATGAAGAACTAGCAGATATTTACAAGAATACTCTTAAGCAAGAAGAACCTATGAAATATGAGGTTGAGGATATAAAAGAAAGTATACTAAAGGCAAAAGCATATAATGATGATAGTGATGATTATACATATAGGTATGATTATAATGATGAATATGACTTCATAGTTACAGAATCTTTTATAGAAAATACTTATGAATTAGCTAAAAAGGAAGACCTTGATGTAAGAATAGAAATTGAAGTTAAGCATGTAGACTATGATAAATATTATCTTTATCTATACTCAAATAAAACAATTCCATTCTTTGATAATATAGATGAAGATAGTGCCAAGTATCAAGGATGGATAACAGAATATGGCACAAAGAAAAGTCTTACAGGAAATGTACAAATTCTTGATTTTTTTGACAATAGAGTACTATTAAAGGATTGGAATAAGAAAAAAATCTACTTTGTAGATGCTGAAGATAGCAGTTTGGTTCCAGTTTCTGAGACATATTCAGATATTTATGTATGTCCAAGTGGCAACTATATTGTAAAGACAGATGATTACAATTTTAAAGTAATTGACAGAGATTTTAACAAAGTATTCGAAACAGAATATAAAGTTATAAATCCAAGACTTACAGCAAAAGAGCTATATTTAGTTACTGACAATGTTGATAATGTGGATTTTAACGACTTTGGCTATGCAAAAATGAATTGGACTATTTTAAATAATGAAGGCAATTCAATTTTTGACAATGTTGAACAAGTATATGATATTTATTATAAATTACCAACTGATGATAAAATACCAGAAAACAATTACTTGAAATTCCAAAATAAACTTAAGGAATTAGATTATCATTTCCCAGGTGATAAATTTTATGAAGACAAATCGTCTAAATAAAGGAAAAATATATTGAAAGAGATAATTGAAGATAACCGAAAAATAATTGATAGAATGATTTTAGTAGTGGTAGCATTGATTTTATGTATACCACTATTAAGCTCATTCTTTTATTTATATAATAATGATGGACTTACAACAATAGCAAGAGCTTCTGAAGCGCTAAAAGCAATTCAAAAAAATGGATTTTATTCGCAAAATGTTCTTATCTCACTAGCAAATAATTTTGGATATGCATGGGGTATATTTTCAGCTTCTCTTTCTACTGGCATTTTGATGGTATGGGCATACATTACAAATAATTTCATTTTCTCATACAAAATTACGGCTATTTTTCTATTAATTTTTTCTGGAATGACTATGTACTCGTTTGTATTTAGAATTACAGGAGATAGAAATATTGCATTACTTTCTTCTATATTATATATGGCATTTCCGTATCATTTGTCTACAATTTATTGTAGGAATAACTTAGAAGACTTATTAGTGTTTGTATTTATGCCACTTGTAAGTTCTGGATTATATAATATAATCAACTATAAGGACCGCACAAGCCTTTACTCTATAGGAATGGCAGGAATACTTTTATCAAATATAGTTTTATTCTTCTGCACAGTCATTTACAGTGTAGTTTGCTTAATAATCTTTAGGAAATCACTTAATAGGGAAGCTGTAAAACTATTAATAATTAATGTAATTGTCGTGATAGTGGTTACATCATTTTTTTGGTTACCAGATATCAGTACAAAGATAATTGGAGATTATCATATAGAAAATATTACGAGAGAAGAGTTGTTATCAGATACTTTAAATTCAGGACTTACCATTTCGCAAATATTTGTAACCAGAGATGGAAGCTATAGTGTGTGGGAATTAGGTCCACATATAATTATTATGCTAGCATTTTCATGGTTTGCTTTTAAAACCATCGGCAAAGAATATAAAAAGATATACACAGTGTTTTTGTTTTTAGGATTGATAACATTGGCTCTTTCAACTAAATATGTCCCATGGAAGTTTTTACCTAAAGTATTCTTGTTTTTAAGACCATGGAAATTGATGGAATTTGTATGCTTGTTTTTTAGTTTTGTATGTGGAATGAATATGTATGTGTTAATTAAAAAGTTTAATTTAAAGGACGTACTAATTATCTCTGTTATTTCGATGATGTATCTAGTTGCACTTATAAGATTTATTCCATTTGAAGATAGTATAAAAAATATTTCTGAATACAAATTAGGTATTATTAGTGGAAAAGAAAACGAATTTGTTAAGGGAATGGAATATTTGGCATATCTTCCAGAAAAGGCTTTTAATAATAGATTTTATATTGCGACAAGAGATGATACGATTCACATTCTAGAGGGTGAAGCTGATATTTCAAATGTTACAAAGGTAGGTACGAAGCTTTCTGCTGATATCGTGACAAAAGTTGATAACAATAAATTTGAACTACCATTTATTTATTATCCAGGATATGAGATAAGGTATGATGGAATGATAACTAGAGGCTATGAAACTGAAAATGGATTTTTAGGCGTAGAACTTAAAAAAGATGAAGGAAAGTTAGAGGTTGACTATCTTGGCACTAAAGAAATGAAAATTGGAACTATAATTTCTATTTTAGGATTAGTAGCTGCAGTTTTTTTAAGTATAAAAAAATATATTTAAAAAAGCCTTAGAAATATAAGCTTACTTTAGGCTACGGGCGGTGTTTCGCCTGTAGCCTTTTAAAGTACATGAAATAGAACATATTGGTTTGACTAGAGTTTGGTGGTATGTTATAATAGGAGATGTTAACATAATATTCTACATTTATGAAAGAGAGGTCGTTATGCATAGATATGCTATATTTTTTATGTCGCATCATAGAGCTTTCGATTTTCGGGAGGTGACTCAGGAAGATAACGCTAATACGGTACTTATTCCTTGTGATACGCGTTTTTTCATGTTCGTTCAGTCAAAGAGAGATCCTGAAAAACTGCAGTCCATATTTAATGCTTGTGAAGTATCTAATTTGGAGGCATATATCGAGCAATTCCAGGAACTCACTATTGAAGATAATATGTTGTATTTCATTGGTCAAAAGATCAATGAAACAATTATCAACACGTGGGCAGAGATAGAAACACAGTTTTCTGAGATTCAGTGGAATGGAACTGTTCGAATCATGGATACTTCAATTCTCAACTTGCAGGTATTGGGTATGCCCTATCGAAATGGCAGAAAAGAATTCTGGGGCTATCATGGAGATAAGGTCTATATTGTTGCTCTTGATAATGGAGGTATATCCAGCATGAGTTGGAGAGGCGATGGATCTAGTCGCGTTATAAACCACTTGTTCCAGCAGATTGGAGGAGTGATGTCTGACATCGAGGTAGTGAGCTCTAGCCATCCGGAGATCTATCTGGAGATCCTTGAACGTATCAAAGGTTTGGAAAAAGAACATGTTTACTATAAGATGCTGGGTGATTTCTGCAGAAAGAACACGAGCGCTAGGTAAAAACAGTTCTTACTTGTGACCTCGGGGCTACAGGCGGTATTTCGCCTGTAGCCTTTTAAAATGCTTGAAAAATACTTAGATTTATTATATAATATGTAAACTAGTTAGTATTAAAGGAAAGGAGTGTCATAATGTCAAAACCAATTGTTGCAATTATTGGAAAACCTAATGTTGGAAAATCAAGATTTTTTAATTATGTTGTAGGGCAAAGAATATCTATTGTGGAAGATACTCCCGGAGTTACAAGAGATAGAGTGTATGCAGATGCTGAATGGAGAGATAGATATTTTACACTTATAGATACAGCAGGTATTGAGCCAGAATCTCAAGATGTTATTATTTCTCAAATGAGAGACCAAGCGGAGATTGCAATTGGAGTTGCAGATGTCATTTTATTTATGACAGACATCAAACAAGGAATTACTGCTGCAGATGAAGAAATTGCACTTATGCTTAGAAAATCTAAAAAACCAGTTATTCTTGTATGCAATAAGTCAGATAATTATGGCAATCCGCCAGATGATATATACGAATTCTATAGTCTTGGACTAGGGGAACCATATCCAATTTCAGCAGCTAATGCAATTGGCATAGGTGACTTATTAGATGCAATATACGATAAACTTCCACCAAAGCAAGAGGGGGAAGAAAACGATGATAGAATCAAGGTAGCTATTATAGGAAAACCTAATGTTGGAAAATCATCGCTTCTTAATAGAATACTTGGAGAAGATAGAAGTATAGTTAGTAATATTGCGGGCACCACACGTGATGCTATAGACTCTGAATTTGAAAATGAATATGGAAAATATGTATTTATAGATACTGCAGGTATTAGAAAAAAAGCTAAAGTAAATGAATCAATCGAAAAATTTAGCGTTATGAGAACTTTGTTTGCAATAGAAAGAGCAGATGTATGTATGGTTCTTATTGATGCTGAAGAAGGCGTTACTGACCAAGATGCAAAAGTGCTTGGTGAGGCACACGAAGCTGGAAAAGGTATAATAATTGTTGTTAATAAATGGGATCTTATTGAAAAAGACAATAAGACATTAGACAAATACAAAAAGGACGTATATGCACATTTGTCATACGCAGAGTATGCTCCAATTATTTTCATTTCTGCTAAGAGTGGACAGAGAGTTGGAAAACTATTTGAGTTAATTAATAATGTTTATGAAGAAAATAGTAAAAGAATTTCAACTTCAGTTATAAATGAGGTTATAAACGAAGCAATTGCTGTAGTGCAACCACCAACAGATAAGGGAAAGAGACTTAGAATTTACTATGGTACACAAGCTTCGACCAATCCACCAACATTTATTATTTTTGTTAACAACAAAGATCTATTTCATTTTTCATATCAAAGATATATTATAAATTGTTTTAGAAATAACTTTGGATTTGTTGGTACGCCTGTAAGATTGATAATTCGAGAAAAATCTGAAAAAGATATATAGATTGACTTTAAAATAGTATAAATATATAATTTTTGCAAGGAGAAAAAAGTTATGGTTGTTTATGTTATTGTAGCCATTATTGCATACCTTATAGGAAGTATTAATTTTTCTGTATTGATAAGCAAAAAGATGGCAGGATTTGATGTAAGAGAAAAAGGAAGTGGTAATGCAGGTACCACAAATGTTCTAAGAACTGTTGGAAAAAGAGCAGCGGCACTTACTTTACTCTTAGATATTTTAAAGGGAATCGTAGCAATTTCAGTAGCTGTTTTATTTGGATGGATTGCTAGAAATAGCAACAGTGCTATATTAGTTGAAATAGCTGCAATTTGTGTTGTAATTGGACATACTTTTCCAATATTTTTTGGATTTAAGGGTGGAAAAGGTGTTGCAACAAGTTTAGGAATTTTATTATTTATAAACTGGAAAATAGGTATTATTTGTATAGTATTTGGAGTATTCTTAATTGCTATTACAAGAATGGTATCTTTGGGTTCAATTTCAGGAGCTGTTTTATTTGCAGTACTTACAATATTTATTAGAGATGGTTATATTGTAGAGTACAATTATAGTTTCATTTTATTTGGTATGCTTCTTGCTGCAATCGTTATTATTAATCATAGAGCAAACTTAAAGAGAATTATTGAAGGAAATGAAAATAGAATATCTTTCAAGAAAAAGCCAGTTGAGGAAGAAAAAAAGGAAGAAGAAAAAACTGTAGAAGAGGAAGTTAAAGTGCCAGAGCCTGAAGAAATAAAAATTGAGGTTAAGCCAGAAACAACAGATACAGAAGAAAATGAAGAAAAAAAGGATTAGTACTAAGCACAAGTAAAGGAGATAACGTATGAAAAATTTTGCAATTATAGGAAGTGGAAGTTGGGGTTCTGCACTAGGCATTTACCTTGCTAACAATGGAAACAATGTTAAAATGTGGTCTTTCAATGAAGAGGAAAGAGATGTAATTAATAATGAAAAGAAATGTATATTCTTACCAAAAGCAGTTATTCCAGATGGATTAATTTGCTCAACAGACTTTGAAGAAGTTATTGAAGGTGCAGACATTATTCTACATGTTACACCATCAAAGTTTACAAGAGAGACTATTCAAAAATACAAAAAATATGTTAAAGATAATCAATATGTTGTTATATGTTCAAAAGGATTTGAAACAGCAACATGCTATACTTTAGATCAAGTTGTTGAAGAGGAAATGCCAGGGATTAAATATGGTGTTTTATCTGGACCAAGCCATGCAGAAGAAGTTTCTGTATGTGTAAATACGGCATTAGTTATCGCTTCAAAAGATGAACAACTAAAAAAGGATGTTGTAGATAGCTTTAAAAGTACAACTTTAAGAATGTATACATCAAGTGATGTTAGAGGTGTTGAGCTTGGTGGAGCACTTAAAAACATTATTGCTTTTTGTGCGGGTGCTTCAGTTGGTATAGGACTAGGTGATAATGCTTTTGCAGCACTACTTACAAGAGGCTTGGTTGAAATTGCACGATTAGGTACTGCAATGGGTGGTGAGCTTCAAACATTTTATGGACTTACAGGTTTAGGAGATTTAGTGGTTACTTGTGCAAGCGAACACAGTAGAAATAGAAGAGCGGGAAAACTTATTGGTCAAGGATTATCGATAGAAGAAACAAAAAAACAAGTTGGAATGACTATTGAAAGTATTGATAACATTGACGTAGCTTATAGACTTTCAAAAAAATACAATATTGAAATGCCTATAGTAAATGCAGTTTATGACGTACTTTATAATGGATTAGCCCCAAAAGAGGCTGTTGAAATATTAATGACTCGTAATTTGAGAGAAGAGTAATTTATGGGAGGTAGAATTATGGATTTTTTTGATGAATTAGGAAAAAAAGTGTCAGAAACTTATCAAGAGGCAAAAGAGAAAGCAACAAACTTTTCAGAAGAGTTAAAATTAAAAAGTAGAATTAACAATCTTAAAGAAATAAAGACAACTTTATACACAGAAATAGGAGAAATTGTGTATGGAGCTATTAAAGACGGAAAAGATGTTGATAGAGATGCGGTTACAGTTAAGTGTGATGAGATTACCAAAATAGTAGAGGATATTTCAAAAATCGAAGCAGACATTCTTTCTTTTAAAAAAATGAGAGTATGTACTTCATGTGGAAAGAAAATCGATTTCGAGCATACATATTGCCCATATTGTGGTAAAGAGCAACCAGAAGTTGTAAAGCAAGAACATGTTGAAGTTAAAGAAGAACCAGAAAATGCTGTTGAAGCTGAAGTAAACCCAGTAGAAAATAGCGATGAAAATAAAGAAGAAAATAATGGATAGACGATATGAAATTAGTTGTTCAAAGAGTTTCGAACGCTAAGGTTGATGTAGACGGAAATACTGTAGGAAAAATTGGCAAGGGATTTCTTGTACTTTGTGGGATTACTCATACAGACACTGAAAAAGAGGCAGATTTTCTCGCAGGAAAACTATGCAAGCTTAGAGTTTTTGAAGATGAAAACGGAAAAATGAATCTTGCTTTAAATGATGTAGGTGGAGAACTTTTACTTATTTCTCAATTTACACTATATGCCGATACTGTTTCTAGCGGAAATAGACCAAGTTTTATCGATGCGGCAAGACCTGAGAAAGCACAACCTCTATATAATTATTTTGTAAATAAATGCAAAGAGTATGGAGTCCATGTTGAAGAAGGAATCTTTGGCGCTGATATGAAAGTTTCACTTTTGAATGATGGTCCAGTTACTATTATTTTAGAAAAATAATATGGAGTTTTTGATGACACATTATGATATATTAGGTGTTAGCAAAAGTGCTACACAAGAAGAAATTAGAAAAGCATATATTAGGCTCATAAAAAGATATCATCCAGATTTATATTATGGAGATAAGAAATATGCTGAGAAAAGAACACAAGAGATTAATAATGCATACGATGTTCTTTCGGATGCTGAAGCTAAAAGAAAATACGATGCAGAAATTGGTGCAAACACGACTCAGGGAAACGCTTATTATGGTGCTGGAGCAAGTACAAAATCAAGTACTCAGTCATATGCACAGACGTACTCGAGTTATTCAAATTCAAGGCCTAATTATGAAGAAAAAGAAAGAGCAAGAAATATCTATGAAGAGGTATTAAAAAATTATAGAAAAAAATATAACGATTATTTTGACAATAGAAATAATGCCTCAAATAGCTATGGAAGCTACCAAAATACTAGACGAAAAAAGAAGAAAAAAGAGTATTCATATAAAGGTTATGAAAAAATAAATGAGTTATGTGATGAATTAAATGTCAGTGTTAGCATTAAAATAGGATATATTATAATTTTTATATTAATGATTTCAATTTTTATTGTTATAAATTCTTTTACTAAAGCGTCGTTTTTTTCAAAGGCGCCTAATGATACTCAGCAAGCGGTTACTACAAATACTAAGGTAGAAGAAAGTAAAAAACAAAGTAGTACTATGAAAAAAAATGTATATCATGCAGCAATTGAGTCTGAACTTTGTGAGCTATATGATAGATACAAAGAAACAATGGATTTTGACGATGCTGATGATTTACTAGAATTAATAGACGAAGAGGCATTGGAAGATATATATGACTTATATTATTCCGAAGAATATACTTATGAAAGATTTTATAATCATTTATGGAATGTTATAGATGATTATATAAATAGAAGTAAATAAAATTAAAGGAGTATTATTATGAAAGAATATAGGCTTGCCATCGTAGGAGCAACTGGATTAGTAGGAAGAAAGGTCATTGAAGTGCTACAAGAATATGACCTTCCAATATCAGAGTGTACAATGTTTGCAACAAGAAAATCAGCTGGAACAGATTTCTTTTTCAAAGGAGAGCAATGTATAGTTCAAGAATTGAAGAACGATTCATTTGATTCTGGATATGATTTTGCAATTTTTTCTGCAGGAGCAGAAGCATCAAAACATTTTGCACCTATCGCAGCATCTAAAGGTTGCATAGTTATAGACAACAGTAGTGCATTTAGAATGGATGAAGATGTTCCACTTGTTGTGCCTGAAGTTAATCCGGAGGAAATCGCAAATAATCATGGAATTATAGCAAATCCAAATTGTTCAACAATCCAAGCAGTTATTCCTCTTAAGGCATTAGACGACAAATATAAAATAAAGAGAATTATCTATTCTACATATCAAGCCGTTTCAGGTGCAGGTCAAGAAGGTGTTAATGATTTAGAGAATGGTTTAGAGGGCATACCACCTAAAAAATTTCCTTATCCAATAGTTAACAACTGCTTGCCACATATAGACTCATTTTTAGATAATGGATATACAAAAGAAGAAGAGAAGATGATTAATGAAACTAGGAAAATTTTAAAGAGACCTGATCTAAAGATTACTGCAACAACAGTTCGTGTGCCAGTTATCAATTCGCATAGCGAGTCTATTAATGTTGAATTTGAAAATGACTTTGATTTAGACGAATTAAAGAATACATTGGGAAGTTATCCTGGAGTTATAGTACAAGACGATCCAGAAAACTTGATTTATCCACTTGCAACACAAGCTACAGGTCATGACGAATCATTTGTTGGAAGAATTAGAAGAGACTACAGTGTTGATTCAGGAATAAATTTCTGGTGTGTGTCAGACAACATTAGAAAGGGAGCTGCATCTAACGCAGTCCAAATCCTAAAGAAACTAATAGAAAATGATGTATAGTGCTGGCCATTTTTGACAGAAAATTGTCAAAATGAGTAGATTATAGGAATTATATATAAATAATAAAAATAAAAATAAAGATGTTGCTTTTTAAAAAAACATATGGTAAACTAATATAGTTAGTAAAGGTTGATTTTGGAGGTTATACAAAATGGTAAATGTAATAAGATATATATTAATGGCTATTTATAGTGTTGTTTGCTTAGCTATAATTGTGTTAGTAATGAAGCAAAACAAAGAAGATAATGGTGCTTCAGGGACAATTATGGGAGCATCAGCAAATAACTTTTATGAAAAGAATAAAGGTAAGACTAATGAAGGAAAGATGAAGATAGCTACGATTATACTTATGATTGTATTCGTTGTTTTGACATTAACATTAGGTGTATTATACGTTGTGTAATCTAATATGATAGATATTGATTTAAGTAGCGCTATTTTTGTAGTGCTATTTTTTTTAGAGTTGCAAATAAAGTCAATCCTAGGAGGAAAATTTGGGAAAACATAAAAAGAAAAAAAAGAAGAAATTAATTGAAGGAATCTTCAGGGCGACTGAAAGTAAGTTCGGCTTTGTAGAAGTGGAAAATATGAAAGAAGATATTTTCATTCCTATAAAGTTTGTTAATGGTGCTCTTGACGGTGATGCAGTTTCGGTTGAGATATATAAAAATGCAGAAAAAAATAGACGTGCTGAAGGAAAAATAATTAAGATTATTAAAAGAGAAAAAGTTAAGGTTGTTGGTAGATTTGAAAAATCTGAACAATTTGGATTTGTTGTGCCTGATGATAAGAAGTTGGGAACTGATATTTATATACCTAAGGCAAAATGTAAAAATGTGAAAAACGGAGATAAGGTTATAGCTAAGATTATAAAATATCCAGAGTCAAGAGGAAAAAAGAATGCTGAGGGTGAAATCATTGAGATATTAGGCCATGTGGATGAAGCTGGAATTGATATGATGAGCGTTGTTAGAGAGTTCGAACTAAGAGATACTTTTCCAGAGTATGTTATTGAAGAGGCTAAGAGTATTCCTCAGAATATAAACTTGGATGCTATTGAACAAACTGCTGCTGAGTCCAATGCCATAGAGATAATAATAGATGGAGTAAAAAGAAGAGACTTAAGGGATAGAATAATATTTACTATAGACGGCGAAGATGCTAAAGATTTGGATGATGCAGTTGCGGTTACAAGACTTGAAAATGGAAATTACAAATTGGATGTTCACATAGCGGATGTTAGTTACTACGTAAAAGAAGGAAGTAAGCTTGATAAGGAGGCAATAAAAAGGGGAACAAGCGTATATATGATGGATAGAGTAATTCCAATGCTTCCTTTTGAACTTTCAAATGGCATATGTAGCTTAAATCAGGGAACTCCAAGATATGCACTTTCATGCAGCATGGAGATTGATGATTCAGGAAGAGTGGTTTCGTCAGAAATATACAAGTCAGTGATAAAAGTTACTAGAAGGATGACATATACTAATGTATACAAGATTTTAAACAACTTAGATGACGAAGTTATAGAAGAGTATAAAGATTACATTGATAATTTTAAAGCTATGGAAGAACTTGCAATAATTCTTAAAAATAGAAGATTAAATGCGGGATATATAAATCTTGAAATTCCAGAGAGCAAGATCTATTTAAATGAAGAGGGAAAAGCAATAAATGTTACGAAGTATGAGACAAATTTTGCAAACGAAATCATTGAGCAATTTATGCTAACAGCTAATGAAACTGTGGCAGAGACATTTTTCTTCTTGGAAGCTCCATTTATTTATCGTGTGCATGAATCACCAGATTTTGATAAAGTAAAAGAAACAAATAAATTTCTATTTAATATTGGTGAGAGAATAAAAGCTTCGGAGGATAATATTACGTCAAAGGCTTTTTCAGACGTATTGGAAAGGCTAAAGGGTACGGACTATGAAAGAGTAATCTCTACGCTTATATTAAGAAGTATGAAGATTGCGAGATATGAAAGCGAAAATAAAGGTCATTTTGGAATTGCCAGTAAGTATTATTGCCATTTTACATCACCTATCAGAAGGTATCCAGACTTGTTTATTCATAGAGTTATTTCAGAGTACATACAAAACAATTATAATTTGTCGGATGCTCGCGTAGATGAGTTACAAAACAAAGCCAATAAGTATGCAATGACGTCGTCAGATTGTGAAAAGGTTGCAACTAAGGCTGAACGTGAAGCTGAAGATATAAAGAAAGCTGAATTCATGCAGGATAAAATTGGCGAGGAATATGAAGGAATTGTAAGTTCAGTTACAAATTTTGGTATGTTTGTTGAACTTGATAACACAATCGAAGGCTTGATTAGATATGAAAATATGGGAAATGAATACTATATTTATGACGAAGTTCAAAAGAAGCTTATAGGTGAGAAAAGTAAAAAAACGTATAAAATTGGAGATAAAGTTAAAATACGTGTTGTAGATGCAAATAAAGAATTAAGAAAAATAAGTTTTGAGTTAGTTGAAGAGGAAGTAGATGATTAAGAAAAACGATGAAATAATTGTAGATATTGTTGATAACGGGTTCCAGGGAGAAGGAATTGCCAAAAGTGATGGTATTACCATCTTTATTCCTAATGTGATAAAGGGTGAAAAAGCCAAGATAAAGATACTGAAAGTTGCAAGCAACATAGCATATGGAAAACTAGTTGAACTAATAAATAAGTCTGAATATAGAGCAGAAGCTGACTGTGAGACATACCCAAAATGTGGTGGCTGCAACTTGAGACACGTAAAGTATTCCCATACGCTTGAAATAAAGAAAGAATCTGTTTTAAATACATTAAGAAAAGCACTTGGAAGAGAAGTCGTAATCGATGAAATAATTGGGATGGAAGAACCATTTTATTATAGAAATAAACTTCAATATCCTGTGGGAAAAGATGAAAATGGTTCACCAGTAATGGGAGTATTTGCTGAAAGAAGCCATAGAATTATTCCTACTCATGAATGTATGATTCAAGACCAAAAAAGCCAAGAAATAGCTAACAAGTTATTTGATTTTATTAAAGAAAACCAAATTCCTGTGTATGACGAACTTTCTCAAACAGGTACGATAAGGCATATTATTATTAGAAAAGGAAAAAAGACAAACGAGATAATGGTCACACTTGTTTCAAATACAGAGCTCATTGTGAGTGAAGAGATTGAAAAAAAGATTGTAGATTTCATTATTTCAAAATATCCAGAAATAAGGACTATTATTAAAAACATAAATAATAAGAATACCAACGTAATCTTAGGATATGACAAAGAAAATGTTATACTTTACGGAGAAGGATACATCGAGGATTATCTTGGGAATTTTAGATTTAAGATTTCTCCGATGTCATTTTACCAAGTAAATCCAATTCAAACGGAAAAGCTATATTCAAAAGCTGTGGAATATGCAGGGCTTACAGGTGAGGAGACAATTTTTGATTTATATTGTGGAATTGGCACAATAGGGATTTTCGCTTCGCCAAACGCAAAGAAAATATATGGTATTGAGACAATAAGTGAAGCAATAGAGGATGCCAAGGTAAATGCTAAATTAAATAACATAGAAAATGCTGAATATTATGTGGGAGACGTGGAAAAATTTTTGCCACAACTTATTGAAAGTCACGATATAATTCCAGATGTTGTTTTTGTAGATCCTCCAAGAAAGGGTTGTGATAAAATTGCTATAGATACACTTTTAAAAATTGAGCCAAATAGAATAGTTTATGTTAGTTGCAATCCTGCAACACTTGCAAGAGATGTACGACTTTTAGAAGAAAAATATAGTTTAGAAAAAGTATCTATTGTTGACATGTTCCCATACACATCTCATTGCGAGAGTGTCTGTATATTAAAAAGGAGATAAGTATGTCAAAAGAAGAGTATTTAAAACAAATTGAAAAATTCAAAATTAATAAAAATTCTAAAAAACTTTTTATAGAACAAGTGAATTTGTTTTATGAATATAATAATCCAGATTATTTAAAATGCAAACTAGGTGATAGTGTAAGATTATCTAAAAATAATCTAATTCATGGCTCAAGAGCTAAATTAACTGAATTAGAAATAATATCTAAGATTGGTTTAATATCTAGTGAGTTTTATTCTGATTTTAATTCTCAAAAGAAGAAACCGTATGTAGTAGAACTATGGGATATAAAAGAAAATATAACTTTGGGAGATTGGATAAAGAAATATACTGGGGTAACGATTGATTACAAGAATAGAAATGGAGAAATATTTAAAAGTGAAATATGCTCATTTGATAATATAAAAAAATCAATTAATGAAACTAAAAATTATAGAGACTATATAATTTACCAAAATCAGGAACAAAGATTTTTACCTAATGATTATATAGATAATAATGTTGATTTAGCGTTTATAATTGAATTTGATGATAAAGATAAACTAATTGAAAACGATATTTTTAATATTAATTTTGATAAAAAAGTATTAAAAGATTTGTTACCTAAATGGTTTTATGAAAAATATATGAAAAATAGAAACTTTGATAATTATGAAACTGGTAGAGAAAAGGCAATAATATTTGGAATACCTATTTCAATGTTTAAAGGAATAATAGTATCAAGAAATAAAGAAAAGGATAATGAATATCTAAATACACTTAGTACTTTATTTCCAAATTGCTTTATATGTAATTTAGATGGAAAAGTTATAATGTAAATTGAGGTGAAAAAAAATGAAAAATAAAGTTAATTTTTTAATAAGATTTATTTTAATATTTGTCATATTATTATTAATAGGAATTATAGTTTTTCATAATTCACATAAGATAAGTCGTTTGTTATATGAAAAATATGGAGAAAAATTTATAATAATATATGATTTCGGAGATGAATATGAAAGCGGTTTGTTTCCTACATTCAAGAAAACAGGTTACAGGAATGTAATTGCAGCACTTAAAAACAACACGGAGATAAAATTTGCTGTTAGATTGAAAACAAAGCCCTTAGAAATAGTAAGCGATGATTATATATCTGCAAACATAGCATATAATACATCTAAAGCAGTAGAAACAAATTATAAAATAGGTAATAAAATATATGTATATACTAATGCAGATGAATATAAAAGTGATGGAAAAATAACAGATAGTTTTTTTGATAATATAAATGGACAAGGCGATATAGAAATGTGGATTTATGCAGAGGGATTAGATGAAAATTTCGATTATAAAGAGTATTTAAATGGAATATTAAAGGACTTAAACTTTGATAGTAATACAACAGGTATTATAACTTTAGATCTAATTAAAAAAAATGGAATTGAAAAAATTAAAAATTATTATAAAACTAGTAGGGATATTAAGCAAATAGGAACTAGTAGTAATCGTGATTTTGAAGAAAAATATTGCATAAAAGATGGACGTTTTTATATCAGATTTTAGGAATAGATAAATGACACGGAAATGAAAACAAAGAAAGTCGGACTTTTTAGGTCCGACTTTCTTGCACTCATTAAAATGTTATGAGTTATCATGAATTGGGATATTGCAATGATTTACTTACGATTTTATTATTTTTGTTATATTTTTTAACCAGTACCATTGTGATAGTATCCCCTTCTTTAAGGGATTCGAAAAGTTTTTGATCATTGAAGGTAACCGAAATGCCTTCATATGAAATTGTTACGAGGTACTCTGCGGGCCTTGTATGAAGTGTAAGCATAGGCATCTTAAGTATAAAATTATACTCTGGACTTATGTAATCTTCGGGTGGATTGTATTGCAATTTAGTAACCACCGCATCAACCTCACTCTTTTCCACTGTACCACCACATCCTGTCAGAGAAAGAATCAGTACCAGTAAGGTAAATAAAATGATAGTCCGTTTCATAACATCATTCTCCTCTTATAAAGCATATTGATACTATGGTAATCTCAACGTTCTTGTTGCAGGAAGGCCATACTGATCATAAGTAGTGGTGAGGATCATTTTAATGGATTGGTCTACTTCAACAGAGTCATAGAGTGTCTTATAATCGTAAATCACATAGGCGTCCTCATATTCAATCGTGACTAAATACATTTCGGAACACTCGTATTCAGTGAACCAATTCTTATTCTCGAAAACTTGTGTGAGCACAGGACGATGAGGAACGTGCATTTTTTGTGTTACGATGCCGTTGACTTCTTGCTGATCTGCATTAGAAGAGCAGCCGGTTAAAAGAACAATCATTAAAAGTAATGCGATAATAAACCGTTTCATATTCATATAGTTTTCTCCTATAATTCATGAGACAAGCTTTCAAAAAATTTACATTCTTGAAGCTACATAAAAAGTTTCTTTGATAATTATATCACTTTTAAGCAGGAAATTCAAATAATTAGGTTATTAATAAGTGATTGTTGCAAACATTATATTAAATAGACAAATTTATTTATATATGGTAATATTTCTTAAATGATAGAAAATTGTAAAAGTGTTGGCCTATGAGGAGGATGTTATGAATATTGATATTGAAAAAGTTTGTATAGTTGTAAGTACTCCAATAAATGCGGCACCAAATGTTAGAGATGCAGTTTGCAAGGCAGGAGCTGGTGTGATAGGAAATTATTCTTATTGTACATCTTCGATGAAATCACTAGGAACATTCATGCCTAATGAAAATGCAAGTCCGTATATTGGAGAAAAAAATAAGATGGAATATGTTGAAGAAGAAACATTAAAATTTGTTTGTGATGTTGATAAAGTAAAAAGTGTTTTGATAGAATTGAAAAAAGTTCATCCATATGAGGAACCAGCGATTGAAATCTATCCGTTGATAGATGAAAGTTTTTTTAGATAGATTTGGAACCTATTAAGGCGAATTTAGGAGAAATAAATGGAAAGAAAAACTATAGAAAATGATGAGGAATATCTTAGACAGGTGTCAAAAGAAGTTTCATTTGACGATGAAGCTTTAAAGGGCGAAATTGAAGCAATAGAAAGGTTTTGCAAAGAAACAGAATGCTTTGCACTTGCAGCAGTTCAAATAGGCATACCAAAAAGAATAATATGCTTAAAGAATACAACACTCGATGTCCCTATAGAGAAAAAAGAATACAATGAATCAAAGGTACTGATTAATCCGGAGGTTATTTCAAGAAAAGGTAAAACAGAATATTGGGAGGCATGTTTGAGCTGCTTAGATAATATGGGATTGGTTGTCAGACCATATGAAGTTGTTTTGCGCTATTATGATATTAACGGAAACGAACATGAGGAAAAATTTGAGGGATTTGAGTCTACAGTTTTATCTCACGAATTAGATCATTTAGATGGAATATTACATATGGATGTGGCAAAAGAAGTTTTAGTTATGTCTAAAGAGGAAAGAAAAGAATTTAGAAAAGAACATCCATATAAGGTTATTTCTAAGACATGTGAATATGACCGTTAAATGAAGATTTATTCATAAATGCACAAGCTAGAATAAAAAACATTTTTGAGGGGTTAAAAATAGTATAGTATATAAAAGTGACAATTGAAAAGATAAGAGGGGGCAAAGTAAAGAGAATGAAAAAAGTATTCTTGTTTGATTTTGATGGAACAATAGTTACAGAGGACATATTAGATGTTGTATGTGATATAGTCGGCAAGAAAGAAGAGTCAAGGATTATCAATGAAAAAGCACATAAGGGTGAACTGACGGGACTTCAACCACTGTGCGATAGAATCAACTTTTTGCATGGAGTATCCTATGAACAAATAAAAGAAAAATTGGATGAAGAAAATTATTTGCGAAAAGGTACGACAGAATTATTTAGATACCTAAAAGCAAATGATTTTATAACCGTGCTATCATCGGGAAACATCATGCTAGTATTAAGATACTATCAGGAATTGTTAGGCATAGATTATATAATCGGTTCTAGTCCTAAAATGGATGGCGACAAAATAGATAATATAACGGTATCGGATTTTCAAGGAAGTGATTTCAAGTATAATTCTTGTTTAGAAATAATTAATAAATTAGGAGTGCAAAAATCAGAAGTTTATGCTATAGGGGATTCACTATACGATATAAAAATGCTATCACTTGCGGATCACAAATTTGCAATTAATCCCAAAGGAAACATTGAAGAATATGCGGACGTTGTCCTAGATGAGGATATTAGTGAGGTGATAAATTATTTATGATAATAAAGAAACAACTAAATAATAATTAGGGGCAACTCTTTTTGATATTTTTTGTCAAAAAGAGTTGGTTATTATTGCAACTTTACATAAAACATGATATAATAACCACCATATTACTTATATATGTGGGGAAACCCACGCTTGAAATAAAGCCTATTCCCTAGTAGACTTTTAACGGAAAAGAACCAGTTGATAAATGCAGTATAGGGACTGCTTCACGATGTAAAGGAGAAAACATTATGAAAGGAAACTGTAAGAGGTACATTGTGGAATTTTACAGAGACTCTGATCTCGTGAAGGTTGTACGTGTGAAAAGGCAGAGTAAGATTAGATGCGCAGATGAGAGGTATAGCGGATATTATTATGGTGTGGATGTAAAGATTACCGAAGATACGACTACTCACAAGCTTTGGGCAGAGATGGAGTTCTTCGATGGAAAACTCAAAGAAAAAGCAGCTACAGTAATACACCATGGTCATGCAGCAAAGTCATGGAGAGGAAAATATGATCATGAGTTTATCGTCGTGATCCGTCCGGATTGCGATGAAGTAGAAACATCAAAGTCTTATGCAGTGGAACTGTACAAGAATTCACAGCGTGTAGATGTTCGGACCCCTGATGAAAACGGTATGGCAAAGTGCACGTGTGAGAGTGAAAACGGCTACTCATATGGAGTAGAAGTTAAAATCAATGAAAACCATAAACCCGAGTATGAAGGAAAGCATATGGGATGGGCAGACGTGAAGTTCTTTGCAGGTCATCTCTGCAGTCCACATAAGATTGTTGGGCTCAGCAAAGGGTATGCTCTGGCTTACTGGAGCTCTAGCTTCAACTTTGATATTGGAGTAGTTATTCGTCTGGTTGATGCTTAATATAAGAATTTGATTATAGCGTCACATATTTCAAGTGGGCAGCAATTGAAACTCAATTGCTGCCTGTTTTTTTGCGTCCTTTTATTCATTTAGCATTGTTATTATATAATTGATATGATAAAGTATAGAAAAGTAAGTATTATAGATGGGAGGCGAAGAGAATGGATGCAGATTTATATCAAATGATATTTAAAAGAAAATCATTTCATTTATTTAGAAATATTGGAAAAGAGCACATAACTGAGAATGAAATAAAAGAAATAGAAAATGTATTTGCTACGCTAAAACCATTGGAAGATGACATTAAAGTCAAAATTAAAATATCAAAAGATACCACATGCAGAAGAGGTCAAGAATATTGTATTTTGTTTTACTCAGAAAAAAAGGAGAATTATTTACAAAATGTTGGTTATCTAGGTGAGCAACTTGATTTGTATTTGGTATCAAAAAATATAGGAACTTTATGGTTTGGCATAGGTAAACTTACAGAAAAAGAATTGGATGGATTAGATTTTGTGATAATGATGGCTATCGCAAAAATTGACGATGAGAGTAAATTTAGAAAAGATATGTTTAAAAGCAAACGTAAAGAAGTTTCAGAAATTTGGGATGGAGATTACTATTTAGACATTGCTAATATCGTTAGATTTGCGCCAAGTGCATGTAATTCACAGCCATGGAAGGTTGAAGCAAAGGAAAAAGAATTAAAGGTTTATAGATATCGTAAGCAAGGTAAAAGAGGTATAATGCCAAAAGATATGGTTATGTATTACAATCAAATAGATATTGGCATTTTTGCATGCTTCTTGGAATTATGTTTAGAGCATAATAATATAGCATTTGAAAGAAAAGTATTTAAAGAGCAAGACCATGAAGGGGAATATAATTTGCTTGCAACTTATAATATATAATGTGGTCGTTCTTTAGTGACATGATACTGTCAAAAAGGACATACATAAAGGAGGAAAAATGGAAAACGAAGAATTTATAGAAATTGAAGAAAAATATAGAACGTTGATAGATAAGGCAACAGAAATAATGGGGAAAGTGCCAGATCCAAAACATTCTGTGTCACATATGGAAGCTGTTGTTAGATATACTAAAGAAATTTTAGCTGTGGAGCACGAAGTAGATAAGGAAGTTTGCATCTTGTCTGCGTATTGGCATGATGTAGGAAGAATAGAGGGAGAAAAGGGACATGCATTACGAAGTGCTGAAATGATAAAAGACGAATTAACGAAGGAAAATTTTGATCCTCATTTTATTGAAAAGTGTTATCTTGCAATATACAAGCATGGTTGGAATGAACACCCTGAAACTATTGAAGGAAGAATTATTAGAGACGCAGATAAAATTGATTTTGTTGGCGTCGACAGATGGAAAAACTGCATCGAGAATAATTGCAGATTTTCTGTTATTCTAGATAGGTTACCAGAACTTCGAAATGACATACTAGAATTTGGAATTTCAAAGGAAATCTATGATAGAGAAGTCGCTTATTTAATAAGATATTTGCATGATTGCATTTTTGGAACTCGGGGACGTCCATTAAAAGTTCCAATTGGAACTTTTAATGGACGTCCCTGAGTTCCAATTCTACACTTGTAAGTTTACATAAATTATGATATAATTAGCTCATGAGAAAACTTCATATCATTTGTTGTAACATTAGCAACAAATACAAAGAGTTTCTCGTTGATGCACATTGTCAATTTCATAGGAGGACATTATGAGTAATTTAAACGATGCAGTAGAAAATGAAGCATTTCAGACAGTGACCGAGGTAAGAGATATTCAATACAGGCTGATAAAGGACAGCCTGGACCAAAAACGAAATACAATGCATATGCAGGAAACAAAAACTGGGATTTTGCTTCCGGAGAATGCTGCAAGGCTTACAATGGAAGGGTATGATGTTGTAGTGGTAATTAATGGTAATTGGGATGAATGTTTCTATGTTATATCGTGGTTCTTGTCTGAGAAGGATCGGATTGGCAAATGTGTAGTCCATGCATATGAGCCTTTTATTAAGGAACAGTATGAAAAAAAGATGGCGCATGTTACTGCTAATCCACTTGTACCTGGTGGTGAACTGTCGGACAAGGTCATTGAATAACCGGCAATATCGTTAGTAGTTCAATAGTCAAACATTAAGGAGGACAAAATGATTAAATTTACAAATGCAACTGATGGTAGAGAGGATCTCATTTCTTGCCAGCTGGGTGATGTTGAAAATACAATAAAAATATACAAAAGTAATAGACTGACTCGTATGAGGATCGATACTGAGTTGTTGCCTGAAGTCACAGCTGCTCTCGTGATGAGAGGTTATGATGTCTTTGTATGCCGGCGCAAGGATGGAACAAGCATGAGTTCCATTGCATGGAGCATCAAAAGAGAAAACCACAACGGTCAGGCAACTGTTCACTCCGAACTGGGAGGAAAATTTGAACAGGAGTATCACGATCAGGTCGTTACAGCTATCAAGGCAGCTAAGAAGACTTCCAATGAAGAGGAGGAAGATCAGAAGTAATTCATATTACACGGTCATAAATACTCAGCGGTCATTGCAATGTGAATTTTGATAGTAATCGATAAGAAACTCAGAGAGAAGGTCAGTAGCGATACTGACCTTTTTTCTTTTGGAACTTGGGGACGCCTGGAACTTGGGGACGTCCGTCAAAAGTTCCATTTTTTTCAATTTTTTTTCAATGTTTTATTGCTATATTATAGCCAAGGTTAATGAAGAAAGGGAAAAATATCATGAAAAAATTATGTACAATACTAGGAATAATCATACTAATAGTAATAGTCGTTGGACTTAGCATACTTAAAAATAACGGTGGACTAAAAAATAACACATCAAATAACGGAGCATCGAGTAGCAAAATATATCAGAGTGGAGATTTGTTCACGGATAGAGATTTAGAACAATCTGCAGACACGGCGCGTACAACGCAATATACTGTGTCAGATGGAGAGAACATAAACATATCAAAAGCAGGAACTTATTTAATAAACGGCTCAGCTGAGAACGTCACGGTATATGTGGAGGCGTCAGATACTGACAAAGTTCAGCTTGTACTAGAAGATTTATCAATTACTAACGAAACAATGCCATGCATTTATGTGAAGACGGCTGATAAAGTATTCGTGACATCATTGGGGGCAAATAGTTTAAAAGTTTCAGGAACTTTTGAAACGAATAATGAGAATAATGATACGGGAGATAATTTAAATGGAGCAATTTTTTCTAAGCAGGACATCACGTTTAATGGAACAGGAACTTTAAATATTGAGTCAACGCAAAATGGAATTACTGGAAAGGATGATATAAAAATAACAGGAGGTACATATGAAATAAAATCTGGTGCGGTGGCGATTAGGGCAAATGATTCAATAAGAATTGCAGATGGAACGATTTCACTAAATGCTGGCACTGATGGATTGCATGCAGAGAATAGCAGCGATGATACAAAGGGTTACATTTATATAGGAGGCGGAAATATTACTGTTGATGCTACTGATGATTGTATTCATGGTCAATCGGTTGTCCAAATAGACGATGGTATACTTAAGTTAAATGGAGCAGAAGGTATTGAGGGTACATATGTACAAATAAATGGCGGAACACTCACAATAAATGCAACAGGCGATGGTATAAATGCTGGAAATAAATCAGATAGTTATGATGTTAAAATCGAAATAACAGGTGGAACTACAACAATTGTAATGGCAGATGGGGATACAGATGGTATTGACGCCAATGGAGACATTGTGATAACTGGAGGAAAAGTTGACGTTACAGGAACTTCAACATTTGACTATGATGGTACGGCAACTTTCACTGGTGGAACAATTGTAGTTAATGGCACGGAAGTAGATAGCATACCGGAGCCAATATTGTAGGAGGTAATAAAAATGAAGAATAAAAAAGAAATAATAGTTGGAATAATTGGGGTTATTGTTATTATTGCACTAGTTGTAGGTTTTGCAATTGCATATCAAAACGCAAAATCTTCAAATAATACAGTAGCAAACAATTCAAATTCAAATGCTAGTTCAAAGACTTCAAGTTCTAGTAAAAGCAAAAATGGTAATGGCATGACCATCACGGAAGGTGGAAACTACGAAATTTCAGGAAATTCGGAAAGCATTACTATAAATACAAAAGATGATGTGAAATTAGTTTTAAAGGATGCAGAGATTACATCTGAGGATGTTCCTGCTATAAACGTAGAAAGTGCAGGAACGGTGACAATAGAACTTTCAGGCACAAATAAAATATCTAGTACGACGACCGAAGATTTAGATGGTGCAATATATTCAAAAGCAGATCTTGTGTTTTTGGGAGATGGAACTCTAGAGATTGAGTCAAATTATGATGGTATAGTTTCAAAGGATTCATTAGTAATTGAAAATGGAACTTATGTCATAAATACTGACGATGATGGTGTTCGTGGAAAAGATAGTGTTGAGATAAAGGATGGTACATTTACTATAAATGCTGGTGGAGATGGCATTAAAGCTTCAAATGATACAGATACTACGTTGGGATATGTGACTATTTCAGGTGGAACATTTGACATTACAGCTAAAAGCGATGGCATCCAGGCAATTACAAAAGCCACTATAACAGGAGGAACGTTTAATATTACTTCTGCAGAAGGAATTGAGGGTACGTATATTAAGATAGACGATGGTACTATAAATATAGAAGCGAGTGATGACGGCATAAATGCAAGCAATAAATCAACAGTGTGCACGCCTACAGTAGAAATTAATGGCGGAGATATTACCATAAAAATGGGGCAAGGTGACACTGATGCGATAGATGCAAATGGCAACATATACATTAATGGTGGAAATGTCAATATAACAGCTAATTTTGCATTTGATTTCGACGGAACAGCAGAACACAATGGTGGAACACTTATCATAAATGGAACAGAAACTGACGCCATCACTAATTCCATGATGGGCGGCGGAAATATGAAAGGTGGCATGAGAGGAAATATGGAAGGTGAGATGAATGGTGAAATGAAAGGTGGAATGAGAGAATTTCCAAATGGTGAGAGGCCTGAAATGAAACCTGGGGACGCCCCTCAAAAGTCTCAAGTTTCAAATGAGACAGTTTAATGGAACTCAGGGACGTCCATCAAAAGTTCCATTTTTGGAACTTTTGACGGACGTCCCCAAGTTCCACGAAAGGAGAAAGAAGTGATGTTTAAAAAAAGTGGAACTTTTGACGGACGTCCCCGAGTTTCATATCGTAGTGAATGGAAATACTTACTTACCAATCAAGAGCTTTCTTTATTGAAATCAAGACTGGCAGAGATGATGGACTTGGATCCACATACGCCACCAGGAGGAAGGTATTTGATACATTCGTTGTACTTTGATGATTACAAGGATACATCGATATATACGACAGACTCGGGCTTATCTGAGAGATTCAAGTGGAGGATAAGGTATTATGGCAATGACTTAAGTTATATAGTACTGGAGAAGAAAGAAAAGCTTGAAAGTCGATGCCATAAAAAATCGTGTAGGTTAACACTAGAAGAGTATAGTAAGATTATCTCAGGGGAGTGTACGGATCTGATTTTTGAGACTGAGAAAAAGCTAATTAAAGAATTGGCAGTTGATATGCTAATTCACGATTATAGGCCGAAGGTTATTATTGATTATGAGAGAATTGCGTATGTAGAAGAGATAACAAATGTCAGGATTACGTTTGACATGAAGATATCGGCATCATATGAATTAGAGAATTTTTTGGATGGCGACTATAAAAGTTTTTATGTGTTTCCAAGTGGAGTAAACGTTTTAGAAGTGAAGTTTGACAATATTTTGCCATCGCATATAAGAAATATTGTAGAGTCATATAACTACAATCAAACATCTTTTTCTAAGTATTATTATGGAAGAAAAATAATTGATTGTTATATGAGATAAAAAATAGGAGAAAAATAAATTATGGAAATATTTGAAAATATTATTAATTCTTATGCAAATGAAAGTGTTACAACGAACACAATAGTGTCAGTGCTGTTGATGGTTGCAATACTTGCAATATATGAATTTTTCGTATATAGGATGGTATCGCACAGGTCATTTTATAATAAATCGTTTAATATAACGGTTGCAATTTTGCCATTCTTCATTTCGGCTATTATACTATGCTTGCAGTCAAATCTTGTTATTACATTGGGTACAATTGGTGCCCTTGCAATAATTAGATTTAGAACATCTATCAAAGATCCGGTTGATATGTTATACTTATTATGGAGTGTTTTTATAGGAATTATTTGTGGTTGTCAATTGTTCGAGGTGGGCGTTTTAACTTCAGTAGTTGTAACGCTTACGTTGATACTTTTGGAAAATATCAATTTTGGGCGTAAATCATTTGTTCTAATTGTTAGAAGCAATGAGGATGTTGAAGGTGATTTGACAGAATTATTTAAATCGAAAAAAATTAGCCACAGATTTAAATCTAGAAACTACAGTTCAAAGGGCTTCGATTATGCGATTGAGCTTACATATAAAGACATTCATGAGTTAAACAACGAATTATCAAAAAATGAAAGGATTAGCAAGTATTCGATTATAGAGTATGATGCTGATGATATAGTTTAGTATGAAAAGAAAAAGAGTAATATTACCAATAATTGTATTTACTGCAATTGTGGCACTTTTGATTTTTTATCTTAATTCTAGCAAAAAATATGAAGATTTATCAATAACGGAATCCGATTGGAATAGTATAATTAGTGCAAGAAAGTCGAATGAAATGCTTGCTCTTAGCGCTATAAAGTTCAATGATTACAATCTGATATTAGATAAAAAGAGCAGTACGCTATATTATTCATTGATAAATGACAGCTTCAACAAGTATAATCCTAGCATATCTTATAAATCGGATGATGAAAATGTTCAAATTGCGATACTGGCGGATAGAATTACTGACGAAAAAACAAAGAATAATCATACATTCAAGCTAATGATATATAACGATGCGGAGTATCATATATATGATTTACTATGCACTGACTTACCTATTTTGAATATACAATACAAGGAAGACTTGGGAGAAAAGAAGAAGGGAATTCCTGTAGAAATATATTTATTTAACAATTTAAGCAATGCAACAAATCGAATTACAAGGTCAAGCGGAAAACTTCGAATTACTGGTGAAAGCATATCTTTTTCGCTTAATAAGAGGTCTCCAGGTAAAAACGTGAGAGATAATAAGATCTCGATTTTGAATATGAAGCCTAACAGTGAATATGTTTTAAATGTTGCCGGATTTGGTGAAGCTGAAGAGTCAAAAGGTCAAAGAGTTGAACTATTTATAAATGGTGAATATAGAGGAGTTTGGAACTTGGGGACGTCCGTCAAAAGTTCCAAAAATGGAACTTTTGATGGACGTCCCCAGGTTCCAAAGGAGGAAGAAAATGACAATCAATTATTCTAATCAAGAAGTAATAAAAGGCCAAAAGTCAATATTTTTAGCTGGACCTACGCCGAGAAATGAAGAAGTTAAAACTTGGAGAAAAGAGGCGTGTGCTTTTATAGAAAAATGTGGTTTTGATGGAGTTATATATACACCAGAGTATTCCTCGTGGAAACCACTTGCGGATTATAATCATCAAGTGATGTGGGAACGCACTGCACTCTCAAATGCTTCTGTAATTGTATTTTGGATACCAAGGGAGTTTCCAGATATGCCTGGGTTTACGACGAATGTTGAATTTGGATACTGGCTTCATTCTGGAAAAGTATTGTATGGAAGGCCTGAGAATGCGGCCAAGAAAAAATATTTAGATTGGTTATATAAAATAGATACGGGAAAAGACCCTTATACGAGTCTTGAGGAATTATTAAGCAATGCTGTAGAACTTGCAAACAAAGTAGGAGTTATAAATGAAAATGAGGTGCTACCTTTGAATGAAAGAAAAATGATGGGATGAAACTTGGGGACGTCCGTCAAAAGTTCCAAAAATGGAACTTTTGATGGACGTCCCCGAGTTCCACTTGCAAAAATAAAAAAACTGTGTTATTATGTTAACAGACCTAAAGCTTGTACAGTGATGGTTTCATATGTAACTAATAACAAATTTGTAAGGAGTTTATATGAGCAAAATATCAAGTAGTTTCAGATGGAGAGTTGACTGCGTAGAGGATCGGTACATTTTTAGCAGAAGAAAATGCTGTGAAAGAAGCAGCGTTGTAGGACTTGGAAATCTGGTGAAAGTATACACTGAAGTTCCTACACAGACTGGAGTGACCGAGTCTTGGTGGCGTACTGGTGCAATTTGTCCATACTGCAAGAATTTTATTCATATTGCAGATTATGAGTTGCCTCAGGATGTATTTGAGAATCTTCCTCGTATTGCTGCAAGACGTAGTCCTAAGTACAAAGATCTGACTTCTGAGGAAAAGAGACTGAGTACTTACTTTTTCCGTGGGCATTTTGTGTGCTCTCCGGTTTTGAGAGGTTGATTACCGCCGCATCTCATGGTCAAGTAAAAGTAAGTAAACTTATAGCAAACTACATAAAAAGGGGAATAGTGAGTTAATCACTGTTCTTCTTTTTATTTTGGAACTTTTGACGGACGTCCCTAAGCACCACTTGAAATTTATGTAAACTCGTGATACAATATACACTAATGTAGGTAAAGTTTTGTATCGTTTAATTCCGCTTTCACTAATTAGTGAGGAGAGAAGTTTCTCAACTTTTTAGTTTATGTTTATAGAGCAACTAATCGACAACAAGGTTTAAATGAGGAGGAGAAAATTATGTTGTGGATTATATTATTAACGGGTGTCTTTGGAGTTGCTGGTAATGCAGCTATGATTGTTATGGCAATGATTTTTGGGTGCTTTTTTTGTGAAATCCGGGAGAATGTAATAGGTGTAGTTGTCTTTTTCATAATTGGTGTAGTTGGAGCATTGGGATTTGTTGGAGTTGATTTTTTGACATACGAGGAAACCACAAAATGCGGTGAATGGGAACTAATAGCTATGTCAGATGACAACCAGAACTCAGATGCAGAAAGTACTAACATATTTTATGTTTATACTTCTCGTTCATGTTTCAGTAACGAAGATAGCTATTTCTTTTACTATCGGCTCAAAAATGGTAAATATAAAAAGGGCAGTGAATTCGAAAAAAATACAACAGTTATTGAAACATTAGAAGCAGATGAGGGTACACCTCGTTTAGTGCAGTACAAAGTTTGCAAAAAAAATAAAATGAATAAAGTTTTGAAATTGATCTTAACATTTGATAATGAAGAGGAGTGTTGGTATAAGTGTGAACTTTATATCCCTAAAGGTACTATTCGTAGGGAATTTAAATTATATTCGCAATCAATTCAAGAAAGGCCCATCGAAAGATGGGTCTTTCTTCATCTGTAAATCAGGTTGCTTGAAAAGGAAAATTTCCGTAGTTAACTCTTTATAAATTTTAAAAGTGGAACTTTTGACGGACGTCCTTAAGCACCACTTGAAATTTATGTAAACTTATGATACAATATGCACTAATGTAGGTAAAGTTTTGTATAATTTAATTCTATTTTCACTAATTAGTGAGGAGAGGAGGTCCTCAAATTTTTAGTATTTACACATAGAGTAATAAGTCATCAATAAAATTTAAAGGAGGAAAAATCATGTTGTGGATTTTGGTTTTAATTGGAGTGGTAGGAGCAGGTTCTATGCTAATTCTTATATCTATCGAGGCTCTTTCTATCAATTGTGATCGGGCTTATGTTCGGGTGTTTGTAAGAAATTTTGTTATCTTTTTTATCATCGGAATTATTGGAGCGATTGGATTGATTGGAATTCATGCTTCGTTTTATGATGAAACTTCAAAAACTGGTGAATGGGAATTAATATCTCTGACAGATGACAACCAAATTTCAGGTATAGGATACTACGTCTGTGCATTTATTAATACCAAAGAAATGTATACATTTTACTATAAACTTGGTAATGGCGGATATAAAAGAGGTAGTGCATCAGCTAGTAGAACAACAATCTTTGAAGAAGAAGAAGATTGTACTCCACGTCTGGTTGAATATACAACCTATACCAAGAATAAACTGAATAGGACACTTAGACTGGTTTTAACTTTTAACAATAAGGAAGAATATGTGGTTAATGATAAGATTTATGTCCCTAAAGGAACAATTTTAAGAACTATACAGTTAGATTCACAGTGATTTTAAATAAAAAAGTCTATTAACAAAGCAGGCTCATCGAAAGATGGGCCTGCTTTGCTTTGTATATCAAATAGTATTAATTCTATAACAACTTTAAAAGTGGAACTTTTGACGGACGTCCCCGAGTTCCAAAATTGCTTCAGCATATATCTTGCATGAAAGGATCAACTTGTCTATATTAATAAATTCGTTAGCTTGGTGGCACATGTCAGTATCGCCCGGAAAGTTGGCTCCAAATGATACGCAGTTGTCGAAAGCTCTAGCGTAGGTTCCACCGCCTATAGGAATTGGCTCTAGGTCAGAATTAGTTGCTTTATTAAAGATATCAGTAAGAGTCTTAACAAGAAAATCATCCTTAGGTACGTATAAAGGTTCTTGTCTTCCGCCAGTAACAGTTTCTAAACCATATTCTGAACACACACTAGATATTTTTTCTATAATACTGTCTATAGGTGTATTTACTGGAATTCTTAAATTTAAACTAACTTGAAGCTCATCGTTAGAGTCTTCCACAAACTTAAAGTGCCCAACATTTAATGTAAGTGCACCAGATTCATCAGAAAGGTCGATGCCTAAAGAATGACCATTGTGTTCCATAGCAATATTTTTTTCAAAGAAATCTAAAATGCTTATATTTACATTAAAGTGTTTGTATATTCTATTTAATAGAATAAGCATTTGAGAAATAGCATTTGTTCCAAGTTCTGGATGTGCACTGTGAGCTTGAACACCTCTTGAAATTATATTTATGTTATTCGAACTGGCATTTATAGAAATATCAAAATTAAGCTCATGAATGGTTTCATTTATAAAATGGATGCACTCAGCAGATTTAAGTTTTTCATCATTTATTTTTAGACTAACTTCGCAATACTTTGGAACAACATTGATAGCATTGTTTTTGCAGTCTATTGATGTGATTTGGATTGGTGAGTTTGCGTATTTTGAGTAGTCTTCTTTTATATGTATAGTTAGAATTCCTTTTTCAGCATAGATGCATGGGAAGTTGGCATCTGGGCTAAAACCGATTGTTGGAAATTCTTCTTTTTCTTTGTAATGTTTGATGCATTTCCAATCCTTTTCTTCGTTAACACCAAGGATTAGGCGTACTCGTGAATGGATTTTTAAGTTGTCATGAATGGCTTTCATGGCATATAGTGCACTTATAACGGGACCTTTGTCGTCGATAGCACCACGGCCATAAATGTTGCCCGAGATGATGCTTGCTTCAAATGGTGGAGTATTCCAACCATCACCACTTGGAACAACGTCTAAGTGGCCAATAATTCCAACTAAATTCTCACCCTCACCAAATTCAATATAACCACAATAATTATCAATATTTTTAGTTCTAAAGCCAAGCTTATTTCCTAAATCCAATACATAATCTAAAACCTTTTTGCAACCTTCACCAAATGGCATCTCTGGATTTCCAGTTTCTTCAGAAACGCTTGGGATGTTTATTATGTTACAAGTCTCTTGAACAATAGAATCTCTTAATTCATCTATATATTTATCTAACATATGTGTACTCCTTTGCTTTTTTATGTATTATATACTATGGAACCAGGGGACGTCCATCAAAAGTTCCAAATCTTGAAGAAAAGGCCAAATTATGCTATAATATAAAGAGTATCCTTGATTTATCAGGCGATAAAGAAACTAATAACAGATTTGTTTGAAGTTAAGGAGTCAGCTATGAAAATGATTCGCAGAGGATGCATTGAAACAAATGATTGGAAGGCTGTTGTTCAGTGTACGGGCTTTGGTCACATTGGAAAACGGAATCCTTGTGGGAGTGCCCTGGAAATTAATCTGGATGACATTTGCCGCGTGTACAGATGGAGAGATGGTCGTTTGATTGAAACACTTGGTTTTTTCTGCTGTGAATGCCATCAGTTCACAACTATTATGAAGATTGATCTGCCGAAACCTTTCAGGGAATTCTATTTTACTCCGGTGGTAGAATCCGAACCGGGTATTGAGCTCAGCAGAAATCTCACATTAGATGAGAGAAAAAAGAGTGACGAGCTCAAGAAGTACCTGTGATTAGTGCAAAATGATTCACGTAGACAATGCGAAGATAAGGAGATAATATGGAACTTATTAGCACAACGAAGATGAAACCTGAAAATTGGTATACTGTTGCAGAGTGTACAGGCAATGGGCATAAGGGTAATCGGGTACCGTGCCATTCTACATGGAAGGTAGAAAGCAAAGATATTGTAACTTTGCACTTCCATCCGACACGGAAGAGAGAAAGGCACTTTGGATATGCTTTCCTTTGCCCGACATGTCACTGCTTCACGCTTATTCCTAAAAACCGCATTCCGGATGAAACCTGTTACAATGCTGTTGATGTTGCATCGAAGGAGGATTGGGTATATCAGATTCTCTCAGATGAGGGAAAGAAGCTGAGTGAGTATCTGGACTAAAAGATCATGTTTCATAGCGCTACATGTGTAGCAAGAGAGGAGCAACATGCGAAAGTATGTTGCTCCTTTTTGGAATCCGGGGACGTCCGTCAAAAGTTCCAAAAATGAAACTTTTGATGGACGTCCCCAAGTCTCATTTGACAAAATTATGTAAACAATGTATACTAGTTATACAAAAAATATATAGGAGGAAAATGCAATGGTAGACAAAGTAATACTTGATGAATTTATTTGGCACATCCTTCGGGGCTTTGATCGTGGATTTAATATCTGCAGCTTAATCCAGGAAGGCGTTTCTTATCCTAAAAGGATTCCTCAGCAGTTTTGGTTTGATGAGAGAAAAGGAGGAGATGGTATTCTTGGCCAAAGATTTCTCTCAAAATCAGAAATGAGGAGCTTAAGGGATGAAGTAATTGATGCAATCATCAATGAGATCAATAATCCATCAGAACCGGACAAAATGTACTCTGATAATTATACAAGACTGTTTCATGCTCTTGCAATTTTTAGAGTAGCTAAGTCCGACAAGAGGGTGCCGGCTATCGGCAATGATTATATGTATAACATTGCTTATAGGTTGTGGGGCCTGGACGATGGATCAGAGCGAGCGTATGATTGTGTCAGACCTGCTTCCTGGTATTCTGCCGAAGCATTTAAATCAGGATCTCGTACAAGCGAGAGACTGATTACCGGAATGAGGCATGAAGCCTTCTAAAACTAAATATTGTTTTGTAAGAGAGGGGGAGAAACGGTTATAATAAACTGTTTCTCCCTTTCTTGTGGAACTCGAGAAACTCGAGGGACGACAGTGGAACTTTTGACGGACGTCCCCGGGTTTCAATTTTTGCTTATTTGTGATATAATACAAAATATATTGTTTAACCCATTAACAAACATATTTTTAAAGGAGGATAAATATGTGGTGGATATTTGCAGCAATAGCAGCGGCAAGCAAGAATAATAGCGATAGAGAGCGGATAGGAGAGGGACTAGGTTGGTCTTTACTATCAATTATAGTTGCTATGTTTTTCTGTTTCTACATCTGTTTTCCACTTGCAGAGATTATTTGTGCTTTTCAATACATGGGTGGAGAGATTCCTGATGGTCAATGGGCAATTGGTGAAACATGGATTTTTCTTGCAATTTACTTACTTGTTGGCTTATTTATTCTTTTTAAAAATCTTTCTGCTACTAAGCTCGGAAAAGTAAAATCTGGGATTATAATCGTCGGAATAGCATTAATAGTGGTAATACTGGCAGTTCTTTCACTGTGGTTTATCGAAAAAAATCCTACAATCAGTGGAACACTTGATGTTGTATTAACTATTATTGTGACAGCTATTCCATTGGTAGCTATATATAGGGGGATGTTTGTCGATTGACAAATTTGAAACCCGGGGACGTCCGTCAAAAGTTCCATTTTTGGAACTTTTGATGGTAGTCCCCGGGTTTCATTTTGTGGGTTCTTGTGATAGAATTAAAACACTAGGAGGTAACCTATGAAAATATATGGAGAAACAATATTTGATATTTGCTATCTTTTGATAGCAATAATCACAGGCATAATAATATATGCCAAAAGTGTGTTATGTTTTGATGATTTTAGTTTTTAAGAGAAAAATAAAAGAAGGTATAGTATAGACTGGAGAGATTTTTGAATGTATAAATACACATATAAAACGCCAAAACAATTCTCAAATATGATAATGAATAGTGATGGTGAATATTTAACGGGGCTATGGTTTGAGAATTCAAGAGATACATTAAAACATAGTCTAGATTGTGAAGAAAAAAAATTACCGATATTTCAAGAAACAAGCAAATGGCTGGATTTATATTTTAGTGGGAATATTCCTGATTTTATTCCTAAGTATAAAATAGATAAATTAACACCATTTAGAAAAGAAGTTATAGATATAATGAATACCATTGAATATGGAAAACTGTTAACTTACAATGATATTTCTAAAATTATAGCCCAAAAAAGAAACATAGCAAAAATGTCTTCACAAGCAGTTGGTGGAGCAGTAGGCTGGAATCCAATTTGTATAATTATTCCATGCCATAGAGTTGTTGGATCTAATGGTAGTCTAACAGGTTATGGCGGTGGAATAAACAATAAAGTAGAATTATTAAAGCTAGAAGGAATTGATATGTCAAAATATTTTGTGCCTAAAAGAGGTACGGCACTTTGAGGCTTGTGGACGTTAAAAGAAGGAGGGCAAGGTATCTACATACTATGGAAGTGAAACATGGTTTAGTGATGTAGAAGAATATGATTCTGGAATAATACCACAAAATGTGAAAGCAGGAATATTATCGGAAGATATGGCATATGATATGCTGATGGAAAATAGAGAGCTTGCGATAAGTATGATTGAAGAGGGGACGAAGATGGTGAAGAGAGCATAATTAAAGAGATAGATTGTGAAGTAAAAGAATATGAAAATAGGAGAAACTAAAAGAGCGTCTACAAATATAGATGCTCTTTTTTAAAATATTCTTGACATATATTAACCAAAATGTTAATATATGTATATACAAAAGAAAAGAAATAGGAGGATTCAAATGAAGGGAGACTAAAATGTTACTTGATAGTTCAGGACTTAATAAAGAAAAAAAGAAACTGAAGAAATATAAAGAAGAAAACGATTATTTGGATAAATTATTAAAGCATATAAGGAACTGTGGTTCGTTCAAAGACTTGAAAACGAATCCATTGTCTAGAATATATGGCTTTGAAGAACTAAAACATGACCTATCTGGGTATTTTGGCTTTAGAATAGGGAAAAGTGGCACTATTAGATTGATATTAAGCGTCGATGAAGATAATAATATAGTTAAAATTGAATTTATAAGTGTAAATCATTATGATGATTTTAAAAGAAAATTAAAAAAAGGAGTATAGAAAAATGGAAGGAATAAGATTTAAAGATTATTTAAAAGATTATTTAGAATTTAATAATATTTCTAATAAAGATTTTGCAAATCGTATTGGCATCACTCCTAAGCATTTAATAGATATTTTGAATGGCGATAGTGATATTTCACAAAGCATTGCTGAGAAGATTTCTTTTGTTACAGATATTCCTGTGGAATACATTTTAAAAATAGAACAAGACTATAGGATAGAGCAAAGAATAAAGTTTTATCTGCTTAAAGAAAATATTAGACTTACTACGTATTTACAAAAATTTGATTATAATTCATTAGAAAAATGTGATTATTTAAAATATACAGATAATACTGAAAAATTGGAAATGTTGAAAGATATTTTAAGATTTTTGCGTGTTTATGATCCTCAAAAAATTGCAGAATTAGAGCCAAATAATATCTACTTCAAGAGTAATAATGACAAGAAAGAACTGATGTTGTTATGGCTTGAAAAATGCTATAGGGAAAGCTTAAGTCAAGAGGTGAAAGAATATCATAAAGAGAATATAGATATTTTGGTTCAGTACATAAATGAATGTGCGAAGAAAGGTGTCTTTGATAAGAATAAACTCATAAAAAAATTTAATGAAAATGGAATTTATCTTGTAATTCAGCAAGACTTACCTGGATCAAAAATAAGAGGAGCGTTTAGAGTAAATAGGGATATGCCAGCAATATATTTAACTCTTAAACATAAAAGAATAGCAGATATTTATTTTGCATTATTACATGAGCTTGCTCATTGTAAAACTGATTTTAACAAAGCTAAAGCTAATAGCTTAGTCTCAACAGATTGTGAAGACGATGATGTTGAAAAAAGAGCTGATAGACAAGCTTTTAACTGGATGATAAATGATAAAGATTATGAGAAAATCAAAAATGACAATAATTATGATGTAAGCAAAGAATTACAATTTGCAAAAGCTTTTGTGGTATATAGATTAGCATTGGATAAAAAGATGTCTTATTCTTCACAAGCTTTTCAAAAATATAATATGGTGATAGATGGTGAATGATATGGAAAAGGGCTATTGTGAAAAATGTGATAAATTAGTGGATTTTTATACTGAAGAAAGAAAAGAATATTTTGCAATTAGAAATAAAAGGTACTATTTTAGTGCGATAGTAGCACATTGTACATATTGTAATGAAGAAGTGACAGTAAATAGTATAGTCGATGAAAACATAATGAGATTGGATGAAGCATATAGAAAAGAAGAGGATAATCTTACTACTGATTAAATAGAAGTAAAATTGAGTAAGGAAAATGGCTTATAAGCCAAAGGTCGTAAGTTCGAGTTATTCTATCACAACCAGATTTATCAAGGAATTCAAAGTTCCTTGATTTTTTATTTTGAGGAAAACGGCGGAAACCTTGAAAGCATATTAGCAAAATTTGAAAACCATGATATAATAAGTAAAAACATTAATTGAGGTGGCTAGATGAGAAACTATTTTGATCAAAAATTTAAAACGAAATTTTCAAAACAGACTATGTCAGGTAAAGAAGGATTTAAGTGGGTAATTGAAGAGATGGAAAATGAATTTGAATATCCTGAAGGTGACAGTAATAATTTGGATGAGTTTTTTTCATTGTTGGCAAAATATAATCAACATATAAATTATTTTATTAGGATATATGAAATTGATAAGAAAGAACTAAAAATTAGAAATAAATTTGTAAATGTGCTTAGTAATATTGCAAGATTTGCAATAAAAGATAAAACCATAACTCAGGTAATGAAAAATAATGATTATAAAAATTTTTCAATTTTGTATTTATTAGGGTTAATTGCTGGATTTGTACAAAAAATAAGAATAAATGGTGCTTATGATTTTGGTATGTTTATTCTCTATAATTGGTTTGAATTGTATGAAATAAAAAATATGTCTAAAAAAAATAGGAACGATATTGAAAAGCTTTTAGAAAATTTGACGATAACTGAAAAAAATAAAATTGCAGATATATATTCCAAGAATTATAATGAAATAATAGTAGGATATAATAAAAGAAACTTGATAGGTTTAAAAAAATATCCTAAATTATTTAATAATAGAGGATATAAAAGAAATCAATTCTGTACTTGGCAAGAAGATTATATTTTAAAAATGTCAAAGTTAAGTTTTTCTATATCAGAGATAATACCTCAATTTTCTTCTAGAACATGCAAATTTCCAAATTACGATTTATGGAATGAACAAGTTATAAATAATATGAAAAACTTTTTCGCCAAAAATGATGATGCATTAATGATTTTAGAAGTTATCGACTATAGACTACACAATAAAAATATCGGAACAACTGTGCAAAAAATAGTATTTGATCAAGTTTTGAATAGAATTAAAAAACAAAATAGAAGATATTATTTTGATAATATATGGTTTTATATATTAATTAAACAAATGAAGGAAAAGAATAATTATATTACAAAAAACATCAATCAAATTTATGTTGAATTAAAGAAAAAAAGAAATATTCAAATAATACTATTTTTAAAAGAAAAAGGTTTTAAAATAGATAAAGAATTACAAAAGAAAATAGATAAATACTACGTAAAGCAGATAAAAACAATTGAACAAATTGAAAACATATACACATTTATTGAATTATTGAAAGATGAATATATAAAAAAGAATATTAATTTGGAAATAGTAACTATGGTTATGAAAGTTTTCTTTAATTTAATAAGTAAGAACGATAAAGATATTTTAATATCTAATTCTTTTTATTATATTATTAACTTTCTTATATCTGCTAAATCTAAAGTTAACAATGAAAAAATTAATGAATATATATTTAAAGTATTAAAACTATGGAAAGAAAAGTATTTTGAAAAAATACAGTCTCAAATGCAAAAATTTGAGTATTCCACTACTGTAAAAAAAGAGCAAATAGAAGAATATAATCAGTTTTTTATTCAAAATCAGTTGGCTTGTTTTAGAAATAATTTTTCATGGAAGGAACAAAACATTTTAGCTCAAATGTCAACATCATCTGAATTTGCAATTAGTACGTTGTTTGGAGAGAATACAATATATATTGATGAGTTTGTGCCATATATTAAAAAGATAGACTTAACTCAAAAAGATTCGTTTGATAACATCGCTTGTAAGTATTTAGATAATATGCAAATAAAATATGCTGAACAATTATTAAATTCCAATATTAAGCCAGTTGCTTATTTACGATCAATATATGAAAACTATTCACTAATACTTTCTACATTTATAACTACTATAAATGAAAACAATTACAAGAAGATGTATAAAGATATAGGAGACGGCTTTTTAAAATATGCTTTGTTACCATATCCTGATAGAATTAGTGTGGCACATATAACACAATTGATACCATTAGTAGAATTGTTAATTAGAGAATTAGGAATAAAAAATAACATTATTCCATTTAAAGAAAAAGAACAACAAATTCATGTGATGAAGGATTCAAGTACAATTTTGTTAAGCATTATAAGAAAAAAATATAAAGAGAGTAATAATTTTGAAAATATGGGTATTTATTTATACTTATACAATTATTTGTATAATAATAATTCATTAAATATAAGGAATGAATTAATTCATGCAAGACAATATTTAGATAGTGAAGGACAGATGAATTTTGTATTTAAGGCATTAATAATTGGAATATTTTGGGGATCAATTGAATTATATATTTAAAAAATAGACGGAATCAAAATAATGAATCTCGTCTTTCTTATTGTATTTTTTCAAAAACATCACTTGTAGAATTTGCAGCCTATATTAAATTCATCTTCAAAGAAATAAGAATAATAAGCATCATCAACTTGTATGCTTGAATGGGCTACTTTTCTACTAATAATTTGTACTTGAAATCCGCTTGTAATCATATGTGAAATACCTGTATGTCTAAGAGTATAAAATGTCATGTAACTTAAAATGGCATTTTATAGGAAAATGAGAAATGAAAATAAAATATAAAACATAAAACATAAAACATAAAATAAAACATAGTGGCTGAAAATGAATAAAAATCAAAAATGTGAAACAATATCTGTATTTTTTAGATAGGTTGTTTCACATTTTTTGATGATATTTAGGCTAATTTATGATGCTACATATTATTTTGTAATATTCTTGAAATAATTATGATAATAGTATATAATTCTAAAAGTCTATAATAAGGGATTTTATGCAATAAAACCTTATATAGAAATGTTTTAATAGAGAAAATGAGTGTGGTTGGGATGAGACCATATCAGAGGGATACAGATAATACTAAAGGCTCTACTATAAATACATGGTAAAATGGAGAATTGATATGTCATCAAAGTTAAGTATTTCAATTGTCTCATATCATAATTATGATGACATATTGAAATTGCTAGAAACAATAGAAAAACATACAGATAAAAATATATCTAAAAAAATATATATTATTGATAATGGTTCATCAAGCACAGATGTATCTACAGTAAATAAGTTCAAAGATGATTTTAGTAAATATAATGATGTGTTTTATATGGATCCTAAATCTAATGTTGGATTTGGAAAAGGACATAATTTTGTGCTAGATAATTTAGATTCAGAATATCATGCTATAGTTAATCCTGATATATTGCTGAAGGAAGATTCGTTATCTAAAATTATAAATTATTTAGATAATAGGGAAGATGTGGGGATGGTAATTCCAAGATTAGTTGATGAAAATGGAGTACTTCAGAAAGCGTATAGAAGAGAAGTTACAATTCATGACATGTTCATCAGAATGTTTTGCCCAAAGTTATTTCCTAAACGAATGGATAAAGTTACATTACAAGATAAAGATTATACAAAAGAATTTCAAGTACCATTTGGTCAAGGAAGTTTTTTAGTTATAAGGACAAAATTATTAAAAGATTTAAAAGGATTTGATGATAGGTTTTTTATGTATATGGAAGATGCTGATTTATGTAAAAGGGTTAATCAACAATCTAAATTGATGTTTATACCAGATACTGAAGTGATACATAAATGGGAAAAGGGATCTCATAAAAATAAAAAACTATTCAAATATCATGTAAAATCAATGATAAAATATTTCTTGAAATGGGGAATATAATGCAAGTTAAAAATGTGGTTGTAGTAAATGATTTTAATTTCATACAAGGTGGAGCAAGTAAAGTGGCAATAGATAGCGCTAGGCTACTTAAAGATGAAGGACTAAATGTTTATTTCTTCTCTGCAGTTAATAAGGAAGAGGAAAATATAGACGGAGTTAAATATATTTCTACTTATCAAACGGAGGCTTTAAAAGATAAAAACAGATTACGAGGTATATTTAATGGTATTTATAATTTCAAAGCCAAAAGAAAATTTAAAGAATTATTAGAATCATTGGATAGGGAAACAACCGTTATACATGTTCATGGATGGACTAAAGCACTTTCAAGTAGTGTTTTTGATATTGCATTTAAGATGAAATTTAAAGTCGTATTAACATTGCATGATTATTTCACAGCCTGTCCAAACGGTGGATATTTTGATTATAAAGAAAACAAAATTTGCAAAAGGAAGCCTTTATCATGGCAATGTGTTAAATGTAATTGTGATTCAAGAAATTATGGATTTAAAATTTATAGATTGATTAGACAATTTGTTCAAAATAAAATAGTTAAGCTCAATAAAAAGTTAGAGTATGCAATTGGTATTTCTAATCTAAGTATAGATGTATTAAAACCAACATTAAATTCAAATATATGCATAAGAAAAATATTTAACCCTATCGAATTTGATAAAAATGATGAAAAAGTAGATTATACAAAAAATGATTATTATTTGTATGTTGGAAGAATAAGTAAAGAAAAAGGAGTAGATATTTTTTGCAATGCAATAACAGAATTGAAATTAAAAGGAATAATGGTTGGGGATGGATCTGAAAAAGAAAGATTGGAAAGAAAATATCCTAATATCGAATTTACAGGATGGAAAAAAAAGGAAGAGGTAAAGGAATATATGAAAAATGCTAAATGTCTTATATTCCCAAGCCTATGGTATGAAGGAGCACCTCTCACACCACTTGAAGCAATGAGTATGGGAGTACCCTGTTTGGTAAGTAGTTGTTGTGCAGGCAGGGAGTACGATTCAAGAATGAATTATGATAGCTTTGAAGAGTTGAAAGAGAAAATTAAAAGTATAAATAATACTACCTATCGTGTAGATATTGCTAATGAAGAATATAGGTATGAAAAATATATTAAATCAATTATCTGTTATTTTGAACATGTATTAAATTAGTTTGAAAAAGTGAGAGGTACAAATGACTAATAAAAGTTTTATTAATCCAATAATAAAAGTGATTATTGCTGTGATTGTTTTTCTAAATTCAATTTCTGGTTTACAGATTGGAAATGTATCGGTAAATTTATATTTTAATATAATATTTGCTGCGATTATGTTACTACTTTATTTAAAAAATAGAGGAGATGGATTTAAAATCCCGAAAGTTTCTGCATTAGTTTTATTTATTGTTTTTGGGATTATTTCGTCATTTATTTCATACTTTACTGATTATCCATTAGAGCATAAAAATATTGTGTTCAGGTATATGATTAGCTCATTTGTGTATTTAATTGTTTTTCTTTCTTTGTATAACACAAATGATGAATTTAAATCTGAGTTAGAAAAAACATTTATAAAAGCTTTACTATATGCCGCTAGGATACAGGCATTATGGGGAATTATTCAATTAGTATTTCTATATGGATTTAAATTTAATATTAATGAGATTTTATTTAAAGATATATTAAAGGCATCAAATAACATATATTGGACTACTGGTTTTTTTACTAAAAATTCTTTTGTACTAAGAATTACTGGGTTAAACTACGAAAATGCAATGTTTGCAATAGTTACATCTATTGGTTTGGCTTTGGAAAAAAATAAAATTTGGAGAATAGTGTTTTTCTTGACAATAGTATTAAGCCTTTCAAGAACTGGTTGGATAGTATTGATAATATATTACTTTTTATTGTTTTGTAAAAGAACAAATGGTAAAAGGAAAATAAATAAAAAGTTCTTATTTAGAAGTTATTCATTTATAATCATAGGAATACTAGCAGTTGTATTTCTTTATAACAATAGCCAAATTTTTTCTAAACAAGTTAATGGAATTATCGAAAGATTGTATGATAATGATTCTAATAAGATATCGGCTAATAGGCATATGCTATATTATCCGTATGGAATATACATATTATTATTTGGTTCTAATTTTTTACAGCTTCTTTTTGGTTATGGAATGAGGTGCTCAGGAATTGCTTTTGCAATTAATCCAGAAATACTGAAAGAACTTGGAGGAACACAGGATTATACTGTTGCATGGGCTGTAGAGTGTGATGTAATAGGATTGTTGTTAGGTGGAGGAATTACAACAACGATATGCTATTACTGGATGATGTTTGAATTAACTACAGACAAAAAGAATCCATTTAATGAAGTAGTTTGGATGATACTAATTGCTGGGGTGACATATCATTTTCATTCTATAAGCTACATCATATATGTGTTAATTTTTGCATATTTATCAAAATATAAAAAAGATAAAGAAAATAATTATGAAGTAATTAATAAAAACTCATAAAAATAGAATTGGGAGAAAATATTATGTTTGATGTAGCAATCATTATGTCGACTTTTAATGGAGAAAAATATATATCTGAACAAATTAAGAGTATTTTTAGTCAAAATGATGTTAATATTACTCTTTTTATCAGAGATGATGGTTCACATGATAAAACAATTTCAATAATAAATGAATTGGCCAAAAAATATAATATTGTATTACTAAAAAACAGTAACAATAATTTAGGACCTGCTAAAAGTTTTATGAAAATCATTGATAATATAAGTGATTCTTTTGATTATTATGCTTTTTCAGATCAAGATGATATTTGGGAAAAAAATAAAATTATTAATGCTATTAATAGTATTAATAGATACGATGCAGTGCCAGCAATTTATGGAAGTAATTATAAATTATTATATGATTCAGGTTTAATAATAAATAGTAATAATGATATCAGTACAGATTTTTATTCAACTATAATAAGAAATAAAATTGCTGGATGTACAATGGTATTTAATAAAAAGCTTTTTTTAAAAATAAAAAAATATACTCCGGATTATATAGAAATGCACGACATATGGATTTGGAAAGTCTGTCAAGCTATTGATGGAAAATGCATTTATGATACAGAGTCGTATATTTATTATAGACAACATGAAAATAATGTAATGGGAGCAGGAAATACGATAAAATCAAAAATGAAGTACAGATTACGTAGAAAAAATGTATGTAGTAATACAGCAATAGAAATTTTAAAAGGATATGGTGATGAAATCTGCAATGAGGAGAAGAAAGAAGTTATAAAACAACTATCACTATACAAAAAAAATATAAGATACAAAATGAGATTATTATTAAATAAAAAAATTAAAAGTGAAAAGATAATTTCAACATTACTTTTTAAAATTGGTATCTTATTTAATTATGAGTAATGATGAACAAAGTGATGTAGAGATATGTCAATACACATTGTTTTATTTGATATGAAAGGTATAATGGAGGATATAATGTATGAATATCATGAGCAATATAAAGAGAATAATAGTTAATTATTTTAATATGTTTTATTGTATGTTTATACCTAAGAAGAATAATAGAATTGCTTTTGGTTCTTGGATGGGGCAAAAATATGATGATAATTCTAGATATTTATTTGAATATATGTTAAATGATATTCAGTATAAAGATTATGAGATATATTGGATTACATCCAATATGGATGTATATAATATGTTGATTAATGAAAAAAAGCCTGTAATGCATAGTGATTCTATTGAGGCAAAGAAATATTTAAAGAAAGCTAAATTTGTATTCTATACAACAAACGAGATAGATATTGGAAAGAACAACATAGGATATATAGGAGGAGCTGTTATAGTAAACTTATGGCATGGAATTCCAATAAAAAAGATTATGTATGACGATAAATTTTCTAAACTAAATAAAAATAAGTTAAAAGATGGATTAAAAAGAGCTATTCGATTTTTGCCTTATAGAAAGTCATACATTGTTTCAACTAGCGAGACAGTATCTAATATTTATAAAAGAGCATTTAAAATGAAACTCAAAAATATAGTTGTTCTTGGACAACCTAGAAATGATGTGTTTTACATAAATCATGAAAACTATTATAAAAAGAGATTTAGAAATAAAAAAATCATTTTATATATGCCCACACATAGAAATGAAGGAAAAGATGTTATAGATATTAATAGTATAATTGACCTAGAAAAAATGAATGCTTGGTGTGAAGAAAATGAATATGTATTTGTTATAAAGAAACATTTCTATCATAGAAATGAACAAATAATCGATAACAATAGATTTGATAGTGTTATTGAAATTACGAATGAAACAACAGATAGTCAAGAATTGCTTGATTCAGCTAATATATTAATTACAGATTATTCAAGCTGCTATATAGATTATTTATTATTAAATAGACCAATTATTTTTTATGATTATGATATTGACTGGTATCAAATGAATGATAGAGAGATGTATTTTAATTATGATGATGTTACACCAGGATATAAATGTAAAGATTTTGATAGTCTAATGGAAAGCTTAAAATTAATTGAATGTGGAAAAGATGAGTATAAAGAAAAAAGAAATGATGTTAAGAAAATTTTTTATTCATCTTGTGCACAAAAAAATGTATCTGCAGATATTATCAGGTACTTTTTAAATATTAAGAGGAGTAATAATGATTGACATTATAAAAAAAACATACAATAAATACAATAACTTGTCTAATGCTGTGAAAGCATCAGTATGGTTTACTATTTGCAATATTTTACAAAAAGGTATCTCAACGATAACAGTACCGATATTTACGAGAATACTAACAGCAGAGCAATACGGTGTTTATGCAGTATATCAATCTTGGTATCAAATCATTTCAGCATTTACAACTTTAAGTATATATAATGGTATATACAATAATGGTATGATAAAGTACGAAAAAGATAAGGATGCTTTTACATCAGCTGTTCAAACTCTTTGTTTTATTAATGCATTTGTATTGTTATTATTCTATTTTATGAATATTCCAATGTGGAACAATGTATTAGATTTACCTACAGGGGTTGTTATTGCAATGTTTTTAGAATTATTGTTTTCACCAGCTTTCTTACTTTGGTCTGCGAGACAACGATTTGAGTATAGATATAGAAAACTTGTTATAATAACTATTTTGATTTCAATATTAAGTCCATTGATAGGTATTATATGTGTATTAGTTTCGACAAACTATAAAGCCGAAGCGAGAATTTATGCTTTTGTTGTAGTACAAATGGTTGTTGGTTTGTTTTTCTTCATATATAACTTAAGAAAGGGCAAAAAAATCTATGTAAAGAGTTATTGGAAATATGTTATATCATTTGGAATTCCATTAATACCACATTATTTATCCCAATCTATTCTTAATCAATCCGATAGAATAATGATAAATAATATGGTTGGAAGTGATAAGGCAGCTATTTATAGTGTTGCTTATAGTGTGGCTATGCTAATGACATTAGTAACTAGTGCTATAAATAATTCTTTTGTGCCATTTAGTTATAAGAAACTGAAAGATAAAAAATATAATGATATAGGAGAAAATGCAAATAAGTTAATTTGTTTGGTAGGTATTTCAGTTGTGTTAATTATTTCTTTTGGACCTGAAATAATAAGAATATTTGCTCCAATAGAGTATTATGAGGCAATTTGGATTATTCCACCAGTAGCTTTATCAGTGTATTTTATGTTTTTATATCCATTATTTGGGAATATAGAATTTTATTTTGAAGAAAAATATTTTGTGACTATTGCTTCTATATTTGGGGCAGTAATGAACGTATTTTTAAATTATGTATGTATAAAGAAGGCTGGATATTTAGCAGCAGGATATACTACATTAGTGTGTTATATTGTATTCTCACTTTGCCATTTTGTTTTTATGAAAAAAGTGATAAAGAAGCATATTTCTGGGGTGAAAATATACGATATAAAATTTATAGTTGTGTTTTCAATTGTAATTTCAGCGATTACTTTGATAATAAGTTATATGTACAATTATGTTATCGTGAGGTATGTTATAGTACTTATAATAATTATTTATTTGTTTATAAAGAGAGACATGTTTTTAAATATAATGAAAAGGAATAAGAGCAATGAATCAAAGGAAATCTAATATAGAAGTATTAAGAATAATTGCAATGATTATGATTGTTTTTTCACATTTTTATTCGCATGGAGAGTTTAATAATGTTGAGAACCCTATAAATCTTTTTTTTCTAAAATACATATCAACTTTTGGGAAAATAGGTGTAAATATATTTGTGTTAATATCACGGCTTTTTTCTAATTGAAAAAGACAAAGTTAATTATAAAAAAGCTATAAGGCTTTGGTTATTGATTTTATTTTATTCTACAGGAATATATTTATTAATAGATTTTTTTGTTTTAAATAGGGCTTCATATAAAGGCGTTATTAAGACACTTATGCCAATAACCACTAAGTACTATTGGTTTGCTAGTAGTTATTTTATTATGTATATTTTATTTCCGTATATAAATGTACTTTTTAGAAATATAAGTATGGAAGAGTTTAAAAGATTAATATTAGTTACTACTATAATTTGGTGTGTTATTCCATCAATTATGACAAAAGATTTAGAATGTAATAATCTATTATGGTTTATTTATTTATATGGAATTGCAGTGTTTATAAAGCTAAAGTATGAATCAATTAATTGTTTTAAAATGAAGTATTTGTATGCGTCACTATTTTTAGCCATGTTGTTTTTTGGAGGATTGTTCTATTTATTTAACAAAATAAATATAGATTATAAAATGTTTTTTGGAATACAAAGAATTCCTACATTAGTTGTAAGTTTATTATTATTTATTATTGCATTAAAAACAAAAGTAAATAATAATTTACTAATTAATAATATATCAAAATGCACATTTGGCATATATTTAATTCACGACCATGTGTCAATGAGAGAATTATTATGGATAAAAATATTGCATACTAATTCATTTGCTGAAAAATGGTATTTTATTTTTTATGCAATAGGAATTGTTATGTGCGTATTTTTATTATGTACTATAATAGAAATGATTCGTACGAAAATTTCAAAAAAAATATGCAGGAAAATAAGATTGATAGATTAATATCAAAATAAATGCTAAAGGAGGAAATGATGGAAGGGAAAAAAGAGAGTATAGTTGGTTATACAGCAGGAGTATATGATTTATTCCATATGGGACATTTAAATTTGTTAAAAAATGCTAAAGGCTTTTGTGATAAATTAATTGTTGGAGTGACAGTTGACGAATTGGTGAAATATAAAGGAAAAGAAGCTTTTATTCCTTTTGTAGAAAGAGCGGAAATTGTCAGAGCTTGTAAATATGTAGATTTAGTAGTACCACAGGAAGATATGGATAAAATTACTATGTGTAAAAAGTTAGGTGCATCTTATTTATTTGTTGGTGATGATTGGTATGGTACAGAAAAATGGAAGCAATATGAGAAAGAGGCTAATGAAAATGGAATTAAAATAATTTATTTTCCATATACTAAAAGTGTTTCATCTACAAAAATAAGAGAGGCTTTGAAACATGGAAGAGGATGGACAAGGACAGAAGATGGTAAATCTATTGAAGAGAAAAAGGAGGATTAAATTGGTAGATAAAGATTTTTGTTGTAGCTCTTTTTTGGCATTTAGATATGTTGAAAAAAATGATATGGAATTCTTTGACGGAATGCACCATAGAACATATCTGCTACCTAAAGAAGAAAATTTAAAAATGATTGGAAATGAAAATGAACTAGATGAAGAACTGAAGAGAATATTTAACTTATTATCGGATAAAAAATTGGGAATACTGCTTTCAGGAGGGATGGATTCAGCTTGCCTTGGAGCGTATATGCCCAAAGGAAGTTATGCATATACTTTTAGATTCTTACAGGGAGAGTATGATTCAGAAGAATTGCAAAGAGCAGAAACCTTTGCGAAATATAATGCTTTAAATCTACAATATGTTGATATAGATTTTGATATTATAAAAAAATGTTTAAAACCAGTTATGGATTCAAAAGGTGCACCAGTTCATTCCATTGAGCCTCAGTTATATCAAGCTGCTTTACAAGCCAAAAATGATGGAGTAGACATGTTAGTAATTGGGGATGCGGCAGATTACGTATTTTACGGAATGGATGGATTACTTTCCAAAGATTGGACAATTGATGAATTTTATAAAAGAGCAATATATGTAGAACCAAATGAAGTACTAAAAAATCCACAGAGTATGAAATATTTATTTGAAAGGTATAGAAAAGACAATGATATGATTGATTTTGTCGGGTTTTATGATAAAAGCATCACCGAAGAAAGCTATGGATCATATGAAAATGCTTTTCATGCAGCAGGAATTCCATACATAGATCCCTATGAAAATATGAAAATGAAATTTCCAGTAGACTTATCAAGAATAAGAAATGGAGAATCAAAATATTATATAAGAGCATTATTTAAGATGAAATATCCTGATTTAAAGCTCCCTGAAAAGCATCCTATGCCTAGACCAGTAAATGAATACTTCAAAAAATGGGAAGGCCCTAAGAGAAATGAGTTTAGACAGGATATTGATATAACGAAGTATTCGGGAAATCAAAAATGGTTAATGTGGTGCTTGGAGCAATTTTTGAATCAATACGAATAAAATCATGGAGTTAAATAGAAAAAATAATAATGTGTAAAAGAGAGAAATTTAGACTACTACAGTATTTATTGATTGTTTTTTCTATAATAAATAATGAAATAATAAAAAGAACATATATTAATAAATAAAATATAATATAGAGAGTAAAAGTTAAAATAGATGGAAAAAGAAACACGTAATTGTGAAATAATTAATGAAATATCTCAAGAAGAATCTAACAAAATAAGTATATTAAAAGTATGGCTTACTATTATGGTTATTTTTATCCACTCATACAGTGAAGAAATACATTTTTCTTCAGGAAATGTGAATTTAGATACACCAATTTGGCTAAATGTGTTTGAGTATACGATTTCTCAGGTTATTTCTCGCTGTGCTGTACCGACTTTTTTCTTTTTGGCTAGTTTTTTTCTTTATCGCAAAAAATACTTGTGGGGAAATAATATTAGAAGAAAATGCTTTAGTTTGTTGATACCATATGTTTTATTAAATACGTTTTGGATAGTATTTTACGGCATTTGTCAAAAAATCACTTTTTCAAAAGCTTTCTTTTCACAATCTAACACAATAATAGCAAATTGGAAGTTGTTAGATTGGGTAAAAGCATATTTAGGAAGCCCTCAGAATAGTTATCCTTTATTGTATACGTTATGGTTCGTCAGGGACTTATTTGTATTGAATTTATTAGCCAATGTTTTCCTATGGTTTATAAAAAAGACAAAGAGATTTTCAATTATATTTTTCATAACATTATGGTTGTTATGTAAGAATACACAGATATTTTTTCTGGATATTCAAGCTGTTTGCTTTTGGGGAATTGGTTGTTGGTTTGTATTTAATAGAAAACTTTCGATGTTTGACAAATATAAATTCATACCTGTATGCTTAGTATATTTTGTTTTAATAATTGTTACAGTTTGTTTGAAAAATAATAAGAATCTGATTTTTTTGATTATTAATAGATTGTGTAGTATTATTGGTATGATATTTTTTTACAGGTTTACTACAACTATTAGGAGTAGTTTTTTTAGGGAAAAATTACTATTAATATCAAAATATAGCTTTGCAATATATATTTTTCATGAAATGAATTTAAGTATGTTAAAAAAAATATGCATAAAATTATTTCCAGTATTACCAATTTTTCAATTATTAGAATATGTTTTTATTCCAGTTGTTATTTTTTGTGGATGTTTGTTATTTAGTGTTATTTTGAACAGGAAATTTCCTAAAATATATAATATTATTATTGGTGGAAGAAGATGATAGATTTAAGGGGACTTTATATAATATTGAGGAGAGAGGAATTTGTTTGTATTTTATAGGAGACATTGTATTTGTTACTAAATTTTTATACAAAAGAAAAAGATCAGGAAATAATCATATGTTTGTGATACATGAAAAACCAAATGAATATACTAGAAATTATAAAGGATTAATTATTTCTTCAAAATATGAAAAAAGACATTTTAGATTTGTGGAAGAGCTTAAAAATAATAAATTAAACAAACTACATAAGAACAGTATAGTATATTGTGATGATTTAATAAGATTAGAGCCAGAAAATATAAAATGTAAAATTGGCTAGATTAATGGTTATGATTATTATAGATTTACAGATTGTCTAAAAAATATACTTGTAGGTATTCACATAAATAGAAGAAGTACATAATGGAAAGTAATTATTACAAACAATCAATAGATAGATTTTATTTTAAAAGAAAAAGAAATTGAAAAAATGAAATCAAATGATATTAAAACTTTAGGAACACTCTCAAATAGAACAAAATAGGATTCAAGAAATATTGGGATGCAAAGTGACGAACTAGTATGATAAATGACGAGTTAAGTTATTTTTAATGATTGTTTGCTAAAGGACACAAAGCAACTATTGGCAAATTTTGATGGAGTGCCTCAAGACTTGATTAATGCCATAGTAAAGGCAAACAAGACTAGAAAGAGACACATCACTCAAATAATAATGGAGCAAGATCCAGAGACTGTTGGTATATATGACTTACTATGAAGAAAGACTCAGACAACTTTAGACAAAGCACTATACAGGGAATAATAGAGCGTTTAAAATCAGAAGAATTTAATGTTGTCATCTATGAGCTAACAATGAAGATTGAAGAGTATTTAGGATGTAAAATCGTGAAAGACTTTAAAGAGTTTTCAAAGACATCCGACATCATTTTGGCAACCAGATATGAAGACCAGCTAGCAGAAGTGAAGTATAATGTGTATACGAGGGATTTGTATAGGAAGGATTAAACTTATGGTAGAATTGCAGTAAATAATGTCTTTTTTATCGGTGCAAATAAATATGAGATAACTATAATAGAGACAATTTGAATTAAAGTTAAATAAAAAAGAGGCAACTAATCTTTATGCTGAACTGTAAAAATGTGCAGCATGAAATTTAGTTGCTTTTTTACGTATATAAGAAAAAATGGAGAAACTTATTAATGGAAAATGGTAGATTTATCATGAGAGAAAAAATTTTGAAAATGAGAAAACTATTATTGAAAATAAGGGAAAATGATTGTATAATAAACCTACTTTCTACGAGGCTCGAATAATAAGTCCCCTTGTCTGGCTAGAAATAGCGAGGGATAATGTGTTATCCCGCAATACATTCATGCACCAAGCTATATAAAATATAGTATATAGGTAAACTGATGTAGAAGCCCTTAACCATTTATTAAATGTTGTTGAAGGGGCTTCAGAGGAAAATTAATTAGGAACCACAAATAAGCTGTATACGTCCTTTGATTAGAAGTGAAGGGGCCTTGCTTAAAGCAAGTCTAATCTATAGAAAGGAGGTATAACGATTATGAAAATCTTAGAACCATTATTGTTTTCGATTTGCATAATGATAGTAGGAAAGATTTGTGGTTATAGTGAAAAATTGTTATTAGATTTTTTAGCATCGACGATTAAGTGGTTTGTTGGTTTTGAGATTCTAGTAAATTGCAAAATCGTTGTAAGAAAAATCGGTGACTATATAAGAATTGCAATTAATTTTTTCACTAAAAACTAATTAATCTTTTCTTTCTATAAGCAAATTATGATTATACTAATTGGTTTATAGAAGGAAAAGAAAGAATATGATTAGTTATGAAAACTGTGATTTATATAAGCTAAATAGAAAAAGAGATTTATTTAAAATACTTGGAATGAAGAAAGATGAAATTAAATCTGTAATTAATTGTTATACTGCATGTGTAGAAGTGGATGAAATCACTCAAAAGAAAAGGCTTTTAGAAAAACCAAGTTATCAGTTGAAGAAAATACAGAAGGTTTTACTAGGAAAACTATCTCAAATTGATTTTCCAAGTAATATTTTTTCAGGAGTAAAAGGAAAATCTGCATATGATAATGCATTCGCACATGTGAATGCAGAATATATGCTTAAGCTAGATATGAGTAAATTCTTCCCAAATACGCACAGAAACAATGTTTATGATTTCTATAGAAATAAATTAAAGATGGCTCCTGATGTTGCTGAATTATGTACAAACATTACAACAGTTAATTATGACGAGGATAATATTACTATTGATGATGGAGTGATAGAGTACTTGAAAAGCAATCAAATAAAAAACAGAAATCATTTACCATCTGGTACACCTACTAGTCAGCTTTTGTCATATTTGAGTAATCAGGAGTTGTTTGATGAGATTAATGATTATTGTAGAAAACATAAGCTGACTTGTACAATATATGTTGATGATATAACTATTTCGACTGATAAAAAAATAAGTAATGTGGAAGAAAGAGAATTAAAAGCTATTATTCGTAGAAATGGGCACAGAATTAGTAAGAATAAAACAGTTAGATATGAGAAACATGAGTATAAAAAAGTAACGGGTTACGTGATTTCTCCATCTCGTAGATTTGTCGTGGCTAATAAAATTCGAAGGAAAATAAAAGCTTTAGCACCAAAAGGTAAAGAGATTAAAGATACTTCGAAAGCTACTTTAATTGGATTGATTAACTTTTCCCAGATTTCAAAAGTGGATGCGTATAGAGGTTTAAAAAGAAATCTGGAAGAAAAAAATAATACGTATAATATATTGTGAGATGATTTAAGACAAATCGAATACTATCTATTAATAGATAAAGGTAAAGACTAAAAAAGTTTAGGCTTTACCTTTTTTTTGATTTCTTGATATAAGTATCATAAGGTTTGTGTCCTTATTAACAATTTGTTTACTTAATGAAAACAACTAATATCAATAGAATTATTAAATTTTACCTTTTAAGTTTACAATTCCAATACAAATTCAAAAAAGTTGCAAGTGCAACTTGTGGGAACAACCTTTCCCCATTTATACTAATGATGTATCAAGTATTAGGGACTTGAAATAAAAAAAGAGCCCTTTTGTAGAGGAACTCTATAATACATTTGTATGACTAATCCGCCAAGACTCTTCATACAACTCCATTGTAATATAGTTTTACTACATTGTAAATATCAAACTATAGTTCGTTTCTACAAAAGGCTCTAGAAAGGAGACCTTTATGAATTGTGACACTTTGATTACAAATATATTTGACCTGAGGCCAAATATTAATTGTGACAGCTATAACAATAGCAACTATATTATTTAAGGAGGAACTTTTATGAACTCAAATTTAATCAAAAGATTAGATGAAATACCGGAAATATTTCATTTAGAAGACTTTACAAAAGATAACAGATGGTTTATTGATCCATATAGGATAAACCAAATTAATGGAATATATATTCCTGGAGCAGAAGAACTGGTGAAGAAATATTTTGAATTGTTTTTTAAAGCTGTAAAGACTGAGGATAAGAAAGAAATAATTAGACTTGGTAGATATTTACATGAGATAAATGATAATCGTTTAGGATACACATCTGCGGATAGTGATCCATGTGGAAAAGGCTTTTGTTGTACAGATTTACTTGATATTTATGAAGCTGCTCGAGAAAACGATAGTTTAATAGACCAAATGCCAGATATATTAGTCTTTGCAAGGGGAATTGGACCAGATAAGATTTCAGATCTTACAACTAACATAATATATGAACATTTATATGCTTTTACAGAAGATATTATTCAAAAATATGAACTTGATATGAAAAGGAAGAGTATCAGAAGATATGTATGGAATGCTGAAAGAGAGATGTGGACAGAGAAAAGATTTGATGTTCCACTTCTTGAAGGAAAACCAATACTATTTATACCGAATGAGATCGTTTGCAAACAACCGATTTTCTCATATGAAAGGGTATACTCTAAATGTTTTATGAAAGAATTTAGGGGGAAGCCAGACATTTTAGGAATTACTAGAAAAACTAAAAAAGGATTGGAAGCTGATTGCAAAATAATAAGGGAAAAGTATCCTGAATGCAGAGATACTGTAGAAAAATGGTCACGAAAGTATAGAAGCGTATACGAAAGATATAGAAATGAAATGGTACGAGATGCATGGAGAAGCAAGTACATTGGTAGATAGAGCTATTTAATTGTAAATAAAATAAAAATCTAGTTTGAATTCAATCGAAACTAGATTTTTATTTTTGCCTATTCTTCATTTTTTTAACTCCTTCTAAAAATGTTTGTTATCATTAAGAGTTGAAATTATAAGCTTACCAAGTTCTTTATCCCTGTATGAAATATTAGATGAACTATCGATTGCCTGGCATACGATTTCTGCAAAAACATCAGTACGTGTTAGTGAACCATTTATAAGCTTCTGGTAGAAAGCTGCACGATGAACTTGGTTATAAGATACAATGAAATTCATTTTGTGTCCTCCTTTCTTAAAATTCTACATACATTATAGCATAATCTATGGTTCATTTCTAGGTCACTAAAGAAAATTAAACAAGATCATCAATTTTGACAAAGTCTACGAGCGTGATATCGACTTATATGTTATAAACAATTTTTATAATGATTCTGCTTTTCTGTAATTGTTTCAAAGTAAGATAAACAAGAAGAATTATAGAGTATATAGTGCAGAATCTTCATTGGAAAATATTGATGGCGAAAGCGATATTACTATTGTTTTAGAAAATGAGGAAAATTATTGCACCTCAAAGTTATCTGGAAACAAATTCAGAGGTACAGAAATATCAGTATAAGATTTCTTATGAGGAATTGCGTGAAGTCGTTACTGATGAGTATGATTCTACAATTATATGAAGCCACGTCTTGAGACTGGGATGTCCATCCACAGAACTGGAAAATCAATGGCAGTTAGAATGATGGTACCATTTATCGATTTTCATGAGGAGTTTGAGAAGTATATAGAGCTCGAAAGTGATACAGATGATATGAGAAAAATTATGGAAAAGATATTGAAATTACAAGATTTGTTTTATGGATTAGATATTGATGAGTTGTATGAGAGTGTGATGAAGAAGGAAAAATACTAAATACTTGACAGAATGGTAATATGCAATTATAATATCAAAACGAAAGGGGCAAAGATTAACTTTTTAGTTAATCTTTGTCTTTTTTTGCACATGTACTACCAGCACAGCTAGAAGTATATGTAATAAAATAATCAAAAGCTATTGAAATATTACAAATATATGGTATAATATAACATATAAGTTATATTACTAAAGAGGTGGTGAACTAATGAACGATGGATAATGAGTACTCTATTTTAAAAATACTTAATGACTTGAAAAGACATAATATATTGAGTACAAAAGAAGTTAAAAAGGATTTGCAAAAGTTAATTGGATCTGACATAAATGATTTTGCAAGAGTTTTTTTAAGAGATTTTCTTAGAATGGAGTTTGATAATTATAATAAATTTGAAATACTAAGAAATCTTAATAGAGAACAAAGGAAAAGATTAAAAGGAACTCTTTTGAGAAGATATGAATACAGAAACTCCTCAAATTTACGAATATTATTTGTAGTATATAACGATAATTTAAGTAATATACCCATAATACTATGTGCATTTAATGAGGATGGGGATAAAAAGAAAGGAAATAATTCATATAATAAAAACATTGATAGAGCGATTAAAATCTTTGAAAGAGTGGTAGGAGGAGAGAATGATGGGAATTAATTATGATGAGTTAGTAGATTATAATGAAATCGAAATAGACAAAGAAGCTTCTAAAATTGATGAAATAATTGAATATGAAGAGATACTATTTGAGATATCAAAATGTATAAAAAAATATAGGAATGAAAATAATTTAACTCAGAAACAATTAGCCAAAATACTTGGGTTTGATCAAGTTATGGTTTCAAAACTTGAAAGTGGAAATTATAATCCAACTTTTAAACAATTACACAAAATATCTAGAAAATTAACTAATTCTACTGAATTGTTTATTGAAACTTTGAGAGGAATAATAAACAATTTAACTCAAATGTATAGTACTACTTTTAGTGTAAAAACTATAGCTGATGTAAAATCAAATGGTAAGATAAAACATATTGCTGAGTTACGAAGATATAATTATGATAGTAAAGGGGGAAATAGCTATGGACCAGAATGCACAAGCGATATTTCAATTGCAGGATAGTTATGTTAATGAATACACATTGACTATTTTGAAAAAAATTGAAACAAAAGAGGATATTGTTGTAACAGGACAACTTGGATTTGGAATAGAAAGCATTTCAGAGAATGATGAAACTTATAGCGGTCAAATCGTACTAGTTAATGATTTATCTATATCAATAAAGGATGAAGAATATGCTAAGATTCATATTTCAATGCGTGGATTGTTTTATGGAGTTAAGAACTCAGAGAATAGTTTAGAAAATTTTGAAAAAATGTTAAAAATCAATGGAGCAACAACTTTATCTCATCTAATTAGAGCTTATGTGTACACTAATACTGGGTTAAGTGGAATTCCTCAGATATCAACTCCAATGATAAATTTTGTGAAATTTTTTGAAGATGCTGAAAAAGATAATAAGAAGTAGATATTACTTTAGAAAATGGTTATTTCAATTATTAGAAGTGATGAAATGAAGATATGAGCAGAGAATCAATTATGTATATAGATATATTTGTTTAGAATAAAAAAGTTTAAAACTAAAGAATGGAGATAGAATGATTGGTATTATTTTGGAATTATCTATTATTATAACTTTTGCATATGCCTGTATAAGATTATTTATTAAAAGCGAGAATATTATTGAGAAATACTATTTGGGAATTGCAGGAATTTTTGGATTTATTATCATGTTAGCATTTTCAATAGATAGCAACAATTTAGTTACAATGTTAGGGTGGAGTGCTAATGTTAATATAAGTAATTGGTTTAACTTTTTAAGTCAGTTAATTAGTACCTTTTTAGGAGTGATTATATCTGTTTCTATTTCTTTATATCAAATAAAAAAAGAAAGTGATGAAAACATAAAAAGAGATAAAGAGAATTTAAGAATACAAAATTTACCAATAATTAAATATGAAATTTCTTCAAAATTTAATCCAAATCATGAATTGGTGGTTGATGACTTTTTAGTTAATACAAAATATCAAAATATTGAATCTAATAAATCATATCCATTAGAAATAAATATTAAAAATATTGGATTAAATAATATTCGAAAAATAAAATTAGAACTTTCAGGAGATTGTTTTGATGAAAAAATAGAATTGCTTGGATGTGATTCTTTAGTTCCATTAGAAAAGGAAACAGAAGAACATGTTTTTAAGTATTTAAAATTGCTAGCTAATAAAGATTATGATTTGACTTTAAAAGCATCTTATCAAGATATTATGCAAAATAAATATGAGCAAATTGTTGAGATAAAATATATAACAACTGATATTTTTATAAAAAATAATCCTGAAGGCAAAGTAGAATTTAAAGTTGAAGATGAAGTATTAGTATAAGACTATTGATTATGTATTGGAATTAATTAAGCTACCAAGAAAACATAGCTTTAAGTGGGAGTGATAAAAAATGAAAACATGGAAAGAAGTTAGAAAAGAATTGGAGGAAGGCTTTACTGAGGAGGAGTTACTAGAAATTGAACTTGAAAAGCAAAAAATTCTTGCTACTATAGATTCATTTTATTCAGAAAAGAACATAAAAGAATTAAAAAAATCAATTAAGCAACTAAAAGAAGGAAAAGTTGTTAAGAAAAGTATGGAGGAATTAGAGACACTAATAAATGAGCAATAATATAGAAATCATTCAGTGTAAAGGACATTATGATAACAATTAATGTAAGAACAGCAATTATTGGCAAAGATTCACCAAAGGACTTCAATCGAAGCCCTTTTACTTTACATAAATCCTTATCCACTATACTTGCCAGATTTCTTAAGAAGTACTATACTATTTTTGAAACATAAATTTAAATCCCAATCGAAAGAGCCAAAAATGAACCTAATCGAAATTTCTGAAAATAAATATTACGATTATAGAATTAAAGCTATCTTTTTAAAAGAGTACTAACTATGCTAGTACTCTTTTATTTGTGGCTTAGTGACCACCGCCACCACCGTCGTCACCACGGCCGCCACCGCCATAGCCATGACCACCAGATGGTGGTAACGCTGACCTTGATGATGTATGAAGCAAAATGCCGCAGGAACGTGAAGTTTGATGGAAGCAAGATGAATGAATATATGAATTATGTGTAAGGATCTTGCTTTTATCTATTTCCAACTCAGGTACATGGATTTTTATTGCTTTCAATACCTTATCAGAAATACCAAATGCAGTTCCGTAGATTAGATATTTTTCCCATAATGGTAGCTCGTGAACTTCCTTTTCATTTATCAAAGTATCACTATTTAAGAAATTATATAGTCCATACCATTTGGCTTGTTCATTTTTTCCAAATTGTGTAAGTAATGTAAGGTCTGATAGTTTAGATGAGATAAATAGACTTGACCAAAGTAGTGTAAGACCAGTTATTGTATATGCTCCAAAACTTAAACCCAAAGGAGTAAAGTATGAAATAAGATTTACAAGAATTATGAAGATAAATGCTATATCCATAAGCCAATCTGAAGCTTTTTGGAACTTATCTCTTATACTGTTATAGTCTTTTCCTTGTAAGTAACCTTCTGCCACACCGATTTCTACCATTGGCTCATTTTCCATATCTCTTACAAATAGTTGGGTAGTATAGTAATACTGGTTTATGCAATTTTGAAAATCTTCAAGAGTTATACTATTATGAGATGCAAATTTTTCAAGTAAATTTAAATATAATCTTTCAGATGTTGAGAGTGGTTCTAATGTTTTTGATTTGAACTTATTTAGTGCAATATATTTGGGCTCTTCGTCAGGATTAGTAGGAGTGGTATATGTATAGTATACTGGTTCTATGATAATACGTGTATTTTTTGGAATCCAGCTGTCAGTTTCATCAACTTTACTTAACGAAATATATTCCTTTCTAACAAGACTCATCAATAGTGCGGCGTACTCTTCACCATTTTCTTTGTTTTCACTAAATGGATCTTTCATGAACACCAATTCTGAAGCCAAGAAAGGATCTAGATCACTTGGTATATCTCTAAAGTATTCATATTCATTTTCTGGTTTATAGAAAGTGTATGCTTTTTTCGTTTTCTTATATGTGTGTATAGTAATAGCAACTATCGCACCAGAAATAATCATAGAACATGCTAAGAGCAGAAGTTTAATTTTATTAAACATTATATTTCTATTTGTATAGTATTCATTTTCTTCAATACATTCATCTAGTACATCCTGAGATAGGTTGTTTGGAGCATCCGGCGCAATGCTATGTTTGTCTTTGCCAAATGCAAGCAAGCAAAATTCAACAAATCTATTGTGAAAATTGAATTTCAAATCCGACTTTTCTAAATCAATTGAAAAGGTATTATACCCATCATTTTTAGTATTAGACTCTTCAAATGGAACACGAGTCTTTGCTGTTCCATAGGAATATGCATAATAATCTTCAGGCATCATATTATCTGGAATTAAGACTTGTGCATGAAGAGAATTTAAATGTGTAATCTGACTTCCAGAATAAAAGCTTAAATATAATTCAGAACAATCATTATACTTAAGTACTGCATTATTCATATAATATACAATTTTAAATTTTAACTTGTCTCTGTATGTCCATGGAATATACATAAGTACTGATTCATCGTTGTCTAGAGATTTTTTACTATATTGCCAATAGTTTGTCGCACTTTTGGTATAGTCTGAGTCTTTCCAATACATTTTGCTAGTGTTAGTATATGGTATCTCAGTGCCATCAGGTAAGATTTGTGAAACAGATTCTACATCATATGTTACATCAAGACCACCAACTTTATCTTCTGGTAGTTCTCGCCAGAGCCCTTTAAATGTATAATTTTTAGAAAATGCGTGAACGTCATATGTTAAATACTCTGTTATTTTTACTCTTGCTTTCTTTTTACTCTCTTGTGCATAACTATATGATGGTGATTTATAGTCACTAGGATTACTATTCAATTCTTGTAAAACAGCTGTGTAATCAACATCTGTTAAATAACAATAATCAAATGGATAAAAATTAAAATTTGGAAATAAATGACTTATAGAATATACACCAAGTAAAAAAGCCATCAAAAATAACGCAAAACACAAACGCAGAATAAGAGGTATCCTATAGAAAAACAACCAAAAATTTCGAAGTTTATAATATAGTATTTTCAAATAATATATCATTAAAATATCTCCTTTAATTATTCCTAAAAATATAAGCATATTATATGTGAAAAATAATCTTTTGTAAATTCGTGGGATAGACCATTTTGATATTTTTCTGTCAAAGAGTGGCACCCCTAGAAACCATTGCAATTCTATGTAAAATATGATAAACTTTGGCCAAAAGCATTGTTTATTCCTTATGCTTATATGGTAACATTTAAACTGTTTTATTAACAATAAGGAGGAACTACTATGTTTGGAAAATGCGCAAAAAAGGATAACCCATTTATCTCACGGATGGCAGGGTACATGGATAAAGCTATGGAATGTAGCTACTATCATGTATCTTGCGCGGAAGAGATCAAACCCATAATCAAGGCTTTTTTTAGAAAGGCTATGTCTTCTAAAGTTAATTGGGAAGATGGAGGCAGAGTCTGTTGGAACATCGAAAATATCACAGAGGCTGTACAATATCTTGCTGAGAACACACGACACTATGAAAGAATGAGCAAGGCAGAAGTTAAAATATTCCGGAAGATTCTTGAGGAATTTGATGCACTTTATACTGAAGCTCTCAACTCTAATTCTCAGCATAATGAATATCTTAGCAATAAGATTAGTTGCATCAGCGAAATCGTATGCAAGAATCATGTTGAGATGCACGACTCAGAAGAACATCATGAAAATTGGCGAGATGGTATGATTTTCCAGAACTATGAAGACTTATGGAAGGTTATTCATCGAGTAAACACAGAATGGGAGGAGTTGTGTAGCAGAGGATTTTCCCTTAGCGTATTCTATGACTTTTGGGATGTTTTCAAGTATGACAGAAGTCGTGGTGAAGAAATGTCTGAGGAAGAAAAGATTAAGGCATTTATGGCATTGCTCGATGGTAAAATGAAGTTTATACCAGTATATCGCCATGAATATAGTCTACTTGGATTCAAAGTTGTTGACAATGACTTTGGTGATGAGATTGTCTATACTTCCGATGCTAAGAATAAAAAGAGTCACCGCATGAGACAAGTGGGAGAAGAAGCAACTTCATGTGAAACAACAGAAGAGTAATTCAATTTCCAAATTGCAAGTAGTATGCAGAAAACTGGCCGAAGGGACCAGTTTTTTGCTTCATATGGTATGTAAAATTAACATAATCAGTTGTCTTAATTCGTGATATGTAGTATAATATACCAAATTGAATATGTTATTATATCGTTTGATTTAATTTCAATTCATAATGGAGGTAGTCATAATGAAAACTTAGAAAGCAAGTAGTGAGTTGAAAATTGTCAAAAAATAGTATGGAGGAAAGAATATGAAGACACCTTTTGAGCGGATTGTAGACATCAGTAAAATCGGTATTCCGAGCAAACTCAATCTGGATGAACTGTTTGAGCTTGCATCTCAGGAAAAGATTTATTCTGTACGGGAAGCTGATAAGGATCTACTTTTAGGAATTGATTTGCAGTTCTGTTTTATGGAAGGTGGAGTCCTGGGCGTTCCGGGATCGAGAGGTGATGTCGAGAGGACATTAAGGTTCATTTATCCCAGGATGTATAACCTGACGATAATGTCCAGCAAGGATACTCATCCGATCAATGCCATTTTCCATCCTACATGGTGGGTAAATCCTAAGGGAGATCATCCGGAGCCATTCACTACTATTATCACATATGAAGATGTGTTAAATGGTAAGTGGATTGCAGCTAATCCGGAAAATCAGGAAGCATCGCTGCATTATCTGAAAAAACTGGAAATGTCTAAAGGCAAGAAAAAGCTTTGCATTTGGCCAGTTCACGCAGTACCGGATACAGTTGGATGGATGTTTGAAAGCCAGTATGCAAGAATGATCAATTTCCATTCGATTGTCACAATGAGCAATGATGCGGTCATTGTGAAAGGAACAGATCCGTTCACAGAAATGTATGGTATTCTTGCACCGGAAGTCAACGAGGACGGAACTTTCAACCAGAAAGTCATTGAAGCAATCATAAACCATCGCAGAGTTTTCGTGTGCGGAGAGGCTGCAAGCCATTGTGTGCTTGAGAGCATCATTCAGATTGTTGAATACTTTAAGGATCGTCCGGATATTATCGCAAAGATTATCGTGCTGACCGACTGCATGTCTCCGATTGTGGGATATGAGGAAGAGACAGTAAGAGCATTCAATAAGCTCAAAAAGATGGGCGTGAAGTTTATGACAACGGCAGAACTGGCTGCATAATGCTTTAAGCATATCACTTTATAAGGTATTTTGTCCGTATACTAGGAGAAGGGGTTCAATGAATCCCTTCTCTTTTTATGTGTATAATCTTCCGGCTATGCCGGTAGTAACGTAGGCTTTAGCTTTGTAAAAAAGCAACTCCTTTCATGATAAAATATTAATATGTT
>OCVV012843554.1_pt1 | contig 79831 bp, 62 predicted proteins | sample 1539721 | NCBI WGS metagenome assembly OCVV01 (sample SAMN02144230, study PRJEB22623) | gut metagenome | biome: sheep rumen | host: Ovis aries | place: New Zealand
CCGCCGACATGTGTAAGTTCTCTTGCACCGCCGCTTGACAATGCCATTGCCACATCTTTTTTTCATGATCTCGAAGCCTGATTTGTTCTGGGCGCAAATAAAAACAAAATTCCCGATTAATTGCGGTTTTCTTTGTGGAAAGTTTAATAAATGGAAAAACTGAGGGCGAAACTTTGGCGTTTCTGTTTATTTGTATTACATTTGTACCCTAAATATGAAAGTAACCGATTCTTTGGGAATCGATTTTCAGAGTGCTTGAATGAAAGAATTCTTTAAGGTGTTGCGGCGATTCGTGCCGCCCTACAAAAAATATCTGGTGCTGACGGTGCTGTTCAATATCCTTTCTGCGGTGTTGAACATCTTCTCGTTTGCCGCCATCATTCCTATCCTGAATATCCTGTTCAGGACGGAAGAGAGCCTCCGCCAGGTGGAGTATATGCCTATCACGATGGGCAACCTGAAGGAAGCGCTGATGAACAACATGAACTACTACATGCAGGAGCTTATCCTGGATTGGGGCGCCACGACGACGCTGCTGGTCATCGGCCTGTTTCTGGCTTTTGCCACCTTCCTGAAGACGGGAGCCTACTTCCTTTCTTCGGCCACGATTATACCGATTCGTACGGGCGTGGTGCGTGATATACGCAACCAGCTGTACCAGAAGATCACTTCTTTGCCCCTGGGATTCTTCTCGGAGGAGCGCAAGGGCGATATCATTGCCCGCATGAGTGGTGATGTGCAGGAGATAGAAACCAGTATCATGTCGAGCCTCGACATGCTGTTCAAGAACCCGATCCTGATCGTGATGTATTTCGGAACGCTGCTTTTCATCTCTTGGCAACTCACGCTGTTCACCATTGTCTTTGTTCCGCTGTTCGGATGGTTCATGGGGTATGTGGGCCGCCGCCTGAAGCAGAACTCGGTGAAGGCGCAGTCGCTTTGGAGCGATACGATGAGCGTGGTGGAAGAGACGCTGGGCGGCCTGCGCATCATCAAGGCTTTCAACGCCGAGGATAAGATGAACGCCAAGTTCTCGAAGGTGAACAATGAGTATCGCGACAATATCCAGTGGGTGAACACCCGCCAGCAGCTGGCCCATCCGATGAGTGAGTTCCTGGGCACGGTGATGATCATCATCGTGTTGTGGTTTGGCGGCGTGCAGGTGCTGAACAACGCCTCCATGTCGGGCAGTACCTTTATCTATTATCTGGTTATCCTGTATAGCATCATCAATCCGCTGAAGGAATTCTCGAAAGCGGGTTACAATATTCCCAAGGGACTGGCTTCGATGGAGCGTGTGGATAAGATCCTGATGGCCGAAAACACGATCAAGGAGCCCGAAAACCCGAAGCATATCGCATCGTTCGAACATCAGATAGAGTTCCGCGATGTGTCGTTCCGCTATGGCGAGACCTGGATTCTGCGCCATATCAATCTCATTATTCCCAAGGGCAAGACCATTGCCATCGTGGGACAGAGTGGCAGCGGCAAGTCAACGATGGTGGATCTGATACCGCGTTACTACGACGTGCAGGAGGGAGAGGTGCTTATCGACGGCATCAACGTGAAGGACCTGGGCATTCAGGACCTGCGGCAGCTGATAGGCAACGTGAACCAGGAGGCTATCCTCTTCAACGATTCCTTCCGCAACAATATCTCATTCGGCGTGGATTCAGCTACCGACGAGGAAATTGCGGAGTCGGCCAAGATTGCCAATGCCTACGACTTTATCATGCAGAGCGAGCATCAGTTTGAGACGAATATCGGCGACCGTGGCGGAAGGCTCAGCGGCGGACAGCGCCAGCGAGTGTCGATAGCCCGTGCTATCCTGAAGAACCCGCCGATATTGATTCTGGATGAAGCCACCTCCGCCCTTGACACCGAGAGCGAACGACTGGTGCAGGATGCGCTGGAGCGGCTGATGAAAACCCGTACCACCGTGGCTATTGCCCACCGTCTCTCTACCATCAAGAATGCTGATGAGATCTGTGTGCTTCATGAAGGCCAGATTGTGGAGCGTGGTACGCATGAGGAACTGCTCAGCATGGACGGCTATTACAAGAAACTGAACGATATGCAGAGCCTATGAGGCAGCGAGCATTCTATCTGTTGAAGTACTTTCTGGTGACGGTATGTATCTTCATCGTCGCCAAAATCCTTTTCATGCTTTTCAACCATAGCGGCCACGACTTCTCGCTGAAGGATGTCGTGGAGGTGGTATGGCATGGAAAATCACTTGACTTCAGCACTTCGCTCTATCTCTTCACCGTTCCTTTCCTGCTGACCATCGTTTCGCTATGGATACGGATGCCCAAGTGGGTGTTCAGAATATGGTATGTGGTGCTGGCCATACTCCTGCCGCTGGCTTTCGTGGCAGACACCAGCCTTTACGAATTCTGGCAGTTCAAGCTCGACGCTTCCTGCCTGTCGTATCTGGAAACGCCTACGGAGGCTATGGCGAGCGTGAGCATAGGCTATCTGATAGTCAGGCTCTTGTGTCTCGTCCTCTGCGGTTTTGTAGTCTATTTCCTCTATGACTGGATTACACCTCGGTTCCAGAAGGCTTCCCATCGCCTGATAGCCACGATTGCAGGTGTGCTGCTCATCCCCTTGATCGTGATAGGTATCAGGGGAGGACTCGGCGAGTCAACGACGAATATCGGACAGGTGTATTACTCGCAGAACCAGTTTCTGAACCATTCGGCGGTCAATCCTGTCTTCTCCTTCTTTGCCTCTTTCGAGAAGACGGCGAGCAATAACGTGACCTATCATTTCATGGAGGATGCGGAATGCGAAAAAATCATCCGTGAACTCTACAACACGCAGAGCATCGGGACTGACACCCTGCTGACCACGCAGCCCCCCAATATCATCGTGATTCTGCTGGAAAGCTGCGGCGGACAGTTTACGGAGATCAGCGGACGTTCAGACATTACGCCCAACTTGAACCGTCTTGCCAAGGAAGGCGTCTATTTCACCAACTGCTATGCCAATTCCTGGCGCACGGATCGCGGCACGGTATGCACTTGGAGCGGTTATCCCTCGTTTCCCACGATGTCGGTGATGAAGATTCCTTCGAAGTCGCGAACGCTTCCCAATATGGCCCGCACCTTGCAGGAACGAGGCTATCAGACGCATTACCTCTATGGCGGTGACATCAATTTCACCAATATGCGGAGCTATCTTGTCTCGGGCGGTTTCTCGGATCTCACGTGGATGGATGACTATACCGCCGAAGAGCAACGCACGGCTGAATGGGGCGTGAGAGACGATATCACCTTCGGCACGCTTTATCAGCTCTCGACATCCATGCGCCAGCCTTTCCTCATTGGCTATTCCACGCTTAGCAGCCATGTGCCCTGGGATGTTCCCATTCATCATTTCGACGACGAGGTGCTGAATGCGTTCTATTATCTCGACCAATGCGTGGGACAGTTTATCAGAAAGCTCCGCCAGTCGCCCCTCTGGGAGAACACGCTGGTGGTGATGCTCCCCGATCATGGTATCGTACATAATGGTATAGACGAATCCAACCCGCTGCTCACCCATATTCCGATGATATGGGTAGGCGGAGCCGTGAAAGCACCGCGGCGCATCGAGCAAATCTGCAATCAGACGGATTTGCCTGCCACGCTTCTGGCGCAGTTGGGCATCAATCACGACAAGTTTACCTTCAGCCGTGACGTGCTGAGCAAGACTTATACCAAGCCTGTTGCCATGCATACCTACGACGATGGTTTTTCAATCACCGACAGTACCGGTTTCGTGAACTACGACTTTATCAGCAACAGAGTGGTGAAGACGGAAGGCAACGGCACCTCCGGTCTCATCAAAAAGGCGCAGGCTATCCTGCAGGCCGCAACTAAAGACTTGAACGAGCGATGAAACTATGGCATGACAAGATATATTCCCCCTTGCTGGCGGTTCTGTGGAACCTGCTGCTGGTATTCCTGGTCTATCAAATAGCGCGTCTGGAGTATTGTCTGGAGAATGCAGCCTATCTCACCTATACCTTTGATGTGTTCAAGGGAGGTCTGCTGTTTGATGCTTCCGCCATTCTCTACACGAATGTGCTTTATATCGTCATGATGCTCTTTCCGCTGCATTGGAAAGAGAACAAGACCTATCAGCAGCTGTGCAAGTGGCTCTTCATGATTGTCAACGGCATAGCCTTTGCCATCAATCTCGCTGACTCTGTTTACTTCCAGTTTACCATGCGGCGCACCACCACGTCCGTCGTGCAGGAGTTTTCGCACGAGGGCAATCTGGCGGGTATCATCGGCAGGGAGTTTCTGACCCATTGGTATCTGGTGTTGCTGTTCTTCTTGGTGATGATGGGTCTCTGGCTTTTCTATGCCAAGCCCCGCCTTCAAAGTAGCAGGATCATTTCTTGGTGGCGCTACGACCTTGCCTGTTTGCTGTCGTTGCTGTTGCTGGTTCCCTTTACCATTGCAGGAATGCGAGGCGGTTTCACTACGGCCGTGCGCCCCATCACGTTGTCGAATGCCAATCAGTATGTAGAGCGTCCGCTGGATGCAGCGCTGGTGCTCAATACGCCTTTTGCGCTGATCCGTTCTATCGGGAAGAATGTCTTCACGGTTCCTGATTATTTTAAGAGTGAGCAGGAGATGGAGCGGATCTATTCGCCGGTGCATGCTGGGGCTAGGGGGGCTAGTAGTTCTAGTGGTACTAGTAGTACTAGAAGTACTAGTAGCTCTAGGGATTCTGGTTTTTCTAGGAAGAATGTGGTGGTCTTGATTGTGGAGAGCTTCGGGCGCGAGTATATCGGGGCCTTGAACAAAGATCTCGAAGGCGGCAAATACCGGGGCTATACGCCTTGCGTGGATTCGCTCATCAGCAAGAGTACCACCTTCCGCTACAGCTTCTGCAACGGGCGCAAGAGTATTGACGGTATGCCCTCCATTCTTTCCAGCATCCCGATGTTCGTGGAACCTTTTATCCTGACGCCTGCTTCTATGAATGACTATACGGGACTGGCAGGTATCTTGGGAGCCGAGGGCTATGAGACGGCTTTCTTCCATGGGGCAGAGAACGGTTCGATGGGCTTTCAGGCTTTTGCGTATAAGACAGGGTTCAAGCATTATTTCGGACGTACGGAGTATGAGGCTGCCAAGGGAACCAACGATTTCGACGGCACTTGGGCTATCTGGGACGAACCCTTCCTGCAATACTATGCCGAGGAGATGGGGAAGCTGAAGGAGCCCTTCATGACGGCTGTCTTCACCGCTTCGAGCCACCATCCCTTCGTTGTGCCTGAACAGTATAAGGCGCAATACCCTGAGGAACATCTGCCCATTCAGAAATGTATCCGCTATACCGATATGGCCATCGGGAAATTCTTCGAGACAGCCAGTAGGCAACCATGGTTTGAGAACACCATCTTCGTGCTCACCAGCGATCATACCAATATGAGCGACCATGCGGAATACCAGACGGATCTTGGGGGATTCTGCTCTCCGATCATTATCTTTGACCCGAGCAATCCCGTAGGGGAGATACAAGACAAGATTGCCCAGCAGATAGATATCCTGCCTACCATTCTGGGCATGTTGGGCTATCAGAAACCTTACTTCGCTTTTGGCATCGATGTGCTGCATACGCCCAAAGAGAAGACATGGGCCGTGAACTACCTGAATGGCATCTACCAGTATGTAGCGGGTGATTATGTGCTGCAGTTCGACGGCAAGAAGACCATCGGACTCTATGCCCTCAGCGATTCGCTGATGAAAAATAACCTGATAGGAAAAACAAAATCTCCCCTCCCTACGGGGAAGGGGATGGAAGAGAGGCTGAAGGCCATCATCCAGCAATATATGGTCAGGATGACGAAAGACCGGCTGAAACCTTAGTGCTTTTTCGTGGCTTCCTGCTTCTTGATGACTTTTCCGTCAACAACCTCGAAGCGCCTGACGAACTCCTCGCGCGTTCGGCTCCATCTGTCGTGGCTCCAAAGCCAATAGGCTGGTGCCTTGCGGATGCTCTCTTCCAGCATTTGGTAGTAGATGGTGGTCAGAGCGTATTCCTCCAGCTGCTGAGGCTCACGCGTGATGAATTTGATTTCTGCTTCGTAATATCCTCGGCGTACACGATGGATCTCCAAATAGAACACGGCATGGTTGAATTTCCTGAGTATGCGCTCGGCACCCGTCAAGACGGGGGTGTCGTGATGCAGGAAATCCACCCAATGATGGATATTGAACCAATTGGGCTTCTGGTCGGAGATATAACCGATGATGACGGGCTCTTTCTCTCGATGATGCTTCACTATTTCGCGCAGCGTATCCTGCATGGCGATGCAATGGGCATCCATCCGTTCTCTGATCAGCAGAAAAAGCTTGTCGAATGCCTTGTTCTCCAGCGGGTGGTAAATCTGTCCGCACCAGGTGTCGGGCTTTACCCAAAGCGGTATCGAAGAAACCCATTCCCAGTTGCAGAAATGTCCCAGATAGAGCCCCACTGACTGTCCGCTGGCCACCACTTCATCAAGTGCTTCGGGATTCTTGAACACCATCCTCCGTTTCATCTCCTTGCGGCTCATCGTCATCAGCTTGACCGTCTCCGCAAGATAGTCGCAGAACCATTGGTAGAAATCCTTCTCAATGCGCCGCAACTCCTCCGCCGACTTTTCGGGGAAAGCACTCTTCAGGTTTTTCCTCACCACCTTCAGGCGGTATCTGCCCACATGGTATATAAGCAGATACAATACGTCTGCAAAGAGGTAATGCACCCAGAAGGGTAACAGCGAAATGGGGTAGCATACTGCCAGAAGCAGGTAATTGAGGATTTTCATCAGCAAGAGGTTTAATGCCGCAAAGGTAGTTAATTCGTGGAGAATGAGCAAATAAATGAATCAAATTTTGCCGGATTGACGGAAAAACAGTAATTTTGCAGTCAAAGCAAAGCGCATGACAAGTAAAAGAAAATTATACTATCTGCTGCACAGCGGCAAGAACAGCAAGCTGAAGTTCTTCCTGAAAGCCTATCTGCAGCAATGCGTTCCCTCATGGATCACCCGCCGGATGCTGAACCATTATCTGCGACAGGTGGATGACCGGGAAGACCGAATGGAATTGCTATGGCGTGCCGACTACTACTGCAAGCTCACTCCCGAAACGCCTTTCGACCGCGAAGCTTTCCGCCGCGAGGCCGTCAGCATTACGAAGCAACCCGTCATTCAGCCAAAGGTCTATTATTTCGATGCGATGAACGTGGGACGCTATTTCGACGGTCGTCTCCGTTGGATTCTGAAGCCTGGCGACGTCTCTGACCTCCAGCCATTGCCCACCATCCTGAAGAGTCGTCCCATCGGTGACGATAACCAATGTTCGGTGGTGCTGAATCTCAACCGCGTGCGTCATTTCCTCTTTGTGAACGACCGCAAGCCGTGGCGCGAAAAGAAAGACATTGCCATCTTTCGCGGCGATGTGGGCAATCCCAAGGACGGCAATGTGAAGCCCAATCGTGTGGCCTTCATGAAGCGCTGGTTTGGCCATCCTATGGTAGATGCAGCTTCCACCGATTATATCACGGACCATCCCGAATGGCAGCGCGAGAAGATGACCATCGGCGAACACCTCGACTATAAGTTCGTCATGTCGCTCGAAGGCAACGACGTGGCTTCCAATCTTAAGTGGGTGATGTCGTCTAATTCCATTGCCGTCACGCCGAAGCTCACCTGCGAGACGTGGTTCATGGAAGGCACGCTCATCCCCAACTACCATTATATAGAGGTGAAGCCCGATTTCTCCGACCTGGAGGAGCGGCTCACCTATTATATCCAGCATCCCGATGAGGCTGAGGCCATCATCCGCCATGCCCATGCGTATGTGGAGCAGTTCCAGGATAAGAAGTGCGAGAAGCTTGTCTCCCTGCTCGTCCTCAAAAAGTATTTCGACGTCACCAATTCTGCCCTATGATATTTGCCAGAGACAAAGCCCAGATGTGCAACAACCTGTTGCAGTATGCCCATGTGTATGCCTGGGGTAGGGAGCATGGGCGCAAGGTCATCTCCATGCGCTTCAGCTACAAGTATCAGTATTTTAAGATTTGTCATACCAACCTCACAGGTTTCGGATGGTATCTGCTGGCAAAGTATATGGCAGCCCTCAAGCTCCTGCCTACGGCTAGTTTCAAGCATCGCGACTGCGACCGCGAGGCATTGGAGCGGAAGATGCTTCGCCACAAGCATATCGTGGTGAGCGGATGGTTTGTGCGATACTACGACCTTTTCCTGAAATATCGTGATGAAATCGTAGATTTGTTCACCCTCGACGAGCAGTACACGGCTCCAGTTGAGGCCAAAATGAAAGCAGCAGAAGACCCATCAGCCATCAGACTCGGCATCCATATCCGCCGCGGCGACTACGCCCAATGGCGCAACGGAAAGTATTTCTACTCCGATGAGGTCTATGCAGCCTATATCAATCGCTTTGCGGAGATGCATCCCGAACGAGCCGTTCATGTATATCTTTCCACGAACGATCCACAGGTTTCGGCAGAAGTCTTCCAGCGGCTTTGTCCTTCCGTCAGGGTTCACCATCTACAGGGCAGCGCTCCTGAAGACCTCTACATGCTTTCGGCATGCGATTATCTGATAGGTCCTCCCAGCACTTTCTCCCTCGTGGCATCCATGTATCGCGACCTGCCTCTCTATTGGATGGACAGCGCCGATGAGAACCAATTGACGGAAGCCTCATTCAAGCGCTTCGCCTATTGGTTCCGCAATCTGGTTTGATGTCGTGATAACGTGATTGCAGTAATCAGTCCATAGCCAACCTGAATCCCACTTCCATTCTTCTGCGGCGCTGATCGTACATGAAGCGGTTGGTCACCCTGCTATAGCGGGCATCACAATCGTAGGAACCACCGCGAATCACATGGAAATAGCGCGAAGGCTTGCTCGTAGGTGTCTTGCGATACCAGTCCTGGCAGAATTCCCATACGTTTCCTGACATGTCGTAAAGCCCCAGTTCGTTGGGCTTCAGTTGTCCTACGGGCTTATGATGATCATCAAAGTCGTAAGTCAGCGTATAGGCCACCTCGTCGGGATTGTTGCTGCCCGCATAGAGTGTGCCCTTCGATTTTCTGCCGCCCTTTGCGGCATATTCCCATTCGGCCTCCGTGGGCAGACGGAAACGGCGTCCCGTCATCTTGTTGAGGCGCGCTATAAACTCCTGGCATTGTTCCCAGGTGATATATTCCGCAGGCATCTTCGGCCCCTTCTGCTTCGAGCGGTTCTTACCCATCACGGCCTCCCAAAGATCCTGTGTCACGACCGTCTCTCCGATATAGAATCCCCTTACGTTTACGGCATGTCTCACCTCGTCGGCATCCGCCAGCGTGTCATGGGGCAGGGCTCCCATCATGTAGCGGCCTCCCTCCACGTATTTCAACTTGTAGAAGATGCCCTTCACCTTCACTACCTGCGTTTCCACCTTCTTCTGGGCCTGCATTCCCAAAGGCACCATCAGCAGCAACATGGGCAAAAGCACCTTCAAACCAGAAACCTGACTGCTTGCTGATGAGCCATGGCGAATAAACTTGAAACTTGAATCTTGAAACCTGGAACCTTCCTCCTCCTCCGGTCCCACTGCCCACCATATCATCCTGAGCCAGCAGAAGAAATAGGTATATACATCCACCCAGAACGTGCGGTGGATATACTCATGCAGCCATGCCGGACAAAGCACGTCTGTGGGCAGTATGCAGAAGTTCACCACCAGCGACCAGAACAGCGTCCAGTCTATCCACGTGCGTTTCTCCTGGAGCCAGAAGGCCATCGCGTAGAAAGGCAGGCATATAATATAGGTATGCGTCTCCGGACAGTCGCTGAACAGGATCATGAATCCCGACAGTACGCCCAGTGCCCTCACGCGGAAACGGAAATCGCTCCATCGCTTGTAGCGCCAGAAGAAGAGTATCCCCAGCATTGCCAGCACCGCTATCTGCACCATCCGGTAATTGGGCAGCAGCAGGGGCTTCAATCCTACGGCGAAGAGAATGCCTATATAGTCGGAGTCGCTGTGATGCGCGGCAATCATGTCGAACATCTGCTGATAGAGCACGAACACATTGTCGAAATTCGTATTGATGGCCGGCAGCAGCAGGAAGAAAGCCCCGCAGAGTGCGGCATACCCGAAGTTGCGCAGCGTCTTCGGATAGCAGAAGAGGATGGCCAGTTCTGCTGCTCCGTAGATTTTCGTCGTGGCCGAGAGCATGATCAGGAATACGGCCCAGAATCCCTTTCCCCGTTCCAACAGGATGAAGGCGAAGATATAGATGTAGGCCACGATAATGTTATGCTGATAGCAGAACACCGTCTGCAAGATGACCGACAGCAAGAACACGAAGATGTAAAGCTTGTACTTGTCAAACTGCTTCGGCAGCCATTTGATGGCCAGCGAGAAGAGCGTGTAGTTGCCTACGTTCCATACGTAAGGCCCCAACCACCACGGCAGGAAGAAGATAGGTGCAAAGATCACGCTGAACACCGGCGAATACAGGAAGTATATCTGATGGGCCTGGGCATATTCCAGATTGTAGGGACTAAGTCCCTCCCAGAACATGCGCGTGGAGTCCTGATAGTCGAAGTAGTTGGTGTTCCTTCCGCGAAACACCTCCAGCGAGGTGGCCAGGAGCACGATTACCAAGCCCAGCCCCCACCAGAAATATTTGTTCTTCAAAAGATTCTTCATCGTCAGAAGTTCAGTTTTTCGTCAATGATATACGACGGGCGATGCTTCACCTCGTCGAAGATGTTGCCGATATATATGGCCACGATGCCGATCACCATGATCATGATGCCCGCAATGAACCACATCGAGACGAACAGCGTGACCCATCCGCTCACGTCGATGCCCGTCACCAGCGTCTTCACCACCAGGAACAGTGCAAACAGGATAGCTATAAATGTGATGATCAGTCCGAAATATACAATCAGCCGCAGCGACTTCGTGGAGAATGATACCGCCGTGGTCACCGCCAGGTCTATGCGCTTGCGCATGGAGTAAGATGACTCCTTGCCGTCCGTGCGCTCATCGTGGTTCACCATCACCTTCGCCGTCTTGAAGCCCACCCACTGGTTCATCAGCGGATAGTAGCGCCGGTAGTCGCCCATCTGTGCCATCGCGTCGATCACCTTGCGGCGATAGATGGCAAACTCCGCCAGCGATTCGTCCTGCTTCGTGTCCGTCAGGTAGCCCATCAGTTTGTTGAACAGATGCGATCCCTGCGTCATGAAGAAGTTGTCAGGACGGTTCTGCCTGCTTGCCATCACGATGTCGTATCCCTCCTGAATCTTCTCATAGAGGTCCTTGATTTGTGCCGGTGGGTTCTGCAAGTCACAGTCCAGCGTCACCACGTAGTCGCCCGTCGAGACATCGAAGCCTGCGTTCAGCGCATACTGCTGTCCGAAGTTGCGGCTCAGGAACACACCCTTCACCCGTTTGTTCTCCTTGCAGATCTCCGTGATGATTTCCCGGCTGTTGTCGGGGCTATGGTCTTCCACGAGGATAATCTCATACTCGGCCGTCAGTTCCCTGACCGTCTCCTCTATCTGCCGCACCAGTTCCCGCAGCAGCGTAGGTGCTCCATACACCGGACTGATTACTGATAATTCCATATTTATTATTTCAAGTTTGCGTGTTAAGTTGGGGGTATCATTATCGTTAACGTTAGCGTTATCGTTCAGAATAGTCCCTCGTCAGCATCTCGTAGCAGAGCTTAAGCCAAATGATGGTCACGGGCAACGCCTTAAGGGCGTAGGGCTGCACGAACTCCTTGCGGAGATAGGCAGGGAAAAGATCGCTCGGCGACAGACTCGACAGAATGAAGGCAAACACCAGCAGCGCAATGTCCCATCCACTGCGCTTCCAGGGAGCTGCCGTGTACCATATGACAATACCGATGAATGGCGTGATATAGCCACTCGACTCACTACCCGTAGAGAACAGTATGATAAACATCATCACCGAGGCCAGCAATGTTTGGCGGAAGGCCACGTTCTTGTATTGTCCGATGCGCAGATAGGGTAGCGCAAAAAGCGCCATGCCCGGAATAATCAGCCACAAGTCGCTGAATTGGCAGCCCGTCACACGATGCACCATTCCTATCAACGAGATATTCTGCATCAGCGAACCCGCGTTCAGTTGGTTCTTTTCTACCAGCGAGAGATACCACTCATGATATTGGCTTACGATATAGTCCCATCCGTGGAAGAAAGGCATCGGAGCCAAGAACATGACTATAGCCCAGAACACCAGCCCCCCGATGAACTTCCCTTTGTGCTTGGAGAAGAAGAAAAAGGCAAGTCCCACGATGCTATAGGCTTTCACAAACGTTCCTAGCATGATGAAGAAAGCGGCCCAAAAGTCTTTTTCCTTCTCTATCAGGTAGTAAGCCAACAGAATGGTGGCCGCTATCGCAATATTAAACTGCTGCATGAAGAGCGCCGTTAGCATTTCGTGCGCACAAAACCACAGAATGAATATTTGCTGCCGTTTCGTGAACTGCGACTTGCGGATAGCCCAATATAGAAACGCCGTCAGCACAAGTCCCCACAGCAGCAGCCCTATCCATTTCGGTCCGATGGCAAAGGGCGCAAACAGCAGCGAGAACAGCGGCCCGTAGTGATGTGTATCTGCATATTCAGCCGGATTCGGCAGATAAAGATTCCATCCCCTTACGGCATTCCAGAACGCTCCCCGGTAGATATTATAGTTATTCGCCCGTGTCATCTTCATGATCCACATGATCACAGGCAGCAGCATCCACACGCAGAACAGCGTGCGGTAGTCATGGAAAAACGGTTTTGAAAAGAATTCACGTATTTTATTCATAATCGGTGCAAAGTTAGTGATATAATTTCATTTAACCAAATATTTGTTGACACCATTTTCGCACCACGTTGTCCGGTTTCTCATAGTCTCGCATAGCAAATCGTGATTATGTGAAAAATTATCCATAGATGGTGCTCCATGGTATATATGCCGGATGATTCCACCGAATTTGAGCCTTTCCTCCTTAACGCCCTTATATATAAGCCTAAAAACAAGTTCGCTGTCTTCACGTCCCCATCCTACAATGTCTTCGTTATAGCCGTTGACTGAAAAGAAGTCTTTTTTCCAAAAAGCAAAGTTGCAACCTCGTACATGGCGAACAGAGAACTTTGTTTTATAGGCTGCGAACACTTTTCGTAACAATTTAATGCGTAAAAGGTTTCCGATATGGGAGGTACGAACGGAACCGTCTTCTTGAAGCATTACACGACTGCCGCACACAAAATAGCCTTGTTTCATCACTTCCACATGGTCTTGGATGAAATGACGTTCAGGAATCACATCACCGTCAATCTCTATGATATAATCTCCCGTTGCCTGCGCTATCGCTTTGTTGAGGATGACAGATCGTCTGAAACCGTTGTCCTCATGCCATACATGAATGATAGGCATAGAGAATTGCTTACGAATGCTATCTATATACTTTTTGGTATCCTCACGAGAGCCGTCATCGGCAATTACAATCTCGTCAGGTAAAACGGTTTGCATTAAAACCCCTTTTAAAACGCGTTTTAATGCATCCACCCAGTTATAGGTAGATATTAATAGAGTGATTTTAGGTCTTTTTTCGTTTGGCATCAGTCTCTCAATTATACTCTGACTGATACCCAAATGTCAGAAGCCTTATATGCTTGTTTTTAAGCAACATAAAGAAAAACGGGGTATCCTCTTATGCTCGTTCTGACATTTAGGCCGTCGGAAGCCTTCCCAAAAGAACGAACAAAGAATGAATACCCACGTTAGTCAGTATATATTGCGCCCAAAAGTGTGCTTGAGGGGATGAACCCTCTGCACACTCCGGGAGTATATACTACACCCTTCGGCATTCATCTCTGCAATGTCTTTGAATGGGATTTGAGTTTCCGACGTTCAAATGTCCAAAAACAAAGCATTAATGACGCTTAATCTATTATGTCGGTCTATTCCTTACTCATGGTTAAGGAAAGACCTTGCAAAGATACACATTTTGTTTACACTGACAAAATGTTTTAATAAATGTTTGGTAAATCTTGCAAGTTTCACTATCTTTGCAAGCAAATAATCGTTGAAAGATGGAAATTTACCACGGAAGTTATACTAAGATAGTGACACCTCAAATCATACGAGGACGATACACTAAGGACTTTGGTGTAGGCTTCTATTGCACACAGTTGAAAGAACAGGCTGAGCGATGGGCAGGAAAATACGACACGCCTCAGGTCAATATCTATGAATACGAACAAAATGCAGGATTGAAAATGTTGATATTCAAAGAAATGACTGACGAATGGCTCGACTTTGTTGTTGCTTGTAGAAATAATGAACCCCACAATTACGATGTCGTGATTGGTGCAATGGCCGACGATCAGATATACAATTACGTATCCGACTATATCCGGGGAACGATAACCAGGGAACAATTTTGGATATTGGCAAAATTCAAATATCCTACCCATCAAATCGCTTTCTGTTCAGATAAAGCATTACAATGTCTCACCTTTAAATCTGCCTACCAGCCATGACAGGAAGAGAAGCCCCCAAGGAGAATGATCTTTTTTTCGTGTGCAGCCTGATTGAATATATTGGGCGCAAAACGAAAAACCACCGTAGCGTGATTGTCAATGCCCTCGGAAAGAAAGAATTACAACACATCTACGACTATGCCGATGTGTATCATTGTGAAAATATCGACAAAGTATCCGACGAACTTATCGGGAAATACCATATTTCGGAAGGGAATTTTGACAACATAGCTTCTGCCCGCTACTCCATACCTTCACATTGGGATATTGGCAAGGTCTATCAGCATCTCATTCTAGATGTGGCACATTCCATGAACAGTGGAATCATTGATACACTCCTGCTGATCTACAACTCGTGGATTACACGAAAGATAGACGACTACAATTCGTCCATGTATTACGAGAATCCGAGTTACCTCTTCGAATCTTTCAAGGCCGGAACAGTCCTTGCATGATTTGAGGTACAAAAAGTCCCCCTCTTAAGGGGGATTTAGAGGGTCTTCAGTGGCTCTTCTTAAAAACAAACCTTACCAGCAGGAAGTTCGTCGGCACCGCAATCGCATACACGCCCAGCGGAGCCACCTCACGACTCAGTCCCACCCATAGCCAGAAGTTCAGCAACACAATCTGCAGACAGTAGTTCACCAGATGCGCACCGCCGAACCCCAGCCCGTTGCGCTTCGTCGCCTTCTCATGGAAGGTGAAGTGCGCCGTCAGGTAGTAATTCACCAGAAAACTCAGACCGTAGCCCACCGTATAGGCCACGTTCACCTCTATCCAGTGTTGCAGCACCCAATAGATGCCATAGTGTAGCGCCGTGGAAATCACACCCACGATTCCGAACCGCACCAGTTCTCCCAAAGTCTCTTTTTTCATATCTGCCTACAAAATTACGAATAAGTGAGCACATGAACAAATAAAACCCGTTTTAATTTGTCATGCCGAACGAAAGTAATTTATCTAAAATTACGAAAAATTTATCACTTATCACCTGTCACTTATCACTTATTTTTGTACCTTTGCAAAAAGTTATAAAGATACCCATATATGATACCATTCAATAAACCCTACTGTTCCGGTCGCGAACTCGACTATATCCGCCAGGTATGCGGCTCCACCACCATGTCAGGCAACGGTGACTTCACCAAGCGCTGCCATGCCTTCTTCGAAGAGCGCTACGGCTTCCGCAAGTGCCTCCTCTGCACCTCTGGAACCGATGCCCTCGAGATGTGCGCCATGCTCTGTGAGCTCCATCCCGGCGATGAAGTCATCGTGCCATCCTATACCTTCGTCTCTTCCGCCATCGCCTTCCTCCGCGAAGGGGCCAACGTGGTCTTTGCCGATAGCGGAGCGCTCAATCCCAATATCACCGCCGATACCATCCGTCCGCTCATCACCCCGCGCACCCGCGTCATTGTCGTGGTCCATTATGCCGGCGTGGCCTGCGATATGGACAGCATTATGGAACTCGCCCGTGAGCATAACCTCCTCGTGGTCGAAGATGCCGCCCATAGCATCGACTCCTACTACCGCGACCGCCCCCTCGGCTCCATCGGCCATCTCGCTGCCTTCTCATTCCATGAGACCAAGAATATCAACTGCGGCGAGGGAGGCATGCTCGTCGTCAACGACGAACGCTTCGTGCGCCGCTCCGAGATTATCTGGGAGAAAGGCACCAACCGCGCCGAGTTCTATCGCGGCATGGTCAATAAGTACGGCTGGTGCGACATCGGTTCCTCCTTCCTCCCCTCCGAGTTCAATGCCGCCTTTCTCTGGGCGCAGCTCGAACAGCTCGACGATATCCAGCAGCGCCGTATCCGCATCTGGCAGATTTACGATGGCATCCTTCGTGGCCAGGTGGAATCCTACGGAGTCCAGCTCCCCTATATTCCCGACTACGCCACCAACAACGGCCACATGTATTATCTCGTCTGCCCCAGCCTTGAGTTCCGAACCCGCCTCATGGGCGCCCTCCGCGACCGTGGCATCCAGACCACCTTCCATTACCTCCCCCTCCATAGCAGCGATTACTATCGTTCTCGCTTCCATGGCCAACCCCTCGTCCATTGCGACCATTACGGCGACTGCCTCGTCCGTCTCCCCCTCTTCTATGAGCTCACCGACCAGCAAGCCACCGAGATCGCCCAGGCCGTGAAATCTTCACTATAAAAAAAAGATTCTTCACTCTTCACTTTTCACTCTTAACTTTAAAAATGACTCTCATCGGCATAGATGCCAAACGCATCGTCAACAACCGCACCGGACTCGGCTCCTACGGCCGCACGCTCATCAACGACCTCCTGGCCGCCAGCTCCCCCGACTATCATTTCCGCCTCTATGCCCCCAATGAAGGCAGCGAAGACCTCCGCCGCCAAGTACAAGAGTCCCCCCGTCTTACCTATAGTTATCCCGAAGGGGGAGACCCCGTTCAGGTTTTAGGTTCCAAGTCTCAGGTTTCAAATCCCCCCTCCCTATGGGGGAGAGGCTTTTTATGGCGTACCCTCGGCATTGTCCGCGACCTCGTTCGCGATGGTGTCCAGCTCTATCATGGTCTCTCCGGTGAACTTCCCCTGCGCATCCGCCGCAGTGGCATCCGCACCGTCGTCACCATCCACGACCTCATCTTCCTCCGTCATCCCGAATATTACTCCTGGATCGACGCCCACATCTACGCCTGGAAGTTCCGCCGCACCATCCGCCAGGCCGACCTTATCATTGCCATCTCCGAGTGTACCCGCCGCGACATCATCCATTACGGCCACGTGCCCGAAGAGAAGATCCGCCTTGTCTATCAGTCCTGTAGCACCTGGTTCCACCAGCCCGTCGGCGAAGACCAGCGTCAGAAAGTCAATGCCCGCTATTTCCTTCCCTCCCGTTACGTCATCCATGTCGGCACCATCGAAGAGCGCAAGAACATCCTCCTTGCCGTCAAGGCCCTTCCCCTTCTGCCCTCCGATGTCCATCTTGTTGTCGTAGGCCGTCAGAAGCCCTATGCCCGTCGAGTCCTTGCCGAAGCCCGTCGCCTCGGAGTTGACACCCGTCTTCATCTCCTTCAGGGAGTTCCCAATGCCGATCTCCCCGCCCTCTATCAGATGGCCGAGGCCTTTGTCTATCCCTCCCGTTACGAAGGCTTTGGCATCCCTATCATCGAAGCCATCCAGAGCGGTCTCCCCGTAGTTGCCTGCACTGGCAGCTGCCTCGAAGAAGCCGGAGGTCCCTCCTGTCTCTATGTAGATCCCGACGATGAGCAAGCCCTTGCCAATGCCCTTCTTCAGGTACTCCGTGAAGCCCCTGGTCGCGAAGAGCGCATCCGCCAGAGCCAGCAGTACATCCGTCGCTTCGAAGGCACCGACGTCGCCTCTCAAGTCCTTCGGATTTATGAGGAATTGCTGAAGCAGTAAAGTTCACGTAGTGGTTTCTTAAAACGAGATTCTCCCCTGGATTTCCACATCCGTTATGGCTGAGTGTTTCACCTGCTGATACCCCGTTCCGATGACTGAGCGGTCAAAATAGTTCGTAGTTCCCACTTTGACTATTACTTTCATATTCTTTCTCACGTCCGCTTGCGCCATTATCCAGTAGCGGATACCTTCCCCATAAAACACGGGGAAACTGAAACTATAGAGCATGCCTCGCTCGTAGGCATATAGACGTGAGTCAAAATCGTCAGTATGAAAGTAAGCGATTCCCCCTGATGCTTTTATCCATTTATAATGGGCTTGTAACTGTTGCGAGACCATCCATCCCAGACTGTTCCCCGTAAACTGGCTGTAGGCCAAATCACCCTGAGTCCGGCTATTCCAGTTTCCACCGTCATATGCTGCATAGAGTCTTCCCCGATGCTCGTTTTTCCATTCCAATAGTTGCCCCTCATTCATGTCTTGTTCGCGTCTTTTCAGCCGGTACCGCATACCCATCTTCCATCGGTTTGTCTGCCAGGTCATTTGTATCAGGTGGTCCCATGCGTGAGAAGCCTGACTTACCTGATAGCGTGGCCAGGGGAAATATGCGAAGTCGCTATAAGCCATGAGTTGGAATTTCCGTGAAGGCTGCCATGAAGCTCCCACATAAATACCACTTTCATTTTGGATGCGCCTGCCTTCACTGAAACTTTGAGAAAAAAGTGAGTAGTATTTTTTGCTGTAAAAACGCTGTATGGCCATCAGTGAGAATTCACTTGTGACTTTCCAACTGAGGGAATTCAAGGTCGCCATGGCCCCGCAAGATCCGGTCGCAGTTTCTCCGTTGAGCGTCAGTTTTGCTCCTGTGTAACCATAATCCACACTGGCATTCCAGATATCGTTGCCTTGGGCATAATATCTGCGGTAGATTGCTGAAATGGCAGGCTGCAGATTGCGGCTCAGCTGTGTGAATGTTCCTGTAATTCCGGCATGAAAGCCCTTGTAGAACCAATTTAAGTGCCCTCCAGCCACGGTTTGCTCGACATTATTCTTCTTGTCCATTTCAGCCTGAGTGCGGTGATAGCCATCGGTACGGATTGTTTGTATCCTGCCGCTGTCATTCAGAGTAGCGTCAAGTTTCCGCCATGAAGCAAACAGATTCAGGTCAACTCCTTTTGTTAGTTCCACCTTTGCCGCAGCTCCCTGCAAGTACTTAGCCTGCATCGTAGACGAATGAGCACGAATCTGGTTTTGGCTCCGTCCTAGCGTTGCCAACATACCTATCTTTCCCATCGAAAAGTCATTGTTGATGACCAGTCCCATTCCGTAGCCCACACGATAGCGACCTAAAGCCAACGTTTTCAGTCGCCCCATATTCCTTAATAAAATATAGTAAGAATAGAAATCATAGCCAGTTTTGTTCTTGTTTGCAAAGAAAGGTTCCCCTGCATCCTGCGCACCCACAATCCCTGCCTTTAAGTAATTGCTGTAATTAAACGTATATCGTATGTTATGTCGGTACGGATAGCCCAGATACCCCTCTTCATCACCATTCCGTTTATAGAGAGGAATCTTTCCTGTGGCCACCAGCGTATGGCTGCCATATTTGAAAATGTTTCCCCATTTAGGGAATCCCTGCTTTTTCTCCTCGCCAATATAAAAGAAGTATGACAATAGCTGCCGTTTCTCATAATTCAAGCTCTTAATCATCGCCAATTCCCCCATCGATCTCAATGGTCTATAGCGGTAAATGTATTCCGCTATATCGTTAATCTCCTTTTCCGTAAGGAAAGGTAGCAGTCGCAGGTCTTCGAGCGTAGCGCTATTGATGTCCAGAGGGTGAGCCGCCAGTTCGCTCATTGTTTCATAGGCTGTTTCCCAATCTGTGTTTTCCACATCCTCTATCTCCCCCATTAGGTCAAGATAACTCTTCCAATCCTCATCCCTGTCTTGCGCATGAACAGTAAGAAAGAGTGCGGCTATGAGCCAGGGTAGTAATAGTTTTGCCATAGGTGTTGTCTTTTTGATGGTGCAAAAGTAATGATTTTTTTCTTTTCTTCCAATGATTGTGTTGGAAAAGTAAAGGCGGAATCTCACGACTCCGCCTTGCACTCCGATTAACATACTTACTTATATAATACAATCTAAACAATGACGATAACGATGACCATGAAGATAACGATGACGATAACCTGACCTTGACGATGACGGTAACGGCAACGGTATGGATCTTGGATGGATTGATATGTGACCGGATGATCTCATTTTCCCGTGAGATGCATGGGCGCGTGAAGAACGGCAGGTTTCCTGACTTCGCTCCCAGAAATGCGCCTTCCCGTCGGATAAGGACAGTGGCTCGTGTGCACTTCTGATAATGGAGCTTACAGTAGCGGGTACTGCTCCGGAATTGCACCGGATTCCCTCTTATGCCAAGGCCGTAGGGCCTATGACATCACCATTCGACTGCAAAGGTAGTGCAAATGTATGAAAAATCCAAATAAATTTGGTTTTTTCGCTCGTTTGTACTACCTTTACGACTAAAGTCGTGAAATTACTCGCGTTCGGAAATAAAAAATAAAGTTTTATTTTGTATTTCGCTTACTTATTCGTAATTTTGTCCCCCGCTAACTGGTTCGCTTCGGCGAGGAAAGAGGGAACCCGGTGGAAATCCGGGACAGTCCCGCTGCTGTGTGTTCCGTTGGATGAAGGCATGAAAACCACTGTCGGAAATGGACTGACGGGAAGGGGCCTTCAGGGAACGAGTCAGAAGACCTGCCGTTGGCTTTGTGCTTCAGCGCTTCGAGGATAGGCGCCTGTAAGGATTATGAACAGAAAGATAGGTAAAGGTTTGATGCTGGCGATGGTCTGCATAGGGACGTGGCTCCCGGCAGCGGCGCAGGGATTCCGCAATGATACGATTGCGGACAGGACGCATAGACTGCAGGGGGTGACGGTGACGGAGGAACGGAGACAGAAGACCGTGAGAAGTACGACGCCTTACCATTTGATGGAAAAGGGGGATTTCGAGAGACTGGGGGTGACGGACGTGGCGGATGCGCTGCACCGCATTCCAGGCATCACGCTGAGAGACTACGGGGGCGCTGGAGGCATGAAGACGGTGTCGGTGCGCGGCTTCGGTGCAAGGCATACGGGTGTGTGCTACGACGGGGTGATGCTGAGCAACTGTCAGAGTGGGGAGATTGACATCTCACGCTACTCGATTGACAACGTGGGGGCGTTGGCGCTGACGATAGGGGATCATGAGGATATCTTCATCCCGGCAAGGCAAGCAAGCACGCCGGCGACGCTCTCGATAGAGACCATGCGGATGCCCTCGGAGGATCCAAGGGCGCACCTGACGGCGCAGATGAAGGTGGGGTCGTTCGGACTGGCGAGTCCCTTCGTGCGCTATGAGCAGAGCGTGACGCGCAACCTGGCCATTGCGGCGGAGGCAGAATATACGTATGCGGAGAATGATTATCCGTTCACGCTGAGGAACGTGACGCTGGTGACGAAGGAGCGGCGGACGCACAGCCGCATGAATGAGGGTCACGGAGAACTGAACATGAGCTGGAGGCCCACGGCGACGACTACGGTGGGGGCGAAGGCTTACTACTATGACAATGACCGGCAACTGCCGGGAATGGTGAGGCTCTACACTAACCTAAGCGGCGAGAACCTGAGGGAGCGCAATGCTTTCGGGCAACTGACGGTGAGGACGCAGCTGACGGGGAAATGGCTACTGAGGGGTATCGCAAAATATAACTGGGCGGAGTCGGTATATAAAGACGAACTGTATGCGGGGGGCGTGAACGACGCGAGCTACTGGCAACGCGAGGCTTACACGTCGGCGGCACTGCTCTACGTGGCGGATGAACGCTGGGCAATGGACTATTCGGCTGACTACGCCTTCAATAACCTGAATGGGAGTTCGTGGCGGACGGTGGTGGGAAGGCCTTACAGGCACACGCTGCTGCAATCGGCTACGGTCCGCTACCGCGACGGAAGGCTGACGATGCTTGGCAGGCTGCTCTACTCGCTCTACCTGAACGAAGCGAAGGAGGGCCCGAGCGCGAGAAACATGAGGAGACTGTCACCTTCGGTGTCGCTCTCCTACAGGCTGTTGCCGGAGAGGGAGCTCTACGTGAGGGCTTCGTACAAGAACATCTTCCGCTCGCCGACGTTCAACGAGAGTTACTATTACCACTACGGAAGCACGGACCTGGCTCCGGAGGTGACGGATCAGGTGAACGTGGGCATTACGATGGACGAAGGTGGAGTTACGAAGGACGAAGTGGGGACGCACTTGAGGGTGACGCTGGACGGATATTATAACAGGCTGCGGGACATGATTGTCTCGGTGCCTTACAATATGTTTATATGGTCGTGCATTAATGTAGGGAAGGTGAGGATTCTGGGACTGGACGCTACGCTGAACGTGACACAAAGGCTGGGGAGCGGCCACCAGGTGATGGTGACGGGAAACTACAGCTACCAGCGGGCACAGAACCGTACGAATCCGGAGTCGCCAAACTACAACAAGCAGATAGCCTATATGCCCGAGCATTCGTGGGCGGCGGCGGTGAACTACGAGAATCCGTGGGTGAACGTCTCGATACATGGTCACGGGGTGACGGCCAGATGGCCTAACAACGACCACTACGAGGGGACGATGATAGACGGCTACAAGGAATTCGGACTGACGGCCTACCGCGCGTTCTCATGGGGACGTCACCGGCTGGAAGGCCGCGTGGACGTGAAGAACCTGTTCAACGAGCAGTATGAGCTGGTGGGGCATTACCCGATGCCCGGCAGAAGTTGGCAATTATCAATTCTTTATAAAATATAAAATGAGATGAAAATGAAAAAGTATCTTTTGAGTATGTCGGTGATGCTGATGGGTGTCAGCATGCTGACCTCGTGTCTGAGTGACGATGACAACAATGACAACAACACCTACCCGGTGATTGTGAGCAACGGTGTCTATGTGGTCTGCGGCGGTAACATGAGCAACAACATCGAAGGTAGCCTGACGTATTATGACTACAAGACGAAGACGGCTTCGCAGAAGGTGTTTGCTGCCAAGAACGGACGCGGTCTGGGACTGACTGCCAACGATGCCTTGGTGTATGGATCGAAGATGTATATCGTGGTGGATGGCGAGCACTCGGTGGAAGTAGTGAACGCCAAGACGCTGCAGAGCATCAAGCGAATCGATATGACGGAGCTGATGGGTGTTGAGAAGGGTGTTCATCCGCGTCATATCACCTGCTACGACGGTATGATCTACGTGAGCACCTATGGTGCATCGAAGAGTGCCTATGGTGAGGACTGGTCGGTGACGACGGAGGGCAACGGCTACGTGGCTGCCATCGACACGCTGACATTCTCGCTGAAAGACACCTATGAGGTGGGCTCGTTCCCCGAGGGACTGGCTGCCTATAACGACAAACTCTACGTGTGTAACTCTGACTACAGCGCCTGCACAAAGGCCAGCATCTCAGTCATCGACCTGGCTAACAAGAAGGTGGTGCAGACCTACACCAACGAGAACATCGTGAACCCGACGGTAATTGCCGTGACGGGCTATGGTCTGTACGTGCTGGATATGGGTAACTATGCCGACAAGGCTTCGGGTATGCTCTACATTGATGCCTACGACGGCAGATGTAGCCGTCTGTTTGACGCCAGTTTCGTGACCTTCTACGACAGGTATATCTATGCCGTGAATGCACCTTACGGAGCAGCAAAGCATGACTATATCCGCTATGACATCCAGTCGAGACTGCAGAACAGTTTCACACAGGATGGCGTGTTCAGCCCATGTGGCATCGGCGTGGACATCAGCGGTCATGTGTTCGTGGCTTCCTACAAGAAGAATCCTGACACGGGTAAAGCCAACTACAGCGGCAACGGCTATGTGGCAGAGTATGACCTGACGGGTGCGAAGGTGAATGAATTTGACTGTGGCGTAGGTCCCAATGCGATTGTCTTCAACACGGGCATCGAGTACGTGAAATACTAAACAACGGTCCAGAGGAAAAGGATGAAGAAAGCGCTATGGGCCATCATCACCGTGATGGCTGTCCTTTGCTCATGCAGGGACAGCCGCACGGCTGCTGACCAACGGCAGGGTGACACGCTGCGGCTGAAATATGCGGAGAAACTGACCATCGTGAGGCATGAGGGTTTCACGGAGGTGTTGCTGGCTGATCCCTGGAACACGGGGAAGACGCTGCATCGGTACATCTTGATTAACGATAACGATAACGTTAACGATAACGAAAACGAAAACGATGACGTTAACCTTAACCAATACCCCAACTCATCCGTCATCCGGGTGCCGCTGAAGAGGTCGGTGATTGCCACGAGTGTGCAATGCGGACTTATTGAGCATCTGGGGAAGCGTGAGGCCATAGCGGGCGTATGCGACTTGCAGTACATCAATCTGCCTTGGGTGCAGGAGGAATGCAGGAAAGGCCGTATTGCCGACTGCGGCAGCGGTCTGCAGCCTACGATAGAGAAGATCATCGACCTGAGGCCCGACGCGCTCTTCCTTTCACCTTTCCAGAACAGCGGCGGCTATGGGAAACTGGAGACGCTGCAGATTCCCATCATCGAGATGGCCGACTATATGGAGAGTTCGGCTCTCGGACGTGCGGAATGGATGAAGTTCTACGGGATGCTTTTCGGAAAGGAGAAGGAGGCCGACAGTCTGTTTGCCGCCGTGGAAAAGAACTATATGTCCCTACGGGACAAAGTTTCAAGTTTCAAGTCTCAAGTTGCAGGTAAGCATCGCCTATCGCCCAAAATCCTGATGGACAAGCAGACGGGAAGCGTGTGGTATGTGCCGGGAGGACGGAGTACGATAGGGCGCCTGATAGCCGATGCCGGTGCTGATTATCCCTGGCAGGGCGATGACCATAGCGGTTCGCTGCCTTTGTCGTTCGAGAGTGTGCTGGAGAAGGGAGGACCCTGCGACATCTGGCTTTTCCGCTACAATTCGCCCCATGCCATTACGGCCAAGGAACTGCTTTCGGAGAAACCAGCCTACAGTCAGTTCAAGGCTTTTCAGAAGGGAGAAATCTACGGTTGCAATACGGCGACTTCCACTTTCTATGAAGACACGCCCTTCCGTCCTGACCTGCTGCTCCGCGACTTCATCACCATCTGCTATCCCGAGTTGGGACTGGGGGAACCGGTGTACTTTGTAAAAATTCAACACTAACGATAACGTTAACGTTAACGATAACCATGCGACGCTTTACGATTTTGATGACGCTGCTGATTGTGATACTTTTCGCAATCAACCTCGTGGTGGGGGCAGTGGACATCCCCGTGAAGGAGGTGGTGAACATCCTTATGGGAGGCAAGAGTGACCGTCCTTCGTGGGAATATATCGTATTGCAGAGTAGGTTGCCGCAGGGGATTACGGCCATGCTCTGCGGTGCTTCGTTGGCGGTGAGTGGTCTGATGCTGCAGACAGCTTTCCGAAACCCGTTGGCAGATCCCGGTATCTTCGGTATTAATAGCGGGGCTTCGCTGGGAGTGGCATTGGTGATGCTGCTTCTGGGAGGAAGTATCACGGCAGGAGCCTTCTCGTTGACGGGTTTCCTGGCTACGTTGGCGGCAGCTTTCGTGGGGGCCATGTTGGTGATGGCCCTGATACTGGTGTTTGCCACCATGGTGCGCAACAGCGTGATGCTGCTCATCATCGGTATCATGATCGGGTATATCGCCACGTCGGCCATCTCGCTGCTCAACTTCTTCGCCACGGAAGAGGGTGTGCAGTCGTATATGGTGTGGGGACTGGGTAACTTCGGAGGCGTCTCCATGGAACAGATGCCGGCCTTTGTCATCATCTGTCTGGGAGGTATTGCAGCGGCTTTGCTGCTTATCAAGCCCTTGAATGCCCTGTTGCTGGGAGAGCGTTATGCCGAGAATCTGGGTATCAACACCCAACGGGTGCGCAACTGGCTATTGGTGGTCACGGGCATCCTGACGGCCATCACTACGGCTTTCTGCGGTCCGATAGCCTTTATAGGACTGGCTGTTCCCCATATTGCGAGGATGCTGCTGGGTACGGAAAACCACCGTTCGCTGATGCCTGCCACCATCTTGACGGGAGCAGCCATTGCGCTGATATGCAACATTATCTGCGTGCTTCCCGGTGACCGTGGCATCATTCCGCTGAATGCCGTGACGCCCGTGATAGGTGCTCCGGTGATTATCTACGTAATCCTAAAACAGCGGAAAAGCCAGTAGAAGGCCGTTCCAACGAAAAGTCCTGCCAGGGCATCGATGGCATAGTGGGCCTGGATATAGACCGTGGCAAAGAACATGAGGATGAAAAGAGGAAGCAAGATGAAAAACAGAAAGCGGGAACGGGCCTGCCATGCAAGCCACATGAGAATGGTGGTGATGCCGATGTGAGAGGAAGGGAAGGCTGCCGTGGGGCGTTCGCCTGCTTCGTGGGCACTCTCCACGAGGTGATAGAAGAAACCGTCTTTCCATCCCGGTGAAGGGAGGCAGTCCTGATGGGAGTAGAAATAGTCGCCTACGTTTGGAAACACTCCACGGGCTATTTCGTCCACGCCCACGGCCTGATAGTAGAACATGGGCCCCGTGACGGGAAGGATGATGAAGATAGTGTAAAAGAGGAAGAAGGAGGCCATGATGATGAACGTGCACTGGTGGAACTCCTTGTAGCGGGCGAAGAAATAATAGAATGCCACGGCGGCTATCATCGGATAATAAGAAGCATAGCCGAGATCCATCAGTTCGGAGAAAACGGGATGTGAGCATACCTGAGAGAAGACGAGGGCTGGCTGGAAACCGAAGAGTTGCTGTTCAAAAGAGGCAAAGACGTGGTCGAGATTAGGCAGCATGCGGTTGATCTCGTAGGTATCGGGATACCACCAGGAGAGGAACGACATCTGCACGATGACACGCAGCAGCATCACCAGGCGACAAGGCACCATGCGATAGACGCCCCACATGAGAAGCGTGGTGACGGCCAGTTGGATGCGCCCCCAGATCATGGCATGAGGATTCTGCACCTTCGTGTAGCAGAAGATGATGATGAGCAGCGTGAGCAGCATGTAGCCGAACATCGCCCACTCAATAGCCAGCAGGCCCTTCAGGGGGTTCTTCTCTATTCTCAGTAATTCTTTCATTTTAACCATCCATTCTCTTTATACCATCTAATCGTGAGACGTACTCCCTCATCCAGCTGATAGCGGGGTTCAAAGCCTAGTTCATGGCGTGCAGGAGTGATGTCGCAACGCCAGTTGCGCTGCCTCATGATGTGGTATTTATCGTTGTTCAGGGCAGTCACTTTGCCGGTCATTCTCCCGATGTATTCACCGCAGCAGGTGATGATGCGCAGGAGCCAGATGGGAGCCGTGATGCGAATCCACCAGGGATTGCCCAGTTCCTTGCGGATGAGGTCGCTGAACGTAGAAGAACGATACACACAGCCGTCGCTGAGGAAGAAACTGCGCCCCGGATTTCCCTTTTCGAGAGCGAGGAAGATGGCCTGCACCACGTCGAGCACATAGACGAAAGTGATGTCTTGCGGCTTGTAGCCCACGGCGAAATCCGTGTGCGCCTTGATGCTCTTCGCCATCATGAAGTAATCTCGTTCTCGGGGCCCATAGACACCCGTGGGGCGCAAGATGACGACGGGGAGCGAGGTCTGCATAAGGAAACACTCTGCTTCGAGCTTGCTCTTGCCGTATTCGGTGTTAGGGTGTGGCTCGTCGCTCTCCTTGATTTCCTCGTAGGGCTGTTCTTCGCGGATAGGGCCGAAGACGCTGAGCGAGCTGAGATAGACGAATTTCTTCAGCGGCATCTTCAGTCGCAGCAAGGCATTGGCAAGACTCTTCGTGCCACCCACGTTGATGCGGCGGAAATCTTCTTTGTGGAGACTCTTCGTCACACCCGCGGCATGCACCACGTAGTCGAATCTCAAATCGCGCATCTTTTCCACCAAGTCATCTTCCGACGTGAGATTGACTTCCAGGAAATGGATGCGTCCGTCGGTGAGCCACTGCCGCGAACTGCTTTTGCGAAGGGCCACCCATACGTTCATGTTGCGCCTGAGCGCTTCATCCACGATGAAACCGCCAATAAAGCCTGTGGCGCCCGTTACCAATATGTTACTCATTTCGGCTACAAAATTAATCATTTTTTGCCAAAATCACGCCTTTTAGTATTATTTAAAGCCTATTTCGCCCTTCATATCCCATTTTTTTCTTAAATTTGTAATCTGAAAGACAACGTTAACGATAACGATAACGAAAACGAAAACTTGCAACTTGAAACTTGTAACTTGAAACTTATAAACTTGACACAATAATATTATGGCAAAAGGAAAGAACAAAGGCAAACGCCTCAATAAAAGGCAGTTGACTGAAATGCTGCAGACATTCTTCTCGCAGCATCCCAACGAGACCTATACCTACAAGCAGATATTCAAGGCGCTTAATATCGTGCAGCATCCTGTGAAGATGATAGTCGTTGACATGCTGGAAGACATGACATGGGACGACTACCTGCAGAAAGTCAGTGAGAACGAGTACCGCCTGAACACTCAGGGGCAGGTGATGGAAGGTGTCTTCATCCGTAAGCCCAACGGCAAGAACTCCTTCATTCCCGACGGTAGCGACAAACCTATCTTCGTGGCAGAGCGCAATTCGCTTTTCGCGCTCAACGGCGACCGCGTGCGTGTGACGATGATGGCACGTCGAGAGAAACATATTAAGGAAGCCATGGTCACCGATATCCTCAAACGTGCTCACGACCAGTTCGTGGGTATCCTGAAGGTAGAGAAAAACTATGCCTTCCTGATATCCGACTCCAAAATCTTCGTACATGATATCTTTATCCCCAAGCGTAAGCTGAAAAACGGAAAGACGGGCGACAAGGCCGTGGTAAAAATCACTGAGTGGCCCTCAAAGGAGTCGAAGAACATCGTGGGAGAGGTGGTGGATATCCTCGGACAGACAGGTGAAAACAATGCCGAAATGCATGCCATCCTGGCTCAGTACGGACTGCCCTACAAGTATCCGAAGAACGTGGAGGAAGCCGCTGCCAAGATAGATCCCGGCATCACGCCCGAAGAAATTGCCCGCCGCGAGGACTTCCGCGACGTATGCACTTTCACCATCGACCCCAAGGATGCCAAGGACTTCGACGATGCCCTGAGTATCCGCCAACACCCAACACCCAACACCCAACACCTCTACGAAGTAGGCGTGCACATAGCCGACGTGAGCCACTACGTGAAGGAAGGTTCCATCATCGATAAGGAAGCCGTGAAGCGCGCCACGAGCGTCTATCTCGTGGACCGCACCATTCCCATGCTTCCCGAACATCTCTGCAACTTCGTATGCTCCCTGCGTCCTGACGAGGAGAAACTCTGCTACAGCGTCATCTTCTTACTCGACAAAGAGGCCAACATCAAGGACTGGCATCTGGCACATACCGTCATCAAGAGCAACCGGCGCTTTGCCTACGAAGAGGTGCAGGAGATACTGGAAAAGAATGGCGTCGTTGACGGCACCGGAGAGCCTGCTCCCTATCGGAAAGAATACGAAGGGGAACTGGCCCGTGAGATAGTCATCCTCGATGCCTTGGCCAAACAGTTGCGCAAGAAGCGCTTCGAGAATGGCTCCGTGAAGTTCGATCGCGAGGAACTCCATTTCGATATCGATGATACAGGCAAGCCCACACGCTGCTACTACAAGAAGTCGAAGGATGCCAACAAACTCATAGAGGAATTCATGCTGCTGGCCAATCGCACTGTGGCAGAATGGGTGGGGAAAGTGAAGAAGGGGCAAAAACCCAAGACTTTGCCCTATCGAATACACGACCAGCCCGATCCCACCAAACTGGAGACACTGCGACAGTTTGCTGCCAAGTTCGGCTACCGCGTGAAGACCGCAGGAACTAAGGCTGCCATCACCAAGTCGCTCAACCGGTTGATGGACGACTGTAATGGCCGCCGCGAGCAGAATGCCATCGAGATGGTGGCCCTCCGCGCCATGATGAAAGCCAAATACTCCACTCACAACATCGGCCACTACGGACTGGCCTTCGACTACTACACCCATTTCACCTCGCCTATACGCCGCTATCCCGACACGATGGTGCACCGCCTCCTCACGCGCTATCAGCAGGGAGGACGCTCCGCCAACCGCGACCACTACGAGGAACTCTGCGAACACTCCAGCGACATGGAGCAGATTGCACAGCAGGCAGAGCGCGAGAGCATCAAGTATAAGATGGTGGAGTTCATGAGCGACAAGATAGGCCAGGAGTTCGATGCCCATATCTCTGGCATCACCAGCTACGGCATCTACGCTGAGATTGACGAGAACCACTGCGAAGGCATGATTTCCCTCCATGAACTCGACGATGACTACTACGAGTTTGATGAGCGCAACTACCTGCTCTGCGGTCGCCGCCATCACCACAAGTATCAGTTGGGAGACCCCATCCGCATCCGTGTGGCCCGTGCTAACATCGAGCGTCGTCAACTTGATTTCCTTTTGGCCGAATAACCTGCAACTTGAAACTTGCAACCACATGAACATCGCACTAACCTTTTCCGGCGGAGGCTACAGGGCTGCAGCCTTCCATTTGGGGACGCTCTCGCTGCTCCATCACGTCAAGACACCCACCTCTACGCTGCTCAGCCTCGTAGAGGTGCTCTCCACCGTCTCGGGAGGAACCATCACCGGACTGCGCTATCTGCAGGCCTTGAAAAACGGTGAAGACATCGACGAAATGACCCGTAGCATCTACGATTTCTTCCTGAATGTCGATATGATGACCATGGCCCTGGAACAACTCGACGACGACTGTCCGCAGGAGGGAGCCTCTGCCATTCGCACTATGGCCCATATCTACGACGAACGGCTGTTTCATCATGCCACTTTCGCCGATTTCATAGGCAAGATGGGCAGTCTCCCCGTGAAGCATTTCTCAGCCAATGCCACCGACTTCTCCAATAGTATCCCCTTCCGATTCCAAACCACGGAAACCATTGGCGACAGCACCGGCATCTTCGGCAACAGCAAGCATGTGCTCCCCGAGAAAGCCGCATCGCTGGTGACACTCGGTGAAGCCATGGCCTGCTCCTCATGCTTCCCCGGAGGTTATGAGCCCATGGTGTTTCCCGATGATTTTGCCCTCGCTTCCACCGAAGAAGGGAAAGCCTTGAGGAATAAATACGGCTCCTTTGGCATCATGGACGGAGGCTGTGTGGATAATCAGGGCATTGAGCCCATCCTCCTAGCCGGCGAACGGATACAGAAGAAACTGGGCACCCGCGGCAAAGCCATCGACCTCGTCATCGTGTCCGACGTGTCGAGTCCCTACATGCATGCCTATGAGCCTTACAAGGGATCGCTACCCCGCCTCTTCCGCAAACTCACGCTGAAGCGTATCGGAAATTGGCTGCTGGGAGCCTCGCTACTGCTGGGAGCACTGCTCGTGGGCAGTCTCTTTCTCGGCAATCATCTGCTGGTATGCATTCTGGCGGTGCTCTTCTCCATCATTGCTATTCTTACCGTAGCCTACCGCTACGGCAGGGGCCAGTTGGCTGAGTTTCTCAGTGGCACCTTCCTCAGTCATGGCATCAACGACCTGATGAATCTCTCCGTGGACAATATCGTCACGCTCGTAGCCAATCGCGCCAGTTCATTGGCATTGCTCGTAGATGAAGTCTTCATGAAGCATATTCGCCGCAAGGAATACAGCAGCCTCTATGACGACGGATGGGCCTCGCGCACCATCACAAATGCCATCTACGCCCTGCGCCCCGACGAACTTTGGGCCCAGCGCCAGGCCAACCATTCACTCCCCGAACATCTGCAGCCCTCCGAGGCCATGCAGCAAGTGAGCGCCCGGGCAGCCTCCATGGGCACCACCCTCTGGTTTACCGATGAGGAGAAAGCTGACGGAATGCCCCGCGACATCCTGGCCTGCGGCCAGTTCACCACCTGTTACAATCTGCTCAGCTATCTCTACGACCAGCAGAAAGACGGCACCGCGCCTACGCGCCTCTCCCCGTTGGCGGCATGCGAGGAACAATTGCTTGATGCCTGGCAGCGCTTCCAGAAGGATCCCTATTGGCTGATTAACGAAATACTTGAAACCTGACTGCTTGCTGATGAGCCTTGGCGAATAAACCTGAAACTATAGCCTTAACGATATCTGTCAAAGTGCCTCGGCAAGTTGTAGGAGTGCCTGCTCAAGCGTGCTTTTGGGCGTAGCCACATTGAGTCGCATGAATCCATCACCGCCGGGTCCGAACATGGCTCCGTCGTTGAGCGCCAGTCTGGCATGGTTCACGAAGAGATCGCAGAGCCCGCTGTGACCAAGCCCAAGCCTGCGGCAGTCTAGCCATACTAGGAAAGAAGCCTGCGGGCGTAGCGGACGGATGAGCGGCAAGTGTTTGCGGCAGTAAGTTTCCACAAACAATATGTTTTCTTCCACATAGCGGAGCATATCCCGCCGCCATTGTTCCCCGTGGCGTAGGGCTGCTATGGTAGCAATGGGAGCAAAGATTGTGGGTTCATTCAGCTCGTTTGCAGTAAGCCAGTTAAAGTATCTCTTGCGGATGCTGGGATTGATGACGATGGCCCAACTGCTCACTATTCCTGCAATATTGAACGTCTTGGAAGGAGCACCGAAGGTGATGCTGATTTCTGCAGCCTTTTCAGAGACGGTGGCAAAAGGAATGTGCCGATGACCGAAAAGAGTCATGTCGCAATGAATTTCATCGCTGATGACCAACACTTGGTGGCGGTGGCAGATATCGGCGAGTTGTATGAGCGTCTCCTTGCTCCACACGATACCGGCAGGATTGTGGGGATTGCTGAGAATCAGCATACGGCATTTGGAGTCCTGTTTCAGGATGTTTTCCAATCCCTCGAAATCCATGTCATAGTAGCCGTCGGGACGCAGGATGAGGGGATTGAAGACCACTTCGCGACCATTACCTTCGGGAGTCAGGCGGAAAGGATGATAGACAGGAGGCTGTATGATAACCTTTTCATCCGGTTTCAGAAATACATTCACGGCCATTCCGATACCTTTCACGATGCCCGGAATATACGTAATCCATTCGCGTTCCACCTGCCATTGGTGATGATCCCTTATCCATTGGATGACGGTAGGCCAGTAGTCGGCAGGTTCCACCGTATAGCCGAAGAGCGAATGCTCCAGCCTTTGGCGCAGCGCATCGGTAATGAAGTGGGGCGTCTCCCAGTCCATGTCGGCCACCCACAACGGCAGCAAGTCTCCCCGACCGTAGCGCTCCTCCAGCACCTCGTGTTTCAGGTCTCCGCTCCCCGAGCGGTCGATGACCTTATCAAAATCGTATTGCTTCATGGTAGTGCCTGCTTGATGTCTTCAAAGATATCATCCACGTATTCAAGTCCCACGGAGATGCGCACTACGGTTTCGCTCACATCCATTAGCCGCCGTGTCCGTTCTTCGAAATTGCCGAAGATGGTGCTGGCCGGATGGATGGCCAGCGTGCGGTTGTCAAATAGATTCGTGGCCCGCTTCACCAGTTGCAGGCCGTTGATGAAGCTGAAGCACCTCTCGCGGCTTTCAAGTTCAATGGTGAGCAAGGCCCCAGCCGTAGGGCCGAACTGCCGGCGAGCCCTTTCGTAGTAGGGATTATCTTCGAGCCCCACATAGTTCACTCGCCCGATACCCTTGAGCGACCGTAACCGCCGGGCCAGCGCCAGGGCATTAGCCGCCTGCAGGCTATAGCGTGCGTGGAGCGTCTCCAGTCCTAAAGTCTGCATATAGGCAGCCTGCGGTGTCATATAGGCACCGAGATTGAAGAGCATTTCCGAGGCGATGCGTTCGTGGAAAACCTCCGGTGCATTGTAGTCGATGACAAGACCGCCGAGCGATGTAGCACCTCCGGAAATGTACTTCGTACTCGACACCACCTCAATGTCAACGCCCAATGCTTTCAGGTGGTGCTCCGTGAAGGGAATCACCGTGGAGTCGGCCATAAGGGGAATGCCGTGTTTGTGAGCAATTCTTGAGAGGTCTTCCAGTGAAGCCACTTCCAGTTGGGGGTTGGTGATGACCTCCAGATATATGGCACAAGTGGTTTGGTCGATGGCAGCCTCTACCGATGAGAGATCGGTAAGATCCACCAGGCGCGTCTCCACACCGAAACGTAGCAGTGTCTGCGTGAGTAGGGCAAAAGTATTACCGAAGAGATGTCGCGAGGTGACGATGCTTCTGCCTTGTCCGCTCAGTGCCAGCAATGCATTGCTGATGGCGGCCATACCAGAGTTGAAAGCCGTTACATAACGAGCTCCCGTCAGTGCCCTTACCTTGTTTTCCAGATGCGTCACGGTTGGGTTCATCGTCCGCGAGTAGTCAGGGGCAAGGATTTTTCCTCTGAAAGTATCACTCATGGTCTGCGCGTCTTCGAACTCGTATGCCACATTATTATATATGGGCATACTCAGCGCCCCGTATGCATCGGGGCGGTCGTAGCGGGTATGGATGGCCCTAGTCTGTTTTTTCATCTCTTTCTCTGGTTATAATGATGTAATGGCTGCAAAAGTAGCTATTATGTTTTTCTTTTTTCAAGTTTTATGACGTGAAAATTTGGGTTTCTGCCAGAAAATACCACGTTTGTGGTACGCCTTCTAACCATTATAGGTGACGGAAAATACCACGCCCGTAGTATTTCCCGGTTGTGGGAATCGGCGTACCTTTGCACCAGAGATATTAATGGATTCAAATGTTGAATATTTTAAACTTAAAAGAGCAATGAGAACAATGAACTGTTGTATGCATAGCCATTCCATGGCAGCATGTATGGTACGAATGTGTTGCTGCCCAAGCAGCGAAATGAATATAATGAAAATAATGACGACAGAGAATAGACAACGTATTATAAATAATAAAATAAGGTATAGAAGATATGAAAAAGATACAGTATATCATCGTAGCGCTTTTCTTGCTGCAAATTAACAGTGCCGAGGCACAGACACAAACCGTTAATATCAAGGCTCCAGGTTTTGTACGCCCATTGGTGGAGCGCTGGATTGCCGAATACCAGAAGATCAACAGTGATCTCAGTTTTCAATTGGGGCAAAAAAAGGATAACGCCATTACCTTCGTATTAGAAGAAAAACGAGAGAGGAAAGAGGAAAGAGGCGAGACAGTTTTCTTTGGACGTTACGCCATTGTACCGTTTACGGGCAAAGACTCCGAGGCTGCCGCATTGATAGCCAAGAAAAAACTGAACGACAAACGTATTAAGAACCTGCTTTTCGAGAAAGACGATCTGAGCGAAGAAAAATCAGATAAGTTGGAGGGTAAACTTCACATCTACACGGGTGCACAGAGTTTTTCAGTAGCACTCCCGTACGCTGCTGCTTACGGACTCACAGCTGCCGACTATCGCGGCAAGCGCATTCAGGGTGACGACCGTTTCCTGAATAAGGCCGTCGGAGAAGACGCTTGGGGACTGGGTATCAGTGCGCTGGGAAATCTCTACGACCTCCAGAGCCGTCGGCTGAAAGACCAGTTGCAGGTGGCTTCGCTCGATGATAGCAAGAAAATAGACCTGACAGCCTCACTTGATGAAGTGCTTGAGGCCTTGGAGACCCATACCGTAGAAGGAATTGATGTGGAAAAGATAGGATTTGCTTTCGATGTGAACAACCTGCAGTTGAACCGTTTTGTCAACTGGGTGCTCACCGATGGCCAGCAGTATTTACACGAATACGGTCTGCTTACGCTTTCACAGAAGGATCTTATCTCCCAGCAGCGCAGTCTGCATCATCAGGATATAGCCAGACGATAGGCTACCAGCGTCAAGAAATAAAACGTTGCTTGTTTTAATCGTGGTCATCCCCTGGGACTTCCGTAAAAGGAAGTCTGGGGATGATAGCCACAAATGTGTGTATGAAAATGAAAAAGATTGTTATTTTGTTATTAGGTGTGCTGCTGTCGCTCGCTGCTGAAGCGCAGACCACCATCACGGGCCGTATCACGGATGCCCGTACAGGAGAGTCGCTCATCGGTGCTTCGTTGGTTCCGAAGAATAGTGGGGAACTGGGTGCCGTTACAGATATTGAAGGAAACTTCACACTCCAGACGAATGTAAAACTGCCACTCACACTCAGTGTGCAATATGTGGGTTACCGGACATTGGACGTGGACGTCTATGATGCCGAAGAACCACTTGAAATACAACTTGTGCCAGGCGGCAATCGCCTCAGCGAAGTAGTCGTTGTGGGTTATGGCGTGCAGAAGCGTCAGGAACTCACCTCCAGTATCTCCACGGTGGATACAGAAATTCTCCGCCAGACAAACACTTCCGTGGAGAGTGCCCTGCAAGGAGCCGTGGCAGGATTGAATGTAACCACCACTTCAGGACAGCCGGGTGCTGCAAGCATTATCCGCATCCGTGGCGGTAATTCCATCACTGGTGGCAACGAGCCTCTTTATGTTATAGACGGTCTTATTGTCTATAACTCTTCATCGACAACCAAAACCGGTTCGCGAGGCAGTGATGCCTCCTTGGATCCGCTGGCTTTCCTGAACCCTTCAGATATTGAGAGTATTGAGGTGTTGAAAGATGTATCGGCCACAGCTATCTATGGAACGCGTGGAGCCAACGGTGTGATTATCATCACAACCAAAAAGGGTAAGCATGGACGTAACAACATCAATTACTCCGCCACCTTTGGATGGAGCACCATAGCCAAGAAACTTGACTTCATGGATGCATGGCAGTGGGCTGACCTTTGGAATGAACTGTACCAAAACGGTGAAGTGGGCTATGCCGTGGATACGCCAACGGCTACTTATGACTGGCAGGATGCTGCCCTGCAGACGGGCTTCACTCAGGAACATCAGCTTTCGGCTGTTGGCGGTGATGAGATTTCACGCTACAGTATTAGTGGCAGTTTTAAGGATCAGGAGGGTATCCTGCTGAATACCGGGCTGAAGCGCTATGCCGGACGTGTGAATTACGAGCGCAATGTCTTTAAGAATCTGTTGGTAGGTGTCAATGCCAGTGGTGCCTACAACAGGATGACGGGCATGTCAGACCACAGTTCCATGTTTGCTGCCAACAGCTGGTATGGTGCCATTTCGCACACTCCCTATACTGCTATCTACCATGCTGACGGTTCATTCAACTATGACCCCACGCCGACGAGTGTGGATATCTATAACGGAAAAGTGGGCAATCCCATCAGTGATATGCTGAACTATAAGTCGGAGACTGAGAATACGCGTGTGATAGGATCAGGATTTGCAGAATGGACGCTCATTCCTGAATTGAAGTTGAAGGCCGCCATTGGTGCCGACATCTCCAACACACGCCAGAGCTACTATGCTCCTTCATATACTACCGACGGACTGGCCAACAGCGGCTATGCTTCCGTAGGACAAAACAAGACGCATACTTGGCAGGCAGAGTTTACAGCCACTTATAGTAAGGTTTTCAAGAACGTGCATTCGCTGACGGCATTGGTTGGATATACCACCCAGCGCACAGACCGCAGCAGTATTGCTACATCTGCCTATGGCTTCAGTAATGATGCTACGGGTTACGAGAATCTCGGTTCGGCCAGTACCACCAACCCCTCTTCGAGCAGTCATTATGTTTCAACGCTACAGTCATGGATTGGCCGTCTGAACTACAGTTACGATTCCCGATATAATGCCTCGCTGACGCTACGTGCCGACGGCAGTAGCCGTTTTGCCGCCAACCACCGTTGGGGATGGTTCCCTTCACTGGGTGCCTCATGGAATATCGATAAGGAGAAATGGCTGCATTTGGGCAAGAAGGTGGATTTCATCCAATTGCGTGCCTCCGTGGGTGTGGTGGGTAATCAGGAAATCGGTGACTATCAGTTTTCGTCCAACGTGGTGCCTCGTACGATTACCGTCAATGGTCAGCGGGCTACCAGCTACATCATTTCCAACAAATCGAATCCCGATTTGAAATGGGAGACCACCTCCTCCTATAACGTGGGACTCAGTACCGGTTTCTTCAACAGCCGTCTCACCGTAACCCTTGACGGTTACTACAAGAAGACTTCCGACCTGCTGCTTAATGTGCCGGTAGAACAGGTTACGGGTTTCTCAACGGTTCTCCGGAATGTGGGTTCCGTGACCAATAAAGGTGTGGAACTCGAAGTAGGCGGCGTGCTCGTTGAAAACAAGAATTGGCATTGGAACGTGAATGCAAATATCGCCCACAATAAGAATGAGGTGACCTCACTGGGAAATGCCGACTATTTCATACCCTCTCACGGCTATACCAATCCCCTTATCGTGAAAGTGGGTGAACCGCTCGGATCTTTCTACGGCTACCGTTTCAAAGGAATCATCCAAAGCGATGAAGATCTCTCAAAACTGCCTACGCAGACCATTGCCGTGGTGGAACCAGGAAACCCGAAGTTTGAGGATGTCAACAACGACGGAGTAGTCAACGAAAACGACCGCGTGGTATTAGGCAATATCCAGCCGAAGTTTACTTATGGCCTGAGTACGAAGGTGGCCTATCGGAATTTCGATCTTTTCGTGAGTCTCAGCGGTAGTTATGGCAACAAGCTTTTCAATGAGATGCGCTGCCGTCTTGAGCGGGGCAATGGCTACTACTACAACCCGTTAGCCGATGTGGTTAACCGCTGGACAAAGACAAATCCCAGTAACACCATCGCCAAGGCATCAAATGCCACGTCTATCTATACCGACGATCGCTTTGTAGAGGATGCTTCTTATCTGAAGATTCGTAATATACAACTGGGCTATACCCTGCCTTTACGCAAAATCACGCGAGATGCTTCCCTGCGCCTCTATGTCTCGTTGCAGAACTTCTTCACTTTCAGCGGTTATAAAGGTTATGATCCCGAGTCAAACCGGAGTGGAAGCGATGAGACAAGCGCCTTGTATCAGGGCATAGACAACGGTACGTATCCTACATCGAAGACCGTTTTGGTGGGAGTAGGAATAACGTTGTAATTTACGAGTTTTTCAGTTGTTAAGTTTTATAGTTATATAGTTTACAGTTATGAATACAAACATACGAATCAGTTATTCGAAGATGCTGGCAGCAGCATTCTCTCTCCTCTTTCCTCTCTCCTCTCTCCTCTCTTTCACCTCATGCGCAGATCTGGAACAGACCTCGCTGAGTTCTATCGACAAGGACAACTTTTACAAGAGCAAGGAAGACATTGAGACTGCCATTAACGGCATCTATCAGGAGTTCACGGTGGATGGTTTTTACGGTATGTATAATAACCAGAGTGTTTATCTCAATGACTTGCAGACCGACTATGTGAAAGCCGGTGCACAGACAAACTCTGCCCATATCCGCGAAATCAGTAATTTTGCTGTCTCTCCAAACAACCTCTTCGTGGGCTACGCCTGGGAAGAACACTATACGGCCATCAATCGTGCAAATGTGCTCATTGAGAAAGTGAGTGGTGCTGACTGGCTCAAAGAAGAGATACGGCAGAACTATATCAATGAGGCCCGATTTCTGCGCGGGCTGATGTACTTCAATCTCGTTCGCTATTTCGGCGGAGTGCCCATCGTGCTGAAAGACGGTGAGGGAGAAGGGGCTCCCCGCAATTCCATCGATGAAGTGTATGCACAAATCGTAGACGACTTCACCGCTGCCGAGCAATTGCCTGCTAACTATTCCAACCGTGACAGTAAACCCTCAAGTCTGGCAGCTTCAGCCATGCTCTCGAAGATCTACCTTACTTGGGCACAGACACTCTCAGAACAGGGTAAGGCTAATCAGAAAGCCTACTACCAGAAAGCTTCCGATTACGCCCAGAAGGTGATCAATTCAGGAAAGTATCATCTGTTGGAGAAGTTTATCGACAACTGGTCAGTAGATAAGAAGAACGGCCCTGAGCATATCTTCACGGTGGAGCATGACCGAACAATCAACGGGAATATCACGGGTCACTGCACCTTTGCTACCAACTGGAGCGATGCAGAGCCTGTGCTGCTGGCCACCAGTGACCGCTACTATACGGAAATGGATTACCGCGACCAGCGCCGTGACGGCTCTTGGGCAAAACGCCTTTACAATCCTAATACGGGTACTGACTTTGTGTTCACCGTTCCACGTTTCCGCAAATATATAGATTCGTTGAACTATGCCAAGCCGGAATCAAGCGGCAATGCTGCCGGTCATAGCACAAACACACTGATTATCCGCTACGGCGAGGTGCTGCTCATCAAGGCTGAGGCTGAAAACGAACTGAATGGTCCAACGGCAGCCGCCTATGATGCCATCAATCAGATTCGTCGCCGTGCCTATTGGAGTCCGTATGAGAAGGCGCAACTCACTCCCTCCGATGGTTCTCCTCTGGAACTGAGCGGACTAACGCAGGAACAGTTCCGTCAGGCCGTACGGCAAGAACGTTGGAATGAGTTTATCCTCGAGGGACAGCGATGGTTTGATCTCAAGCGTTGGCATATTCTCGTAACGCATGTCAAAGCCAATACCCCAGCTTCAGAACCCCTTAAAATCAAGAACGTCTCGAAGCGTAACTACTATCTGCCTTTGCCACAGGATCAGATAATCCTTAATCCGAATCTGGAGCAGAACTGGGGTTATAGCGGTGAGACCGACGGCGGACCTTATGGACCGGAATATCAGTAAAAAGGGAAAAGTAAATAGATATAATAATTTTAATAGAATAGCATTATGAAAAAGATCAATGTAAAAGCCATCGCCTTAGCCCTCATTGTGGCTGCTGGCATCCAGCAAGTTGCCGCTCAGTCGGAAAGTACAGCAAACAATAAGCGCGAACGCATCCTTCAGGTGCTCGACCAGAGCCGCCCCAACGAGTATGTGCCGACTGCTTTCTTCCTGCATTTCGAGAACAAACTCGGACGCAAGGCCGTACAGGATCATAAGGATTTCTACCGCGCCACAAACATGGACTTTGTAAAAGTATTCTATGAAATTGCCGTTCCCAAGATTGATATCCAGACGGGTAAGGACTGGGAGAAAGTGCCCGTATATGGCGAGGATTTCTTTGAGCCGCAGGTAGCCGTTATTGAGGACCTTGCCCGTGAGTTTAAGGGTGAGGCTTTCATACTGCCCACGGTATATTCGCCGCTTGCACTGGCCCATCAGACCTTAGGCCGCGGCAAGGACCTGAAGAAGCTGGCCATCGAGAACCCCAAGGCTTTCGGACAGGCCATCAAGAACCTTTCGCTCTCTATCGAGAACTACCTGCGTGCTGCCCGTAAGCGCGGTGCCGACGGCTTCTATGTATCTTCTCAGGGCGGTGACGGCAATTCCCTGCCAGAGAAAATTTGGAAAGAGCAGGTGCGCCAGTGGGATAAGCACGTCTCTGAGGTGGCCAATGAGATAGGTGAAATTAATATCCTTCACATCTGCGACTATGGCACTCCGTTCAAGAACGCTGAGGCGCTCTATGCCTTTGCCGACTATCCTGCCAGCATTATCAACGTGCCCCTGAACTTCTCAGATGGAACCTCCCTTAATCTCAAAGAAGCCCAAAAACGTTTTGGCCGTCCTATCTTTGGCGGACTGGAGCGTCTTGGCGTTATAGCCAACGGCAGCATAGAGGAAGCCAAGGCTGCTGTAGATAAGGTTTTGGAAAACGCTTCACCTAACTTTATCCTCGGTGCCGACTGCACCGTGCCCGGCACTACAGACTGGGATAAGCTGCGTGCAGTCATCGACTACGCCCATAACTGGCGTAAGACTCATCAGACTGGAAAATGAACTTTATATTCATATCACCCCACTTCCCCCATACCTACTGGGAGTTTTGCCAGCGCTTGCAGCGCAACGGCGTGCGCGTGCTGGGCATTGCCGATGCACCGTATGATCAGTTGTCGGCCGAACTGAAGGGTTCGCTCACGGAGTATTACCGGGTGAGCAATCTGGAGAACTACGATGAGGTGTATCGCGCCGTGGCTTTCTTTGCCTTCAAGTACGGACGGATAGACTGGATAGAGTCGAACAATGAGTACTGGCTGGGGCAGGATGCACGGCTGCGGACCGACTTCCACGTGACGACCGGACTGCAGGCCGACGAGGTGCAGGCCGTGAAGGAGAAGTCGGCCATGAAGAAATACTTTGCCAAGGGAGGGATCCCCACGGCCCGGCAGATTCAATGCGCTGAGGGCTACTATGCCGTGGAGGCCTTTGCACAGGATGTAGGTTTTCCGGTCATCGCCAAGCCGAATGTGGGCGTGGGTGCCGGCGGGACTTACAAGATTGCTGACTTCGAGGAGCTGAGCCGTTTCTTCGAAACCGTGCAAAACGTGGCGCAATATGTGGTGGAGGAGTTCATTACGGGTGACATCTGTTCGTATGATGCAGTTATAGACAGTCATTCCAAACCGTTGTTTGAGTCGATGACGGTGTGGCCGCCTTCGATTATGGATATTGTGAACAGGCAGTTGGACTTGTCTTACTATGTGGCTCCCGTGATGCCTGAGAGTCTGCGTACGTTGGGGCGGCAGACGGTGGAGGCCTTCGGGGTGAAGAGCCGCTTTGTGCACCTGGAGTTTTTCCGCCTTGACTGCGACCGCAAGGGACTGGGGCAGAAGGGTGACTTCGTGGCATTGGAGGTGAACATGCGCCCCGCCGGAGGCTATACGCCGGATATGATCAATTTCGCTCACAGTACGGATGTGTATCGCATTTGGGCGGATATGATAGCCTACGACAAGTCGCAGACGGCAGCCGGTTATCAGCACGATAGGGGCAACGCCCTGTCGTTGCCGTGGAAGGATGAGTATTATTGTGCCTTTGCTTCTCGGCGCGACATCTATAGCTACCGTCACAGCGATGCTGAGGTGGCTGAACGCTATGCCGGGCAGATGGTCATGCAGGAACGGATGCCGGAGATACTCTCGGGGGCGATGGGGCAGCAGATGTTTACCGTCCGCCTGAAGACCTACGAGGAGGTAGAGTCTTTCGTGGCTTATGTCCACGAGAAGGCCTGATCTTCACAATAATGCGAAAACCGATACGTTATGTCAATAATAAACGAAAAATGGAAATACAATATAAAAAGCACTACAGCACAAACCTGAATCGCGATATGGAGTATAAGACCTACGGTGAAAAGGGACATCCCGTATTGGTCTTCCCCTCGCAGGACGGACGTTTCTACGATTATCAGGATTTCGACATGGTGGGCACACTCTCGCAGTTTATCGACAGAGGGCAGATTCGCCTTATCTGCGTGGACAGCATTGACCGTGAGACATGGTCTGACGTGAATGGCGACCACCATCAGCGAATATCATTACATGAGCGTTGGTTTCATTATGTTGTGGATGAATTGATACCCGAGGTTCGTCATTTCTCAAATGAGACTTTTATCGTGACAGGCTGCTCGATGGGCGGTTTCCATGCTGGTAATTTCTTTTTCCGTCGGCCTGACTTGTTTGACTCGTTGCTGGCGTTGAGTGGTCTCTACTATGCCGGCTATTTCTTCCCGAACTATCAGGATCCGTTGGTCTATGACAACTCGCCCTATGATTTCCTGCAGCATATGCCCGCCGACCATCCTTACTGGGACGTATATCGCCAGCGGCGCATCATCCTCTGCGTGGGACAGGGTGCGTGGGAGGATGAATTGTTGGAAAGTACGCGTCAGATGGATGCTCTGCTCAGGGAGCATCATGTTCCGGCGTGGGTTGACTATTGGGGATACGACTCTGCCCACGACTGGGCCTGGTGGCGCAAGCAGGTCTATTATTTTATGGACAAACTTGAGAATACTGATAACGTGGAGTATATAATATGAGAAATCTTTTGTTATGGATTGGCGCCCTCGTGGCGGGTGCTGTGTTGGGGTTGCTGGGCGTGGAATGGCTTAATGGCCTGATGGATTTCGTGGCTACGGTCTATACGCGGCTGTTCCAGTTGCTGGCCGTGCCCACCATAGCGCTGGCCATCATCACCACGCTCACCATGTTCGGACGGCAGCAGGACACGGGGCGTATCTTCAGGAAGACATTGTTTTATACGCTCTTCACGACTGTCGTGGCCGCGGCTGTCGGACTGTTGCTCTACGTAGTGGTGGCTCCCGAGAATCTGTCGGTGCCCACGGCAGGGGCAAACGTTGACTCGCTGGGACTGACGCCCGAAGTGTCTTTCTATGATCATATCCTGGCGGTCATTCCCGGCAATGTGATAAAGCCCTTCCTGGAAGGCAATGTGCTCAGCATCTTGCTGGTCTCCATAGCCATAGGATTGGGACTGGCACGACTGCCGGAAACCGTGGGCAAACAGGCGGTGGTGAATTTCCTGCACGGACTTCAGGAGTTGCTCTTCCTGCTGATTCGCTGGCTTATCTGGACGTTGCCCTTGGGTATCGTGGCCTTCTCGGCCCAGCTCTCTTCCCAGCTCTCGGCGGGTGTGGCCTTGGCTTCGTTGGGTAAATATGTGGCCGTCATCTTGGGTGGCAATGCGTTGCAGTTTTTTGTGGTGCTTCCCCTGTTTCTGTTGGCTCGCGGCATCAATCCGCTACAGGCACTTCGTGCGATGATGCCCGCCGTCTTGATGGCTCTCTTCACGAAAAGCAGTGCCGCTACGCTGCCCGTGACGATGCAGAGTGCCGAGGAACGGTTGGGGGCGCAGCCGCGTGTAGCCCGTTTCGTGCTGCCCATTTGTACCACCATCAATATGAATGGCTGTGCTGCTTTTATCCTGGTGACCTCCCTTTTCGTGATGCAGAATGGCGGTATGCCCCTCACCTGGACCACCATGCTCCTTTGGCTCCTTATCTCGGTCATCTCTGCCGTGGGTAATGCTGGGGTGCCGATGGGGTGCTATTTCCTCACTTTTTCCCTGATGTCGGGCATCGGTGCTCCGGTGAGTGTGCTGGGTATCATTCTCCCCATCTATACGATTATTGATATGATAGAGACGGCCGAAAACGTATGGTCGGATTCGTGCGTCTGCGCGATGGTGAATAAAACCATGTCTTAATGCCTCCCCTTATCAAGAGGCGTAAAATGTATTTATATTCAATTTGATATACGTACACAGATTTCAAATTGTATTTTTAACCAAAAGAAACCCTTTCAAAGTGTAAGCAATACACGCTGAAAGGGTTCTTTTGTGTCAAATATTGTTTGTTGTATGCACTTTCTATGCCGAAAAGTGAAGTTTTATGCGAAAATATTTGGGCTTTTCAAGAATAATAGCGAACTTTGCACCCGTTTAATCAGCATTACATATATAGAACAAGATATTATGGCAGAAAAATTGGACATTAAGGAACTGGACCAGGTGGTGGTCCGCTTCTCGGGTGACTCCGGCGACGGTATGCAGTTGGCCGGAAACATCTTTTCTACGGTCTCTGCTACCGTAGGTAATGGTATCTCAACATTCCCAGACTATCCCGCCGACATCCGCGCCCCGCAGGGTTCGCTGACGGGTGTCTCCGGCTTCCAGGTGCATATCGGTGCCGGAAAGGTTTACACGCCGGGCGATAAGGCAGACGTGCTGGTGGCCATGAACGCTGCTGCGCTGAAGACGCAGCTGAAGTATGCCAAGCCACAGGCCACAATCATTATCGACACGGATTCGTTCGGCCCCAACGACCTGAAGAAGGCTGCCTTCCAGACGGAAGACTATCTCGGCGAGATGGGTGTTGATCCCGATCGCGTTATCCAGTGCCCTCTTACGCAGATGGTGAAAGACGCTCTGGCCGACTCTGGAATGGACAACAAGGCCGTGCTGAAATGCCGCAATATGTTCGCCCTGGGACTCGTCTGCTGGCTCTTCGACCGCGACCTGAACCTGGTGTTCAATTTCCTCAAGGAGAAATTTGCCAAGAAGCCCGCCATCGCTGAGGCCAATATCAAGGTGATTCAGGCTGGCTACGACTATGGCCACAACACGCATTCTTCGGCTATGAACGTGTATCGCATCGAGTCGAAGGTGAAGGAGCCTGGCCGCTATATGGATATCACGGGTAATAAGGCCACGGCCTACGGTTTCATTGCTGCTGCCGAGAAGGCCGGACTGAAGCTTTATCTGGGTTCTTACCCCATCACGCCGGCTACCGACGTGCTCCACGAACTGTCTAAGCACAAGTCGCTGGGCGTCACCACGGTGCAGTGTGAGGACGAAATCTCGGGCTGTGCTTCTGCACTCGGTGCTTCTTTTGCCGGTGCTTTGGGCGTGACTTCTACCTCTGGTCCTGGCATCTGCCTGAAGAGTGAGGCCATGAACCTTGCCGTCATCATGGAGTTGCCACTGGTGGTGCTCGACGTTCAGCGCGGTGGTCCTGCCACGGGTCTTCCCACGAAGTCGGAACAGACCGACCTCCTGCAGGCTCTCTTTGGCCGTAACGGTGAGAGTCCCATGCCGGTGATGGCTGCCACCAGTCCTACCGACTGCTTCGATGCCGCCTATATGGCCTGCAAGATAGCCTTGGAGCACATGACTCCCGTCATCCTGCTCACCGATGCTTACTGTGCAAACGGTTCGGGTGCTTTCAAACTTCCCGACCTCGACAAGATGCCCGCCATCAATCCGCCGTATGTTCCCGAGGAACTGAAAGGCAAGTGGACACCCTATATGCGTGCCGAAAACGGCACCCGCTACTGGGCAGTGCCCGGACGCGAGGGCTTCGAGCATATTCTCGGCGGACTGGAGAAGGATTCCCAGACAGGTGCCATCTCTACCAATCCTGAGAACCACGACCTGATGACTCGTTTGCGCCAGCAGAAGATTGCCAACATCGAAGTGCCTGATCTGGAGGTTGACGGTGATGTGGATGATGCCGATCTGCTCATCGTGGGCTTCGGTTCCACATACGGTCACCTGCGTTCAGCCATGGATGAGCTTCGCCAGAAGGGCTACAAGGTGGCTCAGGCCCACTTCAAGTATATCAACCCGCTGCCCAAGAACACCGCCGAGGTGCTCTCTAAATATAAAAAGGTGGTGGTGGCCGAGCAGAACATGGGTCAGCTGGCTGCCTATCTGCGCATGAAGGTCGACAACTTCGTTCCTGCCCAGTTCAATCAGGTCAAGGGTCAGCCTTTCGTAGTAGAAGAACTCGTAAAAAGCTTCAGCCCCCTCCTAACCTCCCCCCTGGGGGAGGAATAAGTCGCTATGACGGATTTCCAGTTTAAGACTGCTGATCCTTGTATGTATGACTTGCTGAAAGAGTTTGCCAAAGAGAATCGTAAGAATCCTACGGAAGCAGAGAGTATTCTCTGGAAGTGTATTAAGTCACGACAACTCGGTCATCCTTTCAGACGTCAGCATATCATTGGCGAGTTTATTGCAGATTTTGCTTGCATACCAGCAATGCTGGTTATAGAACTTGATGGTGGCTATCACCAGTTGCCTGAGCAGCAAGTCAGTGACGAACAGCGTCAGCAATGGCTGGAATCAAATGGTTTCAAAGTGATTCGTTTCACTAACGAAGAAGTCATAGGAGATATAGAAAAAGTAATAAAAACAATTAAACGAAATTTATAAAGAATATGGAAAATATCAGTAATAATATAGAATTCTCCCCCCAAGGGGGGAGTCGGTGGGGGGCTTCTGATTTCAAGAAAGGACAGCCTCGCTGGTGTCCGGGTTGCGGTGACCATTTCTTCCTGGCATCGCTCCATAAGGCTATGGCCGAGATTGGCGTAGCCCCCAAAGATGTTGCAGTGATTTCGGGTATCGGCTGTTCCAGCCGTCTGCCTCACTATATGGCTACTTACGGCATGAACACCATCCACGGACGTGCAGCCGCGATTGCTACCGGTGCAAAGGTGGCTAACCCCAACCTCACCGTATGGCAGGTTTCCGGCGACGGCGATGGTCTGGCCATCGGTGGTAATCATTTCATCCATGCCAACCGCCGTAATATCAACCTCAATATGATCCTGCTCAATAACCGCATCTATGGTTTGACCAAGGGACAGTATAGTCCCACTTCTCCCCGTGGATTCGTGAGCAAATCGTCACCTTACGGCACGGTGGAAGATCCGTTCCGTCCCGCCGAACTCTGTTTCGGTGCCCGTGGTCATTTCTTTGCCCGTGCCGTGGCCACCGATGCCAAGGGAACGGTTGAGATTCTGAAAGGTGCCTACAACCACAAGGGCGCTGCCGTATGCGAGATTCTGCAGAATTGCGTCATCTTCAACGACCACTGTCACGATGCTGTCTATAAGCCCGATGCCCGTAAGGAGAACGCCATCTATGTAGAACATGGCAAGCCCCTTATCTTCGGTCCTAACAACGAGTTCGGTCTCGTTCAGGAAGGTTTCGGTCTGAAGGTGGTGAAGATTGGTGAGAACGGCATCACCGAGAAGGATATCCTTGTTCATGATGCTCATTGCGAGGACAACACGCTGCAGTTGAAGCTTGCCCTGATGGGTAACAACGACGGCTTCCCCATCGCCCTTGGTATCATCCGCGATGTGGATGCTCCCACCTACGACGACAGCGTAACCGCTCAGATTGAAGAGGTGAAGGCTCAGAAGAAGTATCACAACTTCGCTGAACTTCTGGAAACTAATGATATTTGGGAGGTGAAGTGACCCCTCCCCCCGACCCCTCCCGGGGGAGGGGAGCCCCTAAGCGTAAATAACAAAAAGCCACCTTTTCGGGTGGCTTTTATTATTTATTTAGAATTTGAAAATCCCCTCCCTCGGGAGGGGTCGGGGAGGGGTCATATCTTTTCCCCAAAACACAAATCGCCTGCATCACCGAAACCTGGCACGATATACTTATGTTCGTTCATGCCGGGGTCGATGGCGGCAGTCCATAGCGTGGTGTTCTCGGGGTTCACAGCCTGTTTCACCACATCGATGCCTTCCGGTGTGGCTATCACTGCGGCGATATGTACGGCTTTCGGCGTGCCGTGTTTCAGCAGAGCCTCGTAGGCAGCAGCCATGCTTCCGCCCGTGGCCAGCATCGGATCTACGATGATTAGCGTCTTTCCTTCCACCGATGGAGCCGCCAGATATTCCGTGTGGATGCCTACTTCCGTATGTTCGCGGTTGGTGTACATACGGTAGGCACTGACGAATCCGTTCTCAGCATGGTCGAAGACATGAAGCATTCCCTCGTGGAAAGGCAGTCCAGCCCTGAGCACAGTAGCCACTACCAGTTTGTCTTTCGGCAGAGCCAGGCTGGCCGTTCCCAGTGGAGTCTCCACAAACGAAGGCTCGAAGGTCAATGCCTTTGAAATCTCAAAGGCCATCATCTCTCCGATGCGTCGTATGTTGTTGCGGAAGAGCAGGCGGTTCTTCTGATACTCAATGTCCCTGATTTCAGCCAGATACTGGCTGAGCACCGAGTTTTGTTCTGAAAGATTTATAGTTTTCATTTTTTTCGTTATTACGTTATTACGTTATACCGTTATTACGTCATCACGTTATCACGCCAAAATCAGAACGATATCGTGAACGATCCGCCGAGGATGAATGTGTGGCGGTTCTTCTTGATTTGCTGAATCTCATTGGGTACTAAATCAGGATCTTCACTGCTCCATCCCATGGCATCCAGCACATATTGGCCAGGGTCATACTCCATGGTGTAGGTCTTGCGTGAATAGTCGTAGTCGAGGAACAAGCGCCAGGCGTAATTCTCTTTATAGGCGTATGTGAGCGAGATGCCTGTACCGAACTTCATGGTGTTGTTACCGCCTACGGTGAAATAGTCCCAATCGGAGGAGTAAGTGCCGGGCACGCATATTATTTTTCCTTCAAAAGTGTCTTCGTCGTAAATCACATCACGCTTTCCACCTGTAACTTTTGCATTGAGGTCTACCTCCTGCATGATGCTGCGGCCTATGAGCAGTTTTGAACCGAGGGCAAAGCGGTCGGAGAGCGGCCAGTTGAAATAGGCGCCAAGGTCAACGGAGAACTCTGTCAGGTGGTCGCTCTTGATGACAAACTCTGCATCTGTCAAGATGGGAGGGCTGTAGTCAGGATCTCCCTCATTTCCACGGCCGGTGATAAATTCAGTCATTTCCTCAGTTTCGAAATTCTCTTCGGCAAATAGTTGGTTGACCATGTCGTTCCAGGCTATATTCTCGATACCTTCCCATCCCTTGATAGGCGAACTGTTCACGCGCAGGCGGCCACCCACGCCAATATATTTATTGAAGAAGTAGGCACCCTCGGCACCTACGGCTGTTGAAGCGCCGAACTTCAGGTTAAGGTTTTTTCCCTCATCGAGGCTCACATCCAGTTTTTCCAGGTCGAAACTAAGATCCTTCGAACCGAAGCCAATACCCATCGAGATGGAGAAAAACGAGGGATTGTAGATAATGCTCTTATTGTTGCTGATGTCGCCGCGAAGCAGACCTTTGCCCTTGAAGATAAGGTCGCTGAAGGCGTAGGCCAGTTCGGTTGACATGATACCGATACCTGCCCCCGAGAGCACGTCGCTCACCCAGTGGCGGTTGTTCAGCACGCGCATCACGCCCGTAGCCGTGGCCACACCGTAGCCGGCTACCGAATACCAGGGCGAGCGCGTCATGCCATACTCCTTATGCAGCAGCGTGGCGCCCACAAAGGCCGTGGCCGTATGGCCCGAAGGCCATGAGTTGGCCGTACTTCCATCAGGGCGCATCTCCTTGGCCGAATATTTAATGCTGTTCACCAGACCGGCCATGATACCATACGACATAGCCGTTGAGGCCAGATAGCGCCCCCAGTCGGAGCGTCCTTCCACGCCCCCGATCTTCAGACCGGTAGTCACCACGGGGCCGAAGAACTGCGAATAGTCGTCGATTCTGGTCTTGAAATCCGTCAGCAGCGTGTGTTTGTTGTCAGGAGTGTTCTGTCGGAACGATTTCTTTTCGCTCTTGGCGATGATGCCCGCCACGAAGAGCGGCACGCCCACAAATGTCAGGTCGTCAATGAACTTATAGGGTTTCACGCCCGGATTGGTGCGCATCCACGTCAGTTGGTATTTGGGTTCCGGTGTGAATTTCGGGCTTGTCGTGATGGAAAAATCGGGACGGCCTGTGGCATTTGAGTGCGTAATGGCCGTGATATTCTCTCCGAAATTGCAGTCCAGATCCGTAAACGTGAGTTCAGGTTTCAGGTCGGCCTTGGTCAGTGAGATTGGGGCAATCTCGAAATCGCCCTTTGCCGATGCACCGTTCGTTCCGCCGATGAAGAGCGCAGCGCAAAGCAGAAGCAGATAGCAGATAGTTTTCTTCATATATCGTTTTTGTTTGATTATTATTTGTTGGCAAAGATAACTATTTTTTTCCATAAAATGGAAATCATAAAGTGGAAAAAGTGAGTATTGCCAGCATTTTTTGCTTACGGGGTCTTTTTCCTCGAAGTTTTTTTTTGTTTATGAAAGTGGCGGTGGCGGGAAGTTGCTAATGCATTCCCTTTAGTTAAATATTGTGAATTATTAAAAAGATTTTCATGTAGAAGTGCTTCTAATTCGTATCTTTGTAGCGCATTAGTGCAATATATAGTTAAAATTAGGATAATAATGTTGAGATTGTTGGCCGTGCTGGCTATGCTATTGACATGGGTGAGTGGAGCGCATTCATCCCCTAACGATTCCGTTAAGGTGCTACCCGATAGCAGCAACTTCGTGACGGCCAGTCTGGTGATTGCAGAACCGCTAGTTGCGCTGTATTCTGTTTTCGGTCATGCCACGCTCCGCATGGAGTGTCCCTCATTTGGACTTGACTACGTCTTCACGTTCGAGAGTGATCCGAACTTCGGCACATTCATGACGGGCATAGCAGGAAAGGCGAAGGCGAAATATATTGCTGTGCCTACAGATACGTTCATTAGGGATACACGTCGGGCAGGGAGAGGACTAAAGCAGTATAAACTGAACCTCACTCATCACGAGAAACAAGAATTGTGGCGGCTGCTCGACGAGGAGATGATGGCGGGAGCATACCGCAACTTCAATTTGCTCTTTACCAATTGCCTGACAACCTCCATCCTGAACGTGCAGCGCTGTCTCATTGGCGAACATTTCGAATGGGGACCGCTGCAATATCCGCAGACACTCAACGATGGCGAACTCTTCCGCCATGCCGTGAGACATTCGCCTTGGGCAGAGTTCCTGTTTATCACGTTTGGAGGAACGGCTTACGACCGAAGATCGGTTCAAGAATTCAGACTGACACCAGAAACCATCGTTCCGATGCTTCGCGTAGCCACTATTACCAACGACTCTACCGGCGTAAGTCGCCATGTCATTACTGAAAAGGGAGTGACGTTGGTGGAAAGCAGTGGTAAAGACAAGGCAACACCCATCACGCCAACCATAGTGTTCGGGGGCTTGTTGTTGATAACCCTGCTTGTCACATTGGCTGAATGGCTGCTGAAGTGGAAAAGTCTGGGTGTCGTTTACGACATCATTCTCTTCGCTGCACAACTGCTGGTATGTCTGCTGATGCTCTATGTGACGTTCTTCTCAGAACTTTTCGTCACTCAATGGAACTGGTATCTCGTCGTATTTCTGCCATTTCCTTTGGTGTTTTGGCTGTTGCGACGCAAAAAGATAGCTCCAACCCTATGGCTCTGCTATAGTATTGTACTAGTGCTCTTCATCCTTTCGACGCCTTTTATTGGCATTCTCGACTGGACGCATCAACTCATCACGGGCTCATTGCTCATAAGAAGTATAAGTAATTATAAATTGAATAAAAGAATAAATAATGAATAGAGTTATGTTTAAGGATTACATGAACAGAATGCTCTGCACTCTGTTTCTTTTGTATGGTGGACTATTATCGGTAATGGCCAACACTCAAACTTTTTATTATGCTGCAAATGCGTATGCATCTCCAACGGGAGGGGGCAAAGTGTATGTCAGTAAAGAATCAACGACTACGCCGTCGTATCAAAATTCACCTCATGGTATTACAGGAAGCCAAAGGACGGTAGGTTATGGCGAAGTTAATTTATACTTCTATGCCCAAGCCAACGATGATTTTATTTTCGACCATTGGGCACAAGGCTCTGCTGATGGTCCATCTGTAGGTACGAGTAGTTCATATACTGCACCTGGCTTGCAGTTCAACAGTACGGACCCAAATGATCGTACAACATTTAATTACTATGCTGTCTTTAGATCCCAAACAGGTTTGATAAAGGTGAAGTCTGCTGATGACAGCAAAGGAGGAGTCAGCATCAGTAATTCGGACAATGGTGTAGGCGACGAGGTAACGCTTACTGCAAGTCCCGATGTTTCCAATGGCGTGATGTTCTTAGGATGGAAGAAAGACAATACAGGAGATTATATATCCACGGAAAATCCATTGACATTGACTGCCAACAGTGAAACAAAAGGTACTTATTGGGCTTATTTCAGCGATGCTGCTGAAAAGGTTTATATCCGTCTTAAAAATAACAAAACGGGAAGGTTTCTGAGTTTTTATGGAACAGGTACAGTCTCTGACCATACTCGAGATTTGGAATATGATGGAACTACTTATAAAAACGTCAAAGACGGTTTCAAATTTAATGGTAGTTTCAAAATGATTGAGCCAACAGATGCTCAGGGTAATCCAAGCACTGTGTTCTTGCGTTCTGGTCATGCTAGCGGTACAGGTGTTACCACTGGCGCTGATTTTTCAGCACATGGTGTGGCATATTCTTCTTTGGTTGGAGCAAACCAAAGTAATAATAAATATATGCTTACAATGGAAGGAAACGGTTCTTCTGTGCGCATTTATACTACTTATAAAGTATCTGTAAAACATTGGTCGGGCACAAAAACACTTGACCTTCCAACATACCTTTGTGACGAGGGTGGAGACTATGCTGTTATGAAAACCATTCAGGGACTCTCTAAGGATGAGCAGAGTGCAGCTGAATGGACTCTTTATTCGCTCGATGAGACAACTACCGAAGGAGCATTTGGCGCCAATACTAAGGCTAAGTTCACGAAAGGCGGCAAGTTCTATACTACTATGTACACCGACTTCCCATATCAATTGCTCGACGGCGTGAATGCTTATTATCTTGTATTTGACGAGAACTTCACAGAGATTACCGACCGTGTTGTATTTACGCAGGTCACAGGCAATAAGGTGGCTGCAAATACAGCGGTTATTCTGGAATGTGATAATGTGCAGAACGATATCAATTCTACGACTACTGTTACAAACCGTCTGTTGCCACTAACGAAAGATTTCCCAATTGAAACCGTTAACGGAGGACTAAACTTTTTGAAAGGTTACATTTCTGTAAATGGTAGCACAGTAGCTAACCAAGATAAATTTTATGTCCTGTCTGCCAACAAAGAGGGAGTATTGGGATTCCATCCTTATTCAAAACCGACCATGACTCCAAACAAGGCTTATCTGGATGTGCGTGTTTCCGATCAAACAGTTGTAGAAGAACATGCCAAGAACGTAACCTTCTATTTCGGCGAACCTGAGGACAACTCAGAAGACGTAAATCCAACAGGAATAGAGCTTTCTGATCAGATTGTCGATGAGGATGAGAGCACGCCTATATATAACCTGAATGGAAGCATAGTTGCTGAAGGTAAGGCTGCCGAAAAGATGCTGCGTCCAGGTGTGTATGTGAAGAAAGGTAAAAAGTTTGTTGTAAAATAAAAAGATAAGGAATATGAAACATATATATGTGACACCCTCATTGGAGATTGTGGATTTTAAGGATCCGCTAATGAATTTGGAACTGCCCATTAGTCAAACAAAAGTTGACGATGAGGCTGCCAAGGAGCAGACCGAATTCGAAGAAGAAGACGTTGCTCCCAATTCCCCGAACCTCTGGGAAGACGAGGAGGATTAATCGGCGATGAGGCCCGGCTGAATGGCCTTGCGATCAACGATAGAAAGGCTGCAACCCTGTGGATGGGGTTGCAGCCTTTTTGATAGTGCGGGGAGTATATGATCCGTAAAATGCAAAATATAAGGGGGATAATTTGGACGTTCAAGAACTTTTGTATATCTTTGCGCTCGAAAAGTGTTCTCCCGAGAAAACACTTTTATGCAAAAAGTGTTCTTTGTGGAAAACACTTTCGGGGCAAAAGTGTTTTCTGGGGAAAACATTATGATAGGCGATTAATATTGAAGTGTGTGACTTTATTAGTCGGAAGAAGGGATAAAGTGGTAGGTCTCGCGCGTGCGCGCGAAATTTTGCGATTAAGGGTGCACGGGTGCCACATCGCCTTTGTATAAAGGCCGTGCACCCTCTTCGGAAGGGTGTCACGGGTGCCACAAGGGTGCCACGCCTTTGAAGTTGGAACAAAGAATCAAGTTGTGTCACCTACTATCAACCACTTTAGCCGGTAATGAGAATTAATTAATAATTATTTGGCAATTAGAAAAGAAAACACTATCTTTGCAACATAAATAATACTGAGACTATGCCAAAGATATTTGAATATTTCGGTTTCATTTTTTACTTCTACTCCAACGAACATGAACCTATACACGTTCATGTACTCCATGGGGGTAAAGAGAGTATATTTGAAATTATCATGATGAACGGTGAATTATCTGATATTCGTGTTCGTGAGAAGCATGCCGCAGAACCGTTACCAGAGAAAGACAAGCGGACTGCTGAGGCTTTCATCCGGAAATATCATAAGAACATTATTGAGAAATGGGTAAAATTCTTTGTCCTGAAGCAGAGTGTTCGTAGTACAAATATTAAGAAGAAATTATAAGGAGGAATTTATTATGGAGAAACTACAAATTATCAAGGCCGAGAATGCAGGCAATCTGACTGTCTATTTGACTTTCAGTGACCATACCACCCAGACCGTCGATATAGGTGACTTTATCCGACGCCATCCTCATCCTCAGTATAATAAATACCTTGACCCGCGCAAGTTCAATCGTTTCAAGATAGAGAACGGCAATATCGTCTGGGGAAAAAACTGGGATCTTATTTTCCCTCTAGAGCAATTATATGCTGGAGTAGTGCTGTGATTCTGTGGAATCATAAGAGGGAGGGGCTAATAAATTCGGAAGAAGTGGATTTTCCAACTTTTGTTCTAAGAAATTCTCTAGAGAATTTGTTGCTTCCGATGATGTTTTGCATTGCTTCCGATGATAGTTTGCGGAAAATTCTCTAGAGAATTTCTCAAAAGCAAACACCGCTCGAACTTGTTAGCTTGTTCCCGAAGGGTCTCAAGAAAGGCACAAAGCGGCGAAGATTATCATCCCCAAGGGCCATTTAAACAAAAATCTTCAAAAATCTGACACAAATCTTTCTTCAGACTATTTTTGTAAAATTTTCGTAGATTTTTGTCCAGTAGTTTCCGCACTTCGTAATTCCAAATTCTAAATTCCAACTTCCAACGCGTTACACCCTTGTGGCACCCGTGACACCCTCCCGAAGAGGGTGCCAGCCCTTTGTACAAAGGCGATGTGGCACCCGTGCACCCTCAAAATGAAAATTCCGCGCGCACGCGCGAAGAAAATCATCAACATAGTTGATAAATCTGAAACCTGAAACCTGAAACCCGAATCGCTCCGCGGTTTGCAAAGTGGACTTTCCAAAAATGTTTGCGCGCACACTTTTTTTTAATACTTTAACCGAAAATCGGGGAGAAAAGTCATTTTTTAAGGGGGTAACGCTTTGTCAGTCAGCGAAAAATGCGTAACTTTGCAACCGCAATTTGGGTTAATCCCATTTTTAGGGTAAAAGATATTCACAATTTAAATATTTAGAGATTAATATGGCAAAGTTAGATTTGACACAGTATGGCATCACCGGTTCTACCGTGATTGCTCACAATCCGTCGTATGAGTACCTCTTCGAAGAGGAAACAAAGGCTGGTCTGACCGGTTTCGACAAGGGTCAGAACACCGAGCTGAACGCTGTCAACGTGATGACTGGTATCTACACTGGTCGTTCTCCTAAGGACAAGTACATCGTGAAGGATGCCCAGAGCGAGGACAAGGTGTGGTGGACTACCGATGAATATAAGAACGATAACCACCCCATGAGCGAGGAGGTTTGGGCCAAGGTGAAGGAAATCGCTATCAAGGAGCTCTGCAACAAGGAGCTTTACGTGGTGGATGCTTTCTGCGGTGCCAACGAGGCTACCCGTCTGGCTGTGCGCTTCATCGTGGAGGTTGCCTGGCAGGCTCACTTCGTGAAGAACATGTTCATCCAGCCCACTGAGGAGGAACTTGCTAACTTCGAGCCTAACTTCGTGATCTATAATGCTTCGAAGGCTAAGGTGGAGAACTACAAGGAGCTGGGTCTGAACTCAGAGACTTGCGTGGCTTTCAACACCACGAGCCGTGAGCAGTGCATCATCAACACCTGGTATGGTGGTGAGATGAAGAAGGGTATGTTCTCTATGCAGAACTACTATCTGCCTCTGCAGGGTATCGCCAGCATGCACTGCTCTGCTAACACCGATATGGAAGGTAAGAACACCGCTATCTTCTTCGGTCTCTCTGGTACAGGTAAGACTACGCTGAGTACTGACCCGAAGCGTCTGCTCATCGGTGACGACGAGCACGGATGGGACGATGAGGGCGTGTTCAACCTCGAGGGTGGCTGCTATGCTAAGGTAATCAACCTTGACAAGGAGAGCGAGCCCGATATCTACAACGCTATCCGCCGCAACGCTCTGCTCGAGAACGTTACTGTTGACGAGAACGGTAAGATTGACTTCGCCGACAAGAGCGTTACGGAGAACACCCGCGTGAGCTATCCTATCGAGCACATCGAGAAGATTGCCAAGAAGGTGAACGGCAAGAGCGCCGGCCCCGATGCTCAGAACGTGATCTTCCTTTCTGCCGATGCTTTCGGCGTGCTGCCTCCCGTATCTATCCTGACTCCTGAGCAGACGAAGTACTACTTCCTCTCTGGTTTCACCGCAAAGCTGGCTGGTACAGAGCGCGGTATCACCGAGCCTACTCCTACTTTCTCGGCTTGCTTCGGCCAGGCATTCCTGGAGCTGCACCCCACTAAGTATGCTGAGGAGCTGGTGAAGAAGATGGAGAAGAGCGGTGCCAAGGCTTATCTGGTGAACACTGGTTGGAACGGTACTGGCAAGCGTATCTCTATCAAGGATACCCGCGGTATCATCGACGCTATCCTGGGCGGTGCTATCCTGAAGGCTCCCACGAAGAAGATTCCTTACTTCGACTTCGAGGTTCCCACACAGTTGAACGGTGTGGCTTGGGGTATTCTCGATCCTCGTGATACCTATCAGAACCGCAACGAGTGGGAAGAGAAGGCCAAAGATCTGGCTGCCCGCTTCATCAAGAACTTCAAGAAGTACGAGGGCAACGAGGCTGGTAAGGCTCTCGTCGCTGCAGGACCGAAGCTCTAAATCAAGTACGAAGTAGGATTTACGAAGTGTCGCCTTCGGCGATTACTAATATACAAAGCGGATTGCTTACGGGCAGTCCGCTTTTTTTTGAAACAAAAACATAGAAAGCATCCTTCCTGCAAGGCATCCGTGTAAGCACGGATGTGCATGAAGCTGGCCTTCTCTGTCTGCAAACAAGTTTGCATCCCGTAGAAGACCATCTCCATGCAGCCCCGTTGGGGCCATTCCTTGCAGAAAGGAGAAAACCTTAAAAACCTTTACCTATGACCAGTTATTTTTCAAATGAGATAGTATTCTATGTTGTTTTTTAATGTTTTTGCTTTTCTGTAAAGGCTGGCCCACAGGGCTGCTGGCTGTTGCTTGTCAACAGGCGCAAACTGGTTTGCGTATGGCGATAAGCAATAGCCAGCGTATCCGTGTGTGCACGGATTCTTTACAGAAAAGATGTTTTTTTGTTTTTTTTCTTGCATATTGTTCAAAAAAAGTATATCTTTGCATCATGTTATCACTTTGTTCAATTATTATTCATTTTAAAATATCAAGCTTATGAGAAAATTTACTCTTTTGATTGTTGCTGTCTTGATGGCAGTTACGGCCAGTGCCCAGAAGCTGGACAGCAAGCAGTTGGTGCGTCCCGTTTCGCCGAAAGGTAACATGGTAGCTCGCGCTTTGCCGGAGAATGCAAAGCCCGTGAAGCCCTTCAAGCTGAACAAGAAGGCTCGCAAGGCTGCTGGCGTCACATCTATCGACGACCTGACCGGAACGTGGATGCAGATTTACTACAGCAATTTTGATAAGACTATTTTGTCAACAGTGGTGGAAATCACCAAGACCGAAGGCAGCGAGAACTCGATTACCATCAATGGTTGGTGGGGCAATGTACTTAATTCAGAACCTATTGAGGCCACGGTAGATCTTGCCGCAGGGACCGTAACGGTTGCTCCCCAGTTGATCTACGATGGCGAAGTTTCTGCTGAACTGGTGAACGTGGATGCAGAAGCTGAAGACGCTCCTCTGGTTGGAACTATCGCCGAAGACGGCAGCATTGCTTTTGAAGAAGGGTGTGCTGCATTAACGAGTGATGGTGCGTATGAGTATGCTACATACACGTTGTTCGTACGGCCTAACGGTAAGATGAGTTTTTCGGGCTCAGCGTTAGGAGAGCAAAACGTTGACGTCTTTATCGAGCAGGATGAAGAGGAAGAGGTTGTCTATGTTTACAACTTCGCAGGTTTGGGCCGCTCAATTAAACTTGAGATGAATAGCGATAAGTCGATAGGTGTTCCATCCAGCCAGGTTGTATATAACACTTCGAACGGAGACTTCTACCTGTATGGCTTAGATGAAACAGCATCAAGTTTGATTAGCATTATTACAGCAACTGGAACAGAGACTGCAATCACCTTCGACCAGGGCTGGACAGGTTATACCTCCACTCAATATTGGATTGGTCAAAACACAGGAACCACAATCACTCTGACCGACGGTTCTACATTCGTTTATCCTGCTGAGATTGCAGATGTGGCCGCTACACCTGCTGCTCCGGCAGACCTGGAATATAGTGTGCATGAAACATACGGCCCCAGAATATTCTTTGACGTTCCTCGTGTGGACACGGAAGGCAACAAGCTGCGTAAGGACAAGCTTTTCTATCAGATTTACTACATGATTGGCGGCGAGGTTTATGCCTACACACTGAAAGCTGCTGATTATGAAGAACTGGAGAGCGACATGGATCTGATTCCCTATAGCTTCACGGATGATTATGACATCTTCACTGATGGTGATTCCAAGCATGTGTATCTTTATGGATCCGACGGCTGGGAGAAAGTCGGCGTGAAGAGCATCTACCAGGGCGGCGGCGAGACCCATGAGTCTGACATCGTGTGGTACACGATTATCGATAGCGGTGAAGAGCCCATTGAGGATCCCTCGGGCATCAGCACGGTGAATGCCAATGAGCAGAACGGCGGCAAGGCCTACAACATGGCCGGTCAGCTGGTGAAGCAGGGCTATAAGGGCATCGTCGTGAAGAACGGCAAAAAGTTCTTGATGAAATAATCGCAACTGTAGCGATGTGAAAATCAGTAAAAGGTCTGCCTCTTTGGCGGACCTTTTATTGATTTAAATCAAAATTTCACCCAATATTTACAAAAGTGATTTAAAACATTTGTGTGGGCACACAAAAGTTCGTATCTTTGCATCGCTTTCGGGAGAAAGCATCCAAAAGTTTTCATAGGTTAGTAGTTTGATAGATTTAAGGTAAAGATTATGTTATTAGATTTTGAAACAAACGTGATGCTGGCGCTGACAGCGATTATGACAGTACTCAGTATTGTTGCATTGGTTAACACCAACATCCGTTAAAGTTTTCAGGAGGCCGACGTGAGTGATTCATATCGTCCTTCTTTTTTTTGTGCCCATATTCCAACGCCCTTCGTGTTGGTTAACAGAACACAAAGACGCAAAGATTTAAGAAAAAAACATAGAAAACATCCTTTCTGCAAGGCATCCGTGTGAGCACGGATGGCATGAAGCTGCTCTTCTCCGTCTGCAAACAAGTTTGCATCCCGTAGAAGACCATCTCCATGCAGCCCCGTTGGGGCCATTCCTTGCAGAAAGTCGAAAACCATAAAAACCTTTATCTACGATTATGTGATTTCCAACTGAATAGTATTCTATGTTGTTTTTTAAATGTTTTTGCTTTTCCGTAAAGACAAGCCGTAAGGTTGCTGGCTGATGCTTGTCAACAGGTGCAAACTTGTTTGCAGCATGTGGGCAAGCAACTGTCAGCACATCCGTGTTTACACGGATGCTTTACGGAGAAGATGTTTTCTTTGTTTTTTTTCTAATCAACCCCTAAGGTCCCGATGATTCCATTAACACCTAGCACCCATTTTATTCAATAAACCTTAAAAAACAGCCCTTTAATCCATAAATTCGCTAATAAAATGGCGAAATGTCCGTTTATTTGCGGAAATCTGTTTACCTTTGCAAGCAAAATTCAAATTCGAAAAAGAATGAAAAGAAATATTGTGCCCTTCCTGCTGATGGTCGCAACGATTGTCTTCGCTTCGTGTCTGAAATCTAACGAGACGGAGACGACCTACTATAACGATACCGCTATCTCAACGTTCTCGCTGGGTACGCTGAAGCGTTACGTCACGACTAAGGCTAAGGACGGAGTGACCGACAGCACCTACAAGACCAGTGTGGCCGGAAGCAACTACGACTTCTACATCGATCACGAGAACCGCAAGATCTACAATCTGGACTCGCTGCCTTATGGCACCGACGTGACGAAGGTAGTGGTGTCACTTTCCACCAAGAATTCAGGACAGGTGTTTATCAAGAGCATGATCAGCGACTCGCTCCGCACCTATAATAGCACCGATTCGCTGGACTTCTCGAAGCCCCGCGAATTCCGTGTGTATCCCTTCAGCGACACCAACCGCGAATACCGCGCCTATGAGGTGACGGTGAATGTGCACAAGGAACCCACGGATTCAGTCTATTGGAGCAAGGAAACGGGAGTGACCGAAGCATCAATCAACCTGCCTCCCGCTATCAGCTCAAATAGCTACAAGGTGGAAAACGGACAATTGCTGATGTCAACCGACGAGGGCGCTACGTGGACTGTGGAGAAACTCGATACGGATGCCTCCTGGTTGCCCAACGACAATATCAACTTCGTATGCAAGAGCCTGCTGACGGCAGACCCTTCTAACTATGTGCTGCTGGTGGGAACGTCGGATGCCGACAAGAAGTATGCTTCCTGCTGGTTCAAGTATGATGATTTTGTGAAAGATTCCGGCTCAGGTATATGGTCGTTTGTGACGGCTGGCGGCAGCAATCTGTATCAGCTGCCAAAGCTGAGCAACCTCTCCGTGGCTTACTTCGGTGAGCACGAAATCCTCGCCGTTGGCGGTGCCGGTATGGACGATTGCAAGGTGGGAGCCTATGAAGCCATGTATGTGAGTCACGACAATGGTATCTCATGGATTCCCAACGACGTGTTCCGTCTGCCCAAGGGTATGGATAAGACGGCCACGCGGGTGAAGCTGCTTGTGGACAACAAGCAGGAATTGTGGCTGTTCTGCGAAGGAACCGGCGAGGTGTGGCATGGCCGTCTCAACAGGGACGACAAAATTGCCGGCAAGCAGTTTCTGGAATAACGTTAAAGAAGATATAAGATGAAGTGCAGATACGGTCTTCTATTAGCCTTGATGCTGCTGGCGGCAGTGCCCGCCGTTGCACAGGATGATGTGGAGTATCGTATGGAAATAGGTGCAGCTGCCGGACTGATAGGGTATCATGGCGACTTCAACGGTTCGCTGACGAAGAACCTCCAACCGATGGGAAGCCTCGTGGCGAGATATAATCTCAACCCTTATATGGACTTTAAGGCCAATCTGTCGTACGGGAAACTGAAGGGCAGCAGCAAGAATGCCAAGACCTATTATCCCGACCAGGTGGTGACACCCTACGACTTCAGCAATTCGCTCGTGGATCTGGATGTGGTCTATGAGTATAATTTCTGGCCTTATGGCACCGGCCGCGACTATCGCGGAGCCCAGCGGCTCACGCCCTGCGTGTTCATCGGACTGGGCGGCACGTTTGTGAAGACTGACCAGAAGAATGTCTTTACGGCGAATCTTCCCATTGGCGTGGGTATTAAATATAAGGTAGGCGCGCGCGTGAATATAGGTCTGGAATGGGCCATGCACTTCTCACTGAACGACAAGCTCGACGGTGTGGAAGATCCCTATGGCATCAAGAGCAGCGGCCTCTTCAAGAATACCGACTGCTATTCTGCACTGCAACTGTCGGTGACCTACAGTTTTATGGCCAAATGCCGCACGTGTCATAACGAGGACGAGTAAAACCTTTAATATAAGCGTAAACGAAAACAAGAATAAGAGATATGGCTGTCAATCTTGACATGAAGAATATTCCTGAGCACATTGCCATTATTATGGATGGCAACGGACGCTGGGCTACTGAGCGGGGACGCGAACGTTCCTTCGGTCATCAGGCCGGCGTGGAGACGGTGCGCCGTATCACGGCAGAGTGTGTGCGCCTCGGCGTGAAGTATCTTACGCTCTATACCTTCTCTACCGAGAACTGGAACCGTCCGGCCGACGAGATTTCTGCCTTGATGGGACTTGTGCTTTCTTCACTCGAAGACGAAATCTTCATGAAGAACAATGTGCGCTTCCGCGTGATCGGCGATATGAAGAGGCTACCCCAGGAGGTTCAGCAGAAACTTTGGGAGACTATGGAACATACGGCCGAGAACGATGCCATGACGATGGTCGTGGCACTGAGCTACTCGAGCCGCTGGGAGATTACCGATGCCGTGCGCGAGATGGTGCCTGCTATCCTGCAGGACTACGAGACGGGATACTCTACGGAAGAGATTTGCAGCCGTATTACCGAAGATACCATCAGTGAGCATCTGAACACTTATTTCATGCCTGACCCTGATCTGCTGATCCGTACTGGCGGTGAACTGCGTATCTCCAACTACCTGCTCTGGCAGATAGCCTATTCGGAACTCTATTTCTGTGATACCTATTGGCCCGACTTCTCGGAGGAAGACCTGCATAAAGCCATTGCCAGCTATCAGGGTCGCCAGCGCCGATTCGGCAAGACGGAGGCACAGGTAGAAAGTGAAGAGTGAAGAATGAAGAGTGAAGAATCATAGGATTTTATTGAATATATATAGTATGAGTAAATATAAAATGGTGAAGTGGAAAAGATTGGGAGTGATTATCGCAATGGCGATTCTTCACTCTTCATTCTTCACTCTTCACTTAAATGCCCAAGAGAAAATCGTAAACCCCGACATCACCTATGCCGGATCGCCCCGTACTTGTACGATTGCAGGACTGGCCGTCTCAGGTGTGGAAGGTTATGAGGATTATGTGCTGACCACCATCTCCGGCCTTACCGTGGGGCAGGAGATTGAAGTGCCGGGCGCACAAATCACGGATGCCGTGAAACGCTATTGGCGTCACGGTCTGTTCTCGAAGGTAGCCATCACCGCTGACTCGCTCATCGGCGATAAGATCTATCTGCATATCCATCTGGCCGTGCGCCCCCGTGTGAGCACCATCAACTATATCGGACTGAAGAAGTCGGAACGCGAGGACATGGAGCAGAAGCTCGGTCTGCTGAAAGGTAATCAGATAACGCCCAACATGATCGACCGCGCCAAGATCCTGGCCAAGAAATACTTTGATGAAAAGGGCTATAACAATGCCGATATCTCCATCGTGCAGCGTGACGATGTGGCTAACAAGAACCAGGTGATTCTTGATGTGGCCGTGGATAAGAAGGACAAGATGAAAGTCCGCAACATCATCATTGAAGGTAACACAAACCTGCCCGACCGTAAAATCAAGGGCGGACTCTTCCGCAAAGGTGCCTTCGCCAAGATTCATGAGGCTGGCAAGTTGAGTTCTTTCCTGAAATCGAAGAAATATACGCCAGAGCGATATAAGACCGATAAGGAGAACCTTATCAACAAATATTACGAACTGGGCTACCGCGATGCCGTCATTCTGGAAGACTCGGTGTGGAACAATGACCCCAAGCACGTGAATATCTACCTGAAGGTGGATGAGGGAAAGAAATATTACATCCGTAACATCACGTGGGTGGGTAACACCGTCTATAGCACCGACCTGCTACAACGGCAGTTGGGAATGGAGAAAGGTGACGTGTATAACCAGAAACTGATGAACAAGCGACTCACGGAAGATGATGATGCCGTGGGCAACAACTACTGGAACAACGGATACCTGTTCTATAACCTGCAGCCTACTGAGGTGAATATCGTAGGCGACTCCATCGACCTGGAAATGCGTATCTTTGAAGGTCAGCAGGCCCATATCAGCCATGTGCGCATCAATGGTAACGACCGTCTGTATGAGAATGTGGTCCGCCGTGAGCTGCGCACCAAGCCGGGCGACCTCTTCAATAAAGAAGCCCTGACGCGTTCGGCCCGTGACCTGGCATCTATGGGACACTTCGACCCAGAGCAGATTGATCCGAAGGTGGAGCCAAACTATGAAGACGGAACCGTAGATATCAACTACAACCTGGTGCAGAAATCAAATGACCAGATTGAGTTCTCACTCGGTTGGGGACAGACGGGCGTCATTGGACGTATCGGTCTGAAGCTCAACAACTTCTCTATGCGCAACCTCTTCCGCAAGAATGCGGAGCATCGCGGCATTATGCCTATCGGTGACGGTGAGGTGCTCTCCATCGGTGCGCAGACCAACGGTCGCTACTATCAGTCGTATAATGCCAGCTATTCTACCAACTGGTTTGGCGGCAAGCGTCCTATCCAGTTCTCTGTGGGTGCCTACTACTCGAAGCAGACCGACGTGTCGAGCAACTACTATAACAGTGCCTACTTCAATAACTATTATGCAGCCATGTCCGGCTTAGGCACCAGTTATTATAACAGCTACGAGAATTTCTACGATCCCGACAAGTATATCCAGCTTTTCGGTGTCAATCTGGGATGGGGTAAGCGTCTGCGCTGGCCGGATGACTATTTCCAGCTTGGTGTGCAGTTGTCATATACCCGATACATGCTGAAGCAGTGGCGTTACTTCCTCGTGCAGAACGGTAACTGTAACAACTTGAACCTTGGTATTACGATCTCGCGTACCTCTACGGATAACCAACTCTTCCCGCGTCGTGGTTCGGAGTTCATGGCCTCTGTGACCATCACTCCGCCATGGTCTGCCTTTGACGGAAAGGACTACAAGCATCTGGATGAGGTATATACGTCAGAAGTCAAGGCTACCGGTAAGCTGACAGATGCCGCCAGTGCTGCTCAGCAGGAGCGTTACCGCTGGGTGGAGTATCATAAGTGGAAATTCAAGAGCCGTACCTATACCGCGCTGACCAACGGTGCCAAGTGTCTGGTGCTGATGACGCGCGTGGAAATGGGTATCCTGGGCAATTTCAACAAGTATAAGAAGTCACCGTTTGAAACCTATTATATGGGTGGTGACGGAATGTCGGGCTATTCCACCAGTTATGCTGAAGAGACTGTTGGTCTGCGTGGTTACGAGAACGGTTCGCTCACTCCTTATGGCAGTGAGGGCTATGCCTACGACCGCTTCTCCGTGGAACTCCGCTATCCGTTCCTGTTGGGTAACACCACCATCTACGGATTAGGATTTGCCGAAGCCGGTAATGCCTGGACAGATGCCAAGAAGTTCAATCCCTTCGACATGAAGCGCTCGGCTGGTGTCGGTGTGCGTATCTTCCTCCCGATGGTAGGTCTGATGGGTATCGACTGGGCCTATGGTTTCGACAAGGTGTTCGGCACCAAGGGCGGCAGCCAGTTCCACTTCGTGCTTGGACAGGAGTTCTAGTTGATCCTAGATGTTCTAGATGTTCTAGATATTCTAGTTATTCTAGTTATTCTAGGCTTTCTGGAGATTCTTGTTGGGGTGATTTAGGGGTTTCCGCTTAGAAAATAGTGGTTTCCCTATTGCGGATAAAAAAAGAAGATGTATATTTGCACCGTCAAATTACATTTTTAACGATAAAAAGAAAACGACATGAAGAAATTGATTATCTGCGCATTTTGCGCATTCTGCGGTCTCGCAACGGCTTCGGCGCAAAAGTTTGCGCTTGTGGATATGGAATATATCCTGAAGAATGTGCCTGCCTATGAGCGTGCCAACGAGCAACTCTCTCAGGTGAGCAAGAAATGGCAGATGGAAGTGGAGGCTCTCAACACGGAGGCTCAGACGATGTACAAGAACTACCAGAATGAGGTAGTGTTCCTCTCTCAAGAACAGAAAAAGGCCAAGCAGGAAGCTATCATGCAGAAAGAGAAAGAAGCTAGCGACCTGAAGAAGAAATACTTCGGACCGGAAGGTGAACTCTACAAGAAGCGTGAGGCCCTGATGACACCTATTCAGGAAGAAATCTATAATGCCGTGAAGGATATCAGCGACCTGCGTGGATACTCGCTGGTCATAGACCGTGCTTCCGACACGGGCATTATCTATGGTTCCCCTAAGGTAGATATCTCCAATGAGGTGCTTTCCAAACTGGGCTATTCTGCAGATTAATGGAAATCTAGAGAACCTAGAAACACTAGAACTTCTAGAAATCTAGAACTTCTAGAAAACTAGAAAAAGTAATATTAATAACAATAAAAAAGAAAGAAATGAAGAAAGTTTTGATTATGTTGCTGATGATGGCTCCTATGGCCACATTCGCACAGAAGTTTGGTCACGTTGACGTTCAGGCTATTATGACCTCTTTGCCCGAATACACCCGCGCAGAAGGTGAACTGAAGGCTAAGGCTCAGGAATATGAGAACGAACTCAAAGGCATGCAGGATGAAATCCAGCGCAAGTATGATGAGTACGAGAAGACCAAGAGCACGATGAATCAGACCAAGCAGCAGGAGACGGAGAAGAATATCAATGACCTGATGCAGAAATATCAGCAGGCTCAGCAGGACAATGCGCAGGCCTTCCAGAAACTCCAGCAGGAGAAACTGGCTCCCATCCAGCAGAAGGTGTTCCAGGCTGTGGAGAATGTAGGTAAGAACGGTGGCTATGTATATATCATGCAGGCCGCAAGTCTTCCTTACATCAGCGCAACCCTCTCAAAGGATGTGACTGCCGACGTGAAGGCTGAAATCCAGAAAATGAAGTAAGAAAAGACTCACCCCTTCCCTCCCAATGGGGGGAGGGGGCGGTTTGTTCTCAGATAAAGATTGAAGAATCAATGATAAAAGAAACAATAATGATAAACAAAGTGCTAAAAAACAGGCTGATGACATTAGCGTTTTTGCTGATTCTTCACTCTTCACTCTTCGCTCTTCACTCTTCTGCGCAGGTGCGCTTTGGCTATCTCTCTTACAGTGAGGTGCTTCAGTCGATGCCCGATTATGCTAAGGTAAAGAGTGATGTAGCTAAGTTGCAGGGACAGTTTGAGGGTGAGATGAAGAGAGCAGAAGAGGAATTCAACAAGAAATACGAGGAATTTCTCGAGGGCCAGCATGAATTTGCGGTCTCCATCCGCAACAAACGACAGAGTGAGTTGCAAGAACTTATGGAGAAGAACATGGCTTTCAAGCAGGAGGCTCGCCGATTGCTGAAAAACGCGGAGGCTGACGCTATGAAACCCCTTCACGAAAAACTAAAGGCTGTCTTGGCTCAAGTTGGTCAGCAGCAAGGACTGGCTTTCGTCCTCAATACAGATGGGGATGCACTGCCTTACGTTGATCCAGCCCAGGGAGAAGACGTTACAGAGATTGTCAAACGTGAACTTTCCAAATAATCCCGGTCCTATCGGTGTATTTGATTCTGGCTATGGCGGCCTGACCATCTTGCACCAGCTGAGGCAAATCCTGCCCCAGCATGATTTTATGTATCTGGGCGACAATGCCCGCGCTCCTTATGGGTCGCGTTCCTTTGAAGTGGTGTATAAGTTTACGCGTGAGGCTGTTCAGAAACTCTTTTCCATGGGATGCCATTTGGTCATCCTGGCCTGCAATACGGCTTCGGCAAAGGCTTTACGTACTATCCAGCAGCATGATCTTCCGCAGTGGGATTCCACGCGTCGGGTGCTGGGCATTATCCGTCCTACGGCAGAGTGTATAGGTGCCATCACCCATACGCGCCACGTCGGGATATTGGCCACCGAGGGAACCATCAAGAGCGAGAGTTACGACCTGGAGATACAGAAGCAGTTTCCTGATATCAAGGTGTCGGGGGTTGCCTGTCCGCTCTGGGCAGCCATCGTGGAAGCCAATGAGGCTGACAGTCCCGGAGCCGATTATTTTGTAAACAAGCGCATCACGCAGCTGATGCTCAAAGACCCTGAGATTGACACGATCATTCTTGGCTGTACACATTATCCGCTGTTGTTCAACAGCATCCTGAAGTATGCACCGAGAGGCGTGAAGATTGTGCCGCAGGGAGAATATGTGGCCAACAGTCTGAAAGCCTATCTCAGCCATCATCCCGAAATGGAGGAAATGATTACGAAGAAGGGTACGGTGCGCTATTTCACCACGGAGAACCCCGACAGATTCAAGGAATCTGCCCAAGTGTTCCTTCACGAACAGGTAGAAGTGGAAAGCGTTTCTTTCGACTAAATACTATCTCCTAATTCCTGACTCCTAACTTCCTTGCAAAGTACCGTACGGGATACCATACGGCCAGCCATCCTGCTGCCAATACGGTTACAAATACAAGCAGAATGTCTTGTGGGTGAACGCTTACCGGATAGGCGTTGATGATGAACGAACCCTCGCTCTCACCCATGTGAACCAGTCCGTAAGTCTGCTGCAACCAGCAGAGCAACAAGCCGAGCAGAATGCCAAGGATGGCACCGATGACGGCTATCATACGGCCTTCGAAAAGGAAAATCTGGGTGATATGCTTGTCTGTGGCACCTAGGTTACGTAGTGTCACCACGTCGTCTTTCTTGTCAATAATCAGCATCGAGAGTGAACCGATGATATTGAAACAAGCCACAACAAGGATGAACGTAAGGAAGATATAGGCTATAAATTTCTCAATCTTCATGATGCGGAACGTGTCGTCCTGCTGCTCGTAGCGGTCTTTCACCTTGTATTTGTCGCCTGCTATCTGCTGAGCTTTTGCCTTCACGGCATCCAGGTCGCAACCGGGTTTGATGCGCATTTCAAGAGCCGAGAGCATGCCCTGCTGGTCGAAAATGCTGCGGGCAAAGCCAATGGATGTGAGGATATAGTTGCTGTCGTAGCGTGGCTGTCTGACCATGAAGACAGATCCGGGTGTTATCAGTGAGTCTTCCACGAAGCCGTCGGTAGGGTCCATCATATCAAGTTGTCCTTCGCGTTTGGGGGCATAGATATGCAGATAGCCGTCCCAGTCGGCAGGCATGCCGAGTGTCTGAGCCAGCCGGATGCCCACTGTGCCGTATTGCAGGTTGGCAGCATGAAGGGCAAACTGACCGTCGCCGTAGAGAATCTCATTGATATGAGTCAGTTCGGAGAAATTGTCATCAACTCCTTTTACCTTTACCATCGCCTGGCGTCCTTTATAGATAGCCAGTGCCTGGTCTTCCACCGTTTCCGTGACAACGTCAATCTCCGGCAGTTGTCGGATTTCGGTCAGTATCGGGTCATCGGCAGGTACGGTCTTTCCCTGCGTAGGTACCACCTGTAGTTGTGGGTCGAAGGAGGTGAAAAGCGTGGCTACCAGATCATGGAACCCGTTGAATACGGAGAGCGTCACCACCAGTGCCATCGTAGCAATGGCCACACCCACGACGGATATGGCCGAAATCAGGTTGATGACGTTCGTCGATTTCTTCGAGAACAGGTACCTTTTCGCTATATAAAATGGGAAATTCATCAGCGAGTTTCAGAAGGGTTCTTCACTTCTTCAGGAGTTCATCGATGTGATCGATGTAGTCTAAAGAATCGTCAATGAAGAAGCGCAGCTCAGGAATGATGCGCACCTGATTGCGGATGCGCTGGCCCAGGTCGTAACGGATGGTCTTCACATTCGCATTCACATTGTTCACGATTTCCTCGCCTTTCTCTGAGGGGAACACACTCAGATAGGCTGTGCAGATGCTGAGGTCTGGTGAGATCTTCACCCGTGTCACACTGACCATCACACCGTGCATCATCCGCGTCTGGCTCTGGAAAATCTGCGCCAGTTCTTTTTGCAGCAGGCGCGATATCTTGGCTTGTCTTGTCTCTTGCATAATTTTATCCTTTTTTCTGCTGCAAAGGTACGATTAAGCGAGGACAATACCAAAAGAAACTTGTTTATTTTTGCATTGTCGAGCGCAAGTACCTTATTTATAGGTACGATTTGAATCTATTTTTGGTCGCGGGTGTATTATTTGCTGTTTTAATAATTATTAGAAGTTCTTATAGATGGTGAGAATATTCTTGTCGGCCTCCCTTCGGTAAGTCAGTCCGTCGCTCATCTCTCGCATGAAGTGGATGCCCAGACCGCCTATTGGCCGTTCTTCGCCGGGTACGGTGAGGTCGGGAGACGGCACTTTCGTGGGGTCGAAAGGTATTCCGTTGTCGGAAAGTGTCATACTGAGTCTCCCTTTCTGCTTGGTAACTCCGAGCATAATGTCGGAGGCACCGCTGTAGTTGACGACATTGGCCACAGCCTCTTCCACGACAAGACGCAATTCGCTGATGCCCTTACTGCCCATGCCCGCCTGCGAGGCCTCCTTGATTACGAAATCGCAGACCTTTGGCATCTCGTCAATACTTACTTCGATTTTCAAAGCGGCAGCCGTCTCTCCTCTATAAAGAATAGCCAGCATCGTCAGGTCGTCGCTTTGTTCTGCTCCGCCTACAAATGTTTTCACGCTATCTTCCATGGCGGTGATAATTTGTTTCGGCTCTAACTGGTGTTTCTGTCGCTGCTGTTCGGCTACCTGAAGCATGCGTTTTTCGCTAAACATTCGTCTTTCAGCGTTCATGGCCTCCGTCAGTCCGTCGGTATAGAGGAAAAGCGTGGTCCCCGGTTGCAGCGTAGTTTCCATGGATGTGTATGCGGTGAACTCCAATGAGCCTACTGCCAGGATAGGTTTCAGCGGCAGCATGCTCACCTCGTTGCCTATCAGCAATGGCGTCACATGGCCTGCATTGCAGTAGCTGAGATGACCGGTCTGCAGATTGAGTACGCCGATTATCATCGTGACAAACCATCCTGTCTCATTATCGTCACATAGGGAAGTGTTGATGCGTGCCATGATCCGTTCCGGATTCTGCTCTTCGTTGGCAAGCGTGCGAAACAGGTTGCGCGTCACGGCCATCACCAGAGCTGCGGGAATACCCTTTCCCGAAACATCACCGATACAGAAGTATAGGCAGTTGTCGCGGATTAGGAAGTCGTAGAGGTCTCCACCCACCTCCTTGGCCGGAGTCATCGTGCCATATACGTCGATGTCCTGCCGTTCAGGAAATGCCGGGTAAGTCTTCGGCACCATGCCCATCTGTATGCCTCGGGCGATGGTCAGCTCGTTCTCCATGGTAGCTTTCTCGGCGGTGGTGGCCTTGAGTTTTTCGATATAGCCGGTCAGCGAGTGCTGCATGTTGGCAAACGAGTCGCGCAGCTGGTATATCTCATCATGGTGTTTCAGTGTAGGCAACGGAGCGCTGAAGTTTCCCTTTGCCACCTCGTCGGCGCTGAGGGCTAGCGTCTGGAGAGGTCTTGTGGAACGGTGGATGGTGGTGCGGCTGATGAAATATACTGCCAGCAGTCCCAATGCCATGGCCAGCGCGATGATGGAGCCGAAGACGGCGACCGGCATCCATACCACCATTCGCTTCACCACGAAGCCTATTGTCCACCTCGTGTTGTGGAGGTCTTCATAGAACACATAGACATCCTCTCCGTTGAGTTCCGTCTCCTGATATCCCTCTTTCAGCTTGTTGATGTCGAAGGCCGTGAACTTCTCATTCAGCACGCGCTGCTTGTCAGGATGCACGATATAGGTGGCGTCGCTGGCTATAATAAAGGTATAGGCCGGCGGCGAGTCGCTCCCGTTATGCCCGATGCGCTTCATGTTGGTCTTGCGGTCCGTTTCCTGCAGCTGTCGGTGCAGCCAGTCGAGCGAGACGTCAGCTCCGAAAACGCCCACCTTGCGCCCCCTTGCATCCCTCACGGGAATGACGAAGGTGCAGAGCAGACTGTCAGAGCCTCCCACGTCCAGATAAGGCTCCGACCAGTAGCCCCCCTCGCTGTGCAGCGCTTTCCAGTACCATTCACGCTTCAGGTAGTCGTGAGCCGGTCCGCCCACCTGCTTCCTCACGATGGAATCTCCTCGGCGCACGGCGTAGGGCTCAAACCAGCGGCCCTTTTCCGCGAAATAGTTTGGCTCGAAAGCCGTGAAGAATCCCATGATGTGAGGATGGTCCCTGAGTTCCCGTTCCAGCGAGGCATAGAGCGCCTCCGGCTCAGCCAAGTCTTTCTCTATATCGCTTACGCTGCTGGTTACCGACAGTTCCACGCCGTAGAGCATCTTCTCCACAATCTCGCTCTGCACGTGCATGATGCTGTTGAACGAAAATTCGTTCAGCTCTTTGGTCGCGGAGACGGTCAGATAGAAGATACAGGCAAACACCGCTGCCAGTGTCAGTATTAGCGTGATCACGATGCGGCGCGTCAGCCGTCGGGAGAAAGAATGGAATCTCTTGTTCATGTCGGGGCAAATTTACACATTTTATTTTTAACCTCCAAGCCATTTCGCACTTTCTTTGCAGAATACTTGCGACACGACCGCCCCCCTTGCGACAAATCGCGAGAGCCCGTCCCAATCTGACCTAACTGCCGTCAGCCGAAAGTGATATTGACAATCCGGAAGATATACGGCAGCGTTTTCTTTTATTTCCAAAAATATTTATATCTTTGCAGCAGAAACAAACTGCTTGGATTATGCAAAAGAGATTTTTGGCTTTCTTCCTGTCGCTCCTGCCGCTGGCGGCCATGGCTGAGGTGGTATGGTTCGATGGGCAGCATCCCGTCACCTATAGCCTGCCCCGCCGTGTGGAGCCTGTGGTCGAAGTAGCACTCCGTCTGTTCAAGAACGATATCCGCCAAGTGACGGGCTTCACCCCCGTTGCCTCCCGCAAACCGGTAGTCAGGGTGATTCGGGGTCATGGCGCCCCCGACGGTTTCCGCATCTACGTGAAGCGTGGGCAGATCATCGTAGAGGGCAACAATGGGCGCGGCATGGCTTACGGACTGCTCGAACTATCGCGCATGGCTGGCGTTTCGCCTTGGGTATGGTGGGGCGACGTGGTGCCCGAACGGAAAGACCGGCTCACCCTCAGCGACGATTTCTCTACCGAACAGTCGCCCAGTGTGGCCTATCGTGGCATCTTTATCAACGACGAAGACTGGAGCACGCGTCCTTGGAGCTGCAATACGTTTGAGCCTGGCCCCAAGGGGCAGATAGGACCCAAGACCTATCGGAAGATCTTCGAACTCTTGTTGCGTCTGCGGGCCAATACCATTTGGCCTGCCATGCACGAGGGCACCGTGGCTTTTTTCCAGGTGGAGGGGGCCAAGGCCATGGCCGACTCCTGCGGCATAATCATCGGTACCTCCCATTGCGAGCCGCTGATGCGCAACAACGTAGGCGAGTGGAACGTGGAAGAGCGTGGGCGCTTCAATTATAAGACCAACCGCGCAGCTGTGCAGCAGTATTGGATAGAACGCCTCAAAGAGCTCAGTGCCTCGCGCGTTTCAGGTCATTTCACCATCGGTATGCGAGGCATTCACGACAGTTCGATGGAGGGCTATCAGTCCAAACAGGAGAAATTCGACGCCCTTCAGCAAGTCATCGATGACCAGCAGATGCTTCTCCGCCAATATGTGGGAGAACCCGCAGGACTGTCGCAGGTGTTCGTGCCCTATAAGGAGGTGCTCGAACTCTATGAGATGGGACTTCGGGTGCCCGACTATGTCACGCTGATGTGGTGCGACGACAACTATGGCTACATGACGCGCTATGCCTCTCCCCCTGAACAGCAGCGACAGGGTGGGGGAGCCGTCTATTATCACCTCAGCTATTGGGGCCGACCTCACGATTACCTGTGGCTCACCACCACACAGCCCGGACTTATCTACAACGAGCTGCGCGAAGCCTATGACCGACGGGTGCGTCGGATGTGGATAGCCAACGTACACGACGTGAAGGTGGCTTCCTATGATCTCGAACTCTTCCTCGATATGGCATGGAACATCGATTGCGTCAGCGGCTCCACGCTTTGCGACCATTACCGCTCATGGCTCTGCCGTCAGTTTGGCCGTGAAGCAGGCTTGCGGCTCTTCCCCGCCATGATGGATTACTGGCGTCTTTGTGGAGAACGCCGTCCGGAGTTTATGGGTTGGACGCAGGTGGAACTGGATAAGAAGAAATACGACCGCGGCCTTTCACCCGTCACCGACGTGCCGCTTTCTGCTGCTGAGGCTGCAGCCCGCCTGGAAACTTTTGGCCGAATCAAGAAGACCATCAGGGAATGTGCCCCTCTGGTGCGTCCCGAACTGGCGGATGCCTGGTTTGCAGCCATTGAGTATCCTGTCTTTGCTGCTGCTGCCATGAGCCGCAAGATTCTGGGCGATTCTCTGGAGAGTCATCGTGCCTACGAGGAAATCCAGCAGCTCACGGCCCGATATAACAATATGAACGGTGGCAAATGGCGCGGCTTGATGGATGCCGCTCCCCGCCGTCTTCCCGTCTTCGAAGATGTCCATGGCAACCTCTCTACAAATCATACTCATTGGGAAGTTCATCGGGCTGCTGACTATGATTCGGCTGCTGAAGGGGTGCGAACCGTTCAGATGCTCGGTCACTCAATGAATGCCGTGGCTTTGCCGAAGGGCGGTTTCCTTACGTACCGTTTCAAGGTCACTAAGACCGGCGACTATGTCTTGCAGACGGCGCTTATTCCCACCCATGCCGTAGATGACGGTGATATCCGTTATAGTGTCAGCATCGATGGGGCGGCGCCTATGGTCTATTCCCTGAAGGAACCTTTCCGTTCAGAGCAGTGGAAGCAGAATGTGCTTCGCGGTCAGGCGTTGCGTGATCTCCATCTGCATCTTTCCGAGGGCAGCCACACGCTGACCATCCGCGCACTCGATGAGCATATAGTCATTGACCAGTGGGCACTGACAGACGGAGAATAGCTGTCTTTTTTCGTGGTTATTCTATTTTCTCAATAATCATCTCGGAAGAGTCGTCTTCCAGAGAATTGTATTCATCATAATGGATATGGCAACCGTATTCCTCGTTCGCCATATCCGTTAGTTGTCTTGCCAACGAGAGCAGACCCTCCCTGTTGGCAGATATTACTACGGTTTTCCCATCATCTACACGCACTTTGATGGTGAACCCGTCTTCCCAGAATATTTCCATGGATTCCCGTTTGTGTGAATCTTACAGGCCGGCCTCCAGCAACTGCTCGCAGATACTCTTCATGCCGCTGATGGAAGGATGTCCGTTCTGCTTCTCGATATCATGGAGTTCCACGAGCTGCACCCCGTAGTGCTTGCACACTTCGCGCATCGATTCATTGACCTCCTCACTCAGTTCCGAGTTTAGGATGAAGCAGAGTTTTGCCTGGGGATAGCGTTTTCCGAGCATATCAATCAGGCAGGCCAGTGCAGGGCGGAAACTTTTGCAGTCTTCCTTCGTCCAGTCAGAGTATTGGTATTCACCGATGGGAGCGCGGGCCCAAGCATCGTTGGTGCCGCCGAAGACAAAGATGATGTCAGGGTTACCCAGACTGTCCACACGCGAGATAAAGTTGCTGCGTGAAGTGTCCATGCGGCCGTATCCCGTTCCGCAGATGGTTGTGCCGCCCCAAGAGTCGTTCTTTTCCAATGTGTAGCCCTTGGCCTTCGTATAGAGGCTCCACCAAGTCTGCTCCACTTCCGTCACGTCGTTCCGGTCGTTGGGATAGAACGATGAGTAGTTGGCAGGAATGACACCGATAAATGTTGAATACGAGTCACCGAGGACCGACACTTTCTTTGTCTGCGCCGATGCAGAGACCCATGTGGCCACCATCAGCATAAGGAATAGAATTCTCTTCATCATGATTTCAGTTTTTAGTGTTGCAAAATAACGAAAAAACTGTGAGACCGCCAAATAAATCCATTGAAATCCTTCAAACCTCCTTTTCATGTCCAAAAACAGCACTTTTTTCGTGTTTTTTACGTCCCAACAATCATTTTTTCAGGTTTTCGGGTTATTTTGGGACAAAAATTATAGTTTTCGCGACAAATTTTAGGGGTTGCCCGGAGATGTGTCGCGATTTAGGCTGTTTGTCGCTACAAAATACAAAGAAAATGTTACGTAATCGATTGCCGATTGAAAAAGTCGCACTACTTTTGCAATGTCGAAAGACAACAAGTCCGCCGACAAAGAGTGAAATAATTAATATAGTAAAGAACAAAATTTAAAAATACGAATTATGAAAAAGTCAGTTATTGGATCAGTAATGGTAGCAGAAGTTGCTCTTATGGTAAGCGTAATGGCATTGAATGCCAACAGTAGCAAAACCGCAGGTCACGAGATGCTGGCTCAGGCCAACCAGAATCAGGTAAGCGTCAGCACTCAGCACTGTGACAAGTCACAAGACGCCAAGGACGGCAAGACCTATCAAATCCAGGTAAGGAAATAACGCCGGGGATGGCAGTACAAAATTCCCCAAAGTTAAGTATTAGTATAAATATAAGTATTAATCATTTAAATTTTACGACTATGAATAGCTTTTTGAAGAATATTACAGATAAGGTGTTTGTTAATTGCGTGAACAACAACTACATGACTCCCACGGGCTGTATCCCGGTGAAGAATCAATAGTTTTTACGCCAGTATTTTTACCAGACTAAAATTTATACTCGTGCCCAGAACCTTGCAGATTCGGGCACGAGTGTTTTCTTATTTAAACAGGCTGTTCAGGTATTCAATGTCATACATCTGTTCGTCGGTGAGCGTCTTGTCCACGGCTATTCCGCCGTCGATGCTCTGCTTGTTCCTGTCCGTCGAATGGCTGCGGTAACTGGAGATACGGTATTCCATGCCGTCAGGCATCACCAGATACTGGACGCTGCACGCACCGCCCCCCGACTTCTGGCCCCATATCTGATAGCCGTAGTCTTTCATCTTGGCGGCGAATACGTTGCCGTTGGAGAAAGTACAATCGCTGACTAGCACCACGATGTTCATGTCGCCCGTCCAGTCCTGCTTGTCGTCTAGTTCGTCGAACTTCCCGTCGAAGTTTCGGTCCACGGCAAAAGTCTTGGTCAGAAACTGGCCTGTCAGTATGTTCATATCCCAACTGCTCGTCTTGCGGGGCGACTGCTGAGACCCTGTCTTGTCGCCCAGTAGTGCTACGATGGCCGTCGTCGGATCATCTTCACCGCCTTCGTTCAGCGTCAAGTCGAGCACCAGATTCTTCACGCCTTCCTTTCTGACCCGTTTCAGTGCTTCCACGGTCTGCACCACGAGGTCCTTCTCTTCGGCGTCCACCATTTTCTGCCAGTCGGCCTCCGTATGATTGCTGGCATAGTAGGTGCGCCACCCCTGCGTGTTGAGATCCATAAACGAGTTCATCACGAACACGGCTGTCCGTCCGTCCTTGCTTTTCTGGTAAAGGTCTGTGTCGTAGTTCTTTTTGCGTATGGTTCTTAGCTTGTTTCTTCGCTCTGATTCCTCTATCTGAATGTTCGTCAGTTTTTTAATCAGCTCATTGGCACCTTCAGGAATCTTTTTGTTCGCTTCATTGCAGCGTTCCCAAAAGTCATTCCTGACACTCTGGGGTATGAAGGCCCTGACTCCAATAATGGTGTGTCCGCCGTCGTACAGCAGATAGCCCAGTGCATCGGTGCCCTGCGCAAACATCGCCTGATTGGCCGATTGCAGCAACTCCTTTGTTTCTTTTCCGCCGCTGACGGCATTGAGCAAGACGTCGATCCCTTGTTGCCGGAGACCCTGTTTTTCTAGAAGAGTCCTACCTGGATAGCCGAACAGATTGTCGATGACGAAGCATAGTTCCGCATATCGGTATGCAGCCAAGTCCTTTCCCACCTCCACCGTCTTGAAGGCAGAGACCGAAAAGTCAGGGTCAAGATCGCCGAAATCCTTATCATTGTCTGTGTTCACCAGGATTTTGTTTCCGTTGAAGCAGGCCATGTGCATATTGTTGTCGGCAAATATATCATTGATGGTGGCGAAGGGGAAGTAGGCATCCCGTCCGTCGTCGCGCAGGTCGATGCCGTATTTCCTGAAGTTCAGCGTCACCGTACTGCTTACCCGGTCATACTGGTGGCTGTCGTATTTGAGATAGGGATTAAAGCAGGTGTCGAAACTCGGTAATCCCGGTCCTGTCAGACTCGTCAGGCTGACGAAGTCGTTATACGATTCCGAAGTCATCATGTCGCCCTTGACGTCCACGGTAGCCGTGGCATCGGCTGTTTTCAGTTGGTAGTAGTTGCCCTTGTTCTCCACTGTCATCGTGGCTTCGGGTAGCATCATTTTGTAGTAGGCCGATGCGGCTATATACGCCACGTTGGGCATATCGTCATAGTATCGCAGCGCTACCTGTCCGCCGTCCTTGCCGTCACGGTTCACGCTAACCCTCCGCTCTGTAAATCCCTTGCCGGGATCCATTGCCACAGGTTGGCTATTGGCGCCGTTATCCTCAATACCGTCATCTACGCATCCTGTCAGCAGCGCCAGCAGGAATGTCAGGAAAAAGAATGTTTGTTTTCTTGTCCTCATCATCATGCCTTTCTTCCTAATCCCCTTGTTTCTGTTATATGTTTCCTAGATTCCGCAGCACTTTAGTTTAATAGTTTTTATAAGTTCCTGAGCAACAAAAAGTTCTTCGACGCGCGAAGCGGCAAAGCCGAGCGACCCAGGATTTTGTCATGTCAGATTTTTCACTTACCTTAGTGCTGCAATTCAAGACAAGCAAAATCATCAATGACATGGCAAAGGTACAAA
>OCVV012883665.1_pt1 | contig 79551 bp, 71 predicted proteins | sample 1539721 | NCBI WGS metagenome assembly OCVV01 (sample SAMN02144230, study PRJEB22623) | gut metagenome | biome: sheep rumen | host: Ovis aries | place: New Zealand
ATGCACCATTTTTCTTTTTGCTTGTAGACTTCTTGGTTCTCTTCTCTGGCTTCTTACTTGTCTTCTTCGTAGAAGGCTTTGCACTCTTTTTTGAAGAAGTCTTTGGCTTCTCAGACTTGAATACAAGCTTTCCAGCCACTGCAGAAACAACCAGAATATCTCCAGCCTTCACGTTACCAGATAATAGTTCATCTGATAAACGGTCTTCAATATCCATCTGAATTCTTCTACGCAACGGACGTGCTCCATACTTCGGATCATATGCCTTATCGACAATATAGTTTTCAGCGCTTGGCTGAATTTTTAATTCAATAGAAAGATTGTCTTTTGCACGCTTAATTAATGATGTAGCCATCAGCCGTACGATTTGCTTCAAATCATCCTTTGTAAGCATTCTAAATACAATGGTCTCATCAATTCGATTTAAAAACTCAGGGCGGAAAATCTGTTTCACTTCTGTCATCACATTGGACTTCATGCGATTATAGTTTTCCTTTGCTGAATCTGTTCCACCAAATCCAAGATGCTTAGGTTCTACGATTTCCTGAGCCCCAGCATTGGATGTCATAATAATAATCGTATTTTTGAAATCAACACGACGGCCTTGCGAGTCCGTGATATGTCCATCGTCTAAAACCTGTAGAAGCACATTAAATACATCTGGATGTGCCTTTTCAATCTCATCAAACAAGACTACAGAATATGGATGTCTCCGAACCTGTTCGCTCAGCTGACCGCCTTCTTCATACCCAACATAACCCGGTGCAGATCCAATCATCTTATTAACGCTAGTCTTATCCATGTACTCTGACATATCGACACGGATCATAGCACTTTCATCGCCAAATACCGCTTCTGCAAGAGCTTTCGATACTTCTGTTTTTCCAACACCAGTTGGACCTAAGAATAAGAAAGATCCAACTGGACGATTTGGTTCTTTTAATCCAACTCTACCACGTCGAACAGCTCTTGAAACAGCGCCAACTGCTTCCTCCTGGCCGATCACACGCTTATGAAGAGTCTTTTCTAGATTACGAAGGCGTGTCGCTTCTGTCTCTGTCAGTTTCGCAACTGGAATATTGGTCCATTGAGATACAACCAATGCAACGTCATCCTCAGACAAAATCAGTTTCTTTGCAGATGAACGTCTCGCCTGCTTCTTTTCTGCAGATAGAAGTTCCTTCTTTAATTCTTTTTGATGCGCGCGGATTTCAAGAGCCCGATTCATATCGTCATCCATTAAAGCCTGCTCTAACTCTGCCTCTGATTCCTCGATGGAACGGCGAAGCATAGACATGTTTTCTGGAGCCTTTACCGCACTTAGTCTCAAACGTGCAGCTGCTTCATCCATTAAATCAATGGCTTTGTCTGGTAAAAATCGATCCGAAATGTATCGCTCTGCTAATTGTACCGATGCATCAATTGCCTCATCTGTAATCTGAACATTATGATGTTTTTCATATAGAGAGCGAATTCCCTTAAGAATTAAAACGGTATCTTCTTTGGACGGTTCCTCTACCATCACTGACTGGAATCTACGCGCAAGTGCCGCATCCTTCTCAACATGCTTGCGATACTCATCAATAGTTGTGGCACCAATCACCTGAATCTCTCCACGAGCAAGCGCTGGCTTTAGAATGTTGGACGCATCCAAGGCCCCCTCTGCTCCACCTGCACCAATCAGAGTATGTAGCTCATCAATAAACAAAATGATATTACCCAGAGAAACTACTTCTGCAATTACCTTTTTAATTCGTTCCTCAAATTCTCCACGATACTTAGAGCCAGCAACCATCCCGGATAAGTCAAGGGATAAGACTCTTTTGTCAGCAACAGAATCTGGAACATTTCCATTCACAATGCGCTCTGCCAGTCCTTCAACGATTGCTGTTTTTCCAACACCTGGCTCACCAATTAAGCATGGATTATTCTTTCCTCTTCGAGATAGAATCTGAACCACACGTGAAATCTCTGTCTCTCTGCCAATAACTGGATCTAACTGACCCATCGCAGCTAGTTCTGTTAAATCTCTAGCATATTGATCTAAGGCTGGAGATTCACCAAAAGAATGCTGTCCAGAAACAGAATTCATTTCTTCCTTGTAGATATCTCCCGCACGCCCCATTGCTTCTAAGATATTCTGGAACAATCTCTGTGCATTCACATCCATGGAGTTTAAGAGTCTCGCACCTGCGCAGTCTTGAATCTTCAACAGTGCAAGAAGAAGATGCTCTGTTCCAACCTCCTCGGAATGACTATACTCTGCTTCTAATTCAGCCTGCTCTAAGAGCTGCTCCAACTTAGGTGTATAACCAGAGCGATCCATTATTGCGCTCCCGCTCTCCGGAGCGATTAATTCGGAAATCAGACGAATCACATCTTCTTTCATGATTTTTTCATGATGAAGTACTCGACAAGCAACAGAGTCCTCCTGTTGGAGCAAGCCAACCAGTAGATGCTCTGTTCCGACATAGTTGTGATTTAATCTTTTTGATATTCTCTTTCCGTAGGCTAATGCCTGCTTAGCCGTTACTGTATAGTTCATTACAATCCCTCTATTTCTATACTTCTCAGTATATTCTACAACACATCAAATTATAGATTATTCAAATCCATAAAATCGTCATCTGATCCCATCTTCGCCTTACGGTTTTCTGCAGATTCAAGAATCTGATCATCAAAATTGCTTGTGCTTTCCTCATCCTCAGTTGGGTCATCCTCCCAGACTTCCTCTTCCTTATGGAAGAAGAAGCGGTGCTTTTTCTTAGGAGCCGTCTGATCCTCATCATCAAAGTCATAGGACTCTTCAAGGGAGTCAGCATCTTCAGGCTGGGCTACTTGAAGTTCTGTTTCCACAGTTTCAGGTGCAGGAGCCAAATCATTCGCCTCTTCCTCTTCTACCATCTCTGTAGAAGCTGTCTCCTCTGGCATCATCTCTGTTTCTGTCAAAGCGGAAGTTAAGGCCTGTTCTAAATCCAGACTCCCGTCATCATCCTTATTAATATCTAAATCAGAATCTTTTTCTGCTACAGTATCTGTTACTACATCATCAGGAGTTACTACTTTTTCTCCATTCAGCAGTTCATTATCGATCTGAGTATCTTCCGTCGCTTCATCTGAATCATCCTCTGCTACATCGTTAGAATGATTATTACCCGCAAAGGAATTAGGCAGTGGCTGACTGTTTTCTAATTCATCTACTCTCTTTGCTTGTGAAAGAGCATGTTCTCCACTGAACCAATCATCCGTTTCTTCATCCTCTTCATCCTCAAATACATCTTCATTTCTTCTCTTCTTAGAAAAGATTAGATTTATAATAATGATAATGATAATTGCAAGAAGGAGAATGCCTGCAGCAGCCATTACCTTCGTTTTACCGATTTCATTTATTTTATCCTTAATAGCTGCAATGAAGTTGGTATTTGAATCTTTTGTCTTCTTACCTTCCTTGGCCTCTGCTGGCTTATTTTTGTCTTCAGAGCCTGACTTCCCATGAACCAGTTCGAATACATCATCATTGGTCTTTTGTATTGAGCCAGCTGATGAGTCATAGGTATACCAAGAAGCCTCACCATTATCAACAGATGCATACAAATAATAGAAACTTGTATCTGTACCAGACAGGTTATAAGCCGGATAAGTAGCGTCTCCAATCTTCACTTCGCTAGAAACAAGTAACTCCGTAGGAAGCTTCTCTGGTGTCTGTAGTACATACTTCACCTTATTAATGGTAACTTCATTACTATTCTCTGGTGTCTGGTTCGTATCGGTATTTGGATCAGGAGTAGGCGTCTCTGCAGGAGCAGCAGGTGTTGTATCCTGAGTAGCAGCTGCTTGTACGTTAAGCTTTGCACTACATCCAGTTAAGCCAGTCGCAGATACAATAACATTCGCAGAACCAGCTGCAGTCGCTTTAAAGGTTAATGTAGCCTTGGTCCCTGTAAATGTAACTGCATTACCACTTAAGGTATAGCCAGTTGCAGTACAGTTGGTCAGTGTTAATACACTGGTCGTAAAACGTACTTTAATAGTATCAGACTTTGATCCTGTTATGGTAGCCTTCACGCTATCGCCAACTGTAACTGAATTCTTTGAAAAATAAAGTCCTGTTGTTCCTGATGTAGTTGTAGTAGTTGTTGCATTCTTGGTAGTACTAGCAGGCTTAGTTGTTGCCTGGACATTCATGTTTCCGAAAAGGATGGCAACAGATAAAGCACCTACTGCCGTCAATTTGAAAAAGCGATTACCGAAAGTCTTCATTATTTACGTCCTTTCAACGCTTAGTTTATCAATATATATTAAATTATAGGAAACATGAATGAGGCAGTCAACAATTACCATAGAGTAACCCACCCCATATTAAGAAGGAAAGAGCTGAAAATGAGGTGATTCCATGAACTGGATTAATTGACCCAATGTCCACTCCAATAATTGCAAGTCCTAGTAAGAATATTCCAATTGCTGTACATAATGCTAGAATTGCACAAACCAAAATAGTTTCTCTTGTTAATCTCTTTTTCTTCATATTGGCCTCCATCGCTTATCTTTCTTTACATCCTCTGTACGCCTTAGTTTTTTTGCTTTACTTTCTTATGGGTGCATCTCTTTATCTGTCTTACTTCCCATACATGCTTTACTTTCCTTACTTTCTATACATGCATTTTCTTTTTTCTTTTGCATATTTTTCATATGCACGCCTCACACCTTCTTCTGATGACAGAAGCATATCAAATAAGTTGTCCCATTAATGGGGATAGTTTATAAGGAATGTAAAGTTGCTTCAGAAAACCATCTTTTTATTTTTCTCACTAATTTCATTTATTAACAGCATGTAACAATCACCATTTTTTCATCTTCCATTTCTTATTTTCATGTGTTTTATGTAGTTCAATTCTCTATTTTACAAGCAAAAAGTTGTATTCTATACAACTTTAACTTATGATAAAGAGCGTTGGTATTCACATAAGTAGAAAGGAATTGCATCATGAATTGCATGGTCGCACAATCCGGTGGCCCTACGGTAGCAATTAATGCCTCCCTTGCTGGAGTTCTAGAAATGAATCGTAAGACAAATCATTTCTCAATTGTCTACGGAACTATTAATGGAATCATTGGGGTATTAGAAGAGCGTTTCTTAAACCTGTCAGAGAAAATGGAAAATGACGCTTCTTTTACCAAACGATTGATCCACTCTCCTGCCATGTATCTGGGTTCTTGCAGATACAAGCTCCCAAAGGGTGATGAGGGACAAGAAAAATATCAGGAGATCTTCAAGGTATTCGAAAAGTTAGAGATCGATACGTTCTTTTACATCGGTGGCAACGACTCTATGGATACAGTGGATAAACTTTCGCAATACGCAAAGGCCCATGCGCTTCCTGTTAAAATCATTGGCATTCCTAAAACCATAGATAATGACCTAGTAAAGATAGACCACACCCCAGGCTTTGGATCTGCAGCGAAATATGTGGCTGCATCTGTAAGAGAAGTAGCTATGGATGCCTATATCTATGCAGTAAAAAGTGTCACAATCGTTGAGATTATGGGCCGCGATGCAGGGTGGTTAACAGCAGCAAGTGCACTTGCTCGTACTAAGCACTCCCCTGCCCCAGATCTCATCTATCTCCCAGAAGTTCCTTTTGACTTAGACAAATGTATTCAAGATACCAGATCTCTCTTAGAAGGAAAAAATACAGTTGTTATTGCTATGTCCGAAGGAATCCGTGATAAAAATGGCGACTACATTAGTACCGCTGATAGCGCGAGTGATATCTTTGGGCACAACCACCTTAGTGGTGCTGGAAAAACTCTTGAAGGCTTGTTAAAGAATGCCCTTCAGGTAAAGGTTCGTTCCATTGAAATTAACGTATTACAGCGTGCGGCTGCTCATATGGCATCCGAGACGGACCTTATGGAGTCTGAACTTCTTGGAGAAAACGCTTTTTCTCTTGCAATGGAAGGAAAAACCGGGCTGATGTCAATTCTCACTAGAGAAAGCAGTAATCCCTATAAAGTCGCATATAGTTCATGGCCAGTTTCAGAAATTGCAAATCAGGTAAAATCTGTTCCAAGAGAATGGATTAACGAGGACGGAAATGATGTAACCAAAGAAATGGTGGATTATTTAAATCCTCTGATTCAGGGTGAGCCCGATGTCCCTTATGTAGATGGCTTACCAGATTATCTCCCAGTGGAGCATCTATATCCTAATAGATAATGCTTATATACAATTTATAAATGCTAATCTGAAACTGAGTGGCTCAGTTTCAAATTGACAATCATAGCGATTTCTATAGCAAAAATGGTCACCTCAAAATTTGAGGTGACCATTTTCTTATTCATGGAATCTTCTTATGAATAAAATCTTCTTATATATGGAATTTTCCTATATATAGAATTTCCCTATATATGGAATCTTCTTTTCATCTCTGTTCGAGCGGTGGTTCCTCCCAGAATCAAGGTCCCAAGGAAAACAATAATCGCAGATAAAATTGCAATCTCAGATACCAATGGATGCGTAACGACGTGGTAATGAATAAACCCTAGTGGTATGAATGCAACCAAAATCATCAATAACTGGAAAAGCATATAGCCTTGCCAATTCTTATGATTCACAATCATTAACACAATAAATATCACATCAACAAGAAGCATTGCTCCAGGCAATACAAAGTTAATGGACCAACGATGGAATCCTGTCACCCAGTCAATCAGGGCAACTAAAAGGACTGCACCAAGGACTGTAACAAAAATACGATGGAGATAGCCTGCTTCTCTTGCAGACAAGGACAGAATCCACAAAACATACAAAAGTGACCCTACCACAATAAGACTCCACCAAATCTGTTGACTGGTAGTGTAATTGATATATACCGAAATAATGGAAATAGAAACCACCAAAAAGGTAATAATGCTTAGTGCTCTGCTAATCAGCTTTTTACGTTTGGTGACATCAGGATAGTTCACACTACCGCGAAAGGCACCCCCCTCATCCGTTAAGATATTTTTGCACAAAGGACAGGTATCTGTCTCATCCAATATTTCTATTTTACAATGTTTACAATAGCTCAATTAAATACTCCTTACCCATTCCTCCAAGAAGGATCATTCCATATAAAAATATCTTACCAATTCATTGCAGTTGGATTATATAATATACGTCACCAATTTACAGTAGTCGGATTATATAGTTATCCTAAAAGTCCCCTCTTTGGAAGATGATATAAACACTATAGAATTTTCTAATAGGTCCTATGAAATCACAATATTCAAAACAGACTAGTAAAACACGCCATTGGTCTCAATCTCAATATGTAATCCATCCTCGGACATCTGGCGGAATACATCTCTCACAATAGATGTATCAATCAATGCTGATGTGAATGCCACAATCAATCGATCCTCATAAGAGGTAACTGCAGCTTTCAGATTCTGTCCTAAAGAGAATGGCAGGAAGCTATAAAAGCTTCGAATATATGCCTTATAGTCCTCCTCCACTGTAACTCGCCCAATATTTGTAATGGTTGTAGTATTCGCAGATGCTGTCTTATTATAAATAAACCTCATCGCTGCATTCTTAAGAGGAAGTGGGACTGCTCTTGCCACAAGAATCTTCTGATTGGCTACATTATATGAGAATATTGATTCTAAATTCTCCTTGGTCATCTGCTCTGCCAAGCTACTCTTGGTAATCTCTACAATCTCCTCAAAGCTATAGTCATCCTTCTCTGGAATAAACTCTGCAGAAACCATTACGAAGAAATTCTTAGTAGTCTGAGACTGAAAATATGGTCTCAAATTCACTGGAACAGCCACACGAATTGGGCGATTCTTAGACACCCCATTGGGATAATTACGATAGGTAGAATAGATAAATGCTGCCACGATATAATCATTAATGGTGGTGTGATACTTTTCCTTCACAGCCTTCTTTAAATCCTGAACAGATAGAGTTCCGGTAATCACGCCAAAGGCACCGTATGGAAGCTTCTCTCCTGGAATAGTAAAGGCTTTACCAGCCTTATACTGTGCAGGGCTTGCCTTACGGAAATTACGTAGGAAGCTGTCCTCTCGATTTAAGGATGTCTCATCGGACAAGCCATCTCCTAGCTTCTCTGACAATTCAGGATGTGCCAATCGAAGATACTGATAGGTAAGTTCCCTTAAGAATATAATACCTCCCATACCATCAGCTAATACGTGAAAGACTTCCAGATTAATCCTCTTCTTAAAGTAAGTCACACGGAATAAATAACTGCGATTACGGTTGGGATGAATCAAGCGACAAGGGTATGTACTCTCAAGAACAACCTCTGGTGCCTTCTTTCCATTCTCTTCGAAGTAATACCAAAAGATACCTGTGCGAAGACGAAGATTAAATCCAGGAAACTTAGGAGTCACAATATCCACTGCTCTCTGTAATAAGTCTGGCTGAATCACCTCATTCAACTCACAACAAATACGATAGGTATTGGTCATTCGTTCTCCCGCGATGACCGGAAATAGATTTGCTGTATTATCTAGTTTTTCCCATTTAATATAACGATCTGACAAAAAATCACTCCTATTATTCAGAATATATCTATTTTCATGCATGTCACGGAATCCGTCAACAGATTTCACAGTTTTGTCTTCTTTTCCTGATGCTTTCTAGCAAAATACAAAAGCAGATTCCCTGGAAGTATCTTCGTAAAAGGATAGCTTAATTTCATAAGGGCTCCGGGAATGATCACCTTTTTCTTTCGTGCCATTCCACGAAGGGCCTCCCTAGCACACTGCTCTGCAGTGATTGCACCTAGTCCTTTTTTTACCTGTCCTCCTGCCTTGGTAGAAAAATCAGTTAAAACCGGTCCTGGGCAAAGGGCTCCTATATACACTCCCTTCTTCTTGCAGGAATATTCTGTAGCAATGGATCTGGTCAGTGATAAGGCATAGGCCTTGGTTCCATAGTAGACTGCCATCCCCGGACTTCCTGGCATATATCCCGCTGAGGATGCAACATTTAAAATAGAGCCACTTCTCCTCTTCAACATATCTGGGAGGAATAATTTCATCATGCACATTAAGCCTATACAATTGGTTTCTGTCTCTTCCACTTCCTTTGAAAGATCTGTCTCTAGAAAGTTTCCAATGGTCCCAAATCCTGCAGCATTGATTAAGACATCTATCTCTCTATTTTGCAACTTATCGTATAGTTTCTGGCAATCTCCTGGCTTTGAAACATCACAGAAAATGGTTTCAATTGTATTCTTTCTCGCCTTCGATTGATAGGAATCTAGAATGGATGCTCTGCCATCTTCCAGTCGGTTTACATTTCTCCCTACCAAAATCAGGTCATAGGATTCATATAAAATTCTAGCAATCTCTAAGCCGATTCCTGATCCGCCACCAGTGATAAGTGCAAGCATTCGATCGCTCCTCTCACAGCAAATAATGTATACATCTATTGTAATTATAATTGTAATCTATGAAAGCAAAAAACGAAATAAAAAAGAGCCCAGGATAACCTGGGCTCTCGTTCAAGATCCTTCTATGAATTACAGAAGTGCATACTTCAGAACGAAGATGATTGCAAGAACAATCATAAGTGGAGTTACTGGCTCACGATCTTCCTTATTCTTAGTCATTGCATTTGCAATCAGGTTGATGACAACATAAGAGATGATACCAACTGCGATACCCTCAGAGATAGAGTACATCAGAGGCATGCAAAGAACGGTAAGGAATGCTGGAACACCCTGACGAAGGTTCTTAAAGTCTACATCAACAATTGCAGACAGCATCAGGAATCCAACGTAGATCAGAGCTGGAGCAATAGCGAATGTAGGGATTGTTGTAAAAATAGGAGCAAAGAAAATTGCGATTAAGAACATCAGTCCTGTAACAACTGAAGCAAGACCAGTTCTAGCACCTGCACCTACACCTGCAGAAGACTCAACGAATGTTGTAGTGGTTGAAGTACCAAGGATTGCGCCTGCACAAGTTGCAATCGCATCTGCAAGAAGTGCTGGCTTAATCTGAGGAAGCTTTCCTTCCTTATCAAGCATACCTGCACGATCAGATACACCGATCAGAGTTCCGATGGTATCGAAAATATCAACAAAAAGGAAGGAGAACATGATAACAATAAAGTCCATGATCTTCACATCGCCGAATGCACCGAAATCAAATGCAGCGCCAAAGGTCTTACCAAGACTTGCAAAGTTTGTCATATGCATGCTTGGAATTACAGAATAGAAACCAGCTTTTGGATCTGGAACGTATACACCAGCTGTCTCTAAAATCATATCTAATACCCAAGTAGCTACGATACCAATTAAGATACCGCCAGGTACTCTCTTATACTCTAAGACAACGATCAGAAGAACACCGATTAATGCTACAAGCGCAACGATGCCTGCTGTATGCCACGTATTACGAAAGCTTACATATGTTACCAGTGTAGAATCAGACTTCACAACAAGCTTCGCATCCTGTAATCCGATGAAAGCAACGAAAAGACCGATACCAGCGCCAACACCCTTCTTTAAGCACATTGGAATGCCATTGAAGATTGCCTCACGCACATTGGTAAGTGTCAGAAGGATGAAGATTACGCCCTCGACAAATACTGCAAACAGTGCAACCCGCCAAGAATAGCCCATGCCAAGGCAAACAGAGAATGCGAAGTAAGCATTCAGTCCCATACCTGGTGCAAGCGCAAATGGAAGGTTTGCTAAAAATGCCATTGCAAGTGTTCCGATGAAGGAAGCAAGACATGTAGCAATCATTACTGCCTCTGCATCCATACCTGCATTGCTAAGAATTGATGGGTTAACAGCCAGAATGTAGGCCATTGTCATGAAGGTTGTCAGACCTCCGAGTACCTCTGTTTTAACAGTGGTATTCTTCTCCTTTAATTTAAAGAAGTTTTCCATATAAATCCTCCTAAGAATTTAACTCCCCCACTCACTTATTCGGGGAAGAAACAACTTACAAAATGAATTATAAGTACAAATAATAACTTTTTCAATACTTATTACCCATCTTTTATTAATATGCCTATTTTATATTTTCATATATATAATTAGTATAACTTATAAGTTTTATTTTGCATCGATTAGTCTCTTTTATAAATACAATGCCAGCCAATAATAACTGAATGATGAACCAATTCTTAGCCATTCCATTTGATAATGATCATCTCAGAGTTGAAAAAAAAACACCCAGCCATAACAGCTGGGTGTCATCATCCACTACTTAGGAATTACTTCTTGAAGAAGCCCTTCTTCTTACCGGTATCTTCAGCATCAGGCTTAACTTCCTCAGTCTGAACAGCATCCTCAGGCTTCTCAACTGCAGAGATTGCAGCCTTCTGCATAGGGATACGGCAGTTCTTATTGTTACCGAACTCAACGATTACGGTATCCTCATCTGCAAGATCGATTACTACTCCGTAGAAACCGCTTGTTGTAAGAACAGTATCACCTACTGCTAAGGATTCCATCAGTGCATTCTTCTTCTTCGTCTCTTTCTGCTGTGGACGAATCATGAAGAGATACATAAAACCGAAAAGAATAACAATCCAGACGATCAGGCTGACACCACCTGCTGCTGCGGAATTTAAAAGAATCATTTGTATGCCTCCTAATACTTTATTTCATCATAACGAGTTTATTCTACATAATCAGTGGATGATATGCAATAGTGAACTACTCAGTTACAAGTAATCGAGTAGTTCAAATACGACCTGCTTCCCGATCATATTCCTTCATATTATCAATCATCTCTTCCTTCCACTGATGATAATTGCCATCTTCAATAGCCCCACGGATCTCTTCCATCAGGTGGTTATAGAAGTAGAGATTATGGAGAACTGCAAGACGCATACCCAGCATCTCCTTCGCCTTAAACAGGTGATGGATATAAGCACGGCTATAGGTACGGCAAGCGGGACACTGACAGCCCTCTTCAATTGGGCTCATATCCAGTTCATACTTCTTATTAGACAGATTAATCTTACCCTTATGGGTATAGACATGACCATGACGTCCATTACGAGATGGATATACACAGTCGAAGAAATCTACACCACGCTCGACTGCTTCTAAGATATTCTGAGGCGTACCAACACCCATAAGGTAGGTTGGCTTATCCTTAGGAAGATAAGGTGTCGTCTCTTCAATGATCTCATACATCTGTTCTGCAGTCTCACCTACAGCCAGGCCGCCAATGGCATAACCATCAAGATTCATCTCAGAGATACGCTTGGCATTTTCCACACGAATATCCTTATAGATGGCTCCCTGGTTGATACCGAAAAGTAACTGCTTCGGATTCACAGTACCTTCCATCCCATTCAATTCATTCATCTTATCCTGGCAGCGCTTCAGCCAACGCTCTGTACGGGCAACAGACTTCTCAACATACCCACGCTCAGCCACAGAGCTTGGGCACTCATCAAATGCCATGGCAATTGTAGAGCCGAGATTGGACTGAATCTGCATAGACTCTTCTGGTCCCATGAAGATACGATGGCCGTCAATATGTGACTGGAAGGATACACCCTCCTCCTTAATCTTACGGAGTTTTGCAAGAGAGAATACCTGGAATCCGCCGGAATCCGTAAGAATCGGGCGATCCCAAACCATAAACCTATGGAGACCACCCAGCTTACGAATCATCTCATCTCCAGTGCGAACATGAAGGTGATAGGTATTGGATAATGCAACCTGTGTATCAATGGAATGTAAGTCATCAGTAGACACACCACCCTTAATGGCTGCAACCGTTGCAACATTCATAAAAAGCGGAGTCTGTACTGTTCCGTGCACCGTTGTAAACTCTGCACGCTTGGCATTGCCATCCGTCTTCAGTATCTTATAGGTACTCTTCTCTATCATTTCAAATTCCTTAAACTATTTCTTATAAAAACTCTTCAGTGCATCCACCTGGCTAGATGCATTCTGCATCATAAGATCCAGGATCGTAATTGCAGCCATGCTTTCCACAACCACAACTGCCCTTGGCACAATAATTGGATCATGACGTCCATGGATAACAATCTCAGTGTCATTTCCCTGATCATCCACCGTCTGCTGGGCTTGTGCAATGGAAGGTGTCGGCTTCACAGCGGCACGAAATACCAACTGGCCTCCATCAGACATACCGCCAAGGGTTCCACCTGAATGGTTGGAGGATTTCTTCACCTCATCCCCATCCATATAGAAGCCATCATTGTCCTGACTACCATGCAAAAGACTTGACTGGAAGCCATCTCCCACTTCAAATCCCTTAATTGCACCAATAGACATAACAGCCTGTCCAAGCAGGGCATCTAGCTTATCAAAAACCGGTTCTCCAAGTCCCACAGGGAGACCATCCACCCGGCACTCAATAACGCCGCCGATAGAATCCTTTCTCTCCATACAGGCATCTAGATAACTCTGTGCCCGCTCTACCACATTGGGATCTGGTAGACAGAATGGATTCTTAGAAATGTAAACCGGGTCCACATTTTCAGCCACAACTGGACCAATGGACTTGGCGTAACAGGTAAAGGAAATTCCAAACTCCTTCAATACCTGCATGGCAATGGCTCCGCCAATAACACGACCAATGGTCTCTCTGCCAGAGGATCTGCCGCCGCCACGGTAATCTCTAATTCCATACTTCTCTTGAAAGGTATAATCTGCATGCCCAGGTCTATAAACATGGGCAATATTGGAATAATCCTTAGAGTGCTGGTCACCATTCCAAACCAAAACAGAAATAGGTGTCCCTGTGGTCTTTCCATCAAATACGCCAGATAGAATCTCACAGCGATCCGCTTCCTTTCGGGCGGTGGTTGCCTTGGACTGTCCTGGCTTTCTTCGGTCCAGATAGCTCTGGATATCTTCTTCTGTAAGTGGAACTCCTGCCGGGCAGCCGTCTACAACTGCTCCTAGTGCCTTTCCGTGGGACTCACCCCAGGTGGTAACACGGTATACCTTTCCAAAGGTAGAACCTGCCATCGAATTGTCTCCTCTTTTTCTTTTTCCTAACTCTTCCTGACTCTCTTATCTCATCTTATGAATGTGAATGCGGTTTGGCTGATTGATTTTCACCGGTGGATTCTTAAGTAAGCAATAATGATCCTTATAATGAATCTTAAAGGTTCTAAGATCATTGGTGTCATGGTTAGCCACTACCAGGAACTCATTTCCTGGAAGGATAGCAATAGACTTTGGATACTCGCCACTGATAAAGGTCATGCCGTCATAACTTAACATACCAGTCTCAGCATCCCTTTTCAGACAAGTTACAGCATTCAATGCATCCACTGCTACAAAGAGGTAATCCTCCGTCTCATTAAAGGTCATATTCATAGAGGCTGCAGCTTCATATGTTTTATTGAGAACAGATACAGTCTGAATCTTTTCAAATACAGGCTCATCTCTGTCATCTACATGATACGTATAAACTTCTACGGAATTATTTAATCCAGTCAATACATATGCATACTTACCATCCTTAGAGAAGCGGATCTCCCTTGCACCACCTCCTAATTCCGGGCGGATAATATCCGCCATGCTAAGGTGTCCCATTTCATAATCCACACGGTAGACCTTCACCTGATTCAGGCCAAAATCTACTGCACAGAGGAACTTCTCATCTGGAGTCAGGCGAACACAGGTTACCTTGGCATGATCAAAATGAGGATCACCAAAACCGATGCCTGCGCCCTTATGGAATACACCATATGCAATGTCACCGATGGTTCCGTCTGCCTTAAGTCGCATCATGGTTACTCGGCCATCGTGATATCCACCAACAAAGAGATAGCGATTCTTAGAATCAACTTCAACGAAGTCGCCACGCATGCCGCCAATCCACTGCTGACTTGTCTTATGTAAGTCACCATTCTCATCAATGGAGAATGAAGCAACACCTTCATCTGCAATGGAGTATAAGGTCTGTCCATCATGAGAAACTGTAAGGTAGGACGGATTATTAATCTCTGCAACCGATCGCTCTGTAAAAACACCAGTCTGGGTATCCACATCATAGACATGGATGCCTAAGCTATTCTCATGTGTGTAAGTGCCAACATATGCTACATATTTATCTTTTGCCATAACATTACCTCCTTCTTAATCTTCCTCTTTATTCTACCCCCGATTGAAAAACTGTCAATCATCTCAGGACAGTTAAGGCAAGACCATCTCCTATAGGAAGAATCTCCGTCTGGAGATCTTCGTCATGTGTAAGGGCATATAAGTATTCTCGCACTCTCTTATGAATGGTTCGATTTCTCCTATGGATGGCAAAGTGAGACTCCACCAATTCTCCCTCCTGCAACACATTATCTGTGATTAGAAGGGTATTCTTTTCCATTAGATCCTTCAGCAATGGAAGCCAAACAGGATACTGTCCCTTAGCTGCATCCATGAAGATCAGATCATAGGGTCCATGGAAATGTAAACCGAAGCCTTGATCCCCCTGCTTTTTCTCTTCTCCCATCAATCGAAGAATCTCTCCTGCATCGCCAAAATGTAGGGTGATATAGTCTTCTACACCGCAGGCCTTAAAATTCGCCTCTGCCTCTGGGATACGGACATTAAAATTCTCAATAGTATCAATATGAAAATCATCCGAGAATTCCAAAAGATTCTTAGCCATTAGAATGGAGGAGAATCCCACTGCAGTACCGATTTCAAGAATACGCTTAGGGCGTCTGGCCTTCATTTCAAAGGACAGGAAGCGCTGCATAGAGGGACGAATCAATGGGACATACTTCTCTAAGCATGCCTCTTCAATAGACATAAGTTCAGGGTAGTTCTCCAGTGGATCCGTAAGGGAGGACAGAAAACCTTCCATCCTCTCCTCACGGAGGGACCGATACTCTCGGTCCTCTCTTGCCTCCTTTAAAGAACTACCCTGTTCGAATACTCTCATTATACTTCCTCGATGACTGGAAGAATCATAGGACGTCTCTGTGTCTCTTTCCAAACGAAGTCAGACAGTGTACCCTTTACCTCATTCTTAATACGAGTCCAATCAGATACATGCTGATCCTGTAAGCGATCCATCAAGTCAATCAGTACATTATGTGCTTCTTCCATCAGATCCTCCGCATCCTTCACGTAAACGAATCCACGAGAGACGATGTCTGGACCAGCAAGGAGAAGTCCATTCTCAGCTGCAAGTGTCATAACAACAATAATAATTCCGTCCTCAGCCAGACGCTGACGGTCACGGAGAACGATATTACCAACGTCACCGACGCCAAGTCCGTCAACCATAACCGCTCCAGTATGAACCTTACCAGTGATCTTAGCATTCTGGTCAGAATCAAACTCAAGGATATCACCAGAGGACATAATAATTCTGTGATCACTGTCATAGCCTAACTGCTTAGCGATATTGGACTGCGCCTGCAGATGCTTATACTCTCCATGAACTGGAATTGCATACTTAGGCTTCACCAGGGAATAAATTAACTTGATATCCTCCTGGCAAGCATGTCCAGATACATGAACATCCTGGAAGATTACATTGGCACCCTTATGGCAAAGTTCATTGATGACACGGCCAACAGACTTCTCATTACCTGGAATTGGGTGAGAAGAAAATACAATGGTATCATTTGGCTGAATCTGAATCTTACGATGAGTTCCATTTGCCATACGTGACAGTGCTGCCATGGACTCTCCCTGAGAACCAGTTGTAATAATACATGTTCTCTCATCCGGGAAGTTCTTCAGCTGATCTGTCTCAATCAGGGTATTCTCTGGAATTGTAATATATCCAAGTTCCGTTGCTGTAGACATGATATTCACCATGCTACGGCCCTCTACTACAACCTTACGATTGAACTTACATGCAGAGTTGATAATCTGCTGAACACGGTCTACATTGGATGCAAAAGTTGCAATAATAATACGGCTATCCTGATGCTCAGAAAAGATACTATCGATGGTCTTACCAACCGTCTTCTCAGAGGCAGTAAAGCCAGGGCGCTCTGCATTGGTAGAATCACACATCAGAGCAAGTACACCCTTCTGTCCAATAGCAGAAAAGCGCTGTAAGTCAATTGGATCACCATAAACTGGTGTATAGTCCACCTTAAAGTCACCTGTATGAACGATGGTTCCTACTGGAGTATAGATAGCAAGTGCTGCTGCATCCTGAATGGAATGGTTGGTACGAATAAACTCGATGCGGAATGGACCTGCATTGATATTGGTCCCATAATTTACAACCTTCTTGCGGACAGTCTTTAACATATTATGCTCTTCAAGCTTATGGTCAATGATACCCATGGTAAGCTTGGTAGCATAAATTGGTGCATGAATCTTACGCAGTACATAAGGGATTGCACCGATATGGTCCTCATGACCATGGGTGATAAAGAATCCCTTCACCTTCTTCTCATTCTCCTCGAGATATGAGATATCTGGGATTACTAAGTCAACACCCAGCATATCATCCTCTGGGAAAGCCATTCCGCAATCCACAACGATGATGGTATCCTCATACTCAAAGGCGGTCATATTCATTCCAATCTGCTCTAATCCGCCTAATGGAATCACCTTTAACTTGGATTCAGTATTTTTTGTTTTCTTCAAAATAAAATTTCCTCCATGGAAACTGCACGTAAGAAAATAAACCTGTGACTTAAAAAAAGCCCGGGCATCTTACGATAAGAGAGACTGCCCCTCTACGGCAGTCTCTCCCCAATTTCTAATCAATCTGTCTACCAGTTACAAAAAAATATGATGTATTAGTGCGGCATCATTTCCCATGAAGCCATTGAATAAAGGCTGAATCCATCCCACATCAGAAAAGAAGTGGGATAAAGATTCCTCAATTATTCATACCTATCAGATTCAAACCGAATCTGTATCATCCAAAATAAAAAATCTTAGTGTGGCTATCCCTACAAGAATAGCCTCGTAAACCAATATCAGTCTATCGTCAAATATATTATAAAATAGGTATTACTCGAAGTCCGTGTCCTCTAACAATTTTTCGAATACGGACAGAACTGCGTCATACTCCTTATCATCTTCTACTGGAGTATAAGTAGCCTCTTCCTCAGAGTCTGAAGCCTCCTCACGGAAGATATAGGCATCTGAATCGCCCTCAGGTTCCTCGCATAGTAGCAGATAATGATTACCAGCTAAGGTAGTCTCTTCTAAGACATACAGCTTTTGCTCTTCGTTATTCTCATCAAAAAGTGTAATCTGCTCCATGCCAAACCTCTTCTATCATTGATCTGCCTCATTTCGATGCAGATAGCTCTCTAATATTAAAACCGCTGCAATTTCATCAACGTATTTCTTCTGATCCGCCTTCTTAATTCCCACTTCCTCCATAATGGAGTAGGCATCTACGGTGGTCAGTCTCTCATCCTCAAGGTAAACAGGCAGACCTGTCTTCTCCTCAAGAAGTTCCTTAAACACAAGGGTATCCTCTACACGAAATCCAGAGGAACCGTTCATATTCAAGGGCTTACCCAAAACAATGAAACCCACGTCATACTCTGCAATCAATTCCCGAATGCGAGCAAGGGTCTGACGTAACTTCTTAGGCTTCTCACGACGAATGATCTCAAGTCCCTGGGCAGTTAAGCCTAAGCCATCTGTCACAGCAACTCCTACTGTCTTCATCCCATAATCCAGTCCAAGAATTCGCTGCATTATTTCTGATTCCAAGCTTCGTTATTGATATATTCCCGCAGGAGCTCCTCAACCAGCTCATCTCTCTCCACCTGAATGATGAGAGATCTGGCATTCTTGTAGCTAGTAATAAAAGTCGGATCACCGGACATAATATATCCAACAATCTGGCTTACAGGGTTGTATCCTTTTTCAGAAAGTGCGGAGTACACCTGACGGAGAATCTCCTTAACACCAACACGTGGTTCCTTTTGAACTTTAAAATACTGTGTATTACCTAAATCCTGCATAATTTCGCCTATCCTTTAAAGTTAATATTTAAAGCAATATCTAACTTATCTTACCCTTTCTAAACTATCTCTGTCAAGAAGCACCATATCTCTGCTTAAAAAGCCTGTTGCTTTTCCAGTAACGATTTTATTGGTGAGTTCACGATCTGAGGAATAGCCCATTTTAATGTATTCCTTGGTATATCCCTGCCAATAGGTCTCCCCATCCACTTCGACTTGATCCTCAATCAGAATCTCTTGCTCTCTCCCAATGACTTCCTGGCGGAACTCTTCGGACATCCTCTTACCAATCTCAATTAAGATACGACTTCTCTCGGTCTTAACTGCTTCAGGAATCTGATCCTTCATAGTATCTGCCTTGGTCCCTTCTCTTCGAGAGAACTTAAAGACATGAAGTTCATAGAACTTTACCTTCTCAATAAAAGCCTTGGATTCTAAAAACTCTTCTTCGGTCTCACCAGGGAATCCAACAATGACATCTGTAGTAATAGCCGGATGGTCAAATGCCTCTCGAATAATCTGACAAGTCTCAAAGTATTCCTGGGCTGTATACTTTCGATTCATGCGCTTTAAGGTTGCATCACAACCACTTTGCAAAGACAAATGGAAGTGTGGACAGAATTCCTTCACCTTCTTCACACGATCAATAAAGTCCTGAGTGAAAATCTGTGGCTCTACTGAGCCTAAGCGAACGCGCTCAACTCCATCTACAGAAGCTACCTGTTCAATTAAATCCTGTAAACCATATTCTCCAGGCACACCATATCTCTCCATTCCATAGGAAGATAGGTGAATTCCAGTTAATACAAACTCACGATAGCCAAGCTTCACAAGGTTTTCTACCTCACTTACAACTTGGTCTATCTTTCTCGAACGAATACGACCTCGTGCAAAAGGAATCACGCAGTAGCTGCAGAACTGGTCGCATCCATCCTGAACCTTTAAAAAGGCTCTGGTATGCTCTGCAGTCTTGGTGAGGTAGAGATTCTCGAATTCCAAATGTCCCTGATTCACATCAATCATGTCGAAGACACGGTTATGTGCCTCTAAATATTTATGAAGTTCTGGAAGCAATTCGTCCTTCTTATTATTACCAATGATAATGTCAACGGACAGATCCTCCTTCAGCTCTTCTGCACCAGTCTGCACATAGCAGCCTGCAGCAATGACCACCCCATCTGGGTTCTGTTTCCTCGCTCTATGAATCATCTGTCTAGACTTATGATCTGCCATGCTTGTGACAGAACAGGTATTAATGACATAGACATCGGCCTCTTCTGAAAATGGTACAATCTCGTAGCCATCAGAAACCAAAAGAGCTTCCATGGCTTCTGTCTCATATGCATTAACTTTACATCCCAAATTGTGGAGTGCTGCTCTCTTCAAATCGATTACCTCTAATTACTTAATTTCTATATGAATACGATACTCCTCATGCTCTATTTTCATCTTACCTTGTTGAAAGATTTCCAAAAACATCTACGAAAAGAAGAATTGACTTTCCTTTTGGAATGAACTAGGATTGCAATATAACTTTTAACGTAGATAAAGAAGGAGTTGAATGAGTATGAAAACTGTACAGATCTCTCTGAATTCTATTGATAAGGTAAAGTCTTTCGTAAACACCATTAATCTCATGGATTGTGATTTCGATCTCATCTCTGGTAGATATGTCATCGATGCAAAGAGCATCATGGGTATCTTCAGTCTGGATCTCTCTAAGCCAATTGACTTGGCAATTCATGCTGAGACTGATGTAGATAAGATTCTTGAAGCCTTAAAGCCTTACCTGGTTTAAAAACGAATCTAATGAAAAGGAAGCTCGCTCCAAGGCGAGCTTCTTTTTTGTTCATTTCTAGAAAATATGAAAGGGGAGGATCTAAAAAGCTATCTTACGTCCTCTGCCTCAACGAGAATGGTCTCTGCGGTCTCAATGGCCTGCTTCATCAGGTCATCAATTACCTCATTTAGATTCTGTTCAGACTTCTTAATTACGTCTAATCTAGGCTTGGTTACCGGATGCTTTGCAACAAAGATGGTACAGCAGTCTTCGAATGGAAGAATAGATGTCTCATAGGTACCAATCTGAAGGGATCGATCAATGATCTCCTGCTTATCAAAACCAATCAATGGACGGAATACAGGCATAGTAGCTGCCTCATTGGTGCAGTAAAGTGACTGCATGGTCTGTGATGCGACCTGTCCAATAGACTCTCCTGTTACAAGACCCATATCTCCGTCTTCTCTAGCAAAGTGCTCTGCCAGATACATCATGTAACGACGCATGATAATGGTCAACTCATCATGAGGACACTTCTCATAGATTGCCAGCTGAATATCTGTAAAGTTAATAACATGGAGACGGATTGGACCACTGTAACGAGCTACAATCTTCGCCAAGTCTACAACCTTCTGCTTAGCACGCTCGGAAGTATATGGAGGTGCATGGAAGTAAGTTGCATCAATGGAAACACCACGCTTTGCAATCATATAACCAGCAACCGGGCTATCGATACCGCCTGAAAGTAAGAGCATCGCCTTCCCATTGGTTCCAACTGGCATACCACCAAGTCCCTTGAACTTCTCAGAATAGAAGCTAATCTTCTCTCGGATCTCTACATGGATCTCCTTCTCAGGGGTATGTACATCTACCTTCATCTCAGGGAAGCGATCTAAGATACGACCACCCAGTTCCATATTAATCTCCTGAGAATTCATTGGATAATTCTTACGACCACGCTTTGCAAGAACCTTAAAGGTAAAGTTCTTATCGCTATAAGTCTCATCTAAGTAAGAAAGAATCTCATCAGACAATTGATCGAATCCATTGTCCTCTGTTAATACAGCTGGGCAAATCTCAACGATACCAAAGACACGCTGCAGTGCTTCTAATGCGCCCTCATAATCGAACTCACTTAAAGCCTCAACATAGACACGACCCTGTTCACGATCAACGCGAAACTCACCGTCTACATTCTTCAAATTAGCTGTAATGTTGTGGACAAGGGCATCCTCAAATAGATGTCTGTTCTTACCCTTGAGACCAATTTCGCCATACTTAATGACAAATGCCTGATAGGACATAGGGTTCCTCTTTCTAAAACCAATGATTAATGTCTTGTATATTTCCGAAGAATCGGAAGAATGCTCTTGATGGTATCAATCGCATAATCAATCTCTTCTACTGTTGTATGTACAGAAAAGCTGAAACGCAAGGTTTCATCCAGGTATTCCTTTTCTACATGAATCGCAGTTAAGGTACGAGATACAGCTGGGCGATTCGAAGAACATGCGGATCCACTAGACACATAGATGCCCTTATCCTCTAAGGCATGTAACAATACCTCTGCACGAACTCCCTGGAAGGAGACAGAGACAATATGTGGTGCACTATCCTCTCCAGTAAGGCCATTCACATGGATGCCTTCTACCTGTGAGATTGCTGAAACAAAATGCTCCTTCAGAGAAAACAGGTACTCACGATTCTCCTTCAGGTGATCATACATCTCCTGAGCTGCGACGCCAAGACCAGCAATGGCAGGGACATTCTCTGTACCGCTTCGCATACCACTCTCCTGTCCGCCACCAAGAATCTCTGGCTGAAGCAAAACTCCCTCATGGCAGAATAAGAAACCAGATCCCTTAGGTCCATGAATCTTATGACCACTTACAGATAAGAGATCAATGCCCCATCGATCTGGGAGAATCTCATACTTGCCATAGGACTGAATCGCATCCACATGGAAGTAGCACTTCGGATTTTTCTCCTTAATAATCTTCGCAGCTTCCTTAATTGGCATCACTGCACCGATCTCATTATTTACATGCATCATGGATACCAAAATAGTATCCGGGCGAATCATATCCCAAAGAGAGTCAATCAGGACTCGACCATTGGAATCCACTGGGAGAAACTCTACCTCAAATCCATTCTCGGACAAAAACTTCATAGGATTTGCTACAGACGCATGCTCTACTGGGGAAACAATAATGTGCTTTCCTAAGCGCTTTCTGGCAAATGCAGTACCAACGATTGCAAGATTATTGGCCTCAGTACCACCAGAAGTAAAGATAATCTCCTTCTCCTTGGCCTTCAATGTCCTTGCAATAATCTTTCTTGCATCACGAATATAGTTTTCCGCTTCCATACCCTTGGTATGAAGGGATGATGGATTACCAAAATCCACCCGCAAAACCTGCATCATCTTCTCAGCAGCTGCCTCACTACATTGGGTTGTAGCTGAGTTATCCAAATATGCAATCATAAATAATCCTTATCATCTAACTTACTATCTATTGAATGATCTCATTCCACTCAGAAGCCATCATCACCAAAGACAGGGAGGTAATCGCCGCTGTATCTGTGCGAAGGATTCTCTTCCCCAAGGTAATAATCTCACAATCCTCACGAACCATGTCGATTTCCTCTGGAGCAAAGCCTCCTTCTGGTCCAATTAATACACCAACAGACTTCCCTGGAGTTACCTGTGACAATGCATCCTTGGTATGAGACACACCTTGTGCATTTTCGTACGGTACCAGGGAAATGTCAAGTGAAATCAACTCATAAACTGCCTCTTTATAGGACATAACAGGGCGTACAATAGGCAATTTACTGCGCTTGGACTGCTTTGCCGCACTATCAGCAATCTTCTGCCAGCGCTCTACCTTAGACTTCTTTTTCTTATCATCTAGCTTCACAATGCAGAACTTCATGTCCACAGGAACAATTTCAGAAACTCCCAACTCTACTGCCTTTTCAATAATGGTCTCCATACGAGTCCCCTTAGGAATGGCCTGGTAGAGAACAATTCGATTGCTGACTTCTGTATCAGCACTCTCTTCAACAATCTGAAGTTCCATGGTGTTCTTATCAAAGGATACGGCCTCACAGATAAAGTTACGACCCTGATCAGTGCTGACACGAAGGCGCTCACCTGCCTTCATACGAATAGCACGACCTAGGTGATTGGCATCCTCTCCAGTAACAAGAATTCGATTGTCTTCAAGTATATCTGCTTCTTGAACAAAGATTTGCTGCATATCTACCTCATTGGGACGAGAGCAATAGTTAGATCATCCCTTTTACCTATTCTATATTGTTTTGAAGGTTCTCTTCATACCATACGTATGAAAGAATTACTTCTGCGCTGTTACATTCCACCAATCCCCTAAACGGTTTTTCTCAACGATGGTTAGTCCTGCATCAGACAGAGCCTTTGCTACATCCTCTTCACGACCATTGATGATACCAGAGGTAAGTACGTAAGCACCCTTCTTCATAGTGTCTGCAATCTGATTGGCCATAGGAATCAATATATCTGCCAGAATATTGGCACAGACCACATCATAGCAGCCGTGGCCAATCTGATCCTGCAATGTCTTATCGGAAGTAAGATCTCCAATATAAAGCTTCGTCAGAGATTCATCCAGCTTATTATTTAAGAAGTTCTCAGATACCGCCTCTTTACAAAGAGGATCAATATCTGTCTCTGTTACAAAATTTGCTCCATAAAGCAAAGATACAATCGAAAGGATTCCGCTACCACATCCCACATCTAGAACCTGATCACCCTCCTTCAGATACTTCTGAATCTGGGTGATTACAAGATTGGTGGTCTCATGGGCGCCTGTGCCAAAAGCAAGGCCTGGATCAATGCGAAGGAGCTTCTCTGCTCCATCCATCTTTGGATTCTCTTCCCAGGTAGGCTCAATGCGAAGGGATCCAATGGAGAATCCGTGGAAATAATTCTTCCAGTTATTCTCCCAATCCTCTTCATCGGTCTCATCCCTTGTGATATTGGCAGGACCGATATCCATAACCTTCTTTAATTCCATCATACGAATCCGGATTTCATCCAATAATTTCTGGAAATTACTCTCATTCCAAGGACAAGTATCTGCCTCCTGGATCTCTGTCCCAGAATTTAAAAGGGCAGTATTCTCTGTTCCATCCTTTACTTCCAGGTAGAACTTCACCTCTGCAGATCCATCATCCTCTGGAAGGTCTGGATAGAGTTCTGGATAGTCTCCCTGAACCTCTAACCCAAAAACCGGCTGATTATCCACCACTTCAATATTGCTTACATCTAGAGAATAGAGAATTGCTGATACATAATCCTCTGCTTCTACTGTAGTATGGATACTAAAACAAATCCACTTCATACGACACCATTTCTAATTATTTCTTCTTACGTCCAAATGGACCCTTCTTCTTAGCATGCCCTGCATCTGTCTCAGGCTTTTTCAGTGTATCGCCTGTAGCCTGATCAAATTCACGAAGCTTCTCTTTGGCTTCCTGTGATAAGCCCGTTGGAACCTTCACACGAAGATCCACATACTGGTCTCCTCTTACATTGGCATTACGGATGGTTGGGATACCCTTGCCACGAAGGCGAATACGAGTCATTGGCTGTGTTCCAGCCTTCACCTCATAGAGAACCTGTCCATCTAAGGTCTTAATCAGGATCTCTCCGCCAAGTGCCGCCTGAGCAAAGGAAATATCGGCAATAGAATATACATCAAAGCCATGACGCTCAAAGTCTGGAGATGAGCTTACACGAACCTCAACCAAAAGATCTCCTCTTGGACCACCATTTACACCAGGCTCACCCTTCTCACGGATACGTACGCTCTGTCCATCATCAATACCAGCTGGGATGCTAACTGCAATATGCTTCTTCTTAGAGATGAAGCCACTACCACCACAACCAGAGCACTTTTCCTTAATTATCTGGCCGCTACCGCCACACTCAGGACATGTTGTAACATTCTGAACGGTACCAAAGAAGGATTGCTGTTGCATCACAATACGACCCTTACCACCGCATCGTGTACAGGTAGTCTTCTGTGTGCCAGGCTTAGCTCCAGATCCATGACAGGTTGGACATTCTTCCTTCAGATATAATTCCAATTCCTTCTCACAACCAAATACAGCTTCCTGGAAGGAGATACGAACGGATGCACGTACATTTGCACCCTTTCTTGGAGCATTTGAATTCTGAGAGCGTCCACCACCAAAGATGTCACCAAAGCCGCCGAAGCCACCTCCAAAGAGGTCGCTAAAGATATCGCTGAAGTCGGCTTCGTTAAAGTCGAATCCGCCACCTGCGCCACCATCAAAAGCGGCATGACCAAACTGGTCATACTTTGCTCTCTTATCCTTATCGGACAGTACCGCATAAGCCTCAGAAGCCTCTTTGAATTTTGCCTCAGCTTCCTTATCTCCAGGATTTGCATCTGGATGATACTTCTTAGCTAATTTACGATATGCTCTCTTAATCTCAGCGTCATTTGCAGACTTGTCGACTCCAAGCACTTCGTAATAATCACGTTTCTGTTCTGCCATTTTATTACCCTATCTTTATCTTAGAAATGTAAGGCTAGCCCTACATACCAACTGCATCACCAAAAATTTTTTGTCCATCGCAGTATAACACGATGGTCTACATTTATAAAACCCTTCATGTACGCGAAGAGCCATACGTCCAAATCGGACGTACGGCCATCGCAGTAATCACATGTAATCTAATAATTAAACTTCCTTGAAGTCAGCATCTACAACGCCATCATCAGATGCATCCCCACTAGCTGTAGTATCTGCGCCAGCCTGATTAGCTGTGCCGCCTGCCTGCTGTGCTGCTGCAGCCTGCTGTGCTGCCTCATACATCTTAGTGAATACCTGCTGTGCACCAGTCTGAAGCTTCTCAAGCTGAGTCTTAATCTCTGCAACCTGATCATCTGTAAGGTCGTTATTATCCTTATACTTATCCAGGATGTCACGCATAGCCTTCAGTTCATTCTCAACGCTTGCCTTCTCGTCAGCAGAAACCTTATCGCCAACTTCCTTCAGAGCGTTCTCAGTCTGTACGCAGAAGGAATCCGCTTCGTTCTTAGTATCGATTGCTTCCTTACGCTTCTTATCCTGAGCCTCGAACTCCTGAGCTTCCTTAATAGCCTTATCGATCTCATCATCAGACATGTTAGAACCGGCAGTAATTGTGATGTGCTGCTCCTTACCTGTTCCAAGATCCTTAGCAGATACATTTACGATACCATTTGCATCGATATCGAAAGTAACCTCGATCTGAGGGATTCCTCTTGGAGCTGGTGCGATACCATCCAGACGGAAGTTACCCAGAGTCTTATTATCCTTAGCAAACTGACGCTCACCCTGTACAACGTGGATATCTACAGCAGTCTGATTGTTCTCTGCAGTAGAGAAGATCTGGCTCTTCTTAGTAGGAATTGTTGTATTACGCTCGATCAGCTTAGTAGCTACGCCACCCATAGTCTCAATAGAAAGAGACAGTGGAGTTACATCCAGAAGAAGGATGTCACCGGCACCTGCATCACCTGCAAGCTTACCACCCTGGATGGAAGCACCAATTGCTACTGCCTCATCAGGATTCAGGGACTTGTTAGGTTCCTTGGCAGTCAGGCTCTTAACCTTCTCCTGAACTGCAGGAATACGTGTAGAACCACCAACTAAGAGAACCTTAGAGATATCGTTAGATGTAAGACCAGCATCACGGAGTGCGTTCTGAACTGGAATTGCTGTACGCTCAACTAAGTCAGCTGTCAGCTCATCGAACTTCGCACGTGTCAGATCCATATCCAAATGCTTAGGCATACCATCTACAGCAGTGATGAATGGAAGGTTGATATTCGTTGTTGTAGCTGCGGACAGCTCCTTCTTAGCTTTTTCTGCTGCTTCCTTCAGTCTCTGCATAGCCATCTTATCAGAAGACAGATCTACACCTTCGTTGTTCTTGAACTCATTAATCATCCAGTCAACGATCTTATTATCGAAGTCATCACCACCGAGATGAGTATCACCATTGGTTGCAAGTACCTCGATGACACCATCACCGATTTCAATTACAGATACATCGAAGGTACCACCACCAAGGTCGTATACTAAGATCTTCTGCTCATTCTCGTTATCCAGACCATATGCTAATGCAGCTGCTGTAGGCTCGTTGATAATACGCTTAACATCAAGGCCTGCAATCTTACCAGCATCCTTCGTTGCCTGACGCTGAGCATCATTGAAGTATGCAGGAACAGTGATAACTGCCTCTGATACAGTCTCGCCAAGGTAGTTCTCAGCGTCAGCCTTCAGCTTCTGAAGGATCATAGCAGAAATCTGCTGTGGAGAATACTGCTTGCCATCGATTGTTACATGATAATCCTTACCCATCTCACGCTTGATAGATGCGATGGTCTTATCTGCATTGGTTACAGCCTGACGCTTCGCAGGCTCACCTACCAGACGCTCACCATTCTTAGTGAAGGCTACGATAGAAGGAGTTGTACGGGAACCTTCCTGGTTAGGAATAACGGTTGGCTTACCACCTTCCATAACTGCTACACAGCTGTTTGTAGTACCTAAATCAATACCAATAATCTTACTCATAATGATTACCTCCTAATTGGAATCAAGTTTTTCTATTCTAAATGAAAACGAATAATCTATTACTAGTTTGCAACCTTAACCATTGCATGGCGAAGAACTGTGTCATGGAACTTATAGCCCTTCTGCAGAACCTCTGCAATTACATTCTCGCCTAAGGATTCATCCTCCACATGCATAACTGCATTGTGAAACTCAGGATCAAACTCCTTGCCTTCAGATTCGATTTCCTCTACTCCTATATCGGAAAGTGTCTTCTGGAAACCCTTATAGATTTTTTCCATGCCATCTGCGAATGCATCATCCGCTCCTTCTGGACGAAGCGCCAGGGCACGTTCAAAATTATCAACCACTGGAAGGATCTTCTCTAAGACATTCTTCGCACCAGCGTCAAACATCTCACTCTTTTCCTTATCGGAACGCTTACGGAAGTTCTCGAACTCTGCCATCTGACGTGTAACACGATCATTTAATTCAGCAATTTTCTCATCCCTAGGATCCTCCTTATCCTTTTTATCAAAGGTCTTTTCCTTAGAAGAATTTTCCTCCCTTTCCTCAGTTTCCTCAGCAACTGCCTCGGTCTCTGTATCTACTGCAGTCTCTTCTGTATCCTCAGTCACTTCTTCTGTAGAGGTCGCTTCTTCTGTAGAGGTCACTTCCTGATCCTCTGGCATATCCTTTAGATTCTTCTCTTCTGCCAAGTGATTACCGCCTTTCTATCCCTACTCTGTATCCAGAGGAGGTTCTGTCTTCATACTAATCTTCGGACCTGCCAAGGTACCTTCTAGCTTGCTCTTAAGACTCGCCAAGCTATCCATCACCTTCACATAGTCCATACGCTTCGGACCGATAATTCCGATGGTTCCCTTGATGCCATCACCTAATTCATAGGTGGCTGTTACAACGCTGACATCCTTCATATTCTTAACGGGATTCTCATCTCCGATATAAACCTGTAAGCCAGTGCCCTTTTCCAGGGCATCCTCTTCTACTTCAGCAATCAGTGTCGCTAAGTCTTCCTTATCCTCAAACTTCTCGAGGAACTCGCTTGCCTTAGAGGAGTCTGCCAGTTCTGGGTACTTGAAGATATTCGTAGCACCGCTGGTATAAATCTCTAAGTCATCATCTGTAATAGTGGCTGCGACTGTGTCTAACACCTCACCGATGATTGCACTATTCTCTCCTGCCTGTCCCTTAATCTGCTGAATCAGTCCCAGGTTAATCTCCTGCACTGTCAAGCCATTCAAGGTGGTATTCAGTAACATGTTCAGCTTCAGCAATTTCTCATTATCAAGAGGCTCCTCTACAGAAATCATCTTGTTACGAACCACATTACCATCCATGACCACAACCGACAGGATATGATTCTCATCTACATGAGACAACTGCACGAACTTCACACGATTCTTCGTAATGGAAGGTGCAGAAATCACTGTTGGAAGCTGAGTGTTCTGAGCCAGGTAACTTACAATCTTCTGTAAGACCTTCTCCATCTTCTCTGTTTGCTGGACCATCAGGTCCTTCACTTCCATCACCTGCTTGTCACGGTCCTGAATCAGATGATCTACATAAAAGCGATATCCCTTATCTGTAGGAATTCGACCTGCAGACGTATGTGGGGATTCGATGTATCCCATCTCCTCTAGATCCGACATCTCATTACGAATGGTTGCAGAACTAAGATCTAATCCTGCTGCCTTAGAGATTGTTCGTGATCCAACAGGCTCGCCGCTCTTTAAGTAGGTGTCAATGATAACATTCAGTATTTTTTTCTTACGGCCATCTAATTCATCCATGCCGTTACTCCACTCCCGATTTGTTGTGCTTCACTGTTTGTTAGCACTCATCCGATTGGAGTGCTAATACCTTACGACTGTTAATTTATCACTGCCTTCATTCCCTGTCAACTCCCTAATTCTAATTTCTTTATAAATTATTTGTGAAATGTAAACCAAGCCTTACGATTGGTCTATATTTCCATAGAAATCACCAAACCGCAGGTGATGCAGGCAGAGAAGTTCTTCTTTCAATCATTAAATCGTAAAAATAAAGCTACCTAAGCTCTAGAGATTATCCTACTTGTGGGTAGCATATCGCTCTAGACCAGGTAGCTTTTAACATATCAGGAATCCTTGTGCTGTGCTTCACTTATCTTAACTCTTAGGAAAGCAGATAATCACACAGCACTTCATTGGACACATCGCGTCCTCTCTCTGTGAGATAGATCTGACCAGATTTCATAATAAGTAATCCCTCTGACTCATGCTTACGAAGCACATCACCGTATACCCCATAGATCGTTGTCCCAAAGGCTCTTTCAAAATCTCTTGCAGAGACACCTGCCAATAGACGTAGGCCTAGGAACATAAATTCCTCCATAGCATCCTTACGAGACAGTTCCTGGAGATCCGTCATGAAGCCAGGCAAGCCCGTGGACTCCTCTCCTTTTTTTACAGCAAAGGGATCCTGACAGGATGCGATGTAGCTTTCCATATCACGGATATTATTCCAGCGATTCTCACGAACCAAGGAGGCTGCTCCCAGGCCAACGCCTAGGTATTCCTTTCTGGTCCAATAACCAATATTATGCCGGCACTGGTATCCATCCTTAGCAAAGTTGGAAATCTCATACTGATGATAGCCCTTCGACTCTAAGAACTCCTCTGTCAGTCTGGTCATCTGATACTGGGTCTCCTCATCCGGGAGAAACTCTGTAGGCATACCAGCGTGGCGCTTCACCTCATCAAAACAATACTTCTCATAGAATGGAGTCCCCTCTTCAATCATCAGGTCATAGGCGCTGATATGCTTCGGATGAAGCCCTGTCACATTCCGAAGGGTCTTCTCCAGGGACTTCAGATTCTGCCCAGGAATTCCTGTCATAATATCGATATTAATATTGGTAAACCCTGCATCCATTACCTTCTCATAGGAGCGAAGGAACTGGTTATAGTCATGGATCCGTCCCAGAGTCTGAAGCTCCGAATCAATAGAGGACTGTAGACCGATGGATAAACGATTGACACCAGATCTTAAATAAATCCCCAGAGACTCCTGGGTAACTGTCCCTGGATTCATCTCCATGGTGAATTCACAGTCTGGGAGAATATGAAACTCCTCTCTTGCTGTGGCAATAATCTCTGCTAGATACTGTGGCTCTATCCAGCTCGGTGTACCACCTCCGATAAAGACTGTCTCAACCTGTGGGTGATCCAGTTGCTGGCCCCAGTACTTTAGTTCCTGAATCAAAGCCAGGGCATAGCGCCGTCTATCGTCCTGGTCGGATCCAAAGGACAGAAAGTCGCAGTAAGCGCACTTTTTTACGCAAAAGGGAATATGTATATATAATTCCATAGATGCTCCCTGCTTTTACTGATCCGAGTCAAGTTTCAACACAGACATAAATGCTTCCTGAGGAATATCCACAGATCCAACAGAACGCATACGCTTCTTACCTTCCTTCTGCTTCTCTAACAGCTTCTTCTTACGAGAGATATCACCACCATAACACTTAGCCAGGACATCCTTACGGAAGGCACGAATGGTCTCTCTGGCAATGACCTTATTACCAATCGCTGCCTGAATTGGAATCTCAAACATCTGACGTGGGATATTTTCCTTCAGTTTCTCACACATCTTACGTCCACGCTCGTAGGCTGTACCCTCGAATACAATAAAGGACAGGGCATCTACCTGCTCCTTATTTACAAGGATATCTAACTTCACAAGTTTGGACTTTTGATAGCCCTTGAACTCATAATCAAAGGATGCATACCCTCTGGAACGAGACTTCAAGACATCAAAAAAGTCATAAATAATTTCATTTAATGGGAGGTCATACTTTAACAGGGCACGATTCTCCTCTACATATTCCATACTAACGTACTCACCACGCCTCTCCTGACAGAGATCCATAATGGCACCGATATAGTCCTTGGTCACCATGATCTCAGCAGATACAATTGGCTCCTCCATGAACTCGATTTCAGATGGGTCAGGCAGGTTGGATGGATTGGTCAGTTCAAATACCTGTCCATCGGTTTTATGCACCTTATATACTACGCCTGGAGCGGTGGTAACCAGATCCAAGTCGTATTCATTCTCTAAGCGCTCCTGGATTACCTCTAAGTGTAAGAGGCCAAGGAATCCACAACGGAAGCCGAATCCTAAGGCTGCAGAGGTCTCAGGCTCAAACTGAAGGGAGGCATCATTTAGCTGAAGCTTCTCTAAAGCATCTCTTAGATCTGGATAGCGAGCAGAGTCTGCGGGATAGAGTCCGCAGTAAACCATTGGATTGACCTTCTTATAGCCTGGCAGAGCCTGGGCTGCTGGATTGGTCAAAAGAGTCACTGTATCACCTACACGAGCGTCCTGGATATTCTTAATGGATGCAGTGAGATAACCTACGCTACCTGCAGACAGCTCATCTGCAGGGAAGAGCTGACCGGCACCAAAGGTACCCACTTCAACAACATTCATATGGGCTCCAGACTGCATGAATAAGACTTCATCTCCAGCCTTTACACTACCATTTACCACACGCATGAATACGATAACGCCACGGTAAGAATCGTATTTGGAATCGAAAATCAAAGCCTCAAGGGGTGCATTTGCATCTCCTGTTGGTGCAGGCAACTTCTCAACAATGGCTTCTAGAACCTGGTCTACATTTTCCCCTGTCTTCGCTGAGATTCGAGGTGCATCCATGGCCTCGATACCAATGACATCCTCAATCTCATTGGCAACACGATCCGGATCTGCGCTGGGTAAGTCAATCTTATTAATCACCGGCAGGATCTCAAGATCATGGTCAATGGCAAGGTATGCATTGGCCAAAGTCTGCGCCTCTACACCTTGGGCAGCATCTACAATCAGAATAGCCCCATCACAGGCTGCAAGGGCACGGGATACTTCATAATTAAAGTCCACATGGCCCGGTGTATCAATCAGGTTAAAGATATACTCCTCCCCGTTCTTCGCATGATAGATGAGACGGACTGCCTGGGACTTTACCGTGATTCCACGCTCACGCTCTACATCCATATTGTCTAACACCTGAGACTGCATCTCACGCTCTGTCAGAAGTCCCGTCTTCTCAATCATACGGTCAGCCAGTGTAGACTTACCGTGATCGATATGGGCAATAATACAAAAATTACGAATATGTGACTGATCAATAGCCAATGTGTTTCCTCCTAAATATGAACCGGGTTCTACCCTAACTTCCTAAGCCATAGTCTCTGTGGCTCGATCGTAGGTTCCCAGTAACTATTCTTTATGATCTCCTGAAAAAGCACTTTTGCCTTCAGGTGTCTCCAACCATAAATCATACCAATCCAGAAGAGATTCGGTCAAGGCTTCCTCTGCCTCTTTTCGCTTTTCTAGATTAATGATCTCATCCTCTGGGCTATTCATATATTCTTCTAAGGACATGTAAGAAGAATTCTCTTCACTCTGGCCCTCTCGCATTGTCTCCTCATAAGCCTCGGTAGCAGACTGAATATCTGCTCGATTCAAATCGAAGTACCAATCTCTGGTTGCCTCCGTGGTGGAGCGTTCTCTTGCTTGGATTCTTGTACCTTTAGGAACTGCCTTCAGCCCTTGGATCAAGCGCTCCTCCTCAGCAGAACGAATCCCTGCCATGTCTAGCCCTGAATCCCCAGCCTGGCTCCTTCTGCAGTAATGCTTATAGTCAAATGGATAATACAGCACTGCAGGGATTCCCTCCTCTGTGCTTGCCCCATCATCAAAGATCATCAGAGACTCTGCCACCTGACTTAGGAAATAGCGATCATGGGATACAAAGAGAATGGTTCCCTTATAAGTTTTAAAAATAGACTCCATGGTCTCCTTGGCAGGGATATCCATATTATTGGTAGGCTCATCCAGCACCAGAAAATTCGGCTGTCTCTGTAAGAGAGTGGCAAGGCAGAGTCTGGACTTCTCTCCTCCTGATAGATTACGAACCGGCTTATGTAAATCATTCCCGTAGAATAAATATCCTGCCAAAATCTGTCGCACTTCCTTTTCCACCAAAGATGGAAAGGCATCATGAAAATAGGAAAAGACAGTGGCATCTGGCAGATCCTGCCCTAAGGCATCTGCCGTTAGCTGGTCGAAGTATGCCATCTCGATATGATTACCCAGGGTGCACTTGCCACTCACCTTAGGAATCGCCCCTGCCAAAGTCCGTAAGAAGGTAGTCTTACCAGATCCATTGCTTCCAATAATTCCAATCTTTTGCCCTCTTCGGATACGAAAGTCGATTTCTCTCACCACATGCTTCCCATAGCCGATCTTTAAGTGCTCACACTCTAGGACCCATTTTGCCCCTAAGTGAGCAGGTAGGATCTCCTGGGTATGGATCACAGCAGACTCCTTTTCAGGCTTAGGAATCCGTTCCATTCGATCTAACATCTTTTGTCGATTCCGAGCAAAGGATGCTTTGGTGGGCTTATGCTTAAAGCGGTTAATCAGATCCTCTTCTCTTTTGATTTCCGCCTGTTGTCTCTCATAGGCCTGTTCCTGTCGAAGCAGAGCCTGATGCTTTGCCTGTCTATAGGCAGTATAGCCACCATTGTAGGAGTGAAGTTTTCCATGCTCTACTTCCCAAACCACATCAGCAACCTGGTCAATAAAGAATCGATCGTGAGACACGAAAACCACAGCCCTAGAATAGGTACGGACATAATGCTCTAGCCATTCCACGCTCTCCACATCCAAGTGGTTGGTTGGCTCGTCTAGAATCAGCACATCCGGTTTTTCCAGCATCAATTTGATGAATTGGATCTTCTTCTGCTCCCCACCGGAAAACTCTCGAATCCGTTTTTCTTTCTCCTCAAGGGAAAAGCCAAATCGGGTGAACATCTTATCAAAGTCTACTCCGCCGCCCATTTGTGTAGCGAGGCTCTGTTCTGGGTCTAAGTCGAGGCTCTGGAACAGGCTAGCGATGGTGATATCTCTTGCCTTAATAAGTCCTGGGCTATTTCTCTTATCGTCTCGATCCAGTTGAAGATCCCCTGACAAAACCTGAAGCAGGGTAGACTTTCCCGCTCCATTTCGGCCCACGATTGCGATCTTTTCTCTACCACGAATATGAAAATCAAAATGGGACAGAACCCTTTCTCCACCTCGGTAGACCGATCCGTCTCTAATCTCTAAAAGCATTGTATTTTTATCCTTTTTTCTTTATTATTCATCCTCTAATGCCTTATTTTATCATAGACATAGGGAAATATATACCGAGCTTTCCTATGGCTTATCTCCCCTTTCATCTCCTTTTATGGAAAAAGGAGGAGAAAACTATAAGAAAACTCTTGACACAAAACCCCAGCAAAAGTAATATATTACCTGTGTGTCACATCGAACTGTCCGTGTCCGGCCTCGATGGGGAATACACGAAATTAAAATTTCTTTATTCCAATACATGGAGGTGAAAACATTGGCTAACATCAAATCTGCAAAGAAGAGAGTTGTAACAAGCGCAAAGCGTGCTGAGCGTAACAAGGCAATCCGTACAGCTGTTAAGACATATATCAAGAATGTAGAAGCTGCAGTTGCTGAAGGTAACAAGGAAGAAGCTGCAAAGGCTCTGAATGTTGCTATTGCACAGATCTCTAAGGCTGCTAACAAGGGCATCCTTCACAAGAACAACGCTGCACGTAAGGTTTCTCGTCTTACAAAGCTTGTTAACGGCATTCAGTAATTACTGAAAACCAATAAAATATAAACCCGGTTCCTACCGTCATAGGAACCGGATTTTTTTATTGTCTTTTTCATGCTGTTCGAAGCTTTCCTGCTTCCACTTTTCTTCGAACTCCTAGCACCTCAATGGCAATAGGTCATCATCAATACTTCTACTGCTAGTCTCTGATCCATTCGTCCAGACTTGGCTCTCTGTTCTAGATCCTGGGCATCATGAAGGAGCTGTTTCATATCCTTCACCCGGAATCGTCTCGCCAGATTTAGATTACGGCTGAGATAATAAGGATGCATACCAGAGGTCTTTGCTATGGTACTAGAATCATAGTGCTCTGCCTCCATCTCCTTGGCAATCAAGAGCTGTCGGAACTGTCTTTCAATGAGGGCCAGAATTCCAAGGGGCTCTTCCTTGGACTCTAGTAGATCATGATAGAAGCCTAAGACCTTAGCTGCATCCTTTTCAGAGATGGCAGAAATCATATCGAATACCTTAGCCTCAGCAATTCCTGTACATACAGCATCCACATCCTGAATCGTAATCTCAGGTGCATCTCCCACATAGGAAATCAGTTTCTCATACTCTGTATCCATCATATCCATATTCTTAGCTGTTCGGTCATAGAAAGCGGCCCATGCTTCGCGATTCATCAGCTTATGATCACGCCTTAAGCGACCGCCAATCCAAGAGGCCAATTCATTGGCTGTTAGGATATTAAATTCCACAGGCTGACACTGAGGATTCTTCACAAGAGCCTTAAATGCACCATTTCTCTTATCCACCTTACTCTCTACGAAGATATAGATGGTGGAGTCTGGAATCTCCTTCTTCAGATAATCTGCGAATTTATCATGCTTATTCTGGAAGAAGTTGGAATCCTCAACTAAAATCACGCGATGGTCTGCAAAGAAAGGCATGGTGTCAGCAAGATCCATTAACTCCTGCTCTGCCACATCTCTTCCCTGATAGCGGGAGAAATTCATCTCATCCCCCGGATTCACCAGCTTCTTCAACAGTTTATTTTTATAGGTTCTCTTAAGATATGGTTCTTCCCCATAAAGCAAATAGAGATTATGGAGTTGTCCTTTTTTTAAATCTTCTTCGATTGGATTGGTATACATCGATGATTGTTCCCTTATCACTTGGTTTACATTTCCGTAAAATCAATGGTCTTACCTATGCCAGAACTCTTACGGATACTTCCGTCTGACAGAATATAGACACACTCTAACCCTTTAGACTCGGCAAAGGGAATCCCCTGGTCCGGTCCCATTAAAAAGAGGATGGTGCTTAGAGCATCTCCATCCACGGAATTCTTTGTGAATACCGTAGCTGCAATCACATCTGTTTCCTTAGGATAGCCCGTCTTTAGGTCTAATAAATGGTGATAGATCCTGCCCTGACTCTTAAAGTATCGCTCGTAAGTACCAGAAGTCACCACTGACATATCGTGAACTGTTACAGAGGCTGCCACCTGACCTGCATCGGAGAATGGCTTCTGTAGGCCAATGGTATAGGAGGATCCATCCTCTTTTACCCCTAAGGTAAGTACATTACCGCCTAGATTAATAAGAGCCGCCTTGACTCCATTTTTCTCTAAGTAGTGTCGCATCTGATCTGCGATGTAGCCCTTGGCAATTCCACCTAGGTCAATCTCTGTCTCTGGATCTGTAAGGGTGACCTGGTTTTTTGCAATCTGGATCCTGTGATAGTCCACGCTAGACTTTGCTCGGTCCACTTCCTCCTGGGATGGAACCTTCTCTTCTTTTAGAGCAGTCTGCCAGAGCTTGGATAATTTTCCCACAGTGATGTCAAAGGCTCCATGGGATAGTTCTCCATACTTGATTCCCGTTTGAATCAACTGGATGGTCTCCTTAGAAACCTCTACCGGCTGACCCTGAGCTGAATTAATTCGGCTGATATCTGAATCCTTTACCGTGGTGCTAAATAGATTCTCATATTTGGCCGCTAATTTCATACAGCCATCTAGGTACTTTTCCTCTGACTTCTGATACACAGTGACCTGAATGACTGTATCGAAATAGGTACCTGTCTTTTGAAACTTCCCCCTTAGATTACTACTGCCACATGCTGTTACAGATAAGAGAAGTATCATCATCAGAAGTAGAGATATTGATCTTTTTTTCATCTGTTTTCTCTTCATAATATACTGTCTTTATGAACCTATTTAGTATAACAGAATTCCTCCACTTGAACACGCCCTTTACGATAGGTATATCGTTGCATGCCGGTATCCATGGTGACATAATAGGGAATCCTTCTGTCTTCTAACCTCTGGATGGTTTCCTTGGAGGGATGACCATAGGAATTATTCATTCCGGCCGATATCTCCACCATCTTAGGATGAAGCTCATCTAACCACTTGTCGCAGGTAGAGGTGCGAGATCCATGGTGACCTGCAGAGAGGAAATCCACGCCAGTCCTTGGAAGAAATCCCGATGACAGGATTCTCTCCTCTCCCTCTTGGTCTAAATCTCCTGTAAATACCCCTCGGAAGTCCCCATCCCTTAGGAGAAAGGACTGACAAGCCTGATTGCCATCCTCCACACTTGTCATCTCCCTTCCTGGGAATAAAAAGACAAGTTCTGTTGGATTCTTCGTAGGGAAAGCCAAGGATCTGTTCCCTTCCAAATGAAGCACATCTCCAGGCTCTGTATAGAGGACCTGAATATCATAGGTCTTCGCCAATTGAAGGAGTTCTGTCTTCTTCTCATCCTCTTTCATTCCCTTTGCTAGAACCATATGCTTCACCTGATATCCTGATTGAATCACTTCCTCCATACCAGATAGATGATCCAAGTCACCGTGGGTCACAATCCAGTAGTCGAGGGAAGGGATTCCCGTGGACTTTAGGTAGGGGAGAATCCGATAGGTTCCTACCTTACTCACGTCACTACTTCCACCATCCACCATGAGATTCTCCCCCCGCCTGGTATGGATGAAGATTCCCTCTCCCTGTCCCACATCCAGAGCATCTATATAGGATCCACTCCACTTGGGATGGATGATTAGAAATATAAGGCAAGGCAAAAGGAGCCAGCGATATCTCTCCCGAATCCTCCACTTAGGAAGATGAATGATGGCCAGCAAAAAAACATAGAAAATTACAATGACTATTTTCCATGGCTTACCAACAATGACTTGTCCTCCTGGTAACTTAAGAGAAAAGTCTGCCATAAATTCATAGAAATAGAGAATGAAATGAATTGGACCAAAGAGGATAGGAAGAGGCAGCCATAGATTCACCAATGCCCCAGATAATGCAGTTATTAGAAGGACGGGAAACAAAGGAAGTACTAGTAGATTTAATAAAAAGACATAGGATGGAACCTCATAGAAGAAGAAAGCAACTAGTGGTAAAGTTCCAAATTGAATCAAAACAGCACCGATTATGCTATTCACCACATGCTCCTTTAAGGATAAGGCAAAGTGGGAATCCGCCTTTCTCCGATAGATTCTATCATATCGGTCTCTACAAAAGCTGATATACTTTTTCTGCACCGGTCTCTGAATCAAGACCACAACCAAAACTGCTCCAAAGGAAAACTGAAAACTTGGATCTAATATGGATAAGGGATTTTGAAATAATAATAGAATTGCAAGTAGTGCTAATCCAGATAAGGTATCATAGGTTCGACCTCTTACATCTCCAAATAGTAAGAGTAAAAACATGCCCACGGCTCGAATCGTGGATACAGAATTCCCACATAAATCACCATACAGTAGCGCCAGTAGTCCTGACAAGAAAGCAGATCGGAATAGTCCGACCCCTCGTCCCTTTAAGAAGCGATAGCTGTTAGAGCTTAAGGCAGAGATATGGGTTCCAGAGACAGACAAGAGATGGATAATTCCTGCCATTTGGAATAATAACTTTGCCTCTTCTGACAAGTCATTTTTATCTCCTAGGGACATGGCACTGATGAGACCGGCTTCTTCCCCTGGGAGATTGGAATGATAAACTTGGTTTAGCTTTGTCCGAAGGGCGAATAAGGATCGATGGATAGAGAATCCCCTTGGTTTTGTCTCCTGGATAAGGACTGTTCTACGAAGAGAGAATAAGATTCCTCGGGAATGATAAAAGGATTCCTGGTCAAAATTCCCTGGATTTCTAGCCTTAGAAAAGAAAGCGACCTGTCCCTTCGCCTGAACATAAGATCCAATCTGCCATGACCCCTGAGTAGAAGACTCCGGATAGACTAATAGCTGATCCAAATGCAGAGTCCCAGTCAAAAGATCTGTGGTGACCTGACTTAGGATGATTTTCGTGCTATTTTCTGTCTCCTGAACAGATTGAACCTGCCCATGAATCGTAATGGTCTCCCCATCTGCCACCTGTGACAGAATGGTCTGATCCATCCCAACCCATTTATTGCTATGAATTATGGAAATAAGTAATGTGAATAAAAATATAAAAAATAGCCACTTGGGGGCAAGGCCCTTCGTCGTCTTATGATGTGAATAGAAATGAATAAATGGTCCAAGGGCTACAAGAATTAGGCCGAGGGCCAGGAAAATGATTCCCTGACCTATGCCGTATAGAATACCTGTGATTAGAACTACCGCTGTATATGCAAGCGGTCGTCTCATTTATTTCGTGCTATCTCCTTCCTCTGGAAGTAAGGCTGTATTTCTAGTGAAAACAGTCTTCATGTCCTCTTCATCTAATTTTAGATTCTCACCATCTACCGAGATCTGAACCCCCTTAATGGAACTAAGCTCTGTCAGAGAGTTCACAATAGCGTACACGGAAGTCCGCATTGGTAGGTTGGAACTCTGGGATGAAAAGGAACTATCAAAATTAATGTAACAAATACCACCCACCATGGACAAAGATAAAATCTGAGTGGAGGATGGGAATGCAGCCCTTGCCTTCTTACTGCTTGGCTTGGTCTGCAAGGTCTCTAGAATCGTACGATAAGCAGGTGTATTACTGCTATAGGAAATGGTTCTCTCCTCTTTGATTAAAGCAGATCCATCCCCATTAGGGTAATAGAGGACAAAGGTCTTCTTCTGCTTCGGGCTGGTCTTAGATGTCATTCCATCTACAAAAGAAGCCGCATCCATAGCACCTACAACATTACCACTAGCATCTGTAAGCTCTGTATGATCCACCTGAAAGTCAATGAGATCAATTCCTTTCACCTGAAGCAGCGTCTTTACAACTGCTGCACGAATCATGGTCTCATCGGATCCATCTAAATCGCTATAGGCACGAGAGAAGGAAATGGTAAGGAGTCCAGTATCCCGATCTAAAGACATGTCCTGAAGGGTAATGTCTCTTGGAAGAGGACGTACTTTCTCCCCCTCCACACTGCCATCGGACAATTTCTTAACCAATTCCTCTGCCTGAGGAAGAGGCTCGGTCTCTTTGGGCTGATACTTCTCTGTGATAAATTCTGTATGCTCCGCATTCAAATTGTACAGGGTAATGCCGGACTTTTTACCATTGTCCTTACCACAGGCCTGCAGTAACATGGACAAAATCATAGCAAAAAGGAGAAGGGATGCAATCCATTTTTTCTTAAATCTGGAATTCATTTTTCATCTCCTTCCTGGATATACTTCAATGGAATACGGACGTCAAAGGTAGTTCCCTGATCTAGAATAGAGGCCACCTTGATCTCTCCATGATGTAACATAATGGAGTTCCAAGTAATAGCAAGCCCCAAGCCTGTACCACCGATCTCTCTGGAATGAGACTTATCTACCCGATAGAATCGTTCAAAGATTCGATCCAAAGAGTCCTCTGGGATACCCATACCAGAATCCTTCACCTTAATGAAGCAATACTCATGATCGGAATTCAGAGTAACATGCACCCATCCACCTTCATGGTTATACTTAATACCATTTTCCACCAGATTCATAATCGCCAGGGTAAACTTTACCTCGTCTACGTCACATACAATCGGGCGGAAAGACTCTAATACCAACTCTACACCCTGCTTTTCTGCAAGGGGACGTAATCTCTTTAGGAGATTCTCTAAGAGTTCATTCATATTGAGAGACTGGATATTCAGGCTGACACCAGACTTATCCAACTTCACTAAGGATAAAAGGTCATTAATGATAGATGTCTCTCGATCGATCTCACTGGTAATATCTCCCATGAATTCCTGATACATTTCTAGCGGAGCTTCTCCACCCATGGAATTAATAGAGTCCGCCAAAACCTTCATAGAGGCCAGAGGGGTCTTTAACTCATGTGACACATTGGAAACAAATTCTGCACGAGAATCATCGATATCCTGCATCTTTTCCTTAAAGGTATTAAAGTGCTCTGCGATATCTCTGACTTCTGTATATCCCTTTGTTGGAAGGGTCTCCTCTGCATGATCCTGAATATGAGGAATCAAGTCACGAATCTTACGAAGTGGCCTGGTCATTCGATCCGAGAAAAATGCAGCTGTTACCACAGCAAAAATAAAGACAACCAGAAGAACTTCCCACATCACATCCTGCAAAAAGGTAATGTTTTGAGAGATATCGTCTGTGGACTTCATAATCAATAGAACTCCAAGATATGGTCCCTCCTCCTTTGTACGAAGGGAACTATCGGAATCCGAATCATTGGAAGATACCAGACTGTTGGAATCACTGGTCTTATCCGAGTCAGAATAGGTCATATTTGGAATTGGGATGGTGACAATGATGTAATTACTCTCTTGGTCCACGTAGTATGAAGTGGTTCCTCGAGATGCCTTTACCACATTACTCCAGACAACAGACTTGCCTTCCTCTGCACTGTAGGTATCCTTCACCACCTGCAAAGAATTATTAATGACCATCATTCGGCCACCATAGGCATTGGCCATAGCGGTTAATTCCGCATTCAAAAAATCTACGGCACTCGGATCATTCAAGTATCCTGTTGTAGCAATCTGATTGGTGATTAGCTTGGCCTGGCTAGTAATCTGGGAGTAATCCGTCTGAATCTGGCGGTTCTCATAGAGACGCACGAATCCTGTTGTGATAAGAGATGCAGGAATCATTGCGGCTAGAAATATAATTAGAAAAAAATGAATATGAAGGCTTCCAAAGAAGCGAATTAGTTTCTCTTTCATGAATCATCCTATACTTGGTAGAAGTAACCAACGCCCCACTTGGTATGTACGTAGCGAGGGTCAGATGGATTAGGTTCTAGCTTCTCACGAAGGCGACGAATATGGACATCTACAGTACGAGCATCACCAGGGTAATCCTCGCCCCAAACAGCTGTTAATAATGCATCTCTGGAATATACCTTTCCAGGATTCTGTACAAGTAAAAGAAGAAGGTCGAATTCCTTACCAGTAAGGTTCAACTCCTGCTCCTTCACATAGACTCTTCTACTCTCTGTGCTCATACGAATATCGCCAGAGATAATCTCATCCGTATTCACAGTACCAGTCACTTCCGGATTGGTACGACGCATAATGGCCTTGATTCTAGCCTTCACCTCGAGGATATTAAATGGCTTGGTGATATAATCATCTGCACCATAGTCTAGGCCTAGAATCTTATCCATATCATCAGACTTCGCTGTCAGCATAATAATTGGAACTCTAGAGAACTCGCGAATCTGCTGACAAACCTCATATCCATTCATCTTAGGCAGCATAATATCTAAGAGAATCATATCGTAGGCATTCTCCTTGGCATGATTTAATGCATCCTCGCCATCATATGCGCAGTCTACATCGTAACCGTCCTGCTCTAAGCTAAAACGGATACCTTTTACGATTAATTTCTCGTCATCTACTACTAGTACCTTCTTCGCCATCTCGCCTAATTCCTCTAGTTTATATAACTATTTTATCTTTAAACTTACTTATAACGCCGTCTTTAATCCCTGAAATCTTCTTCAAATCATCGATCGAACGGAAGCTGCCATTTTCTTCTCGATACTTAATAATGGCATCTGCCTTGGACTCACCAATTCCAGGAAGTGTCATTAGATCTTCCTTACTGGCACGATTCAAGCTTACTTTACCGCCTGTACTCTTCCCATCCTGCGTCTGGGATTGACTCTGACCGGATGCCTCCGGGGAGTCACTAAGCTTTGCTTCTTCTACGGTTAGAATTCGAATCATCTCGCCATCTGAAACCGCCGCTGCTTGATTTAAAGAATCCTGATCTGCATCAGAGCGAAATCCACCAGCCAATTTAATTACTTCATACACTCTCGTGTCTTCCTTCACATGGAAGACTCCAGGCTGATTCACAGCTCCTGTAATGCACACCACCCAAGGTGTATCATCGGACGTCTTTTTTGTCTTTGTCTTTTTTGAATTTGCATTTTTATTGGATTTTTTATCAGACTGCGCTGCGGTATTACTAGACCCCGTAGCTCTACTCCCCTGATGACTATCAGATTGTTGACTCTTCTCACTCTGGGACTTTGTCTCTAAGTAGGATTGCTTTCCACAACCTACCAGGATAAAAATAAGCATAAAAAATACAGTCAGAAGACATTTATGTTTTTTCATAAATAACAGAACCTCCTAGGTATAGGAAGTCCCATTGTCTGTGCTGACTGTATTTTATCGAAAAAGCAAGGATATTACAAGACCAATCCGCTCCGAATAAAGAGTAAATGAAATATACTACTCTTCTTCTGGGGCCTTGGTATCCCCTTCTTCTAAGGAATTTAACACATCTGCATAAATCGATGTAGAGGAATGTTCATTGCTAGAGGCCTTCATTGCATTCGACACAGAGCCAACAGACTTGGCAATTGGTTGAATGGTTCCTGCCCCTGCAACGCAACCACCAGGACAAGCCATTCCTTCTAAGAGATAGCCATTGTACTTTCCAGCTTTGGCCAGCATCAGCATCTTCTTACAATTCTCTAGTCCATCCGCCCTCTCCGTTTGCACTTCTACACCAGGGTAATTCTCCTTAATGTATTCTGCTACTGCGTGGGCTACTCCGCCGCCAACAGCGAATCCACGACCATCTGCTGATGCACCATGCATGGAATGATCCTCTTCAAGTTCTGCAAAGTTCACATCCTTCGCATCGAACATTCCCATAACTTCTTCGAAGGTTAATACGAAGTCAATATCGGAACGAATGGAGCGACGCATGGCTTCTAGTTTCTTCGCCGAGCACGGTCCAATAAATGCCACTTTGCATCCTGGATGATTTTTCTTCAAAAGACGTCCCGTTAATACCATAGGTGTAAGGGCCATGGAAATGCACTTTCCCTGTTCTGGGAAATCTCTCTTTGCCATAACAGACCAGGCTGGGCAGCAGGATGTCGCCATAAAAGGCTTCTCATCAGGGACTTCTCTCATAAAGTCCTCTGCCTCAGAAATCGTGCATAGATCCGCTCCAATTGCTACTTCTACGGCATCCTCAAATCCCAAAGCCCGAAAGGCAGAACGAATCTTCTTGGGTGTCATTTCTGGGCCAAACTGTCCAATAAATGCTGGTGCAATCGCTGCATAGACTGGAACATCGCTTCGAATGGCCTGAATGGTCTGGAAAATCTGTGCTTTATCTGCGATGGCACCAAACGGGCAATTGGCCAGGCACTGTCCGCAGGATACACATTTGGACTGATCGATCTCAGCGCATCCATTCTCGTCTTCGTGAATGGCTTTGACGCCACAAGCCTTCACACAGGGGCGTTCCATCTTCAATATCGCTCCATAGGAACAAGCCGATTTGCATTTGCCACACTTAATACACTTCTCTTGGTCGATATGGGACTTCCCATCATAGATAGAGACTGCACCCTTAGGACATACTTCCTTACAAGGATGTGCCAGGCACCCCTGGCATGCATCTGTGACCTTCATCACATTATCCGGACACTTATGGCAAGCAAACTTAATGATATTAATAAGGGGTGGCTCATAGTAAGTCTCCGGCTTTGCGGCCTTTATGGCATCTGCAGTCATGGGAATATAATCATCATGATTCTGTACGCTTAAGCCCATGGCGAGACGAATTCTCTCTCGTACAATTGCCCTCTCTAAAAAGGCAGAATCTCGATAGCTGGATACAATTCCCGGAATCACATTGTAGGGAATCTGTCGCATCTGTTCGAGATCCATGTCCTCCTTATATTCATAGGACAGACGTGCCACTTCAGAAAAGACACGCTTACGTATATCATTTACATTTGTATAGATACCTCTCATACTCTTCCTCCTTCATCCAAAGGAATCTACCTCTCAATTTTCTACAGATATGATTCAATGATCTCTCGATACAAAAGCTAGACGTCTACTCCATTACCTTGGACTTGGACAGGGCCTGAATAATGATAAATGCATAAAGAGAACCAATGAGTGCTGTAATGAACTGCACCAGAGAGAATTGCTTTTGCAGTACAGGAAGCATGGATGCCATCTTCGGTGGTAAGAATGTAGGTAAGATAATAAGAGCAATCAAAAGTCCCATCACAGCGCCCTTACATATGGATCCAAGCGCCATGGAGACAGGTAAGCCTGCTTTTCCAAAATGATTTTTTAAAATGTAGACCATGCATACCAAAACTATATTTCCAAGGATAATACACGGAAACATCAGTGGAACCGCAGACATCACTGGTGATCCTGTAATAAAAAATGAGGTAATAGGTGTAATCACTGAGAGAATCACACCACAGAGCAGGCCACAAAATACAGTGACAATAATAAGTGCCGCATTAATAATCGGCCCTGTAATAAATACGCTGGTATTCTTAAAAAATTGACTAATAATACAAATGGCTAGCATTGCTGCCGTAAGGGTTATTTGCTTTGCTGAAATCTTCATTTTTTCTCCATTCCAATATACCTCTTAATTGATATTTATTTCACAATCTATTCTATACTTTTTTCTGAAAAAAGAAAGTAAAAAAGACAAGGGTATGTCAAAAAACACAACCCTTGTCTATATTCATATCCTTATCCCTCTGTGTGACGGACAATTCGATTCTCTGTAACAATACCGCTTGTCAAAAGGGTATTGATAATAAATTCTACAGTTCCATCCATTCCATAGGTACCAGAATTCAAGCACAGATCATAATTAGATGCATGATTACGCTTCTTCCCGGTGAAATAGGTGTAGTACTTGGATTGCTTCTTATCAATCTTATGGAGAAGCTTGGTAGCCTCAATGCGAGACAGATGATCCAACTCCATAACACGCTCTACTCTCTGCTCAAAAGGTGCAGTGATGTAAATCGAGATATGAGGAATATCATTATTCTGTAAAACTGCATCTGCACAGCGACCCATAATGACAAAGTCTTCCTTCTGTGCCAAGTCACAGATCAATTCACTCTGGTTAAAGAAAACCGCATCCTTAATTGGAAGTCCATGATAACGGTAGACCCTCTTCAGTCTCTGCCAAAGGCTTCTCTTCTCATTTTCAAAGCTAACTGGTGGACCTGGAATGATCTTACCATCTGTTTCATCCATTGGCATATTAAAATGCGCATCCTCTACTCCATCCTGCTCTGCCTCTAAGCGGCGAAGTACAGTTTTAAAGATCTCCGAATTGTAGTAATTCAGTTTCAGAGCATCCGCTAAGGCAAAGCCTATCTGTGTACCACCAGATCCATAGGTACGATTAATGGCAATGATCAGATGATTCTTCTCTGTAAATCGCTTCTGTAAGGTCAAGCGATCAAAGGCATCTCTATTGGCATCACTCATGGTGTTCTGATAGATAGACGCATACTTCATCAGTTCCTGGGTGATGATGTCGTACTCCTGCATGATTTCACGGCGTACATTTTTATCTGAAATCGTACGAGCCATATTGGCAATCAGAGCCACCTGTGTCTGGAGATAATGCTCTGTCTCAGAGGAACCCATCTCTTTAATGATACGCTTCACACAGGTCTCTCGATCATCATTATAGACACGGCCTAATGCAGAACCAGTGGTCTGATAGGTTTTATAGTCAAGGTCATAGATTCTACCAGCAAACTCACGTAATTCCTGATCCGTTGGAGTCTTCATTTCTGTATTACTCAAATCTGTCACCTCCTACAAAAAGAATACCAGGGTATCCAGTAAAAGAACTGGAACCAGATAGCAAAAAGACTCCTTCATATAGCCAAAGAAGGATGGCATCTGGACACCATTCTCATCTGAAATTGACTTTACCATGAAATTCGGGGCATTTCCGATATAGGTAATAGCACCCATAAATACCGCACCACAAGAAACCGCCTCTAATACCTTAAGAGGAATGACACCTACACTTGTAGCAAGTCCAGCATGTGCGCCAAGAGTACCTGCTGTGGTAAGGAATACCAGATAGGTCGGTGTATTATCCAAGAAGGAGGACAGAGATCCTGTTGCCCAGAACATCTGCACTGGAGTGGTAATACCTAGGGTTGGTCCAAGGTTCTTCAGTAAAAGAAGGGCTGGCTGCATAGTAATAAAAATACCAATGAAGAGAACTGCTACTTCCTTAATAGCGCCCCAGGTAAAGTGGTTCTTACGGCGAATCTGGACGGAAGTAGTCTTAAAGGATAACCAGGCTGCAAGAAGAATAATGCCGCACTCAATCATTGCTGGGAAGGTTAATACCACGTCCTTATAGATTCGAATACCACGGACACTTCCCTCTGCATCTAAAAATGCAGGGAGGCTTGGTAATACACCACTTAGAATAACTGCTGCCACAATCATAATCAGAAAAATAATATTGTGAAGACCAGCTAATTTAAGCTGGGTACCAGGCTTACTGATATTTGGCTTTCTACCCTCTGCAATATCCTTGCGGTAGTTCCTTTTGTCTAGGAAATAAAAGACGGTCAGTAAGAGAACCATATTAAATAAAAGAATTGGTAATAGCTTCAGACTCCAAAAGAATGGAACGCCTCTCATAAAGCCCATTAAAAGTGGAGGATCTCCAATTGGAGTCAGGCAACCACCCATATTGGATATCAGAAAAATAAAGAATACCATAATATGGGATCTCCTCTTTCTCCAGGAATTCATCTTAATCACAGGACGAACCATAAGCATTGAGGATCCTGTTGTTCCAATCATAGAAGAAAGGAATGTTCCTAATATCAAAAGCATTACATTGACTCTCGGAGAACCAGCAAGATCTCCCTCAAATGAGATATTACCGGATACACAATACAGTCCAAACAGAAGTACAATGAATGTTAAATAGTCATTCACCAAACAGTCCAATGTGGTCTCAAAGGAATCAGATACTCCAAATACCACAGAAAACAGGACAAATACTAAAAGGGACCAAAAAGCCACAATGACTGGCTGGAACTTCTCCCAAAAATTTGGATTAATAATGGGAAATAAGGCGATGCATAATAATATGCCCGCAAATGGCAAACAAAGCCAAACTGGAATGCTCATAATAATTTCCTCCTAAAAAGTCTCTACGGGCTACTATATAACAAATAGGAAGAAAAAGCATCCGGAAAGTGAAAAACAATTTGGCCATTTTATATAATTTTCGCTGTTTCCTTTTGGAATGTGTATTATTTTATACTCGTATCAGCAAATACGTGGCAAACCCTCTCCCTGAAGCACATCCAGCTCTCGAAGGCCTCCGATTGAGGTCTTGGCAAGTAGTTTTCCATCCGAGTCCTCTGTGACCTCTCCAATCCAAGCCGCATTTTCTCCGTACTTAGAACTTCTAAGAATCTCTAAAGCCTTCTCACAATCCTCCTTCTCTACGATGACTACCATTTTTCCTTCATTGCCCATGTAGAGTGGGTCTAATCCAAGGAGACCGCAGAAGTCTCTGGTCTTAGGAGAAACTGGGATTTTATCATCCTCAATTAAGAAAGTCTTCTTCGAACTTAAGGAAAGTTCCTTCAGGACGGTTCCTAAGCCACCTCTGGTAATATCACGTAAGGTATGCACACGGACTCCAGAAGATAGAAGTTTTTCCACCATATCATTTAATGGAGCATTATCACTCTCTATATCCGTTTCAATCTCCATTCGTTGGGACAGAATCGTGGAATGATGATCCCCCATGGTTCCAGACACCAGAATCTGATCACCTACCCTTGCATTTTTTCCGCAGATATCCACACCTTCTGGGACAAATCCCACTCCGGCCGTGTTGACATAGAGCTCCCCATGGCCATTCACCACCTTGGTATCACCTGCCACGATCGTAACTTTCGCTTCTCTTGCAGTCTCTGCCATAGAATGCACTACCCTCTTCAAAAGATCCACAGATAGGCCTTCTTCTAGGATAAATCCGCAGGTAATATACTTTGGCACAGCGCCTCTCATTAAGAGATCATTTACAGTACCACAGATACAAAGCCGGCCGATGTCACCTCCAGGAAATTCCGAAGGTGTTACCACAAAGCTATCGGTTGTCATGGCGATTTTACCCGCTCCTTCTAGAACAGCTGCATCCTCCATCTCATCTAGTGTCTTATTCGAAAATTCCTTATCGAAAATGGTATCAATCAGCTGACCTGTTGCGGATCCACCGCTTCCATGTACCATTAAAATCTTATCCTCAGTCATCTGACTCTCCCTTCTAGTGTCATACGTGCATCCTTGTTATAAATGTTAACCAACCTTAAGATGCCTGTAGGAATCTTTTATTTATCGTGTCTGTGGTTAGAAAAGTAGGAAAAACAGGAGCCTTCTGTCGAAACCATACAAGCACCCTGGGGACTTAAGGGGGTACACACCTTCCCATACAAAGGACACTCATAGGGTCTCATCTTTCCCATCAAAACCCTGTCGCAGGAGCATGCCGGATTGGCCTTATGATCTGCATCCAAGCCACGGCTACCTGCATCAAATCTCTCATATTCTTTTCTAAGAATCTTGCCAGAACCTGCCACCTGACCAATTCCTCTCCAGGCGCCGTCACAGACTTCAAAGTACTTATCAATTAAGGCTCTTGCCTTGGGATTCCCCTCCTCTCTTACCACCGACGGATAGAAATTTAAGACTCTGCCCTTGCCTCTGGACTGTACGATTCCACAGATTGCTGCCAGTAATTCCTGACCACCAAATCCTGCCACAGAAAATGGAATCTGAAATTCCTCTGCAATGGGTTCATAAATTTTCGTACCAGTAATCACAGACACATGGCCAGGTGCAAGAAAGGCATCGATGGGTGCACCCGATGCCATCAGATAATGAATCACCTCTGGCATGGTCTTAATAGCGGTGAGAAGCTTTACATTTCTAATATCCAGGCGCTCCAATTCCTGTAGAAGCATGGCATAGACTGGGGTCGTGGTCTCGAATCCCACCGCAGCAAAGATAAAGGTAGTGTCCTTCTCCTTCTCTGCAAGAGAAAGGATATCCATGGGGGAATAAACCATCTCCACTCGGGCACCTTCTCCCCTTGCAGTGGATAAGCTGCGTTTGGTAGAACCTGGGACACGTAAGAGATCCCCGAAGGTCACAATGCAATTTCCCTCTTCCATAGCAAGATCCAGCAGGCGGTCTACATAAGAGGATGGAGTGACACACACAGGGCATCCTGGTCCACTAAGGAGATGGATCCTAGGAGACAGGATGCCAGGGATTCCATACTTTGCAATGGCACCGGTATGGCTACCGCACACTTCCATGATGCGGATATCCTCTCCGTCGTAAGAAGAGAGATCGTTTTTCATTTCCGTAAGGTTCATCACACACGCTCCTCACAAGCTAATTCCTCAAGGGATGCAAATAGCTCCTCCATCTGGCTGGCTTCATCCTGAGAGATCTTCTGCAGGATACAGCCTGCATGAACCAGTACGGAATCTCCGATGGAGATGGGCACAAAACCACATCTCGCCTCCACCTGGTTCCCGCTAAAGTCTACACGGGCTATTTTCTTATCCTGATCTATGGCCACCACACGACCTGGTAATGCAACACACATATCTAACTCCTACTATTTCTTTCGTATACTTTTCATACATGCCAGATAGGCCTGACCAAGAGCTAAGCCTCCATCTCCAGGAGGAACAAGGTGATTAAAGTAAGGGGTATAGCCTTCCTTCTCTAAGCCAGCCACCACGCCTCGAAGCAGGATGCGATTCAAGAAGCTTCCTCCAGATAGAAGAATCGGCACATGTTTGTCTACTCGTCTCTTCACCATCTCTATGGTCATTCCAATTAGGCATCTATGGAAATATAAGGCAAGCTCTTCCTTGGTATATTTCCCTTTTTTCTTAAGCTGCAGCAATTGGCAGAGAATCCTTTTCCCATCCATCTCTAGGGTCTGGTCTTCTTTTTCTATTACAGCGCTATGAACCAATGGATGAAAGGACTCCAAGAAATCGGCCTGGTCTACCTTTTTATCTAAAGCATAACTTGCATACTTCTCTAATTCCATGGGGCACTGGCCCTCGTAACGGTTCTCATAACAGATATCCAAAGCGGCTGATGCGGCATCAAATAGTCGTCCCATGGAGCGAGAAGGATGGATACCGATGCCCTTATGAAAAGCTGCCTTTAGTAGCTTCATCTGGCCAGGGTCATAGTATTTTGACAGCTGAGAATCCAGCTCCTCCTCAGTAAGGAGGCCAGTCTTTTGACTTTCTAATAGATAGGCTAAGAGCATCCGCTTCCCATCACGAGAGCCGGAGTCTCCGCCCATCTGTCCCACAGGGGAGAGATGACCCCAATTCGTCCAGGTAAGTTCCCCAGTATCTTTTGGAATCTCTACCCAGAGGAATTCACTCCCCCAGATACTTCCCTCTGTCCCATAGCCTGTTCCATCAAAGGAGATGCCTAGGACCTGGCCATGCAGGCCATGCTCTGCAGCCACCGCCATGGCATGGGCTAAGTGATGCTGCACTCCCTGGACGTCCCTAAGGCTATCCTCTGCTTCCTTCCTAGACAGGTATAGGGGATGGAGATCCGTAATCCCTCTCTTGGGATGGATGTCAAGGATTCTCTCCATGTGCCGGATGGAATTAGCTCTTTTCTCTCGACACTCTTGCCACTCCAAATCACCGAAATGACCAGAGAGATAGAGGGCATCCTCGCGGCATAGGCCAAAGACACTTTTTAGATCCCCACCAGATAGGAAGGTATCCTCCGGAACCTTACAAGGAAGCCAGATAGGCTCTGGCACCAGGCCTCTAGCCCGTCGAAGGATCTGTGTCTCCAGGGAATGGTTCTCCATTTCTACCACCTGATAAATGGAATCATCCAGCGGGGTAAGAATCTCTCTATTATGATCTAAAACTAAATCTGGGAATCCCTCATCCTTCATGGATGAAAGGAAGGCATCCCCAGTAATATGCATAGGTTCTCCGCCCCGATTTCCACTGGTCATAAGGAGTGGTCCTAAGGCCCAGGTTAGAAGAAGCTGCAGCGGATCTGCTGGAAGCATGACACCCATTCGCATGCTTCCTCCATTGGCATCATAATAGAGGGATGGATCTATAAGATCTAGAAGTACAATGGGCCGAGCATATCCCTCTAGGAGTTCCTCTTCTACCTCATTGATTCTACAGACCCTTCGGACCTCCTCCACATTGGGATACATCACAGCAAAGGGCTTCTCTTCTCGATTCTTCCACTGACGGAGCCGATTGATGCCTTCCTTAGAATCGGCCTTACAGGCCAAATGAAAACCGCCCACATTCTTTAGGGCGATGACTCCACCCTGACTTAGAATCGAGGTAGCCCGGTCTAGTGCCCCTTGATTCTCATCTATCCTGTCACTTTTCTCATAGGAAGTAAGGGTCGGTCCGCAATCATGACAGGCGATAGTCTGGGCATGGCGGCGTCTGTTATGGGCTGTTACATATTCCTTTTTGCAAGCCGGACACATAGGGAACCTTCCCATGGTAATACGCTCTCTGTCATAGGGGATATCCTCTAGGATGGTAAAGCGTGGTCCACATTTGGTACAGGAGATAAAAGGATAACGATAGCGGCGATTCTTAGGATCAAATAATTCCTTGGCGCACTCCTTACAGATTCCTATATCACTAGGGAGAAAGCGAAGATTCTCCTTCTCATCTCTACTATCTACGATAGAAAAGCGTCCTTCTTTCATCCCAGATATAGGGGAAGAGTCCCTAGAATCATCCCCTGGGGTATCTCCTAAGTCTTCCACCTGAATTCTACTAATATGGGATTCCTTGGGCGCACTTTCATAGATTCTCTCTATAAAAGAATCCAGATCCGCTGCGTCACAAAATGCCTTGATATGGACAATTCCACCCGCATTCTGGACAGTTCCTGCAATATGTAATTCAGTTGCTAGTTCTGCGATGAATGGCCGGAAGCCAACTCCCTGCACCATTCCGTAGACCCGGATCAAAAATCCACTCATGTACATCCCTGCTATCAAAAATCCCCAGGATTGGATTGACGCCGAAGCATCCCTCTCCTAGGGACTCAATTCTTAACACTTACTTTGTCTCTTTGGCTGCTGCCTCAGCAGCTTTTTTCTTCTCCATGGCAGCCTTGATGGCGGCCTGCTTCTTCGCCTCTGCCTCAAGTGCCTTCTGCTTCTCTTCCTCTGTCATAATGTGTTGTTCTGTAACAGAATACTTCTCCTCTCCTGGAGTCTGATACCCAGGTACAATGGATAAGGCCTTGGGAGGACATACCGTTACGCAGTAGCCACACTGGACACAATCAAATCGATTAATGGTCCAGGTCTTCTCTTTACGATCCACCTGAATTGCTCCACAAGGACAGCTCATGGCACAGAGACTGCAGGAGACACATGCCTGTATTTCTACAACAACATGGCCTCTAGAGCCCTCTGGATACTGGATTGGCTCCATTGGATACTTGGTAGTCACCGGCTTCTGAAAGAGCTGCTTTAACATGGTCGGTGCAAACTTCATAATTGCCATCTGCTTCTCCCCCTTATCGCTCGGTACATGAGATGCATGGATCAATGGTAAGAGCCAATACACCTACATCACTATATTCACAATTCTTCAGCATCTCGCAGAGACCTGCCAGGTTGGCAAAGGTCGGTGTGCGGAGACGAAATCGATCCAGTTTCTTACTACCATTGGCCTTAATATAATAGATGGCCTCGCCTCTTGGCTGCTCAATTCTGTTAAAGTACTCTCCTGTTGGATTCCCCTTTACTGGAACTGAGATATCACCAGATGGCATCTTTCGAAATGCCTGTCGGATTAAGTCAATGGACTGATAGAGTTCATTGATACGGCACTCACAGCGAGCAAAGGAGTCACCCTCTCGTGAGATAATTGGCTCAAAGTCTAGCTCTCCATAGGCTTCATATCCTAGCTTACGCATGTCATAATTCAGTCCGGATGCACGGGCAAATGGTCCGCAGCATCCTAAGTCATGCGCCTGTTCCTTGGTCAGGATACCAACTCCCTTCAGACGACTCTCCACAGAGTAATCCGTAAGGAATGTATCAGCAATGGTCTTAATATCCTTTTGAACATCCTTTAGCGTATCGAGAATCACCTTCTCCTGTTCAGAATCTATATCACGAAGGACTCCACCTAGCTGATTTACGGAGAAGATAATACGACCACCTGTGGTCATCTCCTGCAGGTCCAATACACGCTCTCGAATGCGCCATGCCTGATAAAAAAGGGACTCGAAGCCAAATGCATCTGCCATCAGACCCAGCCACAGAAGATGGCTATGGATACGGGCCATCTCTGCCCAGATGGTACGTAAGTACTTTGCACGGCTTGGCACTTCAACATTCATCATCTTCTCTAAGGTCTCTACATAGCCCATACCGTGACCAAAAGAACAGATACCACATGTACGCTCAATGACATAGGTCATCTGTTTAAAATCACGCTTCTCTGTAAGTCCTTCCAGACCTCTATGTATAAATCCAATATTTGGAATTGCTTCAATTACCTTCTCATCCTCGATTACAAGATCCAGATGCACTGGTTCTGGCAGAACTGGATGCTGTGGCCCGAAAGGAACAACACTTCTCTTACCCATTACTGTTCACCTCCGTCTACCTCTACTCCAGTATCCTCACTTTTTACTTCAGTCTCCATCTCCTCTAACAGCTTCTTACCAGCTATTGGAAGCATAGGCATCACCTCTTCCATGCGATAGAGATGGTCCTTATAATCGATTCCAATCATCTCAATCTGCACGCCAAAGAGTTCACGCATCTCATTTTCATAGAAGCTTGCAGCAGGATAGATATGAGAAATGGATGGAACCTCTTCCTTTAGTCCAACCACCACACGGAGATTCTCAAACTGATACGCATCATCATCTGAGAAGCTATAGGACAGTTCATACTTCCCATCTGCATAGGCAGCACAGGCCTGATCCAAGCGGAGACCAGCTTGCTTCTTACGCATGACTTCCATAAGGAATTGGTCTAGGCTTATTTCAAGCATCTTATTCTCTGGGCAAATCACTTCAGCCATTGGCTTCCTCCTCCTTATACTCATCATAGGTCTTACCAGCCTTCACTAGAGCATCATGCTCTTTGGAACGCTTCTGGAACAGGTCTCTAGCCTGGATAATACCATCCATAATAGACTGTGGACGAGCAGCGCATCCTGGAACATAGATATCCACAGGAACCACCACATCAGCTCCACCTAGTACGTTATAGCATTCCTTGAAGATTCCACCTGTACATGCGCAGACACCTACTGCTACAACCACCTTAGGGCGAGGCATCTGGTCATAGATCTGCTTTACTACAGGAACTGCCTGGGAATTAATTCCACCAGTGATTAAGAGGATATCCGCCTGCATAGGATCGCCGGTATTCTCTACGCCTAGGCGCTCTGCATCATAGACAGGTGTCATACACGCCAGGACTTCGATATCACATCCATTACAGCTAGATCCATCATAGTGAATCAGCCATGGAGATTTTTTAACATTTGCCATTTTTTCCTCCCATTATTACGAGACTCCCACATGTAAATGTAGACCGGGTTCTAGAACAGGGTTTACATTTATCGAATCAGCATCAGAATTAAGAGATTCACCCCTGCGGAAAACAGGGTAACCATCCAGGTCATCTTCAGCATCAAATGATACTTCACACGGGCACAACTGTTATCAATGAGAATCTCTATGAAGTAAACAAAGAGAATCACCAAAGCACAAGCCAGATAGCTCCATGGATTCTTATTCAGGATAAAGAGAGCAACCACACCAAAGAGGAAGACATTCTCATACCACTCGGTCACATTGAAGATACCTAAGTTCTTACCACCCATCTCTGTGGTGATACCCTTCACCAGCTCCTGGTGTGGATGATGGGATGCTGCAGTATCAAATGGAGACTTACGCATCTTAATGGTCATAATGAAAACAAAGGCTACGAAAAAGCCTGGCATCTTCACAATTAAGCTGTAGTCCGACTGGATGATGTCTGCCACATTGAAGGAACCTGTTGCTAAGTAGAAGCCTACGGCTGTCAGCAGTACGGCTGGCTCATAGGACATCATCTGTACCAGTTCTCTCTGGGCTCCAATGGTGGAGTATGGAGAATTGGTAATCACAGCTGCAAAGTATAGGAAGGTCGCTGCTGTAGACAGTACAAAAAAGCAAAGGAGTAAGTCTGCTCCGCCGAAGAACATACTTCCTGTCAGAATCATTAATGCAGAATAGCTTAATAGCAAAAAGTGAACCGAATGATTGACCACAATGTACTGCTTCTTAAAAAGCTTAATCAAATCATAAAAGGGCTGTCGAATTGGAGGTCCAATTCGTCCCTGCATACGTGCAGAAATCTTACGATCAAATCCCTCTAAGATACCACCTAAAAAAGGCGCTAGAAGGATATAACAAAGGATCAGAATAATTCTCTCAACCATCTTACAGTGCACCTCCTAGAATTACGCAGAACATTACCACAATGACAGTGAAGGTAACCAACTGACATGGCAGCATAATCTTTCTCTGGCCAAAGACATCCTTAAAGTAGAAGTTCGATAGCTGTAGCTTCTTCTCTTCTCCAAAGGAATCTGTGAAGGCGTCATTCTTACCTGTATTGATTCCGCTCATATATGCAAGCTTCTGGTTGGCCTTCATATTCTTAGAGAAAACATAAGCGATGGCTGGTGCTAAGAATACAAACACAATCAAAAGAACCAGGATGTAGAGAATGGAGGTTGGAAGTACCTGTGCATTCTTACTTGAAGTGAACATCTCTGCTAAGAGAGGCTGTACATAGGATGTGGTAAGGACTGGCACTAGAACACAGAGGGCGATCATCATGACAGTATGAATCAGAATGGAAATCTTCTCATTCAACTTCGTGATGTCTCGAACAGGTCCCTCATTGGTGGATGCAATAATCTTACCCAGCCACTTGGTCCAGTAGAAGGATGTGGTAGCGGAGCCAAAGACAACCATCAGAACGAGAATAATATTATTCTCATCTACTGCGGCGCGAAGTGCAGACCACTTACTGATCAGCATACCGAATGGTGCAAGGAACATACCTGCGATACCAATGAACATGCAGATTGCCAGCATTGGCAGACGGTACAGTAGGCCATGCATCTCTTCCACATCACGGGTTCCAAAAGAATTCTCTGTAGCTCCCACATCCTGGAAGAGAAGGGACTTACTAACTGCATGGAAGATCATAAGGAAGACACCAGCCCAAATGGTCTCTGGTGTACCTACGCCAGCACAGGCTACCATCAGACCCAAGTTAGAAATGGTAGACATGGCTAAGACCTTCTTACCATCGCTCTGAGCAATGGCCATGAAGGATGCCGCTAAGAAGGTAAAGCCGCCAACAAAGGAAATCATCATACCCGTTGTGGTTCCACTCATAGCAGGTGCCAGACGGAATAAGACATAGATACCAGCCTTAACCATAGTTGCACTATGAAGCAGTGCAGAGGATGGTGTCGGCGCAACCATAGCTCCTAGTAACCAAGTGGAGAATGGTAACTGAGCAGCCTTGGTAAGAGCCGCAAATGCAATCAGTGCCACCGGAATCATTGCACTTCCCCGATGAAGCAGAGCATAATCTACTAGATCTCTAAAGGACAGGCTCTTCGCCAGATAATCAAAATAGATAATACCTGCTGTCAGAGCACAACCTCCCAGGAGGTTCATCCATAAAGCCCGGAAGGAGTTCTGAATAGCAATCTCCTCTCTGGTATATCCAATTAAGAGGAAGGAACAAACAGATGTAGTCTCCCAAAACAGCTGGATCCAAGTCAGACTATCGGATAAAACAAAACCAAACATAGCACCCAGGAACAAAAAGAGAATCATGAAGAAATAATTTCTTCGATCCTCAACCCAGCTATGTACGTAATGGTGGTAACCATGCATATAACCAACAGCATAGATAATAATCAGAGAACCGATGATGCCCACAATTACGCACATCAGAACAGATAAGTGGTCCACGCGAACTCGTGTCATAGCTTCAATGCTCTTAGGCTTTGGTCCATAGAGCTCTAAGTAGCCGATGGCAAGGGTAGGTACAATAGATAGAATTGCAATCCAGGCCCTCTGATACTTAAAAGCTAAGAAGGTAACCACAATCATTAAGACAACTTCCCCAAGTAAGGTTAATTGATCCACCGTCTCGGTGTGCTTAAACAGATCCATGGTACGGAATCCATTCATGCCCCACTGAAAAATTAAAACTGCAACGCCCCCCATAATTAGTACGGCGCTGAAGTATGCGATTGTATTCCGCACACGATTTGCTTTCTCATTTACTGGAATCAGTAACATGAAAAGAGCAACAATCATTGGGAATACAATGAGAAAAGATACTATAGGTAAATTAGACATTTTCTCACAACTCCTTTCAACACTCCCTTTTTATTGTTATTATTTTCACAACTTCAACAATTCTAACTCTAAAATGAAAACGATTCAATAAAATTTTGTATAATTACCACATTTTATCTACTTCTTTTCCAGCCTTCTTCGTAAATGATTTCCATATAATACAAAGGTGTGGCGCAACATCTATTCCATTTTAGAATTGTATTTACAATATACGGGATTTGCTATTTTAAGCATCAAATATGCCTGTTTTAAAGCCATCGTTTTATAGTTGTGTATACAAGGAACAAAATAATACAATTTGACGAAATATTTCCAGGGACACACCCTATTATTTCTACAACCATATGTGATAGGATGAGTAAGATTAGAATCGAGGGACATACTATGCATGAATTAAGTTACATGTCTCGCATGGTGACCACAGCTCTATTGGCCTGCGAGAAAAATGACATAAAAAAAGTGGATGAGCTGGTGATCTCTGTTGGGGAAACCACTGGACTCATTCCACATTATTTAGAAGATTACTATCCCAAATGTACAGAAGGGACCCTCCTAGAAGGATCCCATCTCACTGTTCACTTTATCCCTGTTACAGCCAAGTGCCTAAACTGCGGAGAAGAATATAAGCCAAGTCCGAAGAACCAATACGCCTGTCCTAAGTGTCAGAGCATAAAGGCAAGTTTCATCGCTGGCCGAGAATTTCGCCTAGACCGTATCATTGGGGAGTAAAGGGCTGTATCGAAAAGTCTATTATAAAATCTTATCTAAGATACGAATCATCTCATCGATCTCCTTCTCCTCTGCAATGAGTGGAGGTAAGAGTCGGATGACATTCCCACTGGCAGACAGGATAATTAACCCGTTATCCAGTGCCTTCTGCACCACACTTCCAACAGGGATACTAGAATCTAGAATCAATCCCTGCATATAACCCATACCCCGGCGACCTAAGAGCCATGGCTTCTTCTGAACCAGTTTATCTAGGGCGGCCTCTAAGTACGGGGTCTTTTCCTTTACATGATTTGGAATCTGATACTTCTCCATCAAATCACATACCTTAGATACGGATGCACAGACAAGGGGATTGCCACCATAGGTCGTTCCATGGTCTCCTGGTTCTAGGGAGTTCTTCGCCACCTTCTCTGTTACTAAGAAAGCACCCACCGGCACACCGCAGCCCAAAGCCTTAGCAGAGGTTAGAATATCTGGCTTCACACCATACTTTTGATAGGCAAAGAGGCTTCCTGTTCGGCCCATGCCGCACTGGATCTCATCGAAAATTAATAGGATATCCTTCTCATCACACAGACCTCTCACTTCTTGTAAGAACTCTGGATCTGCCGGGTAGATACCACCCTCTCCCTGGACAGGTTCTAGGAGAATGGCACAGGTATTCTCATTCACAGCCTTTTTCACCGAATCAAAATCATTGAATTCTGCGAAGCTTACACCACCCATGAGCGGATAAAAGGGCTCTCGATAGTGATCCGTTCCTGTGGCAGATAATGCTCCCACTGTACGTCCATGGAAGCTATGCTGCATAGCAACCACTTCATGACCTGCATGTCCATCCCTTTTATAGGCATACTTTTTTGCAACCTTAATCGCACCCTCTATGGCCTCTGCTCCAGAATTGGTAAAGAAGACCTGATCCATGCCAGACATCTTCGTAATCTTCTCTGCAGCTTCAATCATTGGCACATGATAATAGAGATTACTGGTGTGGGTTAACTTATCAATCTGTTTTTTTAAAGTCTGATTTAATTCTGCTACATTATAGCCCAATGCCATGACACCGATGCCAGAGCCAAAGTCTAGATACTTTTTCCCGTCCGTATCATAGAGGTACATCCCATTGCCATGATCGAAGACCACAGGAAAGCGATTATAGACATGAAGCATGACTCCTTCAGCGCGATTGATATACTCTTTTTTCTCCATTCCCTTATCCTCCTTATTCTCCGCTGTAGCGAAGAGCATCATTACCGATCAAAGCCGTTCCGATACCACGATTGGTGAAGATCTCAAGGAGGATGCAATGAGCGATACGTCCATCCAGGATATGTACTCGATTAACTCCTGCCTCGATAGCATCAATACAATTATTCAGTTTCGGAAGCATACCACCCTGGACAAAGCCATCACTGATCAGGGCTCTCGCTTCATCTACAGTCAATTCAGAAATCAGTGTGGACTTATCCTTAGGATCCTTACATACCCCTTCGATATCGGTAAGAAAGGCGAGCTTCTCTGCCTTTAGAGCCTTTGCAATAGCGCAGGCTGCATCATCGGCATTGATATTATAGGTTTCGAAAGCATCATCGATTCCAATCGGGCAGACAATTGGTAAGAAGTCCTTCTCTAATAGGTCCTCTAGGATCTTGGGATTTACTTCCTTAACCTCCCCTACATATCCGATATCCTGTCCATCCGAAAGCTTCTTTTCCACCTTTAAGAGGCCGCCGTCCTTACCTGAGATACCTACGGCATTCACTCCTAAGGCCTGCACCATCTGAACAAGGGATTTATTCACACGATTCAGAACCATCTCCGCCACTTCCATGGTGGCTGCATCAGTTTTACGAAGGCCATTTACGAATTCTGGAACCATACCAGCCTTCTTCACCCATTTACTGATCTCCTTACCGCCGCCGTGTACGATAATGGGCTTGAAACCAACCAGCTTCAGAAGGGTTACATCCTGGATGACGTGCTGCTTTAATTCCTCATCCACCATTGCCGAGCCGCCGTACTTGATGACAATAATCTTACGATTAAAGCGTTGGATATAGGGCAGCGCCTCAATCAGCACATTGGCTTTCTCCATACTTTCCTGCATATTCTTGTCCATATTGTCCTCTTTTTCTTTTCCATTCAACTGCTGCAGAAAACTTTCCTGTCTGCAGGTTGTTTTCCCTTGGTTTACATTTATAAAGGTAAACCCATCTATCAGCTGCGGTAATCCGCGTTGATTTTCACATAATCGTAGGTCAAGTCACAGCCCCAGGCAGTGGCCGTATCCTCTCCCTGCTTCATATCACAAATGCAAGTCACGACATCAGAGGATAGAATCTCTGTCGCCAAATCCTCGCTGTAATCCAGTGCCACACCGTTTTCAATCAATTGAATCTGGCCCTTATCACTGACAAAGGTTAAATCCACACGCTCTGGATCAAAATTCACTCCAGAATAGCCTAAGGCACAGAGGATTCGGCCCCAGTTTGCATCCTTACCAAAAATAGCTGCCTTCGTCAGATTCGATGTGATGACTGACTTTGCTAAGACTCTCGCATCCTTTTCACTTGCTGCATGGATGACCTTTGCCTCAAAGAGACGGGAAGCGCCCTCTCCATCTGCTGCCATCTGCTTCGCCAGATCCTTAGTGACTGTACGAATGGCTTCTAAGAAGATGCTATAATCCTCTGACTCTCTGGTAATCAGGGGATTCTCTGCGGCACCATTGGATAAAACAATACAGGTGTCATTGGTGGAAGTATCTCCGTCCACAGAAATCATATTAAAGGAATCCTTCACTGCGTCCTTTAGGGCATCCATAAGGGCCAACTTCTCAATCTCACAGTCCGTGGTTAGAAAGCAAAGCATGGTGCCCATATTGGGGTGGATCATGCCAGCGCCCTTCGTCATGCCTCCCAGGGTACAGGTACGCCCCTGAATCTCAAAGGTCACTGCAGATTCCTTAGGCTTGGTATCCGTAGTCATAATGGCCTCAGCTGCCAGGTGGCCTGCTTCTCTACTGTCTGACAGGATTGGTACCATGGCCTGCACGCCTGCTGCCACCTTATCCATAGGAAGCTGGAAGCCAATCACACCGGTAGATGCCACCAGAATAGAGTCAGAGCGAACCCCTAGAGCCTCTGCTGTTACATCTGCCGTCTCCTGACAGCACTTTAATCCCAGGGCTCCAGTACAAGCATTGGCAATACCTGCATTCACAACCACTGCGTGGATATTCCCAGTGTTATCGGTACGCATACGATCAAACTGAACGGGAGCTGCCTTTACCACATTCTTGGTATAGGTGCCAGCCGTCCGGCATGGCAATTCACTATAGATCATTGCCATATCATCTCTTCCGCTATACTTAATCCCTGCTCCTGTATGTGCTGCCTGAAATCCCTTGGCACTTGTAACTCCACCGTCGATTTTAATCATCTGATTGATCCCTTCTGTCTATCTTCTGTCTTTAGAACCATCTTCTAGGTATCTTCTTGCTATACCCATTAGGCGTTAAATCTCGTAATATTATCCTCATTTAATATAAATTCATATTTATTCACATCGGTCCGCTTGGTCCAGCCCTCTGCATTCCAGAACTCATTTCCTATAATATTATTCTGAAATGCCACCAAAGAAATCTTCGATACATGCTCCTCCTGCAAGGCGCGCATGCAAGCTGTCACCATGGCCTTACCGATGCCCTTTTTCCGAAAATCCTCTCGGACACATACATGGTAGAGACAGGCGGTTCTACCATCGTGTCCTGCTAGAATAGACCCTATAATCTCTTCTCCATGGAGGGCCACCACACTACAGGATGGATTTCGCTTCAGAAAACGCTCTACTCCCTCATAGGAATCATCCACGGAACGGATGCCGAATCCATGAATCCCCATCCAAAGGTTATAAACCTTATCATAGTCCTCTAGGGTCATTGGACGAATTGTATAATCTTCATATGCCATTGTCTTCTCTTTTCTTTTTCCTAAATGTAGACCACAGACGTAATTAATCTGACAATCTAAATCAAGTATAGTCCTTCGTCAGAAATATTTCCAATCATTTTCCTTCTTTGTCTTTGTATTATTATACATTCCAGTCTTTAAGTATTCAATCTATTTTTCATTAGTTATTCTTAATGTATTTATTTTTATGCATATATATTTGCATAAATTATCACTTGCTTATGGAGGATGTGTGGTGTATATTCAAGTCAGCTGTTGATTCACCTCAAGGAAATTGTGTGAATTCTTATTTCAATAGAATCCCATCCTAAGGGAATCTACAATCTGGAAAAAAGAAAAGAGGAAAAAACATGGCAAAAGAAAAAGTAATACTCGCATATTCAGGCGGTCTCGACACCACAGCCATTATTCCATGGCTGAAGGAGACCTATAATTATGACGTTGTCTGCTGCTGCGTAGACTGCGGACAGGGCGAAGAGCTAGACGGTCTACAGGAACGTGCGAAGATGTGTGGCGCTACCAAGCTCTACATCGAAGACATCACAGATGAATTCGCAGAGGACTATATTGTTCCTTGTGTAATGGCAGACGCAGTCTATGAGAATAAGTACCTTCTGGGTACTTCTATGGCAAGGCCTGGCATTGCTAAGAAGCTGGTTGAAATTGCACGTAAGGAAGGGGCTGTTGCCATCTGTCATGGTGCAACCGGTAAGGGAAATGACCAGATTCGTTTTGAATTAGGTATCAAGGCTCTGGCTCCCGATATTAAGATCATTGCTCCTTGGCGTGATGACAAGTGGAAGATTGGTTCTCGTCAGGATGAGATTGACTACTGCCATGCCCATGGTATCCATCTCCCATTCTCCGTAGATCAGTCCTATAGCCGTGACCGTAATCTCTGGCATATCTCCCACGAGGGATTGGAATTAGAGGATCCGGGTAATGAACCTGATTATAGCCACCTTTTAGTGCTTACCACAAGGCCTGAGGAAGCCCCTGACGAGGGCGAATATGTCACCATGGCCTTCGAGGCTGGTGTCCCTGTCTCTGTGAATGGTAAGAAGATGAAGGTTGCTGATATCATCCGTGAGCTGAACCGTCTTGGCGGTAAGCATGGTATTGGTATCATCGATATCGTAGAGAACCGTGTCGTAGGTATGAAGTCCCGTGGTGTCTATGAGACTCCTGGCGGAACCATCCTTATGGAAGCTCATAAGCAGTTAGAAGAGCTGATTCTAGACCGTGAGACGATGGCTGTTAAAAAGGATCTGGGCAATCGCCTGGCTCAGGTTGTCTACGAAGGTAAGTGGTTCACTCCTCTCCGTGAGGCCATCGAAGCTTTTGTAAAATCCACCCAGAAGTATGTCACTGGTGAGGTGAAGTTCAAGCTCTATAAGGGCAATATCATCAAGGCTGGCGAAACAAGCCCATACTCTCTCTACAATGAGTCCCTTGCATCCTTTACAACAGGTGATATGTATGACCACCATGATGCAGAAGGTTTTATTACACTCTTCGGTCTTCCGCTGAAGGTTCGTGCAATGAAGATGCAGGAAGTAGAAGAAAAGAATCAGACCAAGTAGAGATTGGTTTACATTTACTAGAAAAGGAGTTCCTATAACGGGAACTCCTTCTTTTTTGATCATTTGGTTTCCTTACCTAAGAAGATGTAAGGGGTTGCCTGATAGACATAATAATTGAGCCAGTTTGTGTAGAGGGTATTGGCATGTCCTCTCCACTGCATAACTGGGCGCTTCTCTGGATTATCCTCTGGGTAATAGTTCACCGGCATACGAATGTCCATCCCCTTAGCAAGGTCTCTCTTATACTCTTTATCCAGAGTCATACGATCATACTCCGGATGCCCCATCATGAAGATCTGACTACCGTCTCCATTCATGACTAAAAAGGTCCCGACCTCGTTGGAATCCGCCAGGGTCAATAATTCCTTATTGTGACGAATCTCCTCTGAGATACTCTCTGTGTTACGAGAATGTGGTGCCATGAAGTAATCATCAAAGCCTCGAACCAGAGGCACTCTGCGGTGATACACCTTATGGGCATAGACACCGAACACCTTATGATCCAGTATCCTCTTTTGAATCCCATAGTGGTAATATAAACCGGCCTGAGCTCCCCAGCACAGATGAAGGGTGCTGGTAACATGGGTCTTTGACCACTCCATAATATGGCAAATCTCTGGCCAATAATCCACTTCCTCAAACTCCATTAATTCAATAGGAGCACCTGTAATAATCATACCGTCAAAGAACTGATCCTCCACGTCATAGATGGTCTCATAGAACTGATTCAAGTGGCTAAGGGAGGTATTCTTAGAGATATGACTCTTAATAGCAAGAAAGGTCACATTCACCTGCAGGGGTGTATTGGACAGCATGCGTAAGAGATGTAACTCTGTATCTTCCTTTAGTGGCATCAGATTCACAATGGCAATATTTAAGGGACGAATATCCTGGTGAGAGGATCTCTCCTCATTCATCACAAAGATATTCTCATTTTCTAGGATTGCCTTAGCAGGCAAATCATTTTTCGTACAGATCGGCATGGATCCTGCCTCCTTGTTTCGTAATCTTTTTTATTTCTTTTATTTCTTTTTTAAGTTGTATTTTGTAAATAATATTTTGTAAGTTATATTTTGTAAGTTATATCTTAAAAATTATATCTTGGGTCCAAAAGTCAGGCATAAGGATTCTTAGATTCCAAGCATGGCCTTTAATTCTTCCTCTGAAATCACAGCTACTCCCAGGCTCTCAGCCTTGGTAAGCTTACTTCCCGCTGCTTCTCCTGCAAGGAGATAGTCTGTCTTCTTGGAGACAGAACCAGATACCTTACCACCATGGGCTGTAATCAAATCGGCTGCTTCTTTTCTCTTCATGGATGGAAGGGTTCCTGTGATAACAAATGTCTTGCCAGAAAGCTCTTCTCCTGCTGCTTCCTCTTGGATACGGTCCATATTTACTCCCATATCCCGTAAGCGCTGGATGATCTCTTGATTTCCCTCCTGAGAGAAATAGAAGTGAATGCCCTCTGCAGTAACCTGACCTACATCAGGGGTCTCTGTTAATTCCTCAATCGAAGCTGCCATAACTCTGTCAATGGAACCAAACTGGTCCATAATGGTTCGTGCTGCAGTCTTACCAACATTGGGAATACCAAGGCCTGCCAAGAGCTGGTAACCGTCTCTCTCCTTAGAGGATTCAATCTCCCCTAAGAGCTTATCTGTATTCTTTTCCTTACCTACAATTCCAGATCGAATCATAGACTCCCTATGGTCCTTCAGGGTGTAGATATCGGCAATGGACTTTAGATAGCCTGCTTCTACCAGCTTCTCCACTGCCATCTCACCAAATCCATGGATATCCATGGCATCTCTGCCTGTAAAGTAGATAATATGACGCACCAACTGCGCCGGGCAAGTCTGAGATGTACAGAGGATATTGGCCGTTCCCTCTTCTCGAACAGTCTTCGCTCCACACACCGGACAGGTATCTGGAATCCGGAAAGTCACTGTACCCTCTGGACGCTTCTCATGAAGCACCTTACGAATCTTAGGGATGATCTCACCAGACTTATAGACAGTGACATGGTCTCCAATTCCAATGTCCATGGAATCAATAAAATCCTGATTATGCAAGGTAGCACGGCTCACCTTGGTTCCACACAAAGGAATGGTATCAAAGATCGCTGTTGGATTGATTCGTCCTGTACGACCAACGGTAAGCTCGATATCACGAATCACCGTCTCCTTCTCCTCTGGTGGATACTTATAGGCAATGGCCCAAGAGGATACCTTATCGGTATGTCCATAGACATCTCTCTCGGTATAACGGTTCAATTTAATAACTGCTCCGTCAATATCATATGGTAGATCGCCTCTTTTTTCACCGATGGCCTGAATGGCTTCCCAGCACTCCTCAGGTGTATGACAGATCCGATAGTCTGGAATCATCTTCACACCTTCGGACTTGAGATAGTCATAGAATTCGGTGTGGGTAGCAAACTCACGGCCTCTTGCCTGCTGTAAATTGAAGATGAACATGGATAAACCACGCTCCTTCACCACCTTTGAATCCAGCTGGCGAAGAGTTCCTGCTGCACAGTTTCTAGGATTAGCAAATGGCTTCTGTCCTAAGTCTTCCTGCTTCTCATTTACCTTAGAAAAATTGTCTCTTGTCATATAGACCTCGCCACGAATCTCTAGGTATTCTGGAGCATCTGAAAGAGTCTGTACCACATCAGGAATCACAAGGGCATTCTGGGTAACATCCTCACCAAAATTCAATCCATCACCTCTGGTCTCCGCCAGAGCTAACCTACCATTCTCATAGCGAAGGGTCATAGATAGACCATCGATTTTCTGCTCCACTACAAATTCAGGATTCCCAAGACGCTGTCTCATACCATTGACCCAATTGGTCACCTGTTCCTGATCAAAGATATCATCAAGAGAAAGCATGGGAACATTATGGCGAACCTTCACTCCAGCCTCACGCTTGGCACTGCCGCCAACATGCTTGGTTGGAGATGAGGCAGAATCCAGCTCTGGATGTGCTGCCTCTAATTCCTTCAAGCGCTCCATCATCATGTCATATTCATAATCAGAGATCTCTGGCGCATCCTGGTTGTAGTATCTCTCATTGTGATACTCCAGTTTCTGTCTTAGATCTTCAATTTCTGTGCGCACATCCATAGCCATATCTATTCACTCACTATCTATTCGGCAAATCCTATTATTCGTCTCTCTTACCGTAGAAATCACCATGATGGTCTCTATTAGAGTAGCTACCAGACTGATAGCTTCTGCCACTACGGTTCTCTCTATTATAGCCGCCCTCACGGTTGTAGCCATTGGAACGGTTCCCTCTATTGTAATTGTAGCCGCCCTCACGATTGCCGCCTTCGCGATTATATCCATTGGAACGATTCTCTCTGGTATAGCCACCCTCGCGGTTATAGCCGCCTTCGCGATTGTAGCCATCGGAACGATTTCCTCTATTGTAATTGTAGCCACCCTCACGATTGCCACCTTCACGGTTGTAGCCATTGGAACGATTCTCTCTGGTATAGCCGCCCTCACGATTGCCGCCTTCGCGATTATATCCATTGGAGCGATTCCCTCTATTGTAATTATAGCCACCCTCACGATTGCCGCCGCGATAGCCGCCATTCTTGTGTCCATTTGGACGTCTACCATAGGACTTTCTCTCACCATATGGCTTTGGATCACTGTAGGAATCCTTCAGACTGGCAATCAGATGATTCTTCTCTTCCTCCGTAAGTTCTCTGTAAGCACCCTCTTCTAGGTCACCAATATTTAAGTTCATAATACGGATGCGAAGCAGATCCTTTACATTCACACCACACATCTCACACATTCTACGAATCTGACGATTCAGTCCCTGTGTCAGAATGATGTGGAAGGTATCATAGCTGGTCTTCCAAACCTTACATGGGCGAGTCTTCACATGAAGCTCTGTCAGATAGACTCCACGAGACATACGCTCAACAAAGTCTGCCGTAACTTCCTGGTCAATTTTCACCACATATTCCTTCTCGTGATAGTTGCCACCACGATTCAGTTTATTCACCAGATCTCCCTGATTTGTTAAGAGGATCAGTCCTCTTGAATCCTTATCCAAACGGCCAACAGGATATACACGAACTGGGTAATTTAAATAATCAACAATATTATTCTTCTCTTTTTTCTCTGCTGTGCAGACAATTCCCCGTGGCTTATTCAGAAGCAGTAATACTTCTGGCTCCTTGTGCTCAACCACTTTCTCACGAAAGATTACCGTCTCCCCTTCCTGTACACGATCACCTAGTACAGCAACACGGCCATCGATCATAACCTCCCCCGCTTCAATTGCAAGATCTGCCTCACGGCGAGAACACACACCAGCTTCACTGAGATACTTATTCAGGCGGACGCCGGTTCTACTTGTTTCTTCCATAATTCTTCTCCTTTATAATATCATGCCTGCTTCATCAGCAGCCTATAGGAACCCACATTGCACTTCCCATTTTATCAGATTATGAGGCTATATGACGAAGGAATTTTTATATTTCTACATAAAAAAACAATGCATAGGGCATTTGCTCTATGCATTGTACATATGATCTTATGAATTGCACTATCTTCCTTACTTCAGGAGATCGGTACGAACATATCCAGAAGCACCGCTATAGGTTGTAACTGCTGTCCAACCAGTGTCATAGCTTGCGCCAATGGTAATTGGTTCGCTGGTATATGCTACTGCTGCGATGGATGCTGTCTCATTCATATCAGAACGAACACGAACGGTCTGAGTTAAGGTCTTGGTGCTACCATTTGCTAATCCATCAACAGTAACTTCCTTCGGACCAGTTGTAGCTGGAGTCTCTGCTGGAGTCTCTGCTGGAGTCTCAGCTGGTGTCTCAGCTGGTGTCTCCGTTGTTGTCTCAGAGGACTTACTCTCATCCTCTTTTCCTTCTTCATCCTTCTTCTCATCCGTAGATGCGTCTGCAACCTGTGTCGCATCAGGTTCCACATAAGAAGATGCCCACTGTGTGGTAGCATTTGGAAGTGTGGTTGTAAGAAGTGTATTTAATGCCTCATCCTTAAGAAGAGCCTCATTGAACTTCTGCTGAACCTGCTTCTGGAGATCCACAACGTCATCCTGCTGCTCAAAAGTAGCAATCAATGCAGCTATCTGAGAATCCATCTCATTCTCACCATCGCCAGTATTAAAGGAGCTATACTGGTTCGCGATATAAAGGCCACCATTATCATCTGTCATGACATAGAAGAAGTCCATACCTGCAGCAGTTGACTCTGCATCCTTAAACTTAATATCCATAACAACAGATACCAGATATGACTTATCGTCTAAGCCACGCTTTGCATAGATGCTAATATTCTGATACTTGGTTACATACTCGCTGAAGAACTTGATGTAAGAGATCTCCTTATTAGAGATTGGCTTTGCAATCTTCTGTAAGGAATCTGTATCACCAGCTGCATAAAACTTATAATAATTGGTAATCAGCTTATTCAGCTTCTTATCCTGCTCCGTCTGGCTCTTACCAGTGACTTCACTATAGTTCTGATAAGCACCAGCCATAGGATTACTTTCCTGTGCTGTCTGATTGGTACATCTGGTTAAAATAAAAATAATACCTAATAGAACGATGGCCGCCAGATAATAGCGATGGTACTTCTGATCAGATATCTTATTCCATAGGCTTGAAACTTTATCTTTAAAATTCATGGGAACCCCCTAAACTTCAATATTTAAAAGCAATGTAGACGGCGGGATTCGAACCCGCGGTCTTCGGAGTCGGAGTCCGATGCTCTATCCAGCTAAGCCACGCCTACATACCGTTTCAAATCGAAAAATATCGACCCAAACAACTAAGACAGTTTACCAAAGTAAGCCGTAGAAGTCAATGAAAGCCCGTATTTTCTTCCCCGGTGATACTGTGATGGACGTCGGAAATCACAGCCTTTAAGCGGTCATATTCAATCTGTCCTGGCGCTGATGATTTCCCACTTTTTCCGAAGGTAACTGCTGAGCCAAATATCTCTCCAGAAATCCGTGTTAGTTCTCCTAGATTCCCCATTGCCATAGAAATAATTGGGATACTTGGATGCTCCTTATGGAATCTCACAGTCACCGATAATAGATCTAGTAGATCCTGGGCTTCATCGGGTGTATATGCGATCTTCACCACATCCGCTCCACTTTGCCGCATCTTATTTACCAGTTCCCACATCACATTACTTTTCTGGGTTTTCATATAATCATGCTGACTGGTCAATACCCGATTCCCGTAAGAATGGATCTCTTGAATCAGGGCCTTTGGATTCTCAACTTCACAGAATTCAACATCGACTAGATCCACTGCCCTACAATCTGCAGCAACCATCAGCGCATCATGAAGCACTCTAGAAGGGAGTTCAATACGGCCTCCCTGGCTAATGGATTGCAGAGTAAAGAGAAGAATCGTATTCTCTGTATACTGCCCCATCTCTCTTAGAAGGCTTCCCAATCGCTTCAGATCCCCTACATCCTCGTAGTAATCTGCTCGAAACTCAATCATTTTCACTCCAGCCGAAACCAGTCGATTGACTTCACTAAGGATCTGTTCCTTCTTCTGTTCTACAACCGGCACACAAATAATCGGCATCCCCTGTCCAAGGGTCATACCCTTGATTGTAAGCCCGTTTTCCTTTGTTTTATCCATCTTTATATACCTTATCTAAGCAGTCCTTATCCAAAGATCTTTTGCATATAACCTATCAAATCATCCACCGCATTAGTGGTTCTACTTTTTGCAATACGGTCTCTCCCTAGAGGGACATCATCTGTAATGATATTGTCCACACCCATATTAATCATTCGGTCCATATTTTCAGAGGTATCTACTGTCCAGGCATAGACCTCATGACCGCCATTATGCAGTCGTCTTACCAGACTTTCGGTGATAAAGCTGTACTCAATACTAAAGTCATCTGCATCACGGAGCAAGCCAATATTGCCGATTGCCACACTCATGACATAGACGGTTCGAATCTGTCGGTCGCATTCCTTCACCCTATGTAATACGGAATAATCCTGGGAGGTAACCACACAATTCTTTTCCATATGATTCTTCTGGACGATTTCCACTACGCTCTTTTCGAAGTCCACCTCATGTCCAGACGGCTTTAATTCGATATTGGCCCGCATACCTGTCTTCTTACAATAGCGGAGAACCGTATTCAGAAGGGGAATTCTCTCTCCCTCAAAGTCTCTACTAAAAAAAGACCCCGCGTCCAATTTCTGGATATCCGCCCAGTCTAACTCCCAGGCTCTCTTGGCGACTCCTGTCGTTCGCTTGAAGGAGGAGTCATGCATGACAAAAATCTTCTCATCCTTACTCTGCTGGACATCTAATTCAATCCAGTCTGTTTCCTGGGCCTCCGCTCCCTTAAATGCCGCCATGGTATTCTCCGGGTAATAATGAGAGGCGCCTCGATGGGCTGTGACCTGAGTCTGCCGTACATGCTCTACATCTAGGCTAAGCTTTCCATGATAAGTCTGATAGATTGTAAATGCAGATAATAGAATCGCCCCAGCAAAGATTAAGGCACCGACCTGAACCATCCTTCGATGAAGTTTCTTAGAAATCCGAGACTCTAATAAAGGAGTTTTACGATGGTCTGGTTCATTTCTCTGCCCCTTTCTCTTGTAATAGAGAACAGAGATGGTAGCAAAGCTGACTGGAAGAGATAGTGCGAAGAAGGAAACCAGAAGGATTCCTAGTAGCACCACAACACCAGAAGAGATAACGATGCCCACCATACCCATGGCATCACATATTTTCTTAGCCATGAAAATTAAGAAAATTCCTAGGAAGGAAGTGAGGTAATAGAGTCCTGCTAAAATCAGCTGGAGGACAAGGAGAATCAGTCCATCCACAATGTGATGACCGCGGCCCAGTCTGGCAGACTTTCTGGCTCCGAAGAAGAAGCCCCAGCCCTCTAACTCATAATAGTGGAAAATATAGACCCAGCGAAGCCATAGGGCATATAGCAGAACAAACCCAATAGCGAAGGTGATTTGAAGCCACTGATTTCGTACAATAAAATACGTAGCCGCATGAACAAAATTCAAAGAACTAATTAAAGATGATCCAAAGCCCAAATGCAGAAATGGAAGCATAAATAAAGTAACCACAACCATAGGAAGATTCTGTGGTAAGAACATACGACATGCTTTTTTTACAGACCATCGAAAGGCGATTCCTACTGTCGTCTTATGGTTCTGGGAACTCTGATCTAAGATAAAGATCACCGCGCCCATATCAATCAGAGTATAGAAGGTCATCAGAATCAAAATCAATAGGATGCAGATGATTGTTAAGGGACTAGTGAAAAACTGGGGTAAGTTTTGCTTTGTGAGATAAGGGTACCCTGTGATCTTAAGAATGGCATTTAAAAGCAGGCGAAAACCCGGTAATGCCAAGGATACTGTTATCATTTTATATAGTAACTCAAATCCCAGAAGTGCCTTCCAGTTATAGCCTAGTAGGTGTAACCACTTCTTCACATCTTGAAAATTCATGATAATTCCTTACTTAATAATCCCTTATGTCTCTTCTCAATCCGTCCCATCTTTCCTACAGGACACAATACGAACCTGGTTCTCTTCAATCTGACATAGAAAGAAGAACACTTGAACCCCTGCTGCTCTCGCCCGTCGAAGGGCCTCCCCAAAGGCAGGGTCCATCTCGTCATTGGATCGCACCTCTTTAATGTCTGGCATCTGAATCACAAAGCCAAGGGCAGCATGAAATCCTTGATCCAAGGCCTTTGTTAGTTCCTCTAGATGCTTCGTCCCTCTTATAGTTGGTGCATCGGGAAAGTATCCAATCCCATCTCGTTCAAGAGTGCATCCCTTAATCTCAAGGAGAAACTTGTCCTCTCCCTTTTCCATATAAAAATCAATGCGTGAATCCCCGTACTTATATTCCGGCTTGATGTAATCATAGGACTGCGTCTCTAAGTACTCCTTCACCATAGCATTGGGAGACTGGCTGTCCATATTAATGAGACGGCCATCCTTTAAATAGACACTGACCAAATCATAGGGTGTCTTACGTTCTGGATTCTTAGCCTTCTCTAGGATCACTGTGCATCCAGGGCGTAGCAATTCCTTACAGCGCCCAGTATTCTTCACATGGACGGCAATTGGCTCCTCATCTCTACTGATCTTCACATAGGCGATAAAGCGATTGGGGCGACTGACAAAAGTTGCCCGACAGGTATCCACATAACGCATAGCAAATTAAGCCATGTAGTCCATGCAGACTCTAGTCTTGGTATATGGACTGACACGTGAATCTGCCACCGCTACATGTGCAGGATGAATTGCATATCCCTTCAGAGACTCCTCGTCAGTCAGGGTGCAGTCTAAGAGTACATCCGCATTAGAGGAAGCTAATGGATCGATGGTTACATGAACTTCTAGAAGTCCTGGAACCTGTCCTACCAGACCCTCTAAGCCTTCCTTAATACCCTTCTTAACTTCACACTTCTCTTTCTCAGTAAGTTCGTCCTTTAACTGCCATAAGATGATATGCTTAACCATGCGATACCTCCATTTTGATTCACAATTCTTTCTTAATCAACTAGAATCCCATCTTCTGTCCACAGAAAAGAAACTCTAGAAAACTATTCTCTATTATGGTCTATATTTATCAATAAATCTAGAAAATTATCCCACCAAGTATCGCAGCAAAGCAAGTGGATAATGCCACCACGAAGAGATCCCCTGATATCCAGGACACCACCACCCCAACGAGAAGGGCAAGTACTCCTGCATAGAGATTGCCAGTGGCTGTGAGAATAGCTGGAAAAGTCATCACAGCTAGAGTCACATAAGGCACATAAAATAAAAAGGACCTTATAAAACGGCTCTGAATCGGCTTCCTCAAAAAGAGAAATGGCGCCACACGAATGGCATAGATTGTGATTGCAAAAACAATCAGTGCTAGATAGATTCTCATTCTACAATCTCCTTTCTCGGCTTAATCCAGGCTGCCAGAGCAGACAGGCTTAGTGTCAATATGATGATTCGAAATCCTGAGGAGATCTTAGAAATGTAAGGCAAGGCAGAAAAGAGCCAGCTCATCCCCATAGATAGGAGCACCAGTAGTCCAATGAAGCGGTCCGTCTTCACCGGAGGCACAATAATGGCTAAAAACATACCGTACATAGCAACCCCTAATGCACTAACCAGCCAGACTGGGAGAATGTTACCAACAATGACGCCTAAGACGGTTCCAATTGTCCACCCAATGACAGAGGGAAAGGCAATGCCATAGGTATAGCAGGGATTCAAATCTCCATCCACTGTGGCAGATAAGCCGAAGATCTCATCTGTAACAAAAAAGGGGATCAGGAGTCTATGAATCCAACTGGTATCACTAGAAAGCTTCTGGGTGAGACTCATGCTCATTAAGAAGTAGCGCATATTCACAACCAAGGTAGTCAGCACAATCTCAATAAAACCCGCCATGCCACCGATCAATGTGATTGCAGCAAACTCTCCTGCACTTGCTAACATGGTAAAGGACATAAAGCCAGACTGAATAGCGTCCATACCCACGCTTCGGGCAGAGATTCCAAGAGCAAAGGACACTGCAAAGTAACCTAAGCATATTGGAATTCCATTCTTTATTCCCTTAAAAAACCACTGTCGATTCGTCATTCCTAAATAACCTTCCTTCTTTTCCTATATACAAAAGGAGACCGCCTTACGGCGGCCCCACAATTTTTATATATCCCTATGAATTATCTCTGTGGGATTACATTATACTTCTGTGCAAAAGCTTCATCAGACTCGCAGAGAACAACGATTCCACGAACGAAGTTTACGATGCCAGGAATTGTTGTCCAGCAGAAAATGATATCAACAATACCCAAACCTATTTTACCCATGTAGAAATTACCTACACCGATACCACCTAGCAGAATATGAAGAAGTCCACATGCGATCTTACTCTTCACTGGAAGAGGCTGACCCATTGGAGCCTGCTGATACATCGGCTGCTGATACATCGGCTGCTGATACATCGGCTGCTGATACTGAGGCTGCTGATACTGAGGCTGCTGGTACTGAGACTGCTGATACTGAGGCTGCTGATACTGCTGTCCCTGATAATTGTTATCCATAACATTCCTCCCTGAATTGTGGAAACGATAACTCTTTACTACCCAATAATCTATCACTTTTACGCGCTAGTGGGAAGAATTATTTAAAATTTATTGGCCTTGAAAATAAGCATCAATACCATTGGCCATTCCTTGAACCATTTTGACCTGATATGCTGCATCTTCCATATTCTTATCATCCCTTGGATTGGTCATGAAACCAAGTTCAATTAAGGTCATTGGCATAGTGGCCCAGTTTAATCCAGTCATGGTGTCATTGGCCTGAACACCAAGGTTTTTCATGCCTGTGGCCTGACAGTAAGCTGCTAATACATCCTGTGACAGAGTTTTACTTTTAGATGCCAGATTCGCTACATATGGATTGGATGCAGACGGAGTCAGCATCATGGCACCATTGGCAGAGGAACTCCCTGCTCCATTGGCATGAATACGGAAGTAAATATCTGCATTGACCTGAGTGGCATACTGAGCACGCTCCATATTACTGATTTTCACATCATGGGTGTCACGGGTCATATAGACGGTGTAGCCACGTTTCTCAAGTTCTGTCTTTAGTGCCTGAGATATCGTAAGGGTTAATTCATACTCATAGACTCCAGTGGTGGTTCCTCTGGTGCCACCTGTTACACGAGCCTTCATCGTTTTTGAATTGGGGCCATTGGGTTCCTTCGCACTCTCTCCTGATCTCTGATGACCTGGATCGATACAAACAATATGGCCATTGCCCTTTGCTTCTATTGGCTCTTTTGGCTCTTCTGGCTCTTTTAGCTCTTCTGGCTCTTTTGGCTCTTCTGGCTCTGCCTTTTCTGTACTTTTTGACCCAGCCTTTTTATCCTCTTGATCTAGAGAAGAATCCTTCTCTTTTTTCTTCGAAGACACTTCTGTCTTAACGCTTTCCTTCCCAGACTGCTTCGTGCTTTTGTCTGGAAGACAAAATAAAAGAATCACAGCTATCACAGCTAGGATCACTACCACAAGGGATAGGATGATTGGGAGTCGATTCCTATTGGATGATACTTTTTTCTTATGATTTGACACGAGAATCCCTTTCCTTAGTAAGCATCTCTTTATTCTGATACTCGATGGTTGTTAGCTCTGCATTGACTTCATCCTGGGTTTTATTCAGGTTCTCATACCAATCCAACTGGCCGTAGTAGTCCTGCATCTCCTTTGTAGTAAATGCATAGCCATGACGCGCATAGATCTCATTAATCGCAAGACGAAGGTCTTTATCGCTAAGTGCCTTGATCTGATCCTCTGTCAGAAGTTCCTCTGCAGAATGAGGGAAGATCTGGCCCTTTACTTCGCCATCTTCAACCTGGGCATCTTCCTTCTCATCCTTGTCCTTATTCTTATCTAATTCCTTTTTCTTATCTAAGTCCTTTTTCTTAGAATCAGACTTCTTAGAATCGGAATCCTCATCCTCTCTGGACTCCTTGTCAGACTTTTTAGAGTCATCACTCTTACTGGTCTCCGTCTTAGTCTGCCATGGGAGAGGAACCACTCCGAATTGGTTTAAGATTAAAACAGTTCCTACGAGAAGGGCAGCAATCAGAACAACTAAAAGCACAATGAGAGGTGCCTTCGACTTCTTCTTTTCTACTTCCTGATAGAGTTCTCCATCCTGTCCCTGGTATGGATTCTGCTGCTGGAATGCCGGATTCCATGCCTGCTGTGGCTGCTGCATGGACTGCTGGTTCCATGCCTGCTGTGGCTGCTGCATGGACTGCTGATTCCAGGTCTGCTGTGGCTGCTGCATGGACTGCTGGTTCCAGGTCTGCTGTGGCTGCTGCATGGACTGCTGATTCCATGCCTGCTGCGGCTGCTGCAAAGGCTGCTGATTCCATGCCTGCTGTGGCTCCCATCCATTGTTTTTATTCTGAGGGCCCCAAGGATCCACCTCTGTCTGGGCCAGCTGCTCTGCATCTAACTCACGAACCGCTTCCTCAGGTGATGCAATCTCAGAAAGGATGTCTTCCTCAGTTGCAGGCTCTTCTACTGCAGCTTCTTCTGCTGCAGGTGCTTCCTCAATTGCAGGTTCTTCTGCTGCAGGTGCTTCCTCTACTTCTGGAACAACTGCTGCAGGAGTCTCCTGCTTTGGAGCTTCCTCTACCCCTTGGTTTGCATTTCCAGAGAAGTCTGGTGTGAAAGCCGGTGCATTCACAGGTTCTACACTTCTCACCTGGGTGCCACAGAATGTGCAGAAGCGAGCTCCTGGATTCAATTTCTTACCACAATTCGTACAAAATGCCATCTCATATCCTCCATATATCCTAGGGTCTAACCCATTTGTTACTGTCAAGACTCGCTCCGCGAGTCTTGCGCGCCGGATTCGGGTCTGCTTCAGCAGACAAATTCCTGTCCGAATCCGTGCGCATCCTCGCGGAGCGTTTAACGCAGT
>OCVV011355972.1_pt1 | contig 79547 bp, 81 predicted proteins | sample 1539721 | NCBI WGS metagenome assembly OCVV01 (sample SAMN02144230, study PRJEB22623) | gut metagenome | biome: sheep rumen | host: Ovis aries | place: New Zealand
ATTGAAAGAATCATTCGCTGCCAAACCTGTCGTTTGGCAGCGAAATCAATCGAATTCTCGATTGATTTCGCCATCCGATGATCATTATACTCAATCCAACGGAAAGGGGAGAGGGCTCATATGAAAAAAATTAAGAAGGATCCGTCCGTCGGATTTTGGATTCTGTTCGTTTTAACCGCGCTGATCGTGTTTGCGGTACTCGAACTCAATAAAAATACCGTGTTCGGTTTCTTTGAGGCGGCGCTGATTCTGATTGTTTATCCCGCACTTCGCTTGAGCCTTTTGAAAGGACAAAAATGGCCGCTTCGCGCGCTCGGCTATTTTGCTGCGCTTGTGCTTCTGGTGCTCACAGTCGCACACACGCCTGGACCTTATCGCGCCCGCCCTGCTGTGGATTCCAATGATCCGCAGGTCACAGGGATCGTTACCGTGGAGCAGGGAAAGCTCACCGGCCTTGTATCTGCTGACGGAATGGTGGAGGTCTATGCCGGGATCCCCTATGCAAAGCCCCCGGTGGGGGAGCTTCGCTGGCGCGAGCCGCAGGACCCCGAGCCCTGGCAGGGCGTCTTCGAGGCCCACTCCTTCGCGCCCATGTCCATGCAGCCGCAGAACTCTCAGCTTTATAGCTCCCTTGCGCAGATCATCGGCTATCACGATTACGAGATTTCGCTCAAGGACAACTTCCGCGATCTCAATTCTGAGGATGCGCTCTATCTGAACGTCTGGAAACCTGCCGGGGAGCAGAAGGATCTGCCCGTGATCGTTTATATTCACGGAGGCTCCCTGCAGACCGGTCAGCCCTGGTACGCCGACTATTCCGGCCTCGGTCTTGCCCGCAAGGTTGCGATCGTCGTGAACATGGGCTATCGTCTCGGCGTTTTCGGCTTCCTCGCCGCGGAAGAGTTGGCCGCAGAGTCCCCGAACGGCACGACTGGCAACTACGGTCTTCTCGACCAGATCAAGGCTCTCGAATGGGTGCGGGATAATATCTCTGCCTTCGGCGGAGACCCGGACAATGTGACGCTCGCCGGTGAATCCGCCGGTTCCGCCTGCGTTAGCGCGCTTTGTGTTTCGCCCCTTTCGCGCGGTCTCTTCCGCCGCGCCATCGGCGAGAGCTCCACGGTCACCGCGCCTCAGCCCGCACACTCCTTCCGGCTGCTGCCGGATGCGCTCTCCTCAGGGGAAAAGCTCCTGGAGCGCTTCGACGTGAGCTCCGTCGCTGAGCTGCGGCAGCTTCCGGCTGAGACCCTGGTAGCCGCTGCCGATACCGAACATCACATGACCATTGACGGCTGGGTTCTCACGCAGACGCCCTATGAGGCTTATCGGAAGGGCGAACACAATGAGGAGGCCATCCTCCACGGCTATAATGCGTTGGAGGGAACTCCCTTTATTCTGTTCAACAATGCCTCCCTGAAGGACTATTCCGAAAAACTGCAGCGGCTGTTCGGAGAATACGCCCCGGAGGTGGAGCTCCTTTATCCTGCCTCCAGCGATCAGGAGGCAAAGGATCAGTTTATCCAGGCGTATTCTGCGTATTTCTTCACCTATGGGCATGCCTGTTGGTCTCGTCTCGCCGCTGCGAACGGCGAAGATGTTTATGAGTATTATTTCTCCAAAGACAACGGCCGCCTCGGCGCCTGGCACAGCGGGGAGGAGGTCTATTGCTATGGGAATATCCCGAACGGCTCGCGCCTTTATACGGATGAGGATCGCGCACTGAGTGAGATCATGTGTTCCTGCTGGTACAACTTCGCCTTGACCGGTAATCCCAACGGCGACGGGATTCCGACATGGGAGCAAACTGCGGACGGTACGCGCCTCTTCGAGTTCGGCACACATGTCGGTATGATCGACGATCCCTATGCCGCCCTCCACGAGGTCATGGACAGGCAAAATGGCTTTTCTCTCGATTAAGCAATAAACATCAAACATCCGCCCGCTTAGCGGGCGGATGTTTATTGCTGATTTTCTGCATTTACTCAAAAGCCTCGGCGATCTTTTCCAGCAAATCGCGAATAGGAAGATGCTGCGGACAGACGGCTTCGCACTGTCCGCAATGGATACAATCGGAGGCTTTGCCGCCATTCGCGGTGAGTTTGCTGCGATAGTGCGCGGCATAATCCCAGGTCTGGCCGGTGGTCTTGGCGTTCATGCAGGTGAAAAGATCGGGGATACGGATCTGCATGGGGCAGCCGTCCACGCAGTAGCGGCAGCCGGTGCAGGGGATCAGCTCCTGCCCGCGGAACAGGTCGCGCACCTTGAGCACCGCGCCGAATTCCTCGTGCGTCAGCGGCTTGAAGTCCTGCATGAAGCTGAGGTTGTCGCGCATCTGCTGCAGGTCGCTCATGCCGGAGAGCACCATCGCCATGTTCTCGAAGCCGGCTGCAAAGCGGATGGCGTAGCTGGCATAGCTTCCGCCCCTGAGCGCGTCGAGCACATCCCGCGCCTCTGCGGGAAGCGTCATGAGGCTGCCGCCCTTGACCGGTTCCATCACGATCACGGGCTTGCCGTGCTTTTTGGCCGTCTCGTATACGCGTCTGCTCTGCACCTTGGGGTCCTCGTAATCGACGTAGTTGAATTGGATCTGAACGATCTCAATTTCGGGATACTCTGTGAGGATCTTGTCGAGGAATTCCGGCGAGTCGTGGAAGGATATGCCGACGTGGCGTACCTTGCCCTCGGCCTTGAGCTGGAAGGCCGTCTCATAGGCGCGGCAGGCCTTGAAATGGTCGAAATTGCGCGCGCCCTGTGCGTGCATCAGATAGAAATCGAAATACTCCACGCCGCAGGCCGCGAGCTGCTGCTCGAACAGCTGCCGGATATCCTCTTCCTTCTCAAAGAAGGTGCCGGTGAGCTTGTTGGTCAGCAGGAAGCGCTCCCGCGGGTAGCGGGATGTAAGGCAGGCGCGAATCGCCGTTTCGCTCTTGCCCTGGATGTAGCCGTGCGCGGTGTCAAAATAGTTGAAGCCCGCCTCAAGGAAGGCGTCCGTCATGCGGGAGAATTCAGCGGTATCGACCTCTTCGCCTTTCATGGGCAGCCGCATACAGCCAAATCCGAAATTGCCGTGGATCTCCGGGAAGAACTTGTTTTTTACCATGGATAAGCGCCTCCTTAGCTCTTGTGCCTGCTGTTCTGTCTGGCCTTCCGGGTGCTGGAGATGTTCTTCATGGCCTCATGCTCCGCGGCGATCTCCCTGTGTAGACGAAAAGAGGACCATGCGGCGTTGCTTTCGGTGAGCACCGCCTTGAGCGCGACCGTTGCCCTCGAACGGCGGAGCTGGTCGAGAAAAGCGTGGAACTTACCCTGTTCCAGACCGCACATCACCAGCATCTCGTCGCGAAAAACCTCCGTCGTTTCCTCTTCCTCCGCAACGCTCACGTCCAGCCCCGCAAGCTGTCCCAGGGGCAGCGCGTATTCCTCGGGCTTCACTTCCCGCCAGGGAAGACCGAGCTTGAGAAGCGCGAAGCGGATTAGTGTGAACTTTTCCTTGTACGTAAGATTGTACAGCAGCACCAATGCCATTTCTATCACCCGCCCTCAGTATACGGCAAAATACCTTCAATTGCAATCCTTTGCGCTTTCGTCTTGTAAATGGGAGCGATCTGGTATAAAATAAGCCATCATCATGAACAGGAGCCATCTTATGGACGCTCGTTTGGAACGCATTCTTCCCCGCGTGCAGAAGCCCGCGCGCTACACAGGCGGGGAGTACAATCAGATCATTAAGGATAAGGAGAAGGTGGATCTGCGCCTTGCCTTCTGCTTCCCGGATACCTATGAGATCGGCATGTCGAACCTCGGCATGAGCATTCTCTACCACACCATGAACAGTCTGGATTTTGTCTGGTGTGAGCGTGTCTTCGCCCCCTGGGGCGATATGTACGAGGAGATGAAAAAGGCCGGCGTCCCGCTCTACGCCCTGGAAAGCGGAGATCCGGTAAGCGCCTTTGATTCCGTGGCCTTCTCGATCGGCTATGAGATGGCCTATACGACGGTGCTGGACATGCTGGATATGGCGGGTATCCCGCTGCGCTCCGCAGACCGGCCGGAGCTGCTGCCGCTTATTTGGGCGGGCGGCACCGCCGCTGTGAACGCTGAACCCATGGCGCCCTTCTTCGATCTTCTGGTCCTCGGAGAAGGAGAGGAGGTCGACAATGAGCTGTTGACGCTCCTGCGCCGGGCCAAGCTCGAAAAGTGGAGCAAGCATGACTTCCTTGTTTCCGCCGCGCAGATCCAGGGTATCTACGTGCCGAGCCTTTACGAAGTTGACTATAAGCCGGACGGCAGCATCGCCTCCGTCTCACCCAGGGACGGTGCGCCCCCGGTCGTGACCAAGCGCATTCTTTCCAACTTTGATGCCGCGCCCTTCCCGACAAATCCGATCGTCCCCTCCACCGAGGTCATTCAGGATCGCGTGAGTCTGGAGCTTTTCCGCGGCTGTCCGCGCGGCTGCCGTTTTTGCCAGGCGGGCCATGTTTATCGCCCCCTCCGCGCCAAAAAGCCCGAGACGCTGATCCGCCAGGGAATTGAATCCCTGCAGAACACCGGTCACGAGGACATTACGCTCCTCTCGCTCTCCACGAGCGATTATCGCCCGCTTCCCGCACTCTGCGACGGCCTGCTCGATTACTGTGAGCCGCGCAGCATCGGCCTCTCGCTGCCCTCCCTGCGTGCGGACAATTTCTCCGTGGAGATCATGCAGCGCGTGCAGAAGGTGCGCAAGAGCGGCCTGACCTTCGCGGTCGAAGGCGGCAGTCAGCGCTTGCGAGACGCGGTGAACAAGAATGTCACCGAGGAGGACGTGCTGCATACCTGCCAGATCGCCTTCGCCGGCGGCTGGAACTCCGTCAAGCTCTATTATATGCTGGGCCTGCCCACCGAAACGGATGAGGACGTGCTCGGCATCGCCGAGATGGCCAACAAGATCCTCCACTGCTGGCGGACCTATGCGAAAAACAAAAACCGCGGCGTGCGCATCACGGTATCGACCTCCTGCTTTATCCCCAAGCCGCAAAGCCCCTTCCAATGGGAGGCTTTGATCCCGCTCGAGGAATATCTTCGCCGCGTCAACCTCCTGCGCAGCGCCATCACCGCAAAGAATGTCACCTACAACTGGCATGACGCGGAGACCAGTCTGATCGAGGCCGTGCTCTCAAAAGGAGATCGCCGCGTGGCCGATGCGATCGAGGAGGTTTTCCGCCGAGGCGGAAGACTTGATGCCTGGAGCGATTATTTTTCCTTCCAGCGTTGGCTGGATGCCTTTGAGGCCACCGGCGTAGACGTCCATTATTACGCGCACAGGCAGATTCCCACCGATGAGATCCTGCCCTGGGATCATCTCAGCGTCGGCGTTCGCAAGGCGCATTTGCTGCATGAAAGGGAAATGGCCTATCAGTCCAGGCTCTCGCCCGACTGCCGCAAGCAATGCTCCGCCTGCGGCGCGGCCGCGTTGCTGGAAAGGGGGTACCGCTGCGATGAATAAGCTTCGTCTTCGTTTTGAAAAAACCGACAGGGCGATTTATATCTCCCACCTTGATCTCATGCGAACCATGCAGCGCGCCTTCAACCGCGCCGGCTACGCGCTGAAGTACTCCGAGGGCTTCAATCCGAGACCGCAGATCTCCATTGCGCTGCCGCTGTCCGTAGGCATGGGGAGTGTGTGTGAGATCATGGATTTCACCCTGAAGGAAGACCCCGATCTTGCCGAGCTTCCGGAGCGGCTCACACAGGCTATGCCGGAAGGGATACGCGTTATTGAGGCCTATGAGCCGCAGCGCAAGTCTGCTCTGCTCAAGTGGCTTGCGATCCGCGGCGTGTTTGAATACGATGAGCGCGACCCGGCCGTGATGTGCCCGGCGCTGCAGGCCTTCTTCGACAGAGAGGAGATTGTCATTCTTCGCCGGACCAAACGCGGAGAAGGGGAGAGCGACATTCGCCCCGCGATCCGCTCGCTGTCCTTCACACCGGGGGAGAAGTGCGTTGCGCTGGAGGGTGTGATCTCCGCGCAGAACCCCACGCTCAATCCTGACCTGCTCGCGGACGCACTCCGCCAGCTTCAGCCCGAGATCGCGCCGGATTTTGCCAAGTTTACCCGCATAGAGACTTATGACGAGAGCGGAGAACTGTTTCGCTGAGGTGCTCCGATGAAAACGATTCGCATTCTTGCTCTTCACCTTGCCTATGGCGGGGTGGAAAAAGCAATCATCAGCATGGCAAATCTGTTCGCGGAGCGGTATGACGTCGAGATCATCAGCGTATACCGCATGCCGAATTCTCCCGCTTTCCCGCTTGATGAGCGTGTCAAGGTACGCTATCTGCTGTCCGATTGCCCCAATCGGGAGGAATGGCATGAGGCTGTCCGTTCCCTGCGTCCGCTGTCAATCCTGCGCGAAAGCCTGCGCGCGATACGGATATTGCGCGAGAAGAAGCGCGCCGTCCGCGAGACGATCCGCAGCATCCACGACGGTATCCTGATTACGACCCGCCATGAAGACAACCTGCTTCTCTCACGCTGGGGTGACAGCCGTGTTTGGAAAATCGGCCAGCTCCATCATGATCACGCCTTTCGCAGAAAGTACCTGCGCGCTTTTCGCAGCGCTTACGGCGGCATCGACGTCCTTGCGCTGCTGACGCCCGGATTGGTGGAGGAGGCAAAACGATATGTTCCTTCCACGAGCAAAACCCGCGTTGTTTACGTGCCGAATTTCCTGGAGCATTATCCGGAGACGGTTCCGTTTGCCCGAAAGGAGAATCGCATTCTTGCTGTCGGCCGTCTGGATCCCGTAAAAGGCTTTGACCGGCTGATTCGCGCCTTTGCCGGTATCCACCGGGAACGCCCGGACTGGAGCCTGCGGATCGTCGGAGAAGGCGCAGAACGCAAAAGCCTTGAGCAGCTGATCGCAGAGCTCCGGCTGGAGGCTGCGGTTACCCTCACGGGGCGCCTCTCCTCCGCGGAAGTGGAGGAGGAGATGAAGCGCGCATCGCTTTTCGCGATGACCTCACACTCGGAGGGCTTCCCCTTCGTGCTGCTGGAAGCGCAGAGCTGCGGCCTGCCCGCCGTGGCATATGACGTGCGCGTCGGGCCTGCCGCCGTCATCCGTCCCGGGAAGGACGGGTACCTTGTCCCGGACGGCGATCAAGCCGACTTTACGGCTCGAATCCTGGAACTTATCGACTCGCGGGCGCTCCGCGAGGAGATGGCGCAAAACGCCATGACGCATGCAAGAGAGTTTTCCCGTGAAAAGGTCGCCGTCATTTGGGATTCCGTCCTGGACAACAAATAATAACCGGAAAAAATCAGATAAATCTCTTGCATTACCGCATGGGGTATGCTATAATATCCAAGCATGTCCGGCGAGAGCCGGCGGTATAGAAAGGCGGTCCGCTGCCGTGCCTGTCTTCGATACAGTGACCACCGGTATTGAACGTCTATATGAAAGAGGATCAAATAATGGATCTGGTTAAAGTTCTCAGCGAGCGCTACATGAAGGAAGAGCTGCCCGAAATGAACGTCGGCGACACGGTTCGCGTGCTCGTCCGCGTCAAGGAAGGCAACCGTGAGCGCAACCAGGCTTTCGAAGGCACGATCATTGCCAAGAAGCATGGCGGCATCAACGAGACCATCACTGTCCGCCGCATCTCCTACGGTGTCGGCTGCGAGAAGGTCTTCCCGGTTCACTCTCCCTCTATTGTCTCTGTCACCACCGTCCGCAAGGGCAAGGTTCGCAGAGCAAAGCTGTATTACCTGCGTGACCGCGTTGGTAAGAAGGCCAAGGTCAAAGAGCGTCTTTGATCTGCATCGCGTTTTATGGCGTCTTCCGTTGGAGGGCGCCATAAAACATATATGGGTGATCGTATGAATAAAGATTTCAAATCCTGGCTTCGGGAGCACTGGCTGTTCTGCCTGATCGCGCTTCAGCCGATCCTTGACGTCATTGCATATTTCAATCAGAACGATGTTGCGACCGTCGCGGGCTATATCCGTCTGGTGATCCTGCTGATCTTCCCGATCTATCTGCTGTTCACACTGAAGGAGAAGAAACGCTTCCTCCTTGCCATGCTTGTGATCGGCGTATACGCCCTGCTTCACGTGCTCAACGGCTTCCGTGTCGGATACATCAGCCTTTACTTTGACGTGTCCTATATGGTGAAGGTGATGCAGATGCCGATCCTGGCGATTTGCTTCGTCTATCTGATCCGCGACGAGCAGACCAAGCGGCAGGCCTTTCGCGGCGTTCTGACCTCTGCGCTTCTTATGGGCGTGTTCATCGTTCTTGCCTACATCACCGGGACCGGCAATGAGACTTACGGCCCCGGCCTCGGATACAGCGGCTGGGTCATCGACGATAACCGCTGCGCAAACTCCATCCTGCTTGTGACGCTCTCCTCCTTCGCGGTCGGCTTTTCGGCCAAGACGGAGAGAAAGCTCTTCTGGGTTGCGATCCCTGTTGCGGTTGCGGCGGCGTTTCTCACGAACGGCACCAAGGCCTGCTTTTACGCCCTTTTCGGTATCTTCGCGGCATATGCTGTCTTTCTCGTGATGCAGCAGCCCCTGTTGAAGAAAAAAATCCGCTGGCTGCTGGTCGTCGTCCTTGTCCTGCTGATGGTCTTTACGGTCATGATCTACCCCTATACGCCGCGCTATCGCGTGAACATCGCGCTTGCAAAGGCCAACACGCAGGGAGAAATCGAGGCTGCCGCGCTTGCAAAGGGCTATGACGTCACGACAATGAGCACGGAGGAGCGCTTCAACACCCCGGAGGTCAAAGAAATCTTCGAGTATTATTATTGGAGATATCTCGGGGTGCTGCCGGATCTCATCGACCGCTTTGGGATGGATCGCGTTCTCCTGCACTACGATATGACGACAAATGTCAAACGTCTGATCGATGTGCGCGTCATGGAGCGCAGTTATTCCGCCATGATTTTTGAGGACAGCGATTTGCTCACCAAGCTCGTTGGCTTTGAGGTCTCCAACGTGGGCTTTGAAGGCACGTACGACATGGAGAATGACTGGCCCGCTATCTTCTATTATTACGGTTATCTCGGATTTGCGCTGTATATCGGCTTCCTGTTCGTCTTCCTGCTGCGGGTACTGAAAAAACTGCTGCGCGATTTTAAGGGCAGCTTCACGGCCGATAACTTCACGCTCCTGCTTACGCTTATGCTGCAGTTCGGCCTCGCGCAGTTTTCCGGTGCGATTCTGCGGCGCCCCAATGTGTCTGTCTATATGGCGCTAATCCTGGGGCTGATCTGGTTCCAGACAAGAGAGAAAGAGGCGCGTGCATGAAGCTCAGCGTGATCGTTCCGGTCTATAAGGCGGAAAAGACGCTCTGCCGCTGCGTGGATTCCCTGCTTGCGCAGACGCTGAGCGAGCCCTTTGAGCTCATCTTAGTGAACGACGGCTCGCCCGACCGCTGCGGAGAGATCCTTGCGGACTATGCCTTGCGTTACCCCGGACGTATCCGTGTTCTGACGCTTACAAACGGAGGACAGGGGAGAGCGCGCAATCACGGTCTGGAACTTGCTCAGGGCGAATACATAGGCTTCTGCGACAGTGACGACTGGGTTGAGCCCGCGATGTACGCGCGTCTTTGCGCCGTCGCGGACGAGACCGGCGCGGATATTGTGGACTGCTGTGTTCTGGCTGAATATGAGGACGGCAGAAAGGAGCAGCCGCGCACCTGGCGGGAGGAGAACGTGCTTTCCGCCGCGGGCTCCGTCTGCAACAAGCTCTTTCGCAGGCGTGCGATGGCAGATCTTCGCTTCCCGGAAAAGCTCTGGTATGAGGATTTTGAGTATTCGGCCATTGCTTTGATGCGGGCAAAGAAGATCGTTCATATTCCTGATCTGCTCTACCATTACCGTGTCGGTCAGCCGTCCACGATGAATAACCAGAATGCGCGAAAAAATCTGGACGTTCTGACAGTTCTCGAGCATGTCCGCAGCGCGATGGCAGAAGATCAGCTGCGAGACGGTTATGATTTCCTGGTGCTCAATCATGTGCTGCTGGACGCGATCAACCGCCTCTCTCTGCAGCATAATCCCGATAAGCTTGAGGCGATTGCCAAGCTCCGGGCATTTGTGAGGCAGGAGATCCCGGATCTCTCCGGCTGCAGCGCCTTTAGTGCTGAGCCGAGAAACCGCCGGATCATCATGAGGCTGAACTATCTCGGCCTGGAGGATCTTTCCCGCTTGATCCTGAAGCTCAAGAGTGCGACATAAAAAGAATCCGCGGCGTTCTTTGCAACGTCGCGGATTCATGCTGTATGAAGTCGGATCAGAGCTTTTTCGCACGCAGAAGGTTGTTTGCTTTCATCAGCAGCTGCACGGCGCGATATTGCCCGCGCAGCATCAGTGCAAGCAGGAGCCGGTGCTGCCTGCTCATGGAGCACAGATAGGGGTTTTCCCGGAAATCCGGGAACTTTTTTTCCAAATCTGCCAGCAGCTGCCGGGGGATCGCGCTGTTGGGGTCAGCCTGCACGACGCGGCTGGTGGACATCAGCAGCTGGTGATAGACTGCGAGATACTCCAGCTCGTCGTGATAATGCTCAAATTCTCCCTGTTCCCGGTAATGCGACAGGCAAAGATCGACCGCCTGGATGATTTCCGTGTTTCGCTCGACCTTCTTTGAGTTCGTGATCGAATTGCCGCGCAGAAGATAGCGGATCCAGGGCTTTGAGACCGAGCGAATCCGCTTCGCATGCAGATACAGGCGGGGTGACGTCGCAAGATCCTCGAACCAGAGTCTGTCAGGGAAACGGATGTTATTGTCCGTATACAGATTTCTGCGCCAGAGTTTGTTCCAGGCGCTTGGATACTCGAAGATAAGCTGCGGATAATCCCGCAGCGTAAAAACGCCTTCTTTTTCGCAGCCGCGCTGGTAGGATATCTGTTTGCCATCTTCGTTCACCGTGACAAAATCGAAGAATATGATGTCCGCATCCGTATCCAGCGCCTCGCTTATTTCCTTCACAGCTCCGGGAGAGAGACAGTCGTCACTGTCCAGGAATAACAGGAATTCGCCCTTTGCCGCCTCAATACCGGCGTTGCGGGCGCTGCCGAGTCCTCCGTTCGGCTTCTCGATGAGGCGGATGCGCTCCGGATAACGCGCTGCGTAGCCGCGCGCAATCTCACCGGAGCTGTCCGTCGATCCGTCGTTCACGGCTATAATCTCGTAGTCCTGAACGTCAGGGCAGAGTACCGAATCCAGGCATTTTGCCAGATAGTCTTCAACATTATAGATGGGGATTACAATACTGAGCTTTGGCATGTTATCCCTCCCAGCGCTTTTTTCTATTCTATCACAGCCGTCCGGCTGTTTCAAGAACAGAAAACTGTTGCCTCGGCGGGGAAGATTGGTGTATAATACAAAAATAGATTAAATGGAAACCTACGCCTACGGGTTGACATACAGGAGCAGATTATGAGCAGAACAGAAAAGAAGAAAACGAATACGGAAGAAACGCCTGCGCCGAATCGGCGCCGGGAGCTCTATGATTGGATCCAGAGCCTGATGATCGCGCTGATCGTCTGCGTGGTGCTGTTTATCTTCTTCATTCGCGTGATCGACGTATCCGGCACCTCCATGGTTCCGACGCTGATCAACGGCGACAAGATGCTTGTTTCCGATATTTTCTATAAGCCGCGCGCGGGCGACGTCGTCGTCTTCAAGAGCGACCTTTACGACCCAAACAAGGCTCTCGTCAAGCGTATCATCGCAACGGAGGGTCAGGTCATCAATATCGACTTTGACAAGGGCATCGTATATGTAGACGGTGAGCCGCTGCAGGAGGATTATATCAACGAACTAACGACCACGAAGCTTGACTTCATCGGCCCGAAAACTGTACCTTCCGGCTGCGTGTTCGTAATGGGGGACAACCGCAACCAGTCCACCGACAGCCGTGACAGTCAGATCGGCATGGTGGACGAGCGTATGATCCTTGGGCGCGTCTACATGGTCATCTTCCCGATGCATGAGATTGGCTGGGTGCGCTGATGCGGGATTATGAGAAATTGAATATCCAGTGGTTTCCGGGGCATATGACCAAGGCGGAGCGCATGATCGAGGAGAACATCCGTCAGGTCGATGCGGTCTGCGAGATCCTCGATGCGCGCATCCCGCGCTCCAGTCGGAACCCGGATATCGATACGCTGGCAGGGAATAAGCCCAGGCTGCTGATCCTCAACCGCACCGACCTGGCTGATCCAGCCGTTACCCGTCGTTGGCGCGCCTTCTTTGAAAGTCAGGGACTCGCCGTTCTGGAGACGGATGCCAGGAGCGGCAAGGGCGTCAAGGATTTCGCGCCGGCTGTACGCGAGCTTCTCAAGGATAAGCTGGCCGCCTACGAGGCCAAGGGACAGGTCGGGCGTCCGCTGCGTATTATGATCCTCGGAATACCGAATGTCGGGAAATCGACATTCATCAACAAAGTCGCCGGGCGAAAGGCCGCTCTCGCGGGAGATAAACCCGGCGTTACGCGCGGCAAACAGTGGATCAATATCGACAGGGGACTGGATCTTCTTGATACGCCCGGCATTCTCTGGCCAAAGTTTGACAGCCAGGAGGTCGGCGAAATGCTGGCGATCACGAACGCGATCAAAGCCGAGGTACTCGACAAGGAGACCCTCGGGGCGAACTTCATGCTTCGCCTGAGCAGGCTCTATCCGCAAGCGCTGCGCGATCGCTACCGCTTTGACCCGGATCCCGAGGCGTCCGGCTATGAACTGTTGGAAGAAGCGGCCAAAAAGCGCGGATTCCTTATTTCCCGCGGTGAGTACGATATAGAACGAATGGCCAACACGCTCCTGTCCGAATATCACGACGGGAAGCTTGGCAGGCTGAGTCTGGAGCTGCCGGATGACGGATTTGTGGACGCTGGAAAATGAGATTTATGATGAGGGCTATTCTCTGCTCTGCGGTGTAGACGAGGCAGGGAGAGGCCCTCTCGCCGGCCCGGTCTATGCCGCGGCCGTGATCCTTCCGCGCTGTCTCGTGATTGCGGGGCTCAATGATTCCAAGAAGCTCAGCGAGAAAAGGCGCGAGCAGCTGTTTGACCGGATCAAGGAGCAGGCGCTGAGCTTTTGCATTGCGTCGGCATCTGTGGAAGAGATCGAGAAGGAGAATATCCTCGGTGCGACTTACCTTGCCATGAACCGTGCGCTGGAGGGGCTGTCTCTAGTTCCGCAGCTTGCACTGATCGACGGGAACCGCAGCGCCGGTATCCTGCTGCCGAACCGCTGCATCGTCAAGGGCGATTCCCGCGCAGCCGATATCGCGGCGGCCTCCATCCTCGCCAAGGTCAGCCGTGACCGCTATATGCTCGAGCAGGACAGGCTTTACCCGGAATACGGCTTTGCCCGACACAAGGGCTATGGCACGCAGGCGCATTATGAAGCGCTGCGCCGCTTCGGCCCTTGCCCGATCCATCGCCCGAGCTTTCTCAAGAAGATGCACTGATGGATAAACGGAGTCTGGGTCAGCTCGGGGAAGAGCAGGCGGCACGCTATCTGCGCCGCCGTTTTTATCATATCGAGGAGCGCAACTATCGCTGCCGATTTGGGGAGATCGACTTGATCGCCCGCAAAGGGCGCTATATTGTCTTTGTGGAGGTCAAGCTCCGCCGGGACGACAGTCACGGTGAGGCGCGGGAATTTGTCACGCGCTCCAAGCAGGAGCGGCTGATTGCAACGGCACAGTTCTGGCTCAGCCAGCACGATTGTGAACTGCAGCCGCGCTTCGACGTGATCGAGGTCTATGCTCCTCAGGGAGAGAACGGCCCTCTCCGCATCAATCATTTCCCTGATGCGTTCCGCTGATGCTATGTAGCCCTCCGCGTGTGCGGAGGAGCCATGTTCAGCAAGTTCCGCGAGGGCAGAAGGTGCTGCAATAGGTCTCGGCCTTGGACTCGGCGTGCTCGTTCTGCACCTTGATCTCTTCTGCCGCGCACCTGCGGTCGACGGTGTTGAACTTGCAGGCCGTTACATCGCAGCCTACGCCCGGCTTTTTCTCAGGACGTGTATTTCTCATGGGAACGCCTCCTTCCTGTCGTTCCCAGTATCTGCATTTAACGCGAGTATTATTCAAAATAGGAGAGCATATGGCGCTGTACGCGATCGGAGATCTGCATTTGTCTCTCGGAGGCGACAAACCGATGGACGTTTTCGGGGAAGTCTGGAGGGATCACCCGGAAAAGCTTCGCCGAGGCTTTGAACATCTCAAGGAGGACGACCTGTGCGTGCTCTGCGGGGATCTCAGCTGGGGCATGTCGCTTGAGGAGGCAGAGGCGGATTTTCGCTTTATCGACGAATTGCCCGGGCAGAAGCTGATCCTCAAGGGCAATCATGACTACTGGTGGACTACTGCCGCCAAGACAAAGCGCTTTTTTGCCGAGAAGGGCTTTACGACGATGGCCATTCTCCATAACAACGCCTTTGTCTATGGTGACTATGCCATTTGCGGAACCCGCGGCTGGTTTTACGAGGAGGAGAGCGATCAGGAGCATGACCAGAAGATCATGCGCCGGGAGATCATGCGCCTTGAGACTTCGCTGAAGGCGGCGGGTGAGCGGGAAAAGCTTGTTTTTCTCCACTATCCGCCCGTATATCAGAATTACCGCTGTAAGGAGATCCTGGAACTCCTGCAGGACTATCATGTTACTCGCTGCTGCTACGGGCATATTCACGGTAAAGGGATCGCGACAGCGTATCGCGGGATGCTCGGATGCACGGATTTCCGTATCGTCTCCGCGGATGCCGTCTGCTTTGAACCGGTGCTTGTTTTGGATGAGGATTAACGTTAAATTCACGAATTCCCCATTGATTTTATCATCATTATCTGATAAAATAGCAACCTGTGTGTCAGTCACATCATGAGGAGGAAAGCAACAATGATTCTTAAAAACGTAGAGAGAAAAGAAGACAATTCTGCCATCATTCTGGTCGAGTCCGACGCTGCCGAGTTTGAGGCCGCTGTTCAGAAGGCTTACCAGAAGAACAAGGGCAGCATCAATATCCCCGGCTTCCGCAAGGGCAAGGCGCCCCGCACGATCGTCGAGGGAATGTACGGTCACGAAGTGTTCTACCAGGACGCGCTGGATGATCTGGCGCAGCCTGCTTTCGAATTCGGCATGAACGAGTCCGGCCTGCGTATGGTCGGCGCTCCCGCGATCGACGACGTGAAGGTCACCGCCGAGCGCACGGCAGCCTACTCCTTCAAAATCACCCTTTACCCCGAGGTTACCCTTGGCCAGTACAAGGGCCTGAAGGCTGTGAAGGACGTCAATCCCGTCTCTGACGAAGAGATCGACGAGGAGATCGCCAAGACCCGCAAGCAGAACGCCCGCATGGTCACGATTGAGGATCGCCCTGCTCAGATGGGCGATACCGTCAGCATCGACTTTGACGGCTTCCTCGACGGCGAGCGCTTCGACGGCGGCAAGGCTGAGGGCTACAGCCTTGAGCTCGGCAGCAATTCCTTCGTCCCCGGCTTCGAGGAGCAGGTCGTCGGCATGACGATCGGCGAGGAGAAGGATCTTGACATCACCTTCCCCGAGCACTATGTGGAGAACCTCGCCGGCAAGGCCGTTGTGTTCAAGGTGAAGCTCAATTCCATCACTTTCCCCGAGCTGCCCGAGCTGGATGATGATTTTGCGCAGGACGTGTCCGAATTTGACACCTTTGAGGCTTACAAGGAGAACGTCCGCAAGGAGCTGCAGAAGAAGTATGAGGAGCAGGCGGAGTCCGCTTTCCATTCCCTCATCATGAAGCAGGCCTGCGACAACATGACTGTCGATGTGCCCGACGTGATGATCCAGGAGAAAGCGGAAGAGATCGTCCGCAATTATGCCGCTCAGTTCGGCCTCTCCGACCGCAAAGTGTCCTTCGAGGAGCTTCTGCGCATGATGGGTCTCGATGCTGCCACCATGAACCAGACCATCCTGCCTTCCGCGGAGTTCCAGGTCCGCACCGACCTGCTGCTTGAGGCAGTCGCGAAGGCTGAGGGTTTTGAGTTCACCGAGGAGGAGACCGAGGCCTACATCAAGAAGATCGCCGAGAGCGTCAATGCCACGCCCGAGGACATCAAGACCTACTTCGGCGCCGAGATGATCGCAGCCGAGCAGAGCAAGGAGCGCGCCAACGCCGTCATCTTCGACAGCGCGATCGCCCTGGACCCTGAGGAGACTGCGTCCGAGGAGCCCGCTGCGGAGGAATAATCCTCCCGTATTTCGGGTAATCTATAAGGTATTATTCAGCTGAAAGGAGCGTTACCAATGAGCTTGGTCCCTGTAGTTGTAGAGCAGACCAATTACGGCGAGCGTTCTTACGATCTTTATTCCCGCCTTCTCAAAGACCGTATTGTGATGCTCTCCGAGGATGTAAACGATGTGAGTGCCAACATTATTGTCGCCCAGCTTCTGTTTCTGGAAGCGCAGGATCCCGATAAAGACATCATGTTCTATATCAACAGCCCCGGCGGAAGCGTTACCGCAGGTCTGGCGATTTATGATACGATGCAGTACATCAAGCCCGACGTGTGCACCATCTGCATCGGCATGGCGGCCTCCATGGGAGCGTTCCTTCTCTCCTCCGGCGCAAAGGGCAAGCGCTTTGCCCTCCCCAATTCCGAGATCATGATCCACCAGGTTCTCGGCGGCGCCCAGGGACAGGCAACGGATATACAGATCCATACGGAGCATATCCTTAAGATCAAGAAGAAGCTCAATACGATCCTGGCTGCGAACACCGGCAAACCGCTGGAGCAGGTTGAGCGCGACTGCGAACGCGATCATTTCCTGAGCGCGCAGGAGGCCATGGAATACGGCATCGTGGACAAGGTGATCACGAAGCGTTAATAACCACTTCATGGGGGAACGGACGCGTTCCCCCATGATTTTCCTAATGGGAAGCATTCATGATTCTATGATGGCGACACCCCAAAGCGTTTCGCCGAGCCGCGCGGCTCCGTACAAAAGCCTTGCAGTTTCGCATTATCATCATTATCATCCTTTGACAGGAGAAAACTATGGCAAGATCTGAAGACAGAAAGAATATCCGCTGCTCGTTCTGCGGCAAGCCGCAGGCTATTGCAAAGCGCCTGATCGCAGGCTCCGGCTGCTATATCTGTGACGACTGCGTGCGGATGTGCATGGAAATCGTGCAGGACATTGCGCCTGACAAAGTCGAGGGCTATGACGGACTTCCGCTCGAACTGAGCAAGCTCCCGAAGCCTGCCGAGATAAAAAAGGGGCTCGATGATTATGTGATCGGGCAGGAGAGAGCAAAGATCGTGCTCTCTGTCGCGGTGTACAATCATTACAAACGCATTCTTCACGCCAGCAAAAACGACGTGGAGCTGCAGAAGAGCAATATTCTTCTGATCGGTCCGACCGGCAGCGGCAAGACTCTCTTTGCCCAGACGATGGCCAGGATGCTCGACGTGCCCTTTGCCATCGCCGACGCCACAACGCTTACGGAGGCCGGCTATGTTGGCGAGGATGTGGAGAATGTGATCCTCAAGCTCCTGCAGGCTGCGGATTTCGATGTGGAGCGCGCTGAGAAAGGCATTATCTACATTGATGAGATCGACAAGATCGCACGCAAAAGCGAAAATACCTCCATTACGCGCGACGTCTCCGGCGAGGGCGTGCAGCAAGCGCTGCTCAAGCTCCTGGAGGGCACGATCGCGAATGTCCCGCCTCAGGGCGGCAGAAAGCACCCGCAGCAGGAGTTTATCCACGTGGATACCACGAACATCCTCTTCATCTGCGGCGGCGCTTTTGACGGCCTTGATAAGATTATCGAGCGCCGTACCAGTAAGAAGACGCTCGGCTTCGGTGCGGATATCACCAGTGCGTCCGAACGCGACGTTGGTGAGATTTTTGCCCAGGTTCAGCAGCACGATCTGCTGAAGTTCGGCATCATCCCCGAACTCATCGGCCGCCTTCCGGTTGTGGCCTCGCTGGATTCTCTCAAGCGCGAGGATCTGGTCCGCATACTGACCGAGCCGAAAAACGCCATGACCCGCCAGTATCAGACCCTGCTTTCCTACGATGACGTGGAGCTCGTTTTTGAGCCCGCCGCACTTGAGGCGGTCGCCGACAAGGCCATCGAGCGCAAGATCGGCGCGCGCGGCCTTCGCAGCGTCATGGAGAGCATCATGACCGATATCATGTTCAAAACGCCCTCCGATCCGAGCATCAGCAAGGTGATTATCACCGAGGCCTGTGTAAAGGGAGAGGCGGAGCCCACGATCATACACAAGAACTGAACGCAAGTCGACCTCGCTCCAGAGAGGAGAACAGCATGTCACAACAGAACGAATCCATTATCCGCCTGCCCCTGCTTGCATTACGGGGGCTGTGCGTATTACCCGGGATGCTTATGACCTTCGATGTAGAGCGTCCCGCATCCATCGGCGCGCTCGAGGCAGCCGCCAAAAAGGATCAGACCATTTTTCTCGTATCCCAGCGAGATTTGTCTGTCGACGCGCCCGGACAGGGCGACCTTTATTCCGTCGGCACGGTCTGCAAGATCCGCCAGCAGCTTCGTCAGCCGCGCGGCAGTATGAGCCGCGTCATGGTTGAAGGGCTCTTCCGAGCCAGACTTATCCTGATGAAGACTGACCCGAAGGGCTTCAGTGCTGTTCTGGAGCCGATGCCGGATGAGAAAGAGCATGTCGCCTCCGCCCGTCTGGAAGCGCTGCTGAGAACAGCAGTTTCGCTCTACGAGCAGTATCTGCAGCTCAATGACGATCTCCCCTCGGAGCAGATCATCAACCTGCTTTCCAACCCGAATCCCGAGTACGTTGCCAATTTCATTGCGCAGAACACTCGTATGCGTATCGAGGACAAGCAGGCGGTACTCGAATCGGTCTTTCCTTCGCGGAGGCTTTCCCTTGTCTGCAAGCTGCTCAATCACGAGATCGCTATCCTCAATATTGAGAAAGAGCTCAACGAGGAGACGCAGGAGCAGCTCAATCGCGGCCAGCGCGAATACTATCTGCGTGAAGAGATGAAGATCATCCAGGCTGAACTCGGCGACGATTCTCAGGATGATTTTGCCGCCTACCGCGAGAAGATCAACGCGCTGCCGCTCTCGGATGAGGTGCGCGACAAGCTTCTTAAGGAAGTCGGTCGCCTTTCCAAGCAGCCCTTCGGCTCGGCCGAGGCTTCGGTCATACGCAGCTATCTGGACACCTGCCTTGAACTCCCCTGGGGCGTTTCCACCGAGGAGACGCTGGATATCGCGAAGGCGCGCAGGATGCTTGACGAAGATCATTTCGGCCTTGAAAAAGTCAAGGAGCGCGTTCTGGAATATCTCTCCGTCAAACAGCTTTCACCGGAGATCAAGGGCGGTCTGCTCTGCCTCGTCGGCCCTCCGGGCACCGGCAAGACGAGCGTGGCCATGAGCATCGCCCGCGCAACGAACCGCAAGCTCGTTCGCGTCTCGCTCGGCGGCATCCACGATGAGGCCGAGATCCGAGGCCACCGCAAAACCTACATCGGTTCCATGCCCGGCCGCATCATCAACGGCATCCTGCAGGCGAAAAGCTGCAACCCGCTGATGGTTCTTGATGAGATCGACAAGCTCGGCGCGGATTATCGGGGAGACCCGAGCGCTGCGCTGCTTGAGGCGCTGGACCCGGAACAGAACTGCACGTTCCGCGATCACTTTCTCGAGATTCCGTTCGACCTCTCCAAGGTCTTCTTCATCACGACGGCGAACTCCCTGGATACGATCCCCAGGCCGCTGCTCGACCGTATGGAGGTCATTGAGCTCTCCAGCTATACGGATGAGGAAAAGCTGCAGATCGCAAAGCGTCATCTGCTTCCCAAGCAGCGCAAAAAGCACGGCCTGAACGGACGTCAGCTTCGCGTAAGCGACGATGCGATCCGTGATGTCATCCGGCTGTACACGCGCGAATCCGGGGTGCGCCTGCTCGAACGTGAGTTCGCGGCGCTCTGCCGCAAAACGGCCGGCGGGATCGCGGAAGGAAAGTACCGCAGCATGTCTGTTCGGCCCGCGAATCTGTCCGAATTGCTTGGCCCTGCGAAGTTCAAGCCGGAGGAGCGCAGAACGCACGGCGAAGTCGGTCTGGTCCGCGGCCTTGCCTATACCGCCGTCGGTGGTGAGGTGCTGGACGTGGAGGTTGCAGTCGTTCCCGGCTCCGGTCGACTGGAGCTCACCGGCAATCTCGGCGATGTGATGAAGGAATCTGCCAAGGCGGCGCTCACCTACATACGCAGCCGCTCGTCCCTGCTGGGGATCGAGGAAGATTTCTATAAAACCAAGGATATCCATATCCATTTCCCCGAGGGCGCCATTCCCAAGGACGGCCCTTCTGCCGGTATTACGATGACGGTTGCATTGATCTCGGCCCTTACCGGCAGGAGCGTGCGCAGCGATATCGCCATGACAGGGGAGATCACCCTGCGCGGACGCGTGCTGCCGATCGGCGGGCTGCGCGAAAAGACAATGGCCGCCCTTCGCGCCGGCGTCAAGACGGTCATCCTTCCGGCCGAAAACGAAGCGGATCTCGCGCAGATCGATCAGACTGTGCGCAGCAAGCTCGAGTTTGTGCCCACCGACCATGTGGATAAGATCCTCGATCTTGTCCTCATTCCTTCTGAAAGTGCGAGTATGCCTCTTCAGCATATGCCGGTGCAGGCAGATCGCCCTGCGGTCAGACAGTAGGTGCGCGATGGCTGTTTTGAATCTGAACCGCGTTGAGTTTATCCGCTCCGCGGCTGCTCCTGCGCAGTTCATCCGCAGCGCGCTTCCCTCCGTCGTATTTGCCGGCAAATCCAACGTGGGCAAAAGCTCGGTGATCAACCGCGTGCTCAATCGGAAGAACTTCGCCCGCGTCGGCGCAGAGCCCGGCAAGACAGTGCACGTCAATTACTTTCTCGTGGACGACAAGCTCTATTTTGTCGATCTTCCCGGGTACGGCTACGCCAAGGTGTCCCGGGGCGAGAAGGAACGTTGGGGAAAGCTGATGGAGGACTTCTTTGCCGAGAAGGATCTGACGAGCCTGGGCGTGATGATCGTTGATGCGCGGCATAAGCCCACTGCGGACGACGTCACGATGGCGGAATTCTTCAAGGCCTCCGGTCACAGGATTGTCGTTGTAGCCAATAAGCTGGACAAGCTCAAAAAATCCGAGCTTGAGGGCAATCTGGCTCTCATCCGCGAGACGCTGGCTCTGCCTGAGGACATCCCGCTCCTTCCGTTTTCCGCGGAAAAGGGGACGGGACGGGAGACCCTCGTTGCGGAGATCCTCCGCTTTCTGTGAAAAAATTGGAGCGTGGTGGGATTCCTCCCCACCACGCTCTTGTAATTTGCTTCAAACTCTGATAAAATATAAATGATTTGGAGGTGAATGCGATCAGCATCATGCAGTCCATCTGGGAGGGCTTTGATTTCAGCTATCTGCTGGAGATCCTCCTGAGCGTGATTCCTGCGCTTATTTGCATCACACTCCATGAGCTGAGTCATGGCCTTGTAGCCTACGTATTGGGGGACGATACCGCCAAGCGCGCCGGCCGCCTCACGCTCAACCCGATCAAGCATCTGGACCCGATGGGGCTGCTGATGATGGTCGTATTTCATTTTGGCTATGCCAGGCCCGTGCCCGTCAACATGTATAAGTTCAAGAATCCCAAGTGTGGCATGGCGATTACCGCGCTTGCCGGGCCGGTGAGCAATGTGATCATCACGGTTGTTTTTCTTGTCTTTTCCGGCCTGCTCTATATCCCGCTGCAGCAGTCTTCCCTGGGACAGTATATCTGGAAGATGATCCTGATTACCGCGCAGATCAGCATCAGTCTGGCTCTGTTTAATCTGATTCCGGTTCCGCCTCTGGACGGATCGAAGGTTCTCTTCTCGCTGCTGAGCGACGAGGGGTACCGGAAACTGATGCGTTACGAGCGCTACGGTTCGATCTTGCTGATCGTTCTCGTTGCGACAGGTCTGCTCGGCCGTCCGCTTTCCTCTGCAGTCAACGCGGTTTACGGCGTGCTGACGCCCGTATTTGAATGGGGGTTTCGGGTGGGGATGCAGTTCTTCTCCGCCTGATCTTGCAACAGCATGGAGAATCCGAATTTTCGCCTCGAGGGCGTTATTCACGATAATAACGAGATGCAGGATTTTGAAGGCCCTCTGAGCCTGATCCTCATGCTCCTTTCCAAGAATAAGATCGAGATTCGTGACATTCAGATTTCTGAGATCCTTGACCAGTACCTCGCGTATCTGGCTCAAATGCAGAGCATGGATTTGGAGATCGCGAGCGAATTCGTGCAGATGGCGGCGCACCTGCTGTATATCAAGACCAAAACGCTGCTCGCAACCGAAGAAGAAGTCTCCGAGCTGGAAGTGCTCATGGAGTCTCTGGAACAGCTTAAGGCGAAGGACAATCTCGCCGCTGTCCGGCAGATCCTGCCTGAGTTAAAGAAACGCTCTGAGCGTGGTCTGCTGTATTTCTCGAAGCTCCCGGAACCGCTTCCCAAGCAGACCGGCATCTATGAATACCGGCATGAGCCGGTCGAGCTGCTGAAAGCTTTTCTTTCCATTTCCTCTCGCGGCTTCTCCGCAGACGAGGGAGAAGAGGAGATCTCCCGCGCAATCCCGCGCCGCATCGTTTACAGCGTGCAGACCAAGAGCCGGCAGCTGCTGGAACGCCTTTCAAAGGGTAATGCGAGCCTGCAGGAGCTTTACGAGGCCTGTGAGACGCGTTCTGAGGTCGTGGCGACCTTTCTGTCCATTCTGGAGCTTTGCAGTATGGGCAGCCTTTTGATCCGCAAAGAGAACGAGATATACTCGGTGGAATTCATGGGCGGAGACGTCGGGGAAATCCTTGAGAGAATAGGGGAGTCGCACGAGGAAGAAGACGTGCGCTGATCATTGCATGGATATCAAATCTGCCATCGAAGCGATCCTATTTGCCGCGGGGGACTGTGTTCCCGCCGCGCGGCTTTCGCTGATTCTGTCCTGCGAGCTGGACGAGATCCTGCGAGCCGCAGAGGAGCTTTCGGAGGAATATGAGCGCGAGAGCCGCGGCGTGCGTCTGCTGCGTCTTGGAGACAAGCTCCAGTTATGCTCTGCACCTGAGTATGCGCCTTTTATCGTCAAGACACTGGAGCAGCGCAAGCCACCCATGCTGTCGCAGCCGGCTCTCGAGACACTTGCGATCGTTGCGTATTTCCAGCCCGTCACACGAGCTTATATCGATCGCGTCCGCGGGGTGGATAGTTCGTATACTGTCTCTGTTCTGCTCGACCGCGGTTTGATCGAGAGTTGCGGCAAGCTGGACGCACCGGGCAGACCGTCTCTGTTCCGTACGACGGAGGTTTTTCTCCGCACGATGAATATCAGTCAACTGGATGAGCTCCCGCCGCTGCCTCAGCTCGGAGAGAGTGAGAGCGTGGAGAAACTGCGTCAGTCTATTGATGAATTGCAAAACGCCGCATCCGTTCCGCAGCTCGCCATAAGCGAGGTCGTCGACGGCGCGGCTGAGGAGTGATCGTATTTGGTCCCGTTGATCATTCTGGGGATCCTGGCCGCCATCATTATCCTGATCCTTCTGCTCCCGATCGGGGCGGATATTGGGTATGAAAATGGCCTGCTCCATGTGTCCGCGAAAGCGGGGCCGCTGCTGCTGCAGCTTTTCCCACGTCATCGCGAGAAGGAGCGGAAGCAGAAGCCCCCCAAGCCCCCAAAAGAGAAAAAAGAAGAGAAATCCGCAGAGGAGAAGCCGAAGGAAAAGAAGGAGCGCAAGCTCAACTTCAATTTCGACGAGATCATGGAGCTGGTTCAGATTGCGCTGCGCAGTCTCGGCCGCTTCGGCAGAAAGTTCAAGGTCGATCGATTCGTGTTTCATTTCCTCGCAGCCGGCCGGGATCCGTATAACACGGTGATGGCTTATAACACCGTGAACGCTGCGCTCTCCTCGCTCGGGCCGCTGTGCGCGGAGCGCTTTCACGTGAAGAACAGCGATGTCTGGACGGATATCGACTTCACGACGGAGGACTTTCACATCGATTTTGCCCTCGCCATGACGGTGCGCATCGGTCAGATTTTCGGCCTCGTTTTTGCCATCGGCTTTGGTGCGCTGAAGATTTTTCTGCGCAATAAGAAGCGTCTGAAGCGGGAAGCTGCGGACGCGGCTAAAGCGGAGCCGGTGAAGGCGGAGCCCGGGGATAGTCCGGAGCAGCTGTCTTCCGAAGGAGAGGCGCCGAAAGAACAAGATCCGTCAGACTGCGGAATAGAAAAAAATACAATTGACAATACTCAGGATGTGGAAAGGAAGAAAGCAAATGGAAACGAATCCGATCGGTGAACTCATGAAGTCCACGATGGAGAATGTCAGAAACATTCTCAAGGTCGACACCGTTGTTGGCGACCCCATCTTTACCCCGGACGGCATCACACTTGTCCCCATCTCCCGCATCAGCGTCGGCTTTGGCGGCGGCGGCATTGAACTCACGCCGAAAAAAGACGGCAGCAGCAACAGACCTTACGGCGGCGGCAATGCAACCGGCGTCAAAATCGAGCCCATGGGCTTTCTTGTCATCAAGGACGGAAACGTCCGGATGGTTAATCTCACGCCTCCCGCCAATACGACAGTTGATCGTTTGATCGACATGGTCCCACAGGTCATGGACCGGGTCGACGCCTTTATCGCACGGCAGAAGGAAGCCTGAGCTTGTCAAAGCGTTTCGCAATTTCCTGAGCACTGCCCGAAACCGGGCAGTGCTCGTTTTAAGACGGGATCAATTACAGAAGAAAGAGATTTGCAGGATGGAACGGATTCAAAAACTGATTTCCGCGGCAGGGCTGATGTCCCGCCGCGCTGCGGAGGAACTGATCTCCGCGGGGAAGGTCACGGTAAATGGCGTCACCGCCCAATTGGGCGATAAGGCCGACCCCGAGACCGACCGTATTCTGGTTGAGGGTCGTCCTCTGCCTCGCAGCGAGCGGAAGGTTTATCTGCTGCTGCATAAGCCGCGCGGCTATGTCACTACGCTGCACGACGATAAAGAGCGGCGGAACGTGATCGATCTGCTGCCGGAGCTCGACGTACGCGTTTATCCCGTCGGCCGTCTGGATATGGACTCCGAGGGGCTTTTGATCCTTACGAACGACGGCGTTCTTGCCGATCGACTCATGCATCCCTCCCACGAGGTTGAAAAGGTCTACCGGACCTGGGTGCGCGGCGAGGATCTGAAAAAAGCTGTCTCCTTGCTTCAGCAGGATATGCTGATCGACGGCTATAAAGTCCGGGGTGCGCTTGTCCGTATTCTGCGTGAGACAAGCGGCGGTGGTACGCTGGATATCACGATCCATGAGGGTCGCAACCGCCAGGTTCGCAAGATGTGCGAGCAGGCGGGTCTGCGCGTGACGAGGCTCTGCCGTATCCAGGAAGGCCCGATCCGTCTTGGCAGTCTCAAAAGCGGCGATTGGCGATTTCTGACAGCTCAGGAGGTGCGCGCGCTTGGCGGAGAAAGTTGATCTCGTCGTGATCGGCGGCGGACCCGCCGGAATGATGTGTGCAGCCCAGGCGGCCGGACGCGGTCTTTCGGTCTGTTTGCTCGATCCCAACCGGATGCTCGGGCGCAAGCTCCGCATCACGGGAAAAGGCCGCTGTAATGTAACAAACAACTGCGATGTGCGCAGCTTTATGGCGAATATTCCGGGTGACGGGCGCTTTCTCTACAGTGCGGTCAACCGCTTCTCCATGCAGGACACCATGGCGTTTTTTACAGAGCTTGGCGTGCCGCTGAAGACGGAACGGGGAGAGCGCGTATTTCCCGAGTCTGACAATGCAAACGATATCGCGGATGCGATCGCCTCTCTCTGCCGTAAGCGCGGCGTGCGTGTATTGCGTACAACAGCTAAGGATATCCTCACCGAAAACGGTGCCGTAAGCGGCGTGGTGACGGGAGAGGGATTGATCTCCTGCCGTGCTGCCGCCGTCTGCACGGGGGGAAAATCCTATCCCCTTACAGGCTCTGACGGCGCTGGCTATCGCTTTGCGGAGAAGCTTGGTCATAGCGTTATTCCCCCCAGAGCCTCGCTCGTTCCGCTCGAGAGCCCTGACGAATACTGCGCGCAGATGCAGGGCTTCGCGCTCAGGAATGTGACGCTCTCGGCGTATGAGAACGGAAAATTGATCTTCCGCGAGCTTGGCGAAATGCTGTTCACGCATTTCGGCGTATCCGGCCCGCTGGTGCTCTCCGCAAGCGCCAAGATGCGCAGCATGGGCAAGGCGGAATACCGTCTCGAGATCGACCTTAAACCCGCTCTCGACGAGAAGAAGCTCGACGCAAGGCTCCTGCGTGACTTTGAGAAATACGCGAACCGCGAATATCAGAACGCCCTAGGAGACCTCGTTGGCCGCTCCATGATCCCTGTGATTGTGCGCCTGTCGGGGATTCCGCCGGAGACGAAGGTCAATATGATTACGCGTCAGCAGCGTACAGCGCTGCTGCAGCTGCTGAAAGCCTTCCCGGTCTCCGTTAGCGGCACAAGACCCATCGACGAGGCCATTGTTACGGCGGGCGGCGTCAGTACAAAGGAAGTGAATCCGCGCACGATGGAATCCAAGCTCGTTTCGGGCTTGTATTTTGCCGGAGAGGTTCTGGATCTTGACGCCTATACCGGTGGATTCAATTTGCAGATCGCCTGGTCGACGGGATTCGTCGCAGGTAATTCGATACCAAAGGAAGATACACACATATGAACGGACATATTGCCATTGCGATTGACGGCCCCGCCGGCGCGGGAAAAAGCACTCTCGCGCGCCGCTGTGCCAGCCATTTTTCCTTTCTCTACGTAGATACCGGTGCGATCTATCGCACGCTCGGCCTCGCTGCGCTGCGCAGGGGAATAGACTGCAAGGATGCAGTCGCCGTAACCGAGCTGCTTCCGCAGGTCGATATCCGGCTGCGTTACAACGAGAACGGCGAGCAGCGGATGTATCTCGATGGGGAGGACGTCTCCGAGGAAATCCGCAAGCCGGAGATTTCGATCTGCGCCTCCGACGTCTCCGCACATGCGGACGTGCGCCGGTATCTGCTCGAGATGCAGCGCCGCCTTGCCCGCGAGAATGACGTCATTATGGACGGGCGAGACATCGGGACGGTCGTGCTGCCGAACGCAGAAGTGAAGATCTTCCTCACTGCGTCTGCGGAGGAACGTGCGCGACGCCGCATGAGAGATCTGGAGAAGAAGGGGATCGCGCAGGACTACGAATCCATCCTGGAGGATATCCGGTATCGTGACAGACAGGATTCCGGCCGTGCTGCCGCTCCGCTCAAGGCGGCGGACGACGCAGTGCTCGTGGATACGAGCGAGCTGAGCTTTGAAGAGAGCTTTGAGAAGCTGTGCAATGTGATCGCCGGAAAGGCCGGGCTCAAACGATGAAAGAACTCCGGATCGCCCAGAGTGCGGGCTTTTGCTTCGGCGTCAAGCGCTCAGTCGAAATGGCGGAGGAGTTGCTGCGCTCCGGGCCGGTCACAAGCCTGGGCGAACTGATTCACAACGGAGACGTAGTGGATCGGCTGCGCAGCAGGGGCCTGCGGGTCATTGAATCCGCAGAGGAGGCCGGAGAAGGGGAGCGCGTGATGATCCGCGCGCACGGCGTATCCAGACTGGTTACCGAGAGGCTTGCGCAGCGCGGCGCAGTCGTCTCCGACGCTACCTGTCCCAAGGTGCGCGCTATCCATAAGATCGTCTCCAAGGCCGCAGCCGAAGGGCGCTTTGTGCTGATCATCGGTATGCGGAATCACCCGGAGGTTGAGGGTATTTGCGGCTGGTGCGAAGGGCATCAGGTACTGGAAAACCCCGAGGAAGTAACCGCATGGCTGAATAATTATCCAGATTTTTGGGGAAATCCTCTAAGCGTTGTTGTTCAAACGACGCAGACTCGCAATAATTTTACCGAATGCTGCGAAAAAATAAAAAAAAGGTGTACAAACGTTGAATTCCATGATACAATATGCCTTGCTACGCTTAAACGGCAGGAAGAGGCAGCCAGCCTTTCGGCCGTGTGTGACGCCATGGTAGTCATCGGGGGCAGGCACAGCGCAAACAGCCTTCATCTGGCGCAAATCTGCGAAGAATCCTGCAGCAACGTTCAGTTCATCGAAAAGCTCGACGAGCTGGATCTGGACAGGCTTCGCAGCGCCGATCTTGTTGGCTTGACTGCCGGGGCGTCAACGCCGGCGTGGATTATTAAGGAGGTAGTAAACAAAATGAGTGACGAAATCAAAATCGAAGAATCCGCAGTAGAGAAGGAAATGTCCTTCGACGAAATGCTGGAGGAGTCTCTTAAACCTATATATAACGGAGATAAGGTCTCCGGTGTGGTACTGGCGATCACCGGAACCGAGATCAGCGTGGATCTAGGCGCTAAGCAGACCGGCGTTATCCCCACGGAGGAGTTTACCGAGGACGGCACCAAGCTGGAAGATGCCGTCAAGGTTGGTGACACGATCGAAGCGATCGTTGTTCGCGTGAACGATGTTGAGGGTGTTGTGACCCTTTCCAAGAAGCGTCTCGACGCTGCCAAGATCTGGACCGATATTGAAGCCGCAGTGGAAGACGGCACTGTCATGGAAGGCGTTGTCACTGAGGAAAACAAGGGCGGCGTTGTTGTCAACGTCAAGGGCATTCGCGTGTTCGTCCCCGCTTCCCAGACCGATCTGCCCCGTGACGCTGAGATGTCTCAGCTTCTCAAGAAGGTCGTCCGCCTCAAGATCACCGAGGTCAACAAGGCCCGCAAGCGCGTTGTCGGCTCTATCCGCCGCGTTGCCCAGGCTGAGCGCCGCGAGCGCACTGAGGCCATCTGGAACGAGATCGAGGTCGGCAAGCACTATCATGGTGTGGTGAAGTCCCTCACCAGCTACGGTGCTTTCGTTGACATCGGCGGTATCGATGGCATGGTTCATGTCTCTGAGCTGAGCTGGGGCCGTATCCACCAGCCCTCCGAAGTCGTTTCCGTCGGCCAGGAAGTTGACGTTTATGTCATCAATTTCGACCGCGAGAAGCGCAAGATCTCCCTTGGCTACAAGGACCCCGACGCCAACCCCTGGACCCTGTTCATGAATCAGTTCCAGGTCGGCAGCGTTGCCTCCGTTAAGATCGTCAAGCTGATGGACTTCGGCGCCTTCGCTGAGGTTCTCCCCGGCGTTGATGGCCTGATTCACATCAGCCAGATCGCCAATCACCACATCGAGAAGCCGGGCGATGAGCTGACCGTCGGCCAGGTTGTCGATGCGAAGATCACCGCGATCGACGAAGAGAAGCACAAGATCTCCCTCTCCATCCGCGCGCTGGGCGTGCCTGCTCCCGCCCCTGTCGAGGAAGAGCCTGAGGAAGAAGCTGCTGAGGGTGACGCTCTGGTCTATGAGGTCGCTGCTGATGGCTCCGCCACCGGTATCGCTCCCGAGACTGAGGACAGCGAAGCCTAAGCTGATACGCAGTATTAATATATCGCCGCGTAAGGGACATGCAGGTTTGGGATCCGGCAGGTTTTGAGCCGCCTTTTTCCCGCATACCTCACGAAAAAATGGGTGATCCGACCAGGGATCACCCATTTTTTCATAATGTGTTTGTCTAAAAAAGGACCTCCCGCGAAACAGTTCGCAAGAGGTCCGTCGGAGCCGTTTATTTGATCTTTAACAGCTTTTCATTCAGCCAGTTGAGAATATCGTCATAGACGTCGGAGCGATTGGTCTCGTTGAGCATCTCGTGACGGCCGCCGGGATAGAGGCGAATCATCACGTCTTTGAGACCCGCGGCAAGGAAAGCCTTGTATGCCTTGTTCACACCTACGCCGTAATCTCCGACGGGATCCTCCTCGCCGGACATGAAGTAAATCGGCGCCTCTTTATTCATCTTGTCGATGTTCTTCTGGTTGGATACAAAGCGGATGCCCGCCATCATATCGCGGTAGAGGCTTGCCTTTGCGACAAAGCCGCAGAGCGGATCCTCCACATATTTGTCGACATTCTTGCTGTCTCGGCTCAACCAGTCAAAGGGCGTGCGCGCATCGGGGATGCGCTTGAGATAAGAGCCGAAAGCCATTTTGCTGAGCGTGTCCCCGGGAGCCGCCGCACCCTTGGAGTGAACCATCCAGTTCGCCATCGTATAGCCGGCGAAGACGAGCGCCTTGGATTGCTGGCCTGTGCCGCTGATGATGGCAGCGTCGTACTGATCGGGATAGCGGATCAGGTAGGTGCGCACGATGAAGCTGCCCATGCTGTGCCCGAAGAAGATATAGGGCAGATCCGGATAATCCTCGCGCATCAGGCTGCGGAGCTTGACCACGTCCTTGATCACGTAGTCCCAGCCGTTTTCCTCGGCGAAAATACCCTGCTCCTCCGGCGCCTTGATCGACTGGCCGTGCCCCAGATGATCGTCGCCGACGGCTACAAAGCCGTTGAGGGCAAGAAAGTTCATAAAATCATCGTAACGGTTGATATGCTCGGCGATGCCGTGCTCAATTTGGATGACGGCGCGCGGCTCTCCGTCCGGGATGCATTTACGCGCGTGGATCGTATTGTGACCCGTGCTGGATTGAAAAGAGAAATCTTCAAATTTGGGCATGGAAACTTCCTCCTTCGTGTGATAGAATAACCGTGTTGTTATTTCTGATTTTACTCGGATGTTGTTCGTTCGTCAAGAAGCATCCGCTCCAAACGAGAAGAGAAGGGATCAAAAACGATGAAGGTTTATATCAAGTATTTTACGGACGGACTTACGCCGATCGAAAAAATTTCCAAAGGGGACTGGATCGACCTCCGCTCCGCGGAGGACAGGGAACTGAAAGCGGGCGAGTGGGGCTTTCTCCGCCTCGGCGTCGGGATGATCCTGCCGGAAGGATACGAGGCGCATATTGCCCCTCGCAGCAGCACGTTTAAGAATTTTGGCATTCTCGTTCCCAACAGCCCCGGCGTCGTGGACAATTCCTTCTGCGGGGAAGAGGACGAATGGCGCCTGCCGGTACTCGCTATGCGGGATACGGTGATCCGGAAAAATGACCGCGTCTGCCAGTTTCGCCTGGTAGAGAAGCAGCCGGAATTCGAATTTGAAGTCGTCGATCACCTGAAAGAACAGAGCCGCGGGGGCTTCGGCTCGACAGGAAAACGATAACGCGCATATGAAACTACGCCGCCGGTTCAGATTGAACCGACGGCGTGTGTTGATTGGGAGAAAGACTTATCTGCAGACGATATCGCGGGTGTCGCGGGCGATGACGAGCTCCTCGTTGGTCGGGATGACAAAGACCTTGACCTTGGAATCGGGCGTGGAGATCATAATGTCCTTGCCGCGCGTCGCATTTGCCTCAGCGTCGATCGTGACGCCCAGGTAGCCGAAGTACTCGGCGATACCGGCACGGGTCTCCTTGCTGTTCTCGCCGACGCCTGCGGTGAAGACGATGGCGTCCACACCGTTCATGGCAGCGACATAGGAGCCGGCGACCTTTGCCACCCAGTACTGGAACATATCCAGTGCGAGTCTGGCGCGCTCGTTGCCCTCGGAGGCGGCGCTGTCAAGATCGCGGAAGTCGGAGGAGACGCCGGAAACACCCAGCACGCCGGACTTCTTGTTGAGAATGTTCAGCATCTCGTCGATGGTGAAGCCATACTTGTTCATGATGAACTGAATAACGCCGGCGTCAAGATCGCCGCAGCGGGTGCCCATCGGCAGACCGACCAGCGGGGTGAAGCCCATAGAGGTATCGACGCACTTGCCATGGTCGATGGCGGCGATGGAGGAGCCGTTGCCCATGTGGCAGGAGATGATCTTCAGCTCCTCAATAGGCTTGCCCATGAGCTCGGCGCAGCGGGCAGAGACATAGCGGTGAGAGGTGCCGTGGAAGCCGTAGCGGCGGATGCCGTCATTCTGGTAGTATTCATAAGGAATAGCGTACATGAAGGCTTTGCCTGGCATGGTCTGATGGAACGCAGTGTCGAATACGGCGACCATGGGAACATCACCCATGACCTCGCGGCAGGCGTTTATACCGGTGATGTTGGCGGGGTTGTGCAGCGGGGCAAATGGCGTGCATTCCTTGATCGCTTCCATGACCGCGTCGTCGATCAGAACGGACTGGGCGAACTTCTCACCGCCGTGAACCACGCGGTGGCCGACAGCGTCGATCTCCTTCATGGAGGCGACGACGCCGTACTCCTCGGAGGTGAGTTTCTCGATGACAGCCGCAATGGCTTCGGCGTGCGTCGGGAGGGGAAGATCCTCATTGAAAACGGGCTTGTCTCCCACGAGAGGGCTGTGCTTGAGGTGACCGTCGATGCCGATGCGCTCGCAAAGGCCCTTGGCCATGACCTGCTCGGTCTCCATGTCGATCAGCTGATACTTGAGGGACGAGCTGCCTGCATTGATAACAAGAGTTTTCATAAAACCGATTCCTTTCACTTGTAAACTTACAGGGAATTCTGTAAAATAAGCCTTGTCTATTGTAATACAAATAGGGAAAAACGCAAGTCTTTTTTGAGGAGCCGCCATGAGGGTCGTCGGAATCGTATGTGAGTATAATCCGTTTCACAAGGGGCACGCCTACCAGCTGCGCGAAGCGCGCCGCCAATTCCCCGATGCTGCTGTCGTCTGCGTGCAGAGCGGAGATTTTGTGCAGCGAGGTGAGCCCGCGCTGTTCAGCAAGTATGCCAGGGCGGAGGCCGCCTGCCGCTGCGGAGCGGATCTTGTTATCGAGCTTCCGCTCCCGTGGTCACTCTCCTCCGCAGAACGATTTGCCGCCGGCTCCGTAGCGCTGCTCGCGTCCTGCGGTGCGGAAGCGATCTCCTTTGGCAGCGAGAGCGGCGATGTGCCCGCGCTTTCGGCGCTATCCAGGTATCTGGCGTCTGACGCCTGCCTGGCGGATATACGCGCGCTCATGAGAGAAACGCCTTCGCTCTCCTTTGCGGCTGCGCGGGAGCGTGCTGCGCGGACAGCTTTGGGAGATCTCGCAAGTCTTCTTCGCTCGCCGAATGATAATCTGGCGGTCGAGTATCTGCGCGCTGCCGAACGGCAGGGACTTTCGCTGCGCGCGATCCCCATCAAGCGCGCCGGGGCGGCACACGACAGTCGTGAGAACGCGGCTTTCCTCTCCGGATCTCATCTGCGCGATAAGATTCGCGCAGGCGAGGATGTGAGAGGCCTGCTTCCGGATGAGGCGTATCAGCTGTTTTCGGCGGAAATCGCGCAGGGAAGGGCTATACTCGATCCTTCGCGCATGGAGATCGCGATCCTTTCCCGCCTCCGTATGCTCACGGAGAATGTATTCCGCGAGCTTCCTGACGCGGAAGACGGGGCGGGTATCCGGCTCTATGAAGCGGTGCGGCAGGCGGAATCCTTGGAAGATATCCTTGCATTCGCCCGCACGAAACGTCTTCCCGAGGCGCGCATCCGCCGCATGGTCATGGGGGCCTGCCTTGGCTTGCGTCCGATGGAGAGCGGCGCGCTCCCTCCCTACGCGCGTGTGCTGGCCTGCGGTGAGCTGGGGAGGGCGCTGCTGCATGAGAGGCGTGAAGCGCAGATTCCATTCCTCACCAAGCCTGCTGCTGTCCGTTCGCTCGGTGATTCTGCAGCGGAGATTTTTCGCCTCGGCGCCGATGCACATGACTTCCTTGTTCTCGGCTTTGGCGAATCCGCGCGCCGTCCCGGAGAGGACTGGAGGAGCGGCCCGCGCCTGCTCTGAAAGAGATAAGCTTTCTGTGACAAATACGGTTGAAACCTGCGCTGCTTTGCGGTATAATACCAAAATGCCTGCAGCATCGGCGCGGGCGGCAAGGAACGGAACATGACTCACGCTTTTAGAGGATCATCATGCAGAATAGTATCATTATCAAAGGCGCACGCGAGAACAATCTGAAAAACATTGACCTGGAGATCCCACGGGACAAGCTCGTGGTCATCACGGGTCTTTCCGGAAGCGGCAAGTCGAGCCTCGCGTTCGACACGCTCTATGCCGAGGGACAGCGGCGCTATGTCGAGAGCCTCAGCTCTTACGCCCGGATGTTCCTAGGCCAGATGGACAAGCCGGATGTGGATTATATCGACGGTCTCTCGCCCGCCATTTCCATCGATCAGAAGACAACCTCCAAGAATCCCCGTTCTACCGTCGGCACGGTGACAGAGATTTATGATTACCTGCGCCTTCTCTGGGCCCGCATCGGTGTGCCGCACTGCCCGAAATGCGGAAAAGAGATCCGCCAGCAGAGCATCGACCAGATCGTTGACCGCATTCTTGAGCTCCCGGAGGGAACGCGCATTCAGCTTTTGGCTCCCGTGATCCGCTCGCGAAAGGGTGAGCATGTCAAGGTTCTGGAGGACGCAAAGAAATCAGGCTATGTCCGTGCCCGCGTGGACGGCATTCTCTACGATCTTTCCGATGAGATCAAACTGGAGAAGAACAAAAAGCACGATATTGAGATCGTCGTTGACCGTCTGGTAATCAAGCCTGAGCTCTCGCGTCGCCTGACAGACTCGGCCGAGACTGCTCTTGCGCTGTCCGGCGGGCTGCTGTTTGTCGATCTCGTACAGACAGGGGAAATTCTCAGCTTCTCTCAGAATTACGCCTGTGAAGACTGCGGCATCTCCCTTGAGGAGCTGACGCCGCGGCTATTTTCCTTCAACAATCCCCACGGCGCCTGCCCGAAATGCACCGGCCTCGGGACGCAGATGCTCATCGATCCGGAGCTTATTATCCCGAATCCCAATCTCAGCATCCAGGATGGCGGCATTCAGGCGAGCGGATGGGGAAACGTCCGCAATGATTCGATCGCGCGGATGTACTTTGAAGCCCTGGGCAAGCGCTACCATTTCAAGCTTAGCGATCCGATCTCCAGCATTTCCAAAGAAGGTATGGATGCTATTCTCTTTGGCACACGCGGGGAGCCGCTTGCGCTGCGCTATGAACGCAGCGAAGGCTTCGGCGTCATAAAACGCGAGTTTGAGGGCATAGTTGTGAACCTCGAGCGGCGCTACCGGGAGACCCAGAGTCCCTCGATGCGCGCGGAGATCGAAGATTGCATGTCGGAGACTCCTTGCCCGGAATGCAAGGGCAAGCGCCTCAAGCCGGCTGCTCTCGCCGTTACGGTCGGCGGCATAAACATTGCGGAGTTCAACAGCCTGTCCGTCACCGAGGCGCTTCGCTTCATCGATAATCTTCGGCTCAGCGACCGCGAACAGCTCATCGCCGGTCAGATCCTCAAGGAGATCCGCTCCCGTCTCGGTTTTCTGGAGAGCGTTGGTCTGAGTTATCTCACACTCTCCCGCATGGCGGCTACGCTTTCCGGCGGCGAGAGCCAGCGCATCCGTCTGGCTACACAGATCGGCTCCAGTCTGATGGGCGTGCTGTATATTCTGGATGAGCCGAGCATTGGCCTGCACCAGCGCGATAATGCCAAGCTCCTCAAGACGCTCAAGAAACTCAGAGACCTGGGCAATACGCTCATTGTCGTCGAACACGACGAGGAAACCATGCGCGAGGCCGATCACGTGATCGACATCGGGCCGGGCGCGGGCATTAACGGAGGTCACGTCGTTGCGCAGGGAACGATCCAGGATATCTGTGCAAGCCCGGAATCCGTTACGGGGCAGTATCTCAGCGGCAGAAAAACGATCCCCGTACCCGACAAGCGCAGGAAAGGGAATGGCAAGCTGCTGCGTATCCGCGGCGCATCGGAGAATAATCTGCGCCATATCGATGTGGATATCCCGCTCGGAAAGCTCATATGTGTTACGGGAGTATCCGGCAGCGGAAAATCCTCTCTCATCAACGAGGTTCTCTACAAGACCCTCGCCATGCAGAAAAACCGTATGAAGGTTCGTCCCGGCAAATGCGACGGGATCGATGGTCTGGAATACGTGGATAAGGTCATCGCGCTTGACCAGAGCCCGATCGGTCGTACGCCGCGCTCCAATCCGGCGACCTATACCGGTGTCTTTAACGATATCCGCGATCTGTTTGCTAGCACGCAGGATGCAAAAGTGCGCGGCTTCGGCCAGGGGCGCTTCTCCTTCAATGTCAAGGGCGGCCGCTGCGAGGCCTGCCAGGGCGACGGCCTTGTGAAGATCGAAATGCATTTTCTCCCGGATGTGTACGTCCCCTGTGAAGTCTGCGGCGGCAAACGCTATAACCGAGAGACGCTGGAGGTACGGTATAAGGGCAAGAACATTTCCGATGTCCTGGATATGACAATAGAGGAGGCCTGCAGCTTCTTTGCCAATCAGCAGCGCATCCTCACCAAGATTCAGACGCTTTACGATGTCGGTCTCGGATATGTCAAACTCGGTCAGTCGAGCACGACGCTTTCGGGCGGTGAAGCCCAGCGTGTCAAGCTCGCAACGGAGCTCTCCAAGCGCAGCACCGGCAGCACCGTGTATGTGCTCGATGAGCCCACCACCGGCCTTCACATCGCGGATGTTCACAAGCTGATCGATATCCTCAACCGCCTCACCGACGTCGGTAACACCGTCATCGTGATTGAGCACAATCTTGATGTAATCAAGATTGCAGATCACATCATCGACCTCGGTCCTGAGGGCGGAGACGGCGGCGGTACGCTCGTCTTCGCCGGCACACCGGAAGAATGCGCCGGCTGTGAGGAGAGCTTCACCGGACAGTTCCTCAGACCGCTGCTCAATTAAGATATAAAGGAACGTACAACATGGATCAGGAACAAAACCTCGAAGAACTCAGCGGCACGGTTGATTCCGTGATCTATAAAAATGAAGAAAACGGCTATACCGTCCTGCGGCTGACAGACGGAAGCGGGCAGGGCCATACCGTTGTCGGCGTCCTGCCCTACGCTGTGCCGGGAGAAGAAATGATCCTCAGCGGCAGCTGGACGACGCACAGCGTGCACGGAAGGCAGTTTAAGGCTGAATTTGCCCAGCGTTTGCTTCCAAAGGGCGAGGATGGCGTCTACCATTTTCTTTCGGGAGGCGTGATCAAGGGCATAGGCTCCGCGCTTGCGCTGCTGATCGTAAATCGCTTCGGTGACAGGGCGCTGGATGTGCTCGAAAACGATCCGGAGGCCTTGACGCAGATTCGCGGGATCAGCAGCCGCATGGCTGCGCAGTTCAGCAAGGATTATCGCAGCCAAATCGGTTTGAGAAAACTGATGGAGTTTATCTGCTCCTTTGAGCTGCGGCCGGTCCTCGCTATGCGACTCTACCGGTATTATGGGGACAAGGCCTTGGAGCTCGTCCAGGATAATCCCTATCTCGTCTCCACGCAGCAGATCGGCGGACGCTTCTCCGAGGCGGATCATCTCGCCATGCAGCTCGGCATAGACGGCAACAGCCGTGTGCGCGTCAACGCCGCCGTGCTCTTTGAGCTCAAGTATAATACCGGCAACGGCCATTGCTTTATTCCCCGGGAAAAGCTCAGCGCCGTCACGGCGCAGCTCATTGACGTGTCCGTGGAGGACGCGGAGGAGAGCATCTCGCAGCTCATAGCCGCGGGGCTTATCTCCTTTGAGGAGATTGCCGGCTGCCGCGCCTGCTATCTGCCTGAGCTTTATGAGGCCGAGTGCAACGCTGCCGAACGTTTTGCCGAGATGAGCCGACAGCACTATCAGGTTCAAAAGGATATGGACGCGCTGCTCACCCGGCTTGAGAGAAAACAGGGGATCGAATACGCAGCCATGCAGTGCAAAACGCTGCAGATGGCTCTCCAGAACCAGATCCTTGTTATCACCGGCGGGCCCGGCACGGGCAAGACAACAAGCATCCGCGCGATCCTCGCCTTGTATGATGAGTTGAAAATCCGCACGCTTCTCACCGCGCCGACAGGTCGCGCAGCCAAGCGCATGACTGAGCTCACCGGCCGTGAGGCCTCGACGGTGCACCGGCTTCTCGGCGCGAAATTCGCAGAGGACGGAGAGCATGTCGCCTTTACAAAGACGGAGAATGACCCGCTGGACTGTGATGCGGTGATCCTCGACGAGTGCTCCATGGTCGATATTCTGCTGATGGACGCCCTGCTGCGAGCAATGCCGCCGTCTGCGCGGCTGATCCTCGTAGGCGACCAGGATCAGCTTCCGTCTGTCGGCCCCGGCAACGTCTTCTCTGCGGTGATCCGCAGCGGTGTGATTCCGACCGTGCGTCTGACGGAGATTTTCCGGCAGAAGGAGGGCAGCCGGATCGTGCGCAACGCCCACCTCATCAACAGCGGAGAGCACCCGGATCTCTCTGAGAACCGGGGTGATTTCTTCCGGCTGCGCCGTATCCAGGCGGAGACCTCCGTCGAGACGATCGCGGATCTCTGCACACGCCGTATTCCGAACGGTATGCACATTCCTTCCGATCAAATCCAGGTGCTCTCTCCGACGCGCAAGGGTCCGCTCGGAACTGCGGCGCTCAATCAAGAACTGCAGAAGGCGCTGAATCCTCCCGCCAGGGAAAAACGCGAAAAGCTCTTCGGAGATCTTGTCTTCCGCGAGGGGGACCGGGTTATGCAGATCAAAAACAACTATGACATGATGTGGACGAGCGAAGGCGCTACCGGAACCGGAATCTACAATGGCGATATCGGCGTGATCACGGAGATTGATCTTGAGGCTGAATTCCTGCTCATCAACTTCGACGGCAAGCTTGCCACTTACGGATTCGATAATTGCATCGAGCTCGAACACGCCTGGGCGATCACGGTACATAAGGCGCAGGGCAGCGAGTATCGCGCGGTGGTTCTCGCGCTCGCTCCCGGCTCCTCGATGCTGATGACGCGCGATGTGCTCTATACCGCCGTTACACGAGCAAGGGAGCTTCTGATCCTTGTAGGTGAAGACAATACCGCCTTTCAAATGATCGACAACTACCGCCAGACCCGGCGCTATAATGCGCTGCGCGTGCGTCTGAGAAGACTCTGTGGTGTAGAATGACGCTGCTCGATACTGTTCTTGATCTGTTCTTTCCCACAAAATGCGTGTTTTGCCATAAGCTGACGCAGACAGGAGAGACCGTGTGCAAAGCCTGCGCAAAGAATCTGCCTTTTGCGCCGAAGGAGCTTCAGCAGCAGAGTTTCCCGCACATTCCCGTATGCGTCTCGCCTTTGTTTTACGAGGGCGTCGTCCGTGAATCGCTTCTGCGATACAAGTTCTCGGGCGCTTCCTGTTACGCAAAGACCTACGGGGATTTTCTGCGGAAATGTATTGACGAAAACGGAATTTCCTGCGATATTATTACGTGGGTTCCGCTCAGCAGGCTGCGTCTGCGCAAACGAGGCTACGATCAGGCGCGCTTGCTCGCACAGGAGCTTGCGATTCGCAGCGGTATTCCCTGCCTGCGCCTGCTGAAAAAGACGCGCAATACGAGTGCGCAGTCACTTGCGGGCGGCGCTGCAAATCGGAAGCAGAACATCTCCCGCGCATATGCTGCTCTCGATCAAAAGTCAATTAAAGGGAAAAAGATCCTGCTGGTTGACGATATCGTTACCACCGGATCCACATTAACGGAATGTGCACGCATTCTCAGCGGTGCGGGCGCCTCTTCCGTATCGGCCGTGACGCTGGCGCGGCACCGCCCTTAGCCATACGATATGAGGTGAATTCTGAATGAATATCGTCGAAAAAGATATAGCTGTCGATCTGGGTACTTCTACGACACTGCTGTTTGAGCAGGGGAAGGGAATAGCGGCCCGAGAGCCGACCGTCCTTGCCATTAACCGCATGGACGGACGCATGAATCAGGTGGGTCAGGCCGCAGAAAAAATGCTCGGCCGTTCACCCGCCAATCTCGTGCTCATTCATCCGGTCAGCGGCGGTGTGATTTCCGATTATGAGATGGCAGCACTGATGCTCAAGGAGCTTGTCAGCCGTGTGACCTCCTTCAGCCTTTTCAAGCCCCGCATGCTTGCCTGCGTTCCGAGCAGCATTACCGGCGTGGAAGAGCGCGCTATGATTGACGCGGCCATTGAGGCCGGCGCTCGCAAGGTCTATCTGCTGGAGACCGCTGTTGCCACCGCTATGGGCGCCGGCATCGACATCTCCAAGCCCGAAGGTCATCTGGTCATCGATATCGGAGGCGGCACGACGGAGATCGCCGTGATCTCCGCAAACGGCGTTGTGGAATGCGAGTCGATCAAGACTGCAGGTGCAAGCTTTGATGAAGCCATCGTCAAATATGTGCGGCGCAAGCACAACATGCTGATCGGTCTCAGCGCTGCCGAGGCGGTGAAACAGAGCATCGGCTGCGTGATGAGACGCAAGGATCTCGGTGTTGAGGAGATCAAGGGGCGCAGCCTGACAAACGGCCTGCCGAAGACGGCCAGCATCAGCTCCAACGAGTTGATCGAGGCCTTTGTAGAACCGATGAACCTCATCCTGGACGGCATTCACAGCGTTCTGGAACGCACACCGCCCGAACTCGTCGGTGATCTGGATAAGAACGGGATCGTCATGGCCGGCGGCGGCAGTCAGATCTACGGCATCGACCGTTTGATTGAGCGCAGCACCGGCATCCGCACCGTTGTTGTGGACGATCCGGTCAGCTGCGCCGCCTACGGTGCAGGCAAAATGCTCAAGCATCTCGATGAGATGCCTGACGGCATGCGGAACTTCTACAGAATGCGTCAGCTGAAAAACTGACGGGAACGGCGGAGGTAAAATGCGATGATTTGGGATAAGATCAAAGCGGTGCGAGACAGGATGCGGAACCTGGAGGAAAGCTCCTTCTGCTCTATGGTTGTCGTCGCGGCAGGCAGCTCCCAGCGAATGGGCAGCGATAAGATTCTTGCGTCTTTGAGCGACATGCCGGTACTGGCGCGTACTCTTACAGTCTTTCAGAACTGTGATATGGTTGACGAGATCGTTGTGGTGACGCGTGCTGAGATCTTAGAGCAAGTTGCAGACCTCTGCAAGAATTACGATTTCGGTAAGGTGACCAAGGTTCTGCTCGGCGGCAAGACCCGTACCGAATCTGCTCTCGCCGGCGTTTCTGCCGTAAGCACAAAAGCCTCCCTCATCGGTATTCATGACGGCGCCAGACCGCTTGTTACGAATGATCTCATTGAACGCACGATCCTGGCCGCACGCGAGCATCAGTCTGCCGTTCCGGTCATTCCGAGTACCGACACGCTCAAGCTCGTCGAGGAAGACGGCTTCGTCACCGGTACGCTTGACCGCAGCCGTGTCTTCCGTGTGCAGACACCGCAGGTTTTCTCTGCAGTGCTGATCAAGGGCGCGCTCTCCAATGCGGTTGCCAAGGATATCTCTCTCACTGATGACAGCACAGCGATGGAGGCGATGAACGTCAAGACCTACACGGTACCCGGCGATACGGAAAACCTGAAGCTTACAAGCCCCGAGGATATGGCTGTTGCGGAGAGCATTCTGCGCAGAAGGAGAGAGCAGGCATGAGGATTGGGCACGGTTACGATGTGCACAGACTCGTCGAAGGCCGTAAGCTCATTTTGGGCGGCGTGGAGATTCCCTGGGAAAAGGGACTGCTCGGCCACTCGGATGCGGACGTTCTGACGCACGCGCTGATGGACGCGCTGATGGGCGCCGCCGCCTTGGGTGACATCGGTCATGCTTTTCCGGATAACGATCCCGCTTTTGCTGGGGCGGACAGTATCTTACTGCTCGAGCGTGTTATGCAGATGCTGGAGGAAAAGGGCTATCGTGTCGGAAATGTGGACTGCACCGTGATTGCCCAGCGCCCGAAGCTCGCCCCGTATATCGCCGAGATGAAAAAACGCCTCGCCTCAGCCCTGCGCATAGAGGCAGACGCAGTCAACGTCAAAGCTACGACAGAGGAAAAGCTGGGCTTTACCGGCGAAGGGCTTGGCATCGCCGCACACGCAGTCGCATTGATTGAGAAAGCTGAATAACGATCGCGCGCTCCCGCGCATAGGATGGATTGAATCCGGCGTAAGAGAGCGAAGCAGAAAGGACCGCTTTTGCGTTGGATTCGCAAAAGCGGTCACTTTTTTGGCCGCGGCAGTAACGGGAGGAAGCATTATGCGGGTTTTGATCCTCTGCCGCTCCCTAACCCAGGCGCAGCGCGGCGCTGTTCTTCTGGAGAGGGAAGGTATACATGCATCTGTGACGAAGGCTCCGCAAGGGCTGAGCCCAAAAGGCTGCAGCTACGCATTGAGCGTTTACCGCAGTCCTGAGCGCGCCGCGGCGTTGCTGGAAGCCGCCGGCATCCAAATGGGCAAGGTTTTCCGGCGTCTTGACAGCGGCGCATATGAGGAGCTGATTCTATGATCTATCTTGACAGCGCTGCAACCAGCCTGCTTAAACCGATATCCGTAGGGCGCGCGGTTTCATCTGCGATCATATCCTGCTCAAGCCCCGGAAGAGGTGGCTACGCACCGGCCATGTCAGCGGCTCAGCTGCTCTATGAATGCCGCTGTGCCGCCGCTGCGCTGTTCGACGTCCCGGAGCCTGACAGCGTAGTTTTTACTTTGAATGCGACACATGCGCTCAATATCGCGATCCGCTCGCTCGCCGGGAAGGGGAGCCGCGTTTTGATCTCCGGTTTTGAACACAATGCCGTCACGCGTCCGCTGACCGCCGTAGGTGCGGAGATTCGCTATGCCGGTACCAAACTGTTTGACCCCGACGAAACGTTCCGCTCCTTCCGCGATACGATCTCCTGGGCAGAGCTCGTCGTCTGCACACATGTTTCCAATGTGTTCGGTTATATTCTTCCGATTGAGGAGATTGCGGCGCTCTGCAGGGAAAAAAGCGTGCCGTTGATTATCGACGCCTCTCAGGCAGCAGGGGTGCTGCCGGTCAGTCTGCAAAAGACAGGAGCGGCGTTTATTGCCATGCCCGGTCACAAGGCCTTGCTTGGCCCGCAGGGGACAGGACTTCTGCTGTGCGCGCAGCCGGGAAAGCCGCTGCTCTTCGGCGGCTCCGGCTCGGAAAGCCTGCCTCAGGAGATGCCGGACTATCTGCCGGATCGCCTTGAGGCGGGGACGCATAATGTCTGCGGTATCGCAGGCCTTCTCGCAGGGCTTCGCTACGTGCGGGATAAAGGAACAGATGCCATTTTTACACACGAGCGGGATTTGCTGGCGCTTGCCTGTTCGCGTCTTGAAGACAGCCCGCTCGAGCTGTTCTGCCGCGAAGGCATGTCGCAAAGCGGCGTGCTGTCCCTGCGCCATCCGCATATTCCCGCGGATGATCTTGCTGAAAGGCTCGCAGAGGAGGGGATATGTGTACGGAGCGGACTGCATTGCGCGCCGCTGGCACATCGCAGCGCGGGAACCCTTGAGACAGGAACGCTGCGGATGAGCTTCTCCCCGTTTCTAACACAGGAGGAGCTCGCGCGTGCCTGTGATTTATTAAAAAGAATTTCATGATTTCACGCGGAATGAACAGTTGCCTTTTTGATCGCATTGCGGTATAATACAGTGATACATTTTAGAATGGATGAACTGTGCAAATGATTAACAGGAAGCGAAACGGTGGGCAGATATGAGTGTGATCAAACAGTTTTTTGAAAACGCGGGCAGTTACCTGACCACGATGGATGTGGCCGATATTCTCGACGTTGTGATCGTGGCTGCGCTCATATATTACCTGATCAGCATTGCCAGCAGCACAAATGCGAAAAATCTGATCAAGGGTATTGTGCTGTTTCTCCTTGGACTTGCCATTTCCGGCATATTCCAGCTGCACATGATCAACTTCCTCCTTCGGAAGGCGGCAGAGCTTGGATTGATTGCGCTTGTCGTGCTGTTTCAGCCCGAGCTGCGCCGTCTTCTGGAGCGGGTCGGCAGTACGCTCTCATCTTCGCGGAAGGTGTCGAGTCCTGTGCTTGAAACGGCTATCGCACAGACCGTATTAGCCTGTACCGAGATGTCGGACTCCCGCACAGGCGCGCTGATCATCTTCGAACGTGCCTATAATCTTGACCGCATCATGACCACCGGCACGATCGTGAACGCGGATGTTACGGCGGAGCTTCTGAAGAACCTGTTCTTCAATAAAGCGCCGCTGCATGACGGCGCTGTTATCATCCGCGACGGCCGTATTGCCGCAGGCGGCTGCGTGCTCCCCCTGACACAGAGTACGAATCTCAGCAAGGATCTCGGCATGCGCCATCGTGCCGGCATCGGTCTCAGCGAACAGTCTGATGCGGTTGTTATCATCGTCTCGGAGGAGACGGGCAATATTTCCGTCGCCATCGACGGGACGCTCAAACGCCATCTCAACGGCTCTTCGCTGGACAAGATCCTTCATAACGAGATCGTTTCCGAAAACGAGTCCGATTCCAGACGTTCCGCGATCCTCAGGCAGATCCGGAAGCTCCTGAAAGGGAATGCGAATGAAAAAGAATCACGTACTGAGTAAAATACTGAATAACAGGATTCTGTGGGTCGTCGTTTCGCTTCTCACGTCCTTTGCCATTTGGGTATATGTGACGAGTGAAGAAGTCGACGAGATCACGAGACCCTTCCGCGGCGTCCAGGTCGAGATCGTTGGGGAAGAAACGCTGATGAACACGCGCAATTTTGCCGTTACCGATCTGGAGAACAGCACAGTCTCCATTGAGGTCAGGGGGCCGAGGCGCATTGTGAATTCTCTGCGGGCAGACGATCTGATTGCCGAGGTTGACGTCAGCCGCCTCTCTCTGGCCGCGTATACGTCGTTAAATTACGACATCGTTTTCCCCAACGGCACGGAGCTGAACAACCTGACTGTCGTTGCCAAGGCGCCTGAAACCGTGAATTTCATGGTCTCCAAGCAGACGGATAAGGTCGTTGATGTAGTCGGCAGCTTTGTCGGTACGACAGCCGAGGGCTACGTAAACGGTACGCCCGTCTTTGAGCCCTCCACGATCACAGTCACCGGGCCGGAGGTCTACCTCCAGGATATCGACCGCGCGGTCGTATCCTTCGGAGCGGACATGGTGCTGACGAGCACCTATTCGGTGGACACCGGCTTTACGCTGGTAAACGCTGCGGGGAATCCCTGCTCCACAACCGAGATCACGACCTCTGCGGATACCGTAAGGGCTACGATCCAGATCAATGAGATCAAGGAGATCCCGCTCGCCGTGAACATTATTCCCGGTGCGGGGGCGAGCGCCGCCAATACGACCGTAAACATTGAGCCGCGTACGATCACCCTCGCGGGCGACTCCGCGATCCTGGGCGACATCAATACGATCGTCCTTGACACCGTCGATCTCACGAGCTTTGAAACCACATATACACAGACCTATCGCATCCCGATCGAGAACGGTCTTACGAACCTGAGTTCCTCTGAGGCTACTGTGACGATCACGATCGTCGGCCTGGAGACGAGGACCTTCTGGGTCGAGGATATCAGCTGCATCAATATCCCGGAGGGCCGTGTATCCGAGATCAAGTCCGAGGGCATCGAGGTCACCCTGCGCGGGACAGCCGAGCAGCTTGGCCTGATCGAAGCGGAAATGATCCACGCAGTCGTTGATCTCTCTGCAATCACGACGACAGGCATGTATATGCCCGAGGCGGTCATTACGATAGACAATATCGACGGCGTAGGCGCGATCGGAGAGACTCCAGTCGCGGTTGAGATCAGGAGGTACGGAACATGACGCAGGACGCTGTTGTGACCAGGATCCTCCCGAACGGCATGGCGGAGGTTGCCGTAGCCAGAAGCACCGCCTGCGGCGGGAATTGCGGCAGCTGCGAAAGCTGCATCTTTCAGAGTGAGCTGAGAACCGAGGCAAAAAACACCATTGGCGCAAGACCCGGCCAGAAGGTCGTGATTGAGAGCAGAACTTCAGCCGTGTTCAGCGCAGCAGCTCTCGTTTATATCATGCCCATGCTGCTGCTTCTTCTCGGCTATGCTCTCTCCGCTGCGCTCGGCGCTTCAGAGGGCGTATGCATTCTGGTGAGCTTTCTTTGCCTCGCCCTCGGCGGTTTGCTTATCGTCCTCATTCAGCGGAAAACTCAGAATAAAAAAATCACATTTGAAATCGTACAATAAAATGGAGGCAGCATGATCAGAAGTATGACCGGCTACGGCAGTGCGAAAGGCACTGTGGACGGGCTGGAGTTCACAGTCGAACTGAAAAGCGTCAACAACCGCTTTCTTGACACCTCAGTGCGGCTCCCCAGGAGTTTCCTGTTTGCCGAGGATATGATCAAGTCAGGCGTACAAAAGCATATTACCCGCGGCAAGGTGGATGTATTTGTCACCATGGATAACACCGGGTCGGGCGAGATGCAGGTCAAGATCAACGAGAATCTGGCAAAAGGCTATATCGAAGCCGTTCGTTCATTAGCCGAACAGTACGGTCTGCCGAACGATCTCACGGCGTTGAGTGTCAGCCGCTTTCCCGATGTGCTGAGCGTTGAAAAGCGCGAGTTGGATGCTGCGGCCATCAGCGAAGGGCTGAGCGCTATCCTCGAGAACGCTCTTCAGGACTTTGACCGCATGCGTCTGCGCGAAGGGGAAAAGCTCCGTGACGACGTGCTTTCCCGACTGAAAACGATAGACAAGCTCGTCGCCTTGATCGAAAAAAATGCTCCGCAGACGGTAGAGGAATACCGCCGCCGTCTTGAACTGAAAATGGCAGAGGTGCTCGGTACGGCCGGAATAGATGAAAACCGCATTCTGTCTGAGGCCGCGATCTTTGCTGATCGCGTCGCCGTTGATGAGGAGACTGTACGGCTGCGTTCGCATATGGCCCAGCTCGACGGCATGATCCGCGGGGAATCCCCAATCGGGCGAAAGATCGATTTTCTTGTTCAGGAGTTTAATCGCGAGGCCAACACCATCGGCTCCAAATGTCAGAATATGCAGATCTCGTATGTCGTCGTGGAACTGAAGTCCGAGATCGAAAAAATCCGCGAGCAGATCCAGAACATTGAATAGGAGCTTGCCATGAAGTTGATCGGCATTGGTTTTGGCAATGTTGTCGCCGCCGAACGTGTGATCTCCATCCTCAGCCCGGACTCCGCCCCCATCAAGCGCATGATCCAGGATATGCGCGAGCGCTGCTCTTTGATTGACGCGTCCTTTGGACGCAGCACCCGTTCTGTCCTGATCACGGACAGCGGCGTCGTTATTCTCTCCGCGCTCTCACCGAACCTCATCGCACAGCGTCTCGATAAAGACTACAAAGAGGAGGATGACAACGGCAATGCAGGATAAAGGCAAGCTGATCGTGATCTCCGGCCCCTCCGGTGCGGGGAAAAGCACTGTCGTCTTCAAGGCGATCGAAGGACGGGAGGACGTGTGTTTTTCCACCTCGGTAACCACACGCAGTCCCCGCCCGGGCGAAGTGGATGGGCGCGAGTACTTCTTTATTGACGAGGAGCGCTTTCGCTCCATGGTCGAGAAGGACGAGCTGCTGGAACATGCCTCATATGTTGCACACTCCTATGGAACGCCCCGTGCTTTCGTTGAGCAGAAGCTCAACGCGGGCATGAACGTCGTGCTGGATATTGAGGTACAGGGCGCACGGCAGGTGTATGAGAAAATGCCGGAGGCCGTAATGATCTTCGTTGTACCGCCCTCTCTCGATGAGCTGCGCCGCCGCCTTGAGGGCAGGGGCACGGAATCGGAGGAGACGATCCGCTCCCGACTTGAACGCGCGCGGCAGGAATACCGCGAGGCGGATTTTTATCGTTATATCATCGTCAACGACGATATTGATACCGCGGCGAAGGAATTTGCCGCTATCATGCTCGCCGAGCATTGCCGGGCGGAGTACCGCCGCCATTATCTGGCCGACGAGGCCTGATTTTTCCCAGTTTTCACAATACTATGCCGGTCACCGGCAGAATTGAGGTATTCATTATGATGCTCTATCCCCCCGTAGCAGAACTTGTTGAAAAAGTCGGCAGCCGCTACCAGCTCGTGAATCTGGTTGCCCGCCGCGCGCGTGAGCTTTCCTCCGAGGCTGAGGAGAAGCAGATCCCCCTTACGCGCAAGCCCGTGTCCTCCGCCATTGACGAGGTCTATTCCGGTAAGCTGCGCATCAAAGAGGACTAATACTATTATCTAATAGAAACCAGACAATCTTTGCGGCAGGATTTGCGCCATGCTTCGTTATCGTCCTTGACAATACACAAAGTATTCCCTGCGGACGATGCCTCGCCTGACACAAATCCTTCTCGCAAATCTTTGTCTGCTTCTTATCAGATAATAGTATAACGCATTTTTCCTGATCCAGATTGAGGGGTGGTGATCCAATTGAACGGTGTCATAGCAAAAGTGGCTGTCTCCGCCGCAACCTATTGGATCGACCGCCCCTATGATTATCTTGTCCCGGAAAACCTTGTCGAAAAGGCCGTTCCCGGCGCAAGGGTGTACGTGCCGTTCGCTCGCGGGAATCGGCGCAGCGAAGGGATCATCCTTGCACTGCATGACCACAGCGAGGTAGAAAAGCTCAAGGCGATCCTGAGCGTTCTGGATGACGAACCCGCTTTGACAGAAGAGCAGCTCAAGCTTGCCCTGTTCATGCGGGAACGTTTCTTTTGTACCGTCTATGACGCCGTGAAGGCTATCCTTCCCGCCGGTCTCTGGTTTGACGACGAAGGCAGGAGCCGCGTTAAGGACAAACTGGTTGAGATTTCTTCTCTTGCGGTGGATCCGGAGGATGCGGAGGCTATCCTGGAGAATAAGCGCCGCCGTTCACCGCAGCAGGCGAATATCCTTGAGCTGCTCTGTGCTTTCGGTTCTCTACCCAGCCGTGATATCCTGCGCTTTACCGGCGCGTCACGCCAGTCGCTTACTGCGCTGTCAAAAGCCGGACTGGTAGAATACAGCATGCGCGAGGTTTACCGCAGGCCGAAAGCTCATGTCGGCGAGCTTACAGCGCTTCCCGCGCTCAATGCGGAGCAGGAGAAAGCCTTTGCAGGGATTTCCGCTTTGGCAAACAGCGGTAAGGCTCATGCTGCGCTTCTTTTCGGCGTAACCGGCAGCGGCAAGACAAGCGTCTACCTGCACCTGATCCGTGAACAGCTGGACAAAGGGAAGTCCGCTATCCTGCTTGTTCCTGAGATTGCGTTGACGCCGCAGATGCTCGAAACCTTTTCGTCCCATTTCGGGGATGAAGTCGCTGTTTTGCACAGCAGCCTCTCAGTCGGAGAGCGTTACGATGAATGGAAGCGTCTCAAGAAAGGAAAAGCCCATCTTGTCATCGGTACGCGCAGCGCTGTGTTCGCTCCGGTAGAGAATCTCGGCATCCTTATCATCGACGAGGAGCAGGAAGAGACCTATAAATCTGAGAACACGCCCCGCTATCACGCGCGTGACGTGGCAAAATACCGTTGTGCGCATTCCTCCTGCTTGCTGCTGCTGGGCTCTGCGACGCCGGATCTCGTCAGCCGTTATCATGCGGAGAAGGGGAGATATTCCTTCTTCCGGCTCGACACGCGCTTCAATGAACGGGAACTTCCCGAAGTGCGAATCGTCGATATGAAGCGGGAACTCCGCCACGGAAACGGCGGCAATCTCAGCTCGCTTCTCTGTGAGGAGATTCAAAAGAATCTCGACAGGGGAGAGCAGAGCATCCTGTTCATCAACCGCCGCGGAGCAAACAAGCTTATCACCTGCGGAGACTGCGGGTTTGTATATAAGTGCCCGAGGTGCAGCGTTTCGCTTACCTATCACAGCTACAATGATCGCCTCCGCTGTCATTATTGCGGCTATGTTCAACGTCTGGATGCCGCCTGTCCGGACTGCGGCGGCATCCTCAAGCGCATCGGCGCGGGCACGCAGCTTGTAGAAGAAGAACTGCATGAGCGTTTCCCGGGGATTCAGGTCCTGCGCATGGACTCTGATACCGTTGCGCCTGTAGGCTCTCATGAACAGCTCTTCGAGCAATTCCGGGAAAAGAAGATTCCGGTGCTTGTCGGCACGCAGATGGTCACAAAGGGATTGAATTTCGAGAATGTAACGCTTGTAGGCGTTATCTCTGCGGATCAGAGTCTTTACGCAAGTGACTATCGTGCGGGAGAACGCTGCTTTTCCCTCATCACGCAGGTCATCGGACGCAGCGGACGCGGCGAAAAAGCCGGGCGCGCCGTTATCCAGACGTTTACGCCGGAGAACGAGACCATTCTCCAGGCCGCCGCACAGGATTACGACTCGTTTTACCGTTCCGAGCTTCAGCTGCGCAGACTGCAGAATGCACCGCCTTTCTGCGATATGCTTGCTGTCACGGGTACCGGCCAGGACGAGCGCATGGTTGTTGAAGCCTGTCGCTTTGTGCAGAAACGCATCGAGGAATTCACTGCCGATCGGCGGGATCTTGTCCTTCTCGGGCCGACGCCTCTGTCTGTCGTAAAGGTCAATAACCGCTTCCGCTATCGTATTCATATCAACGCGCATGCGGACGCTCCGCTTCGCAGAGCGATCTCTCAGGCGGTGATCGATTGTTCGCAGGATAAGCGTTTCCGAGGGGTTTCTGTCTTCGCAGACTCTGACCCCCTTGATTAATCATTGAATGGAGATAAATTATGGCTTTTCGTAATATTCTGACCAAGGAGCAGCCCGGCCTCTATAAAAAGTGCCGAAGCGTTACCAAGTTCGACTCCCGCCTTGCGCAGCTCCTGGACGATATGCGCGAGACTCTGCTTTCCGCCAACGGAGTCGGGCTCGCAGCCCCTCAGGTCGGCGTGCTTCGCCGTGCTGTGCTCGTGATCGAGACAAATGTCGCGGAGGACGAGGACGAGTATATTATCGAGCTCATTAATCCGGAGATCGTGGAGAGCTCCGGCGAGCAGTACGGCGCAGAGGGATGCCTGAGCGTACCCGGCGAATACGGCCTGGTCAGGCGCCCGATGCATGTCAAGGTGCGCGCGCAGGATCGAAACGGCGAATTCTTTGAGGTCGAAGGCGAAGGCCTGACGGCTCGCTGCTTCTGCCATGAGATCGACCACCTGGAGGGGATAGTCTTCACTTCCAAGTGCGACAGGATGCTCACGCAGGAGGAGCTCGAGAGCGGCGAGTTCTGATCGGAGGCACGTAAATGCGAATTGTATTTATGGGCACGCCTGATTTTGCGGCAATCTCGCTGGAGCGTCTGATCCGTGAGGGCTTCGATGTTGTCGGCGTGTTCACCCAGCCGGACAAGCCGCGAGGCCGCGGCATGGAGGTTTCTGCCTGCCCTGTCAAGCAGATCGCTCAGGCCGCCGCACTTCCTGTCTATCAGCCGGAAAAGCTGCGTGACGGTACGGCTTTGCAGATCCTCCGTGAACTGCGACCCGAGCTGCTTGTCGTTGTTGCCTACGGCAGGATTCTGCCTGATGAATTCCTGGCTCTGCCGAAATACGGCGCGATCAATATTCATGGCTCGCTGCTGCCGAAATACCGCGGGGCTGCGCCGATCCAGTGGGCGGTGCTCAATGGGGACACTGTGACCGGTGTCAGCAGCATGTACCTCGCGCATGAGATGGATACCGGCGACATCATTTACACGGAGGAGACGCCGATCGGCGAAAAGGAAACCTCCGGAGAGCTTTTTGACCGCCTCAAGGAACTCGGCGCCTCGCTGCTGATCCGGACGGTGCGGGATATCGAAGCCGGCAAAGCTCCGCGACGCCCGCAGGATGAAGCACAGGCCAGCTATGTGAAAATGCTCGACAAGAGTATGTCTCCGATCAATTGGGATCAAAGTCCCCGCGCCGTTTCCAAATGGATCTTTGGTATGCAGCCCTGGCCCGTTGCAACGATGGATCTCGCGGGAACTACTGTCAAGGTCTTTGACGCTGAATATACGGATGAGAAAACCCAGCTCCCTCCAGGCGAAATCGTTCGCGCGGATAAATCCGGTCTCGTGATCGCATGCGCTGCGGGAGAGTGCCTTCGTATTACCGAGCTCCAGGCTCCCGGGAAAAAGCGCATGAGCGCGGCAGACTATCTGCGCGGCCATCCGCTCGGGAGGAAAGCCTGATGACCGGCTCTGCGAGGGATGCAGCCTATGAAGCGCTTGAGCGCTGCCGTAAGGACCAGGCGTGGTCCGGCGCAAGCCTGGATGGCTGTATCCGCAAGTACGCGCTTGAGCCGCGGGATGCGTCCCTTGCGACGCGGCTGTGTCTTGGCGTGCTGCAGAATGAGCGATATCTTGATTACTATATCGATCGGTTCTGTACGCATCCGCCTGAGCCAAAACTTCGCCAGGTGCTGCGCATAGGCGCCTATCAGCTGCTCTTTCTCGATAAGATTCCCGCCTATTCCGCTGTGGACGAGACGGTTGCGCTCTGCAGCCGCGTAGGACTTGCTCGCGCGCGCGGGATGGCGAACGCGGTGCTCCGCCGTCTAAGCGCCTGCGCCCATGAGCTGCCGCCTCTCCCGTCCGGCGATCCTGCCGAGACGCTCAGCCTGCGCTACAGCCATCCCCAATGGCTCGTCGAACGGCTGCTGAGCGAGCACGACGCTGCATTTACCGAAGCTTTTCTGCGCGCAAACAACGAGCCTGCGCCGCTCTGCCTGCAGGTCAACACGCTCAAGGTGAGCGAGCGGGAATACTGCCGTTCACTCGACAGACTATCGATCCCTTACAGGGCTTCTGCACTTCCCGGCTGCCTGCTGCTTGACGGGGGAACAGTCGGCTCGCTGCCCGGTTATGAGGACGGGCTGTTTTATGTACAGGATCTTGCAGCGCGCGCTTCAGTCGCCGCGGCAGATCCGAAACCCGGCGATCGGGTTCTTGACGCCTGTGCTGCGCCCGGCGGGAAGAGCTTCTCCGCCGCTGTGGCCATGCAGGGAGAAGGGAGTATCCTCTCCTGCGACATTCACGCAAACAAGCTTCAGCGGCTGCAGAGCGGTGCGGAGCGCTTGGGGATCTCCTGCATCCAGACGATGTTCAGAGACGGCAGAGAGCCTTCTGAGGCCTTTTCCGGCGCCTTCGATCTCGTTCTGGCGGATGTGCCCTGCTCTGGCCTTGGCGTGATACGCAAGCGCCCGGAAATCCGGAAGAAGAATTCGGAAGGTGTAGATGCGCTCCCGTCGATCCAGGCAGCGCTGTTGGATAATCTTGCGCTCTTCGTCCGACCCGGCGGCACGCTTTTATACTCCACCTGTACAGTGCTGAATGCGGAGAATGCAGACCTTGTACGCGCTTTTCTTGCCCGGCATCCGGAATATGAACCCGAGGATTTTGAAGTCGGCGGATTTCGTTCACGGAATGGCTGTTATGCCTTCTGGCCGCAGATCGACGGCACGGACGGTTTTTTTGCAGCAAAACTGAGAAGGATACAGTAAATGAAGAAAGACATTCTCTCCCTGCTCCCTGAGGAGCTGGCCGAGGAGCTTCGTTCGCTCGGCGAGCCTGCCTACCGGGCAAAACAGATCTTCTCCTGGCTGAGCCGCGGCGTTCGGGATTTTGACAAGATGAGTAATCTCCCCGCGTCTCTCCGTGTAAAGCTGGGGGAGCGCTTCCATCTATATGAGCCAAAGGTGCTGAGCAAGCAGGTTTCTCAGATCGACGGCACCATCAAATATCTCTGGGAGCTCTGCGACGGCAACGCCGTTGAGACCGTAATCATGAGCTACAAGCACGGAAACACGGTCTGCGTATCCTCACAGGTCGGCTGCCGGCAGGGCTGCGCGTTTTGCGCGTCAACGATCGGCGGTCTCGTGCGCAATCTTCAACCCTCCGAGATTCTTGACGAGGTGCTGTTCTCCCAGCTTGATTCGGGCAAAGCTATCTCCAACATTGTGCTCATGGGCATCGGCGAGCCGCTCGACAACTTTGACAATGTTATGCGCTTTCTGGAGCTTGTGAACCATCCCGAGGGGATGAATATTGGAATGCGCCATATTTCGCTCTCCACCTGTGGTATAACAGAAAAGTTCGATGAGCTTGCTGCGCGCGATCTTCAGCTCACGCTCTCTGTGTCGCTGCACGCGCCGGATGATGAAACACGTTCCCGCATCATGCCCGCCAATCATGGCAGGGGAGTGGAGCATCTGATCGATTGCTGCAGGAAGTACTATGAAGAAACCGGCCGCCGCGTCTCATTTGAATACGCGATGATCGACGGCGTGAACGACAGTGAAGAGCAGGCGCGTCTGCTGGCCAGACATGCCAGAGCAGTTTCGGCACATGTAAATCTGATTCCGCTCAATCATGTGGAAGAGCGCAAGTTCCGCCCATCCACGGACGGGCATATGAAGGCGTTTATTAAAGTCCTGCAAAGTGAAGGCGTAAACGTTACGGTACGGCGTCGTCTCGGCAGCGATGTTGACGCTTCCTGTGGGCAGCTCAGGCGCAAAATGCAGTTCAAACAGGAAAAGGAAAAACCATGAAGAGCTTTGGACTAACGGATCGCGGCAAGATCCGGAAAGACAACCAGGACAGCTTTATCATTGAAAAATGCTCCGCGAGGAATTGTCTGCTCCTCAGCGTCTGCGACGGAATGGGCGGGGAGAATGCCGGAAGTCTTGCCAGCCAGCTGGTAAACAAGGCTTTCGTCAGCTATGTGTACAGCCACATAAGCGAGTTTACAGGCCGAAGTGTCCCTTACAGCGAAATCCTTCGGGATGCGTGCGCGGAGGCGAACGGCGTGGCCTACGAGTATTCCCATTTCAGCAAAGAGTATGAGGGCATGGGCACGACGCTTGTCGCCGCGGTCGTCCGCCCCAACGGCAGCGTTAGCCTTATCAACGTCGGGGACAGCCGCGCATACCACATCTCACCCCGCACGCAGTGCATCGTGCAGATCACGCGCGACCATTCTTATGTCGAAGATCTCGTCGTACACGGCGTTATCACCCGCGAGCAGGCCAAGACGCACCCGAACCGCAATGTCATCACCCGAGCACTTGGCTCCGATCCGGAAGTACAGGCGGATACGTTTGAGTTCAACATCAGCGGCGGCGAGATGCTGCTGCTCTGCTCTGACGGGCTGACCAACACAGTCTCTGACCGCGAGATCCTGGCAGCCGCAGTCCAGAGCAGGGATCCGGAGCGCCTTTGCAGACAGCTCATGGAGACGGCTCTGCAGCGAGGTGCAAGGGACAATGTAACCGTCGTTTCCGCCCGCAAGTAAGCGCGAATGGAGTATTCTATGAATTCTTACGACAAATATCTTGGCCAGACGCTTGACGAACGCTACCAGATCCTCGAGCGTATCGGCGAGGGCGGTATGGCCCTTGTCTATAAAGCGCTGGATCATCGCCTCAACCGCTATGTTGCGGTCAAGATCATGCGCGACGAGATGGCGGAGGACGATGAACTGCGCCGGCGTTTTACGACCGAAGCGCACGCTGTTGCGATGCTCTCCAATCCCAATATCGTCGCGGTTTATGACGTGAGTCACAGCGATGTGCTCGAATATATCGTCATGGAATATGTGGACGGTGTGACGCTCAAATACTATATGGAGCGCAAGGGCGCGATCTCCTGGCGTGAAGTGCTTCATTTCTCTCGGCAGATCGCGCGTGCGCTTGCGCACGCTCATGAGCGCGGCATCATCCATCGGGATATCAAGCCCAAGAACATCATGCTTCTCCGTGACGGTACCGTGAAGGTTGCTGATTTCGGCATTGCCGCGCTGGAGAATGAAATTCATGAGAATAACGGAGAGGCTATCGGCTCCGTGCACTATATCGCGCCTGAACAGGCCCGCGGCGAGAGCCCAGACGCGAGGAGCGATCTGTATTCCCTCGGCGTCGTAATGTACGAGATGCTTACCGGACGCAAGCCGTTCAACGGCGATACCGTCGGCGAGATCGCCATGAAGCATATGAACATGACGCCGATCCCGCCACACAGCATCATTCCCGGTATCCCGGACGATCTGGAGGCCATCACGCTGCGCGCCATGAGTCCCAATATCGAGGAGCGCTATCAGTCCGCGCGCGAGCTGCTTACGGACCTTGATTGGTTCAGCCAGAATCAGGTGCGTGCGGAGGAAAACCGCGAGATGGAGAATCCTGCTGTCGTTCCGATCCGTTCGGGGACGGAGCTCTCCAAGGAACAGTACTCTGTCAGACGGCGGCGCTCGAGCCGGGTCTCCTTCCTTACGGGCGTTTTCGGCGCAATCCTTGCGATCCTCGCTCTGGTGGTCTTTCTCTGGAAATTCTGGTTAGGAGATATTTTTGCTCCGGCGGAGCGTATTCATTTACCGGAATTCGTCAATAAGAACTACGAGTCTCTTATTCAGAACCCGGAATATGCCAGGCTCTATCATTTTGAAGTCGTCTATGTCTACGATCAGACGAAAGAAGCCGGGATTGTCCTGAGTCAGTCGCCAAACGCAGGACGAAGCATGATGATCACGCCGAGCGGCATCCATGTTCAGCTGGTTGTCTCTTCCGGAGACAGCCTGGTTCAGGTACCGAACGTCATCAACATGGACTATCGCACCGCCAGCGCTGTGATGCGTCAGGCGGGATTGTACGTTGAAATCGTGAACGCTGTGTCGGATACTGTCGCGCGCGACAATGTGATCAACACAGAGCCTGCCGTCGGGCAGGAGGTCTCCCGCGGATCCATCATCTATATGACTGTGAGCGTCGGACCGAAGGTACTGACGATCTCCATGCCGAATCTGATCGGGCTTTCCGAAAACGCGGCCATCGTTCAGATCGAGAGCAATCGTCTCAGTTATGGCGGTTCGGAATATGTCGTGAGCGACCTGCCTGCCGGTACTGTAATCTCACAGAATATTGAGGCGTTTACGAGTGTTGACGAGCACAGTAAGGTCATCCTGCGCGTCTCCACGGGGCCGGAGAATCCATGATTCAAGGCAGAATCGTAAAAGCGCTCAGCGGCTTTTATTACGTTGAGACCGGCGAGGGCATCCTCTCCTGCAAGGCGCGCGGCCGTTTTCGCTTGGATGGGACTTCTCCGCTCGTTGGGGATACGGTGGAATGCAGCCGGGAAAGGGACGGCAGCGGGCGCATTGATCGGATCTGTGAGCGCAAAAACTGGTTCGTTCGCCCAGCAATCGCCAATATTGATGCGCTTGTCTTTGTGGCAGCAAACGCCAATCCCGTCACAGATCCTTTTTTGATTGACCGCGTCTCTGTGATTGCTGAGGAATCAAGCTGCGAGTTGATTCTCTGCTTAAACAAGATGGATCTCGACCCCGCGAGAGATCTGTTGGAGATATTCTCTTCTGTCGGCTATCCTGTCGTGCGCACGAGCGCAGAGACAGGGGAGGGAATCGATGAGCTGCGGCGACTGATAAAGGGGAAAACTTCGACCTTCACCGGCAATTCCGGCGTAGGCAAGTCAAGCCTCCTCAACCGCTTGCTGCCGGAGGCGAATGCGGAAACGCAGGAGGTAAGCGATAAGCTTGGCCGCGGCAAGCACACGACCCGGCATGTTGAATTGTTTGCATTGGACGACGATTCCTTTATTGCCGATACCCCGGGCTTCGCATCGTTCGAGCTGGAGATGATGAAGCCGATCCCCAAGGAACGCCTGGCGTCCGATTTCATTGAGTTCGGTCCCTGCCTCGGCGAATGCCGTTTCCAGGACTGTGCGCATATCCGAGAACCGGGATGTGCCGTTCGTCAGGCTGTGGAGGATGGCAGAATTCCGGACAGCCGGTACCGTTCCTATCTGCGTCTCTATGATATGAGTTCAAGGCTCAATTCCTGGGAAATAAAGTAGAACGCTGTCATATTGAACATGCTCTCTCGCATACACTGAATCCATCTCAGTATGCGAGGGGGCATTTTTATGCGTGGAAACGGAAAACGTACGCTTGCTGCCGCAGCGATCATACTCGGCATAGGCATTATTCTTGCGCTTGTGCTTCCGAGAGATTTCTGGTGGTTTCTGCTCGCTGGGATTCTTATAGCCAGCGGTCTGTGGTTTATCCGCTGCTGAAGAGCATAGATGGGTAGTGTGCTGCGTAGGATATACAAAGCACGGGAAAGGAGCACAAGGCATGGAATGCATTTTCGAGCAGAGAGAATCTCCCTGTTTCAAAACTGTATATCACAATGAGAAGAAGACCTTGATCGGTGTGGAGGCCGTCGTGCCAGAAGCGAACGGGGACATCGGCCAAATAGCCTTTGTTGAAGCGGACTGCTATCTGAAAGGGAAGGAATACAACGGCAGGGGATATACCGTTACGGCACAGCTTGATGCTGCTGTTTTTTGCCTGCCGGAAAGCGAGGACCGTCTGGAGAGCCTGCGGCTCAGCCGAGAGTTTGAGGTCGAGTTCGAGTTTCCGGAGGCGCAGGAGGGGCTGTTCTCCGAGATATCGCTTGCGATCCTGAACAGGGAAGCGCGAGCCGTGAATCCCCGTAAAATCAGTCTGACATGTGAGATCGCTGTGGATCTGCACTGTCGGGAGAGGAGCGCGTTTCCTCTTGAGATCCTGCCGCGGGAGGACAACGGTGCCGCGCTGCACATTCTGCCCTGTGAAGAAGAAGCAAGGCTTTGCCTTGCTTCGATGGAAAAGCAGTTTACGCTTCAGGATCAGCTGATATTGCGAGAGAAAGCGCCCGAGCAGGCTGTGCTGCTCGGGAAGACGCTCCGTATCCGAACGGACGGAGCAGAGCAGCTTGGAAAACGGCTGATCGTAAAAGGCTCCGTCGAGCTTCGCACGTGGACGGAGGCTGCGGGGGATATGCAGCCCGTGCTGTCGAGCGCGGCTTTTCCGTTCACGCAGATTCTTGATCTGGATGAAGAAATCCCCTGCGAATTTGAACTCAATGCGCAGCCGACAGCATGCTATCTGGATCTCTCTGAGAGCATCAAGGGGGAGAGCGTGCTGGACGCGGAGATCCATGGCGTGCTGCAGGTAAACGTGTATGGGCGTACAAAGCTAAAGTATGCCAAAGACGCCTACAGCAACCGCTATGAGCTCGAGCTGAGAAAGCAGCGCATTCCGCTTTCCGCCGGAGACACGGAAATGATGCGTTCGCTGCAGGCGGAGGATACCTTTCCGCTTGATGATGACCTTAAACTCGTCGCAGCCGTTCCCTCTCTTGCAGCAGGTGAGAACGAGTGCCGCTGCAGCTATGTATTCCTGCTGAAAAACAGAGAAGGGAAGCTTGCTGTTCTGCGGCGTTCAATGCAGTTGACCGGGGACGCCCTGCAGCCGGGCGCCGCTGCGGGACATACCGAGATCGCGGAATCCTTCGTCGAAGAGAGCGGAGGCAGCCTGCATTGTGTGCTTCGCGCCGAACAGAGCATCAAGATACCGAACGCTGCTGAAACAGAGAGCATCGTCAGTGTTGCCTGGGAGGAAAACAGCCGTCTCAGCACGGAAACGTCTCCCACTTATACACTCCTGATAACGGATGGAGAGAGCATCTGGGAGCTTGCCAAGACTTACCGTTCCACGCCGGAAGAGATCGAACGGCTGAACCCGGATTACCACGGGGATGCACAGGTCAGGCTCCTCATCCCAAGAGCACCGTAAGCCCGGAGGAAAGCGCCGAAGTGCATTCCTCCGGGCGCTTTTCCTCTTGCGGGAATACTGAGAATATGGTAAAATGAGCTTTGGATGTGATAGTATATGCGTATTTTGGGAATCGATCCCGGTGTCGCGACGATCGGCTTCGGCATTGTGGATGCTGACCGCAATTCCTTCAGTCTTGTCCGCTACGGCGCGATCACAACACCGGCGCACACCACCCTTTCCAGCCGTTTGGCGCAGATCTACAGCGATATGAACGATCTGCTCTCCGCGTTCAAGCCGGACGCGGTTTCCGTCGAGGAGCTTTTTTTCAACAACAATATTACGACAGGCATTTCTGTCGCGCATGGGCGAGGCGTGATCCTGCTCGCCTGCCAGCAGGCCGGCGTGGAGATTTTTGAATACACGCCCTCGCAGGTCAAGCAGGCCGTCGTTGGCTACGGCAAGGCTGAGAAGGCGCAGGTTATGGACATGATCAAGCGGATCTTCCGCCTGAACGCCGTCCCCAAGCCGGATGATGCGGCGGACGCCGTCGCGCTTGCACTCTGTCACGCGCGCAGCAGAACCTCACTGCTCTATAGAGGAGGAGAAGAATGTTCTACCATATAGATGGCGTCGTCACGGAGCTGGGGCAAAACCTCGCTGTGATCGACTGTGCGGGCATCGGCTTTGCGATAAACGTTTCAAGCAATTCGCTCTCCCGTCTGCAAGCCGGACACAAGGCAAAGCTGTACATCTCCGAGGTCGTTGGGGAGACGAATTTCGACCTCTATGGTTTCGTCGAGAAAGGGGAGCGGAGCTGCTTTGAGATGCTTATTTCCGTCTCCGGCATCGGTCCCAAGGCCGCTATGTCGATCCTCTCGTACAATACGCCGGAGGCTCTGACGCTCGCAATCATCAACAACGATCTGAAAGCGCTCACCGTTGCGCCCGGCGTAGGCAAAAAGATCGCACAGCGTGTTGTTCTCGAGCTTAAGGACAAGGTGGCGAAGGACTTTGAGATCAGCCTTCCGCAGACTGCCGCAGCTGTCCAGGCTATCCCGGGCGGGGATCGCACGATGAGCGACGCGATGGCGGCTTTGGCCGTTCTTGGCTACAGCAGCTCGGAGATTGCGCCGGTCATCAAGAATCTGGATTTGACAGGCATGAGCGCTGAGCAGATCATCAAAACGGTTCTCAAGCAGATGGTTCGATAAATAACAGGAGAACAGTATGAGTATCAATTTCTCTGACGACGCAGCCAGCGAAGTCATTACGACGGCCGCAAGCTTGCCGGAGGACAGGAACGAGGGTTCCCTTCGGCCTCGTCGCCTTGCAGAATATATCGGCCAGGAGAAGGCTAAAGCGAATCTGGAGGTGTTCATCCACGCAGCGCAGCTTCGGGGAGAACCGCTGGATCATGTGTTGCTGCACGGGCCCCCGGGACTCGGCAAGACTACTCTTGCAGCTGTCATTGCCAACGAGATGGGCGTCAACATGCGTATTACCTCCGGTCCTGCCATCGAAAAGCCCGGCGACCTTGTCGCTATGCTCACGAATCTGAACGAGGGAGACATCCTGTTTGTTGATGAGATCCACAGGCTGAACCGCGCCTACGAGGAAATCCTCTATCCCGCGATGGAGGATTATGCCATAGACATCATCTTGGGCAAAGGTCCCTCCGCCAATTCCCTGCATCTGGAGCTTCCGCACTTTACGCTGATTGGGGCGACGACGCGCTCCGGGCAGCTGACAGCGCCGCTGCGCGATCGTTTCGGTGTCACGCTGCGACTCGAGCTCTACAGTCCCGAGGAGCTTCAGCGTATCGTTGTGCGCTCTGCGGGCATCCTGGGTGTGGAGATCGAGCCGGAAGGCGCGTACGAGATCGCATCCCGTTCACGCGGTACGCCTCGTATTGCCAACCGTCTTCTGCGCCGCGTGCGCGATTTCGCGCAGGTACGCGCTGAAGGTGTGATTACACGCGAGATTGCGGACGTTGGGCTTTCGTATCTTGAGGTTGACAAGCTGGGGCTTGACGCGCTGGATCGAAGGATGCTGCGCAGTATCATTGAATTTTACCATGGCGGTCCCGTAGGTCTTGATACACTTGCTGCGACGATCAACGAGGAAGCTGTCACACTGGAGGATGTCTATGAGCCTTATTTGCTGCAGATGGGCTTCCTCACGCGGACGCCTCGCGGCCGCTGCGTGACGCCGAAGGCCTATGAGCATCTCGGAATCGCTTATATGGGTCAGCAGCAGATAGATCTCTGACGAAAATCAGCAAAAATTTTATTGACTTTCCACAAATCTATTGTATAATACACGTTGTGTCATAGTGTTTTTTTAGTATTATGATTAACTATGAGCCAATGAGCGACCTTGCGCTTCAGCAGCTTGCCTGTCAGAATGACAGGGAAGCGGAGGAAGCGCTGATCAGTCGCTATTTGATTCTGGTGCGTGCCTGTGCCCGTCCGCTTTTCCTCGCGGGCGGAGACAGTGAAGATTTGACGCAGGAAGGGACCTTTGGGCTTATATCCGCGGTTCGGACCTTTGATCCCGCGCTCGGCGTTCCGTTTAAGGCATATGCAGAGCTTTGTATTCGTAAGCGCCTGCTTTCCGCAGTACGTTCTGCGTCCCGTTTGAAGCACCAGCCCTTGAATGACAGTGTTCCCATTGAGCAACTCTCCGATGATCCCAGTACGCAGTTATCGGCAGCCCACGAATTATTTCGCCGCAGTCCTGAAGAATTGGTTCTGGCAAGAGAGAGCAAAGAAGAGATCCTGGCAGTCCTGACGAATTGTCTTTCCACAATGGAATCCCGTGTCTTGGATTACTATCTGGAAGGACTGTCATACCGCGAGATCGCCCAGCGTGTCCACAAGGACGAAAAGGCGGTAGACAATGCCGTGCAGCGTATCCGACGCAAACTTGCACGGAATCCAATTCTTGGCGATATCAGTGAAGACTGATCGCAAAATACAGCCGATACAGGCAATGATCAAAAGAGAGGTTCGACATGTTCCAAGACAAGACTTTAGTTTGCAAAGAGTGTGGCAAGGAATTCGTGTTCACCGCCGGTGAGCAGGAGTTCTACGCAGAGCGCGGCTTCCAGAATGAGCCCCAGCGCTGCAAGCCCTGCCGTGACGCCCGCAAGAACGCGGCCCGTGGTCCCCGTGAGTACTTCACGGCTACCTGTGCTGCCTGCGGCGGCGAGGCTCGGGTTCCCTTTGAGCCCAAGTCCGATCGTCCCGTCTACTGCAGCGAGTGCTTTGCAAAGATGAGAGAGCAGCAGGCTTGATTGCCTACTGACCTGATTGGGACGCTGAAAAGCGTCCCAATCTTTTATTCATGGAGGTTGTTATGGAGATCACAAGAGAATCCGTTATTTCCGATGTTGTAGCGAATTGCCCGGAGGCGATGCCTGCCTTTCAGGAGATCGGCATGCATTGCATCGGCTGTGCCATGGCGGGCGAGGAGACTATTGAGCAGGCTTGCGCCGCTCACGGGGTCGATCCCGATGAATTCCTCGAATTCCTTGATAATTACTTGAAAGACCTGTAAGCCGGCTTAGCCCGGCTTCTTCTTTTCAGGAGGACAAGTCATGAATCGAAGGCTGCAGATGATTCTGAATATGATCCCGGACGGTCTCGGCGCCGTTGACGTCGGAACAGATCACGGCTATTTGCCTGTCGCGCTCGCGCAGCGCGGGTACCCGGGCCATATCTTCGCGTCCGATCTGCGGAATGGGCCTCTTGATGCGGCACGGCGAAGCGCGGAAAGAGCTTGCTGTGCAGAAAAGATTCAATTTCTTCTCTGTGACGGTCTGGAGCTCTGTCCGCATGATAAAATCGATACCATCGTGATCGCAGGCATGGGCGGAGACACCATTGGCGGTATCCTTGACCGGGCGGAGTTTTGCTATGATGCGCGTTATCGCCTGATTCTGCAGCCCATGACGCATCCTGAAGTGCTTCGTTACTGGCTCATATATAACGGCTTCGGTATCGAGGAGGAGCACATTGTCGAAGATCGCGGCAATCTGTACCCTGTGTTTTCTGCCGTGTTCGGCCGTGAGACCAGGCTTTGTGATGCGGAGCTGTATATCGGCGGTGCTGAGCACCTGTACGCCGAGCCGCTCTATCCGCAGATGATTCGCCGCTTTGCCGCAAGCCTCGAGAAAAAGCTGGCCGGCGTACGCAGCGCGGCGGAAGGGAACAGGGGAGCGGAAGCTGCTTTCCTGGAATCGATTCTGAATGAATTGAAGGAGATGGAAGACAATGCCTCAGGTTCATGATATTTACGCATTTCTCCAGGAGCTTGCACCTCTGGAACTGCAGATGGATTACGACAATTCCGGCTTTCAGCTCGGTTCACTGTGTGCGGAAGTGAAGACGGTTTTGCTCGCACTGGATATTACGGATGCGGTGATTGAAGAAGCCTTCGAGCAGGGCGCAGAGCTCATCGTCTCGCACCATCCGCTCATTTGGGAGAGCTTGCGCTGCGTGAGCGAGGAGAACGCCCCGAAGCTCATGCGCTTGATTGAAAAGCACATCTCCGTCATCAGTATGCACACGAATCTTGATATCGCCGAGGGCGGCGTGAACGATGTGCTGCTCCGTCTGCTTGGCCCGGAGCCGCTGGAGCCTCTGGACGGATTTGGCTGCGGACGGATCGGGGAATACGATGTTCCCGTGTCTATGGGCGATTTTCTTGCGCTCTGCCGCAACAGGCTCAACACCAGGGGGCTCCGCTTCTATGACGCTGGGAAGCCGGTTCGACGCCTTGCCGTGATGGGCGGTTCAGGAGGCAGCGAGCTGAAGACTGCAATCGCCAAGGGCTGTGACACGTATTTGACAGCGGATATTAAATACAACCAGTTCCTCGAAGCCGCAGAGTATGGACTGAATCTCATCGACGGCGACCATTTCTGCACCGAGAATCCCATAATTGCTTCCCTTGCCGGCAGACTTGCCGACGCTTTCCCTCAGATGCGTGTACTGTGCTCGAAACGGCACGGACAGGTGGTTTCGTTCTTCTGAGATCCGTCATATCATGCCTCTGCTCTTCATAAACTCGAACAAACGAGATCATCATGAAGAGCGGAGGCCTTTTTGCTATGAAACAAAGCATCTATCATGATCTGGCTGTGCGTACCAGAGGAGCAGTTCTGCTTGGCGTCGTCGGGCCGGTCCGTACCGGGAAGTCCACCTTTATTAAACGCTTTATGGAGACGATGATTCTTCCGCAGATCGAAGACGCTTATGTGCTGCAGCGTGCGAGGGATGAGCTGCCGCAGAGCGGTTCCGGGAACAGCATTATGACCACCGAGCCGAAGTTTATACCCGAAGAAGCTGTCTCTATCTCGCTCGAGGATCAGACCCGTCTGTCTGTACGTCTGATTGACAGTGTGGGATATATGGTGGAAGGCGCGGCGGGACAATGGATAGACGGTGCCGAGAGAATGGTCACGACGCCCTGGTTTGATCATGAGGTTCCTATGAGCGAGGCCGCTGAGAGCGGGACAAAAAAGGTCATCGCGGAGCATTCTACCGTCGGGGTCGTCGTCACCACGGACGGCAGCATTTGCGAGATTCCGCGCGAAGCCTATGCCGAACCGGAGTCGCGCGTGATAAGGGAGCTGCAGGCACTTGGGAAGCCCTTTGTAGTTCTGCTCAACTGCGCCAGGCCGGACAGCGAATCGTCTCAGGCTCTCGCATCGGAGCTTTCTGCTCAGTATGGCGTTTCCTGCATTCCGGTAAACTGTCAGACCATGCAGGCGGAGGATTTTGCCGCTGTCATGCGCGCTGTTTTGCTGGACTTCCCGACGAAAGCGGTGCAGTTTTATCTGCCGGACTGGTTTGACGTTCTGGACGAAACGCACCCTCTCCGCACGGAGATCTGTACGGCGATCCTGAACGCCGGAAAAGGAATTGAGCGCCTGCGAGACTGCGAGAAGATCCCGGCACTTCTGGGAGACTCCGAGAGCGGAAAAAGCGCTCAAATTGTCTCTGCAGACCTCGCTAACGGTATCGTAAGCGTTCAGCTCGATCTGCCGCGTTCTCTCTATTATTCGATCCTCAGTGAGAGCACCGGCGAGAAGATAGAGAACGAACGGGAACTCGTCGGCTGCTTGTTAAGGCTCAAAAAGCAGCAGAATCAGTATCTGCCGTACAGCGATGCGATCGCTTCTGTTCTCGCAACGGGCTACGGTGTTGTTGTGCCGCAGCCGGAGCAAATGCAGATGGAGGAGCCGCAGATCGTCCGTCGGGGCGGAAAATACTGTGTGCGCATGAAGGCCTCTGCTCCTGCGATTCACATGATGGCGACAAGCGTGGAGACCGAGGTCAGCCCGGCGCTCGGCGGAGAGGGAGCTTCGGAGGAAATCCTCAGCTTCCTGCTCCAGGGCTTTAACGGCGATGTGAACCGGATCTGGGAATCGAATATCTTTGGCCGTTCGCTCAACGAGATCGCCGCAGATGAGATCCTGGAAAAGCTGCGATCCGCTCCGGAGTGCAGCCGCAAAAAGCTGCAGGATACCCTGCAGAAGATCGTCAACGACGGAAGCGCTACGCTGTTTTGCATCCTTCTTTGAACATGCGCGGCATTGACTTCAAAACGGCCGGAGGCTATAATGTTAAAGAAGCTTTGTTGCTGCTGCCCGCGCTCCTGTTTATTCTGGGAGCTTCGGTACTCTTTGCGCTATCCGCCGAGCAGATAAGTATCCCTGTGTCAGCGTCTTTACGCAGGGGATTTCCGGTGCTGATTATTGACCCCGGCCACGGCGGATTGGATAGCGGAGCAGTCGCCTTTAACGGAGTTCGGGAAAGCGACGTGAATCTAAGTATTGCGCTTAAAATGGAGCAGATCGCCACTTTCTGCGGCGTCGATACCGCTATGACCCGCCGTGACGACAGCCGTAAGACGGATATTCTTTCGTACAGCGAGCACGCGGATTTGGTGCTGCGCGCAGACTTCGCCAACGCCGTGCAGAACGGTGTGCTGATCAGCGTCCACCAGAACATGTTCCCGACCTCGCAGCCCTACGGCGCGCAGATCCTGTATGCGGAGGGGGAGCAAAGCCGGCGACTGGGTGAGATCACACAGCAGAATCTGGTTCGCCTCCTGCAGCCTGAGAACAGACGCCTTGCGGAACCTGCCCCAAGAAATCTATACCTGACTGCTCATGTGAGCTGCCCCGCGATCCTTGCGGAATGCGGCTTTCTTTCCAACTACTCCGAACTGGATAGGCTGAGCGACGAACGATATCAGACCGATCTGGCCTTGATCCTTGTCGGTTCCTTTCTGCAGGAGCAAGGCACGAAACAGCTTTCATAAAGATAAAGAGGGATACCTGTTATGGCAACAAAATCGAAAACCATATATGTCTGCGAGGAATGCGGTGCAGAAACCGGGAACTGGGCAGGGAAGTGTCCTTCCTGCGGAGCCTGGGCCAGCTTGAAGGAGCTGCGTCTTGACGCAAGAAGCAATACGAAAGCATCTCGCGGGTCGCACTATTCTCTCGTTCAGACGCCGAAAAAGTTATCGGAACTGGATTCCAGCTCAGAAGTTCGCTTTGAGACAGGGATTCCAGAGTTTGACCGTGTGCTCGGCGGCGGCGCCGTGGTGGGCTCGATGGTGCTTGTGGGCGGCGCTCCCGGTATCGGCAAATCTACACTGCTGCTGCAGATGTGCGGCGAGGATCTTGGCAGAAGCATTCTTTATATTTCCGGAGAAGAAAGCGAGCGGCAGCTCAAGCTGCGTGCAAACCGCCTCGGCATCAAAAACGATCTGCTGTTTGTCCTGGCGGAGACGGATCTGGATAACATCCTCGCAGCGGTAGATGAGTTGAAGCCGGATATTGTGATCATCGATTCCATTCAGACGACATCTTCCGGGAGCGTGGAATCCGCGCCGGGCAGCATCTCACAGGTACGAGAATGCACGATGCGTATCATGCGCGCCGCAAAGGAGAAATCAATCACGGTCTTCGTTGTCGGCCACATTAACAAGGAAGGCAGCATAGCCGGACCAAAGGTACTCGAGCACATGGTGGATTGCGTGCTGTATTTTGAGGGCGAGAGAAACACGAGCTTCCGCATTCTGCGCGCCGTGAAAAATCGCTTTGGCTCCACCAACGAGATCGGCGTCTTCGAGATGGAAGACAGAGGGCTGCGCTGCGTGGAGAATCCCTCTGAGATGCTCCTTGCGGGACGACCGGAGAACTGCTCCGGGACCTGCGTTGTCTGCGTTATGGAAGGCAGTCGCCCGATCCTTGCCGAAGTGCAGGCATTGGTAAGCCCGGGCGGCTATAATGCCTCGCGCCGGAGCAACGGTATCGACTATAATCGCGCCGCCATGCTGCTGGCCGTGCTTGAAAAGCGCGGGGGAATGCCTGTCGGAAACTGTGATACCTATATTAATGTGATCGGCGGTCTCAATCTGGACGAACCGGCTGCGGATCTCAGCACGATCCTTGCGATTGCATCCAGCTTCCTCGATCGGCCGCTTGGCGCGGACTTGGCGGCGATCGGGGAAGTGGGATTATCCGGCGAAATCCGCAGCGTGTCCGGTATGAATCAGCGCCTCAGCGAGATCGCAAGACTCGGATTCAAACGCTGCGTGATCCCAGCGCATGGCCGTGAAGATATCAAATGTCCTCCGTCGCTCAAGCTCATCGAGGTGGAAAACGTCTCTGCGGCGATCGCTGCGGTTCTTGGACGCGGAAAGGCTGAATGCTGAACTTTAATGAACAAAAAGTTGCAATTATCTCGGAAATGGCGAGACAATTGCAACTTTCTTATCCTTTTTCTTCAATTTCCGAACGCTTTTTGCGTCCGATCGGATTTGCTTTCGCAGCTTCATATAAAGCTGCGTTGTCCAGGTGAGTATAAATCTGGGTCGTATTCAAATTGCTGTGTCCGAGAACCTCCTGCAGTGCGCGGGTATCCACGCCGTTTTTCAGCATCAGCGTAGCCGCCGTGTGACGGAGCTTGTGAGGTGAGTACTTTGTAGCATCCAAACCGGCGATTTTCAGCTTTTTTTCGACCATTTTCTGAACGCCACGAACGCTGATGCGGCGATGGTCTCGGCTCAAAAACAGCGCCAACTTATCCTCGGGAACCACACGCTCTGCATCACGAACAGCCAGATAGTCGTCGATTGCTTCGCGGCAGCCGTCAGCGAAAAAGATGACGCGCTCTTTGCCGCCTTTGCCGAAGACACGCAGATGATCCTCATAGATATCGGGCAAATCAATAGAGACGAGCTCTGATACGCGAAGCCCGCAGGAGAGGAACAGCATAAGGATGCAGTAATCCCGAAGAGCAAAGGGGCCTTCGCAGGCAGCAAGAAGACGGTCACACTCGGATTCTTCCAGATATCGCGGCAAGGAACTGGGACGCTTCGGCATGTCAATTTCTTGACAAACATTTTTTTCCAATAGATGACGTTTGTTCACCAGATAGTTGAAAAAGGATTTGACAGAGGATGTGCGGCGGCAGCGGCTGGCCGCGGAGAGCGCATTCGTTTTATCCAGCATCTCCGGAGAAAATGATTGATAGCGATAGAGCTCTTCAATGCGGATCGCTTTGATAAAGTCAAGATCGACGTCGCTTATATCGATCTCATCAAATGGCATATCCATCGGAACAAGATGTCTGCGTCGCTTGAGAAAACGGAAAAGAATTTTTAGATCCAGATAGTAAGCCATGACTGTTTTATCAGAGTGACCGCGAACGGTGGAATGGTATTCGAGAAACTCCATGAGAATGTCCGGTGCGTCTGTGATTTGGTCCAAATTCATGAAAACAGCCTCCTTGCTTAATAACGGCATATCGAACTTCGTTTAATTTATATTATGCGAACTTAGTTGTTTTTTATTATATTCCCCTGTTTGAGAAAAGTCAATAGAAAAACCAGCGGTATTTTTCTTACCGCTGGTTTTTCTGCTTTGATGATTCAATTTGATGTCAACGTTTGTTCAGTAGCGAATCCCTGGTTACACGGATTGCATTGAGCATCGTACCGATGGTGGCGGCGATTTCCATGAAGCCGATGAACCAGATGGAAGCGCAGCCGGTCATTGCCAGGAAAAGCAAAATACCTTTGATGATAAACGCCCCAAGTGCGTTCTCTTTGGCGACTTCGCACATTCTGCGGCACACGAGCAGCGCAGTCGGCACATAGTCCATATCCTCGGGCAAAACGCTTGCGTCGGCAAATTTCGCCTTCTGGCTGACGCGGATATCCACGTCGGCAGCGCTGTGCGCTTCGATCCCGTTTGCGTACACATAGAGGACATTGTTGCGTGTGCCTTCGTTGGCGGAACGAATGAGCTTGAGCTTCTTTTCCAGATCGCACTCACCGTACACTTCCCCGATGCCCAGTTCGTCAGCGATCTGCTGGCTCTCTGCGGCACTGTCCTCCGTCAGGAGAACCGTGCGCGAAATGCCGATATTGTGTATACCGGTGACAAGTCCGTGAACATCGCCGTTTACAACAGAAGAGAGGACGATTTTGCCGACATAACGATTGGCGACCATCAGGTAGTAAACAATGCCCTCATCGTCTGCCGCAGGGACAACCACTCCCCTGTCATCATAATACTCCTTCGTGGCCAGGACCACGGGAGAATTGGCGATCTTCAGCGTTACGCCGTAACCGGGGACTTCCTCAAAATCACTGATGACGTCCAGACGGAAATCCTGATCGTTCAGCGCGGCAATAGCCTTGGCGAAAGGCTGCTCGGAGTAGTACGCAGCGTGAGAGGCAAAGTTCACGAAGGTTTCTTTATCGAGGAGATCGGATTGCATGCTCAGCACGCGCGGCGCCTCCTCGGCGAACACGCCGGCCTTGTCAAAATAGACAAGGTTGGTCGCTGCGGCGCGCTCCATGGCTGCTGCCTTGCGGAACAAGACGCGGTTCTTTGCGCTGAAAGTCAGACCGACCAGTGCGGTCAGCGGCATGGCAGCGAAAACAGAGGTCGGGATGCAGATGAGCAGCATCATCAGAGCCCTGTGAATCGAGACTTTGAAGCTGAAGCCGGAGATCAGCGGAAGGACGATGGCATAGACAAGAGCGGCTCCCATGAGAACCTTGAGAACCAGAGTTGCGCTCTTCTGTGCAGTTTTGGCAAAGCCGAGTTTTTCAGCGTCCTCATCCTTGAGGATCTTCTCCATCCGGTTGACGGTGTCCTCTTCCTCGTTGCGGATCAGATCCATCGCCCAGGCGCGGCAGCGCTTCTCTACAAAGGAGATCGCGAGGAGGCCGATGCGATAGAGAAGCACCAGGGCGGCAGCCTCTCCGGCGTACCCGATCACAAAAGCAATGACTGCTACAAAGAGGATCAGCAGCGGCGTGGCGAAATAATCTCCTTCCACAACCGCGTCTACAGCCTCAAGCGCAACGTCATATCCTGCGCAGACAGCGGAAAGCAGCAGCAGGATCACGCGTACCGCGACAGGCAGTTTCCCGACCAGCAGCGCTACGGCAAGAATGACTGCGGCAACGACGAGGCGAATGAGCAGAATGCTGTCTAAGCCTTCCGCTCCCCTCTCGGCGCCGCTGTGTTTGGCGTGAATGGGTTTCGGGCTCACATCAGCCACCTCCTGTGTAATATCTCTCTACTCTCTAAGAAGGATTATGCTTTACCGTCGGATCCGAGAACATGGACGATCTTGTGCGCAACCATATCCTTAACGGCCTGACGAGCGGGCTTGAGATACTGGCGCGGATCAAAATGATCGGGATGCTCGGCAAAGTACTTGCGGATAGTGCCGGTCATGGCGAGGCGGATATCGGAGTCGATATTGATCTTGCAGACTGCCAGCTTGGCGGCCTCACGCAGCTGATCCTCAGGGATGCCGATAGCGTCGGGCATATTGCCGCCGTACTGGTTGACCATCTTGACAAACTCCTGCGGGACGGAGGAAGAGCCGTGCAGAACGATCGGGAAGCCGGGCAGACGCTTGATGCACTCCTTCAGCACGTCAAAGCGGAGCGGAGGAGGAACCAGGATGCCCTCTTCGTTGCGGGTGCACTGGGAGGCCTTGAACTTATAGGCGCCGTGAGAGGTGCCGATGGCAATCGCCAGAGAGTCGCAGCCGGTGCGGGAGACGAACTCTTCAACTTCCTCGGGATGCGTGTAGGCTTCCTTGCCATGCTCGACGGATACTTCGTCCTCGACGCCGGCGAGCGTACCGAGCTCGGCCTCAACGACGACACCGTGGTCATGTGCATATTCAACGACCTGACGGGTCAGCGCAATGTTATCCTCAAAGGACTTGGAGGAAGCGTCGATCATAACAGAGGTGAAGCCGCCGTCAATGCAGCTCTTGCAGAGCTCAAAGGTGTCGCCGTGATCCAGGTGCAGCGCGATGGGGATATCGGGATTCTCGATGACAGCAGCCTCGACGAGCTTCACCAGATAGGTGTGGTTCGCGTAAGCGCGGGCTCCCTTGGAGACCTGCAGGATGACAGGGCTGTGCAGCTCGCCGGCCGCCTCGGTGATGCCCTGGACGATTTCCATGTTGTTCACGTTGAAAGCGCCGATGGCGTAACCGCCGTCGTAAGCCTTGGCAAACATTTCTTTCGTGGTAACAAGCGACATTTTCTTTTCTCCTTAGTGAAAAATTTGGTGAATTAGCATATTTACAAATTCGCTTTTATATTATAGACTCAATCCGCTTGAGAATCAAGAAGCACATTTCACAAAAGCATAATTTTTTTATATTTTTCGGAGGCTTTTTGCAATGAGTAAGAAACTGGTCGGTTCCTGCATTTTTGGTCAGTCCGGCGGTCCCACTGCCGTCATCAATGCCAGCGCTTACGGCGTGATCCGCGCCGCGCTTGACGCAGAGGAGATCACGAAGGTCTACGGCGCGGCCCACGGTATTGTCGGTGTTTTGAACGATAAGCTCTATGTGATGGATGAAGAAGATCCCAACGAGCTCAGATATCTCCTTCATACGCCTTCCTCCGAGCTTGGTTCCTGCCGCTACAAGATGGCCGATCCCGAGAAGGACGATACCGACTACAAGCGTATCCTTGAGATCTTCAAGAAGTACAATGTCCGTTACTTCTTCTATAACGGCGGCAACGACTCCATGGATACCTGCAACAAGATCAGCCGCTATATGGAATCCGTCGGTTATGAGTGCCGCGTGATGGGCGTGCCTAAGACGATCGACAACGACCTCTATGGCACCGACCACTGCCCCGGCTTTGCCAGCGCTGCCAAGTATATTGCTACCTCCTGCATGGAGATCAACAAGGACGCGCGCGTCTATGACAACGGCATGATCACCGTTGTGGAGATCATGGGGCGTCATGCCGGCTGGCTCGCCGCTGCCTCCGCCCTTGCGACCGAATTCGGCTCCGGCCCTGATCTGATCTACCTCCCCGAGGTCGATTTCGATATGGACAAGTTCCTCTCCGACATTGAGGCGATCTATAAGAAGAACGGCAAGGTTTTCGTTGCTGTTTCCGAGGGCATCCATTACGCCGACGGAAGCTTTGTCTCCGAGGCCAAGACCTCCGCAACCGACGGCTTCGGTCACGCGCAGCTCGGCGGCCTCGCTTCCCTGCTTGCCGAAATCATCAAGGCGAAGACCGGCGCGAAGGTGCGCGGCATTGAGCTGAGCCTGCTGCAGCGCTGCGGCGCTCACCTCGCCTCGGCCACGGACGTCCAGGAAGCCTGTGCAGCCGGCATGAAAGCCGTCCAGGAAGCTGTTTCCGGCACTACCGGCAAGATGGTTGCCTTCAAGCGCGTCATGAAGGACGGGCAGTACAGCTGCGAGATGGAGCTCCTGCCGCTTGCCTCTGTCGCAAATTTCGAGAAGAAGATTCCCCTTGAGTGGATCAACGCCGAGCATAACTTCGTTACGAAGGAACTCATCGACTACGTTCTGCCCCTCATCCAGGGAGAGCCGGAGCTTCCGCTCGAACATTCCCTCCCCCGCTATGCAAGACTCAAGAAGGTTCTCGCTGAGTAATCGCTGTTTCTGATTAAGCGCCCTCTGAAAAGAGGGCGCTATTTGTATCCTTAATCTTGCGTTGGCGCGTTCACCGCGGTATAATCCAATTATATTTACGGAAAGCAGGGCTTCATATGATCGGTCTGCAAAAACCCTATGTCAACGTCCAGCGCGGCCTTGAACGAAGCTACGGCGGCAGTCAGATGTGGTCCGAGCGGGAGACGATCCGAAGATGCGGGTGTGGGCCAGTCGCAGCCATGGATCTTATGCTGTACCTGGAAAACCGCACCTCGCCGATCGCCTCAGCGGATTATGAGCGTGAACTGCAGGCGATTACGAAGAAATATTTCTTTCTCATCCGGCCGTTTGGGATCAACGGGATCTCGTTTGTGTTTGGCCTGAACCGCCTTCTGCGCGACCGGGGGCTCCCCTACCGCGCCGCATGGGAGACATCCCGCAAGCAGCTCTGGCCGCGGATCGAAGAAATGCTCGGACGGGATCTGCCGGTGATCCTCTCCGTCGGGCCAAACTTTCCCAGGACCTGGGCAGGCGATCAGGTCGATTTCTACGTTCGGCTCAAGAACGGAGGGTATCGCCCTGCGACAAAAACGAAATCCCACTATGTCACTGCCACCGGCATTGACGAGACCTGGCTGCGGATCTCCTCCTGGGGGCGCGAATACTATATCCTGCGCAAGGATTATGATGACTACGCACGTTATTCCAGTATCCCGCTGCTGACAAACATCGTATATCTGAAAAAAGTATAGATCTTTTACAACGGAAGAAGAACAGGAGGAAGAATAGTATGGATGAAAAAGCGATAAACAAACGGAATCTGATCATGTTCCCGTTGGGTACCGTGGGACGGGACATGGTCTATAACCTCGTCACCTCTTACCTGCTGACCTTTGTACTTTTTACGCGGCATCTGACGCCAGCGCAGCTCTCTGCGATCACGGCCATCATGGTGGCCGCCCGTGTATTCGATGCGCTGAACGATCCCATTATGGGCAATATCGTAGAGCGCACCCGCAGCCGCTGGGGCAAATTCAAACCCTGGCTTGTCATCGGTATCCTGACGACATCCGTGGTCATTTACCTTACCTTCAACGTTCAGCTTGAGGGCTGGAGCTTTGTCGTGTTCTTCGGTGTGATGTATTTCCTGTACAGCATCACCTACACCATGCACGATATCTCCTATTGGGGCATGGTGCCCGCGCTGAGTTCAAACGCCGACACCCGCAACCAACTGACCTCCCGTGCCACACTCTTTGCCGGTATCGGGGGTACGCTCGCTGCCGCCTTCATCCCCATGCTGACCGCCGGTGAGCACGCGATCGGAGGCAATGCGGTGCGAGCCTACGGGATCGTCGCGCTCGTGATTGCCCTCCTCTCCCCTGCCTTCCTCGCTTTTACCGTGTTTGGCGTCAAGGAGCTGCGCGATTATAACGAAGAGCCTGTCCCGCCTGTTAGCTTCAAAAAAATCTGGAACACCATTACCGGCAACGATCAACTGCTCTGGATCTCGCTGATTTTTCTGATCCAGCAGGTCGGCAACGGGATCATCATGGCAGGCGTCGGTCAGACTTACATCTATGTGGAGTTCGGCTACCAGGGCGGCTTCTTCAGCATCTTCCAGATGGTCGGCATGGCGATCACCGCATTCCTGATGATTTTCTATCCGGCGATATCCCGGAAACTGCGCCGCAAACAACTCATGAGCGTTTTGATGGTCGTTTCGCTGGCAGGCTATGCGCTTATGTTTGCCGCAGGGCTTTTCCTTCCCACCAATACGCTCAAATTTGTTCTCATTACGCTCGGCTATATGGCGGCAAACTTCGGACAGTACGGCTTCTATCTGATCATGATGATCTCCATCATGAACACCGTTGAATACAATGAGCTGAATCACGGCACGCGCGATGAAGGTATTGTGACCTCTCTCCGCCCCTTCCTCACCAAGCTCGCCTCCGCACTCACCGTTGCTATCGCAAATATTACCTATCTAAGCTTTGGTATCCTCCAATACACCAACGGCATCTCTGACTTTGAGCGTGCAGCAAATGCCGGGGAGATCACTGACGTCGCTAAGGCCGAACAGATCTCTGCGCTGCTCGAGAACGTGCAGAACTGGCAAAGCTTCGGCCTGCTGTGCGTGATGATCATTCTTCCTCTGTTGCTGATGCTCGTCTCCTATATTCTCTATAAGAAACATTACAAGCTGGACGAGGATGTCTATGAGGACATCTGCAGGCAGCTCGCGGAGAAAACACGGGCATGAGTCTTGTTCGACAGATCCTGCGCATTGCCGCTCCCCTGCCAAAGCTGGAATCCTATACGCGCTTTCTCTTCATTGGCCCGCATCCGGACGATATCGAGATCGGCGCGGGCGCGACTGCAGCAAAGCTTGCGGCGGAGGGTAAGCAGATTTGCTTTCTCGTCTGCCTGGATGGGAGATACGGGCTGACGAACGCGCCGCAGGGCACAAGCCAGGAGCAGCTGATTGCGATCCGCAAACAGGAAGCCGAGCTTTCCGCCGCCCGGCTCGGCGTGAACAATCTGCGCTTTCTCGGCCTTTCCGACGGTGGCTTCTATTCCCAGCAGGAACTCCTGAAAGGGATCGCTGCTGTCATAGGAGAATTCAAACCCGAGGTGCTCTTTGCGCCGGATCCCTGCGTCAGCAGCGAATGCCACAGCGATCATCTAAACGTGGGTGAGGCGGTGCGCAGGCTGGCATGCTTTGCCACATACGGGGAGATCATGGAGCGGCTCGGGGCTTCCCCTGCTCCTGTTTCTGTCTTGGCTTATTACATGACTGCCAAACCCAACACTTACGTCAATACCGCAGGCTATCTCTCCCGGCAGCTCTCCGCTGTGTTTGACTGTCATCTGAGCCAGTTCCCCAGGGGCTGCGCTGAGGCAAAGTCCATTCCTCTGTATCTTCGTCTGCGCTCCGCTGAATTCGGTCTGCATACTCTTTCGGGCAGCGCCGAGGGCTTTCGTGTATTGGGGCAGACACAGATGCATTGTCTCCCGGAGGCTGGCGCCCGATAACACGGAAAGACCGCATCTCACATGAGATGCGGCCTTTATTAGCATAAATAGGCTTGAGCGCGGTTCGCCGTTTGAACCACGCTCAAGGAAATCAGAGGACACCGGGCGGTCAAACGGGCAGATGCTCCGTAGGCTTATCCGCGGCGATGCTGCGGCATCGGAACCTCTGCCGACCACTGTCTCTACCATGTCCCTGCAGTAGTATACTATCATAATCTGCACGAAAATTGCTGAAATTAGCATGAACAATTTGTAAATTTCGTGTAAAACCCTGTCCGGAGGTGTTTTATGACTCCGGACAGGGTTTTATACGTTCTTGGATATGGTCAGATCATTCCGCCGTATAATTGTCGAAATAGCCCTGAATATAGACGATGGGCGTGCCCTTATCGCCGCTGCCGGAGGTCAGGTCACAGAGGGAGCCGATCAGATCGGTCAGGCGGCGGGGTGTCGTGCCCTCTGAGACCATCTGGCCGACAAGCTCTGCGTCCTTGCGCTCGATCTCGCCCTTGATAGCGTCGCGCAAGGCGTCGCCGGAAAGCTGCGCAAATTCGTTATCCGCCAGGTATTTGAGCTTGAGCTCGTTTGGCGTGCCCTCAAGGCCGGAGGTATAGGCGGGAGAGACGACGGGATCCGCGAGCTCCCAGATCTTGCCGACAGGGTCCTTGAACGCGCCGTCGCCGTAGACCATGACTTCAACATGCTTTCCGGTGCGGGCGATCAGTTCCTCCTGGATCGCGTTTACCAGGGGCTGGCAGTCGCGCGGGAAGAGCTTGACCTTGTCCTCCGTGGCCTTGTTCGAGCCCAGCAAACCGTAGCGTTCGTTATAGCCGCTGCCGTTGACTGGAGCAGTCAGGATCTCGTCCATCCCGTAGACATGCTCTGCGCCTGCGGACTTGAGCAGACGCTTCGTGCGGGCGCGCGTATGAATATCGCAGTTGAGTACGTTTTTCGTATAACTGAGGATTGCACGGGGATCGTTTGCAAACACGATCTCTGCCTCAGCGCCGCAGGAGCGGATCAGATCGCCGTAGTATTCCACGTAATCGACGCCGGTAAAGCGGTGCTTGCGATAGCCAAACAGCTCACGGTACTGCGCCAGACTGAGAACGTCACGATAGGGGTCGATCCCCTTTTCGTCCAGCAGATCCCAGTCGACCAGGTGATTGCCCACCTCGTCCGACGGATAGGAGAGCATCAGAACAACTTTTTTGCTGCCCTTTGCGATGCCGCGCAGGCAGATCGCGAAGCGGTTGCGGCTCAGGATCGGAAAAATCACACCGACTGTCTCGCCGCCGAATTTCTCTTTGACGTCAGCTGCAATGTCATCGACTGTAGCGTAATTTCCCTGCGCGCGGGCGACGATAGCCTCCGTCATGCAGACGATATCGCGGTCGCGGATTTCGAAGCCCTCCTGTGCGGAGGCTTCCAGCACGGAATCGATCACGATTTGCTTAAGGTCGTCCCCTTCTCGAATAATCGGGGCTCTGATCCCTCTTGATACAGTACCAACCATACGGCTCATGGAGCAGGCACCTCCTGAATATTTTTTTACAGGGGGATTATACACCGTCTTATCCCGAATGTAAAATAAAAAATCCCTCATTTTGCAAATGAGGGATTTGCCTTGTATTCCGCTTACTTGTCGAACGCGGGATTCACCGCATAGAAGTTCTTTTCGTTCATCCTTTCCGTCGCGAGCCGAAGAGCTTCGCCAAAGCGCTGGAAATGAACCACTTCCCTTTCGCGCAGAAAATGGATGACATTGTTGACGTCCGGGTCATCGCTGAGCCGCAGGATATTGTCATAGGTCGTTCTGGCCTTCTGTTCTGCTCCGAGATCCTCCGAGAGATCGGTGATCACATCTCCCTTTACACCGATGGAAGCTGCGCTCCAGGGAAAGCCCGAGGCGGCAGTGGGGTATACGCCGGCCGTATGATCCACAAAATACGTGTCGAAGCCGCTCTTTTTGATTTCTTCCTCCGTCATGTTCCTGGTCAGCTGATACAGAAGTGTGCCCACCATCTCCAGGTGCCCCAGCTCTTCGGTACCGATATCTGTGAGCAGTCCTTTCAACTCGGGATACGGCATGGAAAAACGCTGGCTCAGATAACGCATGGAGGCGCCAAGTTCCGAGTCCGCGCCGCCGTACTGGCTGACGATGATTTTGGCCAGAGCGGGATTCGGATTCTTGATCCTGACAGGATACTGCAGTTTCTTCTCATACACGAACATTGCTCAGCCCTCCTTGCCCATATACTCCCAAGGCCAGGGATCCTTCAGCCAGACATATTCCTTCATGCCGAGCTGATCCTTCTGCATCAAAGGCCCGCAGCGCAGGATATAGCGCTCCTTTGCCTCTTTGCAGAGTGCGAGGAAGGTCTGGTAGAGGGCGAAGGCCTCTCCGTCGTCCTCATGCGTGTCAAGATACAGAGCGAGTTCGTGGGCCACAAAGCCGAGCGCCATCAGCTCATTTTTCGGCGTGTCTGGCAGGTCGCCGTTTACGCGGTTCATAAAAGGCAGATCCAGTCCGGGGAACAGCGTTCCTCGTTCCAGCGCCTCCTCGGCGTCATAGCTGGGCTGAATCCCCTCCTGCATCGGCACATAGGACATGGCAAGCGGTGCAAGCGCCGGAAGCGTCCCCAGTCTGCCGTCGCTTTCTTTCCTGTTATTCATTCTCTTTCCTCCCCGGTGCGACACATGCGCCGTACCGCTTCATCCTATGATGCGTGAGGGAAAGAGGTACATGAAAATCGCAGGAGAGCAAAACTCTCCTGCGATCTGTGAGCCATATGGCTTACTTCATGCCGTTCTCGTAGGACTCGATCATCTTTTTGACCATCTGACCGCCGACGGAACCGGCCTGACGGCTGGTAAGGTCGCCGTTGTAGCCGTTCTTCAGGTTGACGCCGACTTCAGAGGCGGCCTCCATCTTGAACTTGTCCATAGCCTCGCGGGCTGCGGGATTCACAAGATGATTGCTGTTGTTGGTAGACATCGCTTGCATCTCCTTTTACATGGTTTTGGGTCATTGCCCGCACTTATCTTTTGCAAAAGTAGATTTGATATTCTAAAGCGCTGCATGAATAATATGGAAAAACCGGGCGAAACTTCATTCGCCCGGTTCGGTTTGGCTCTTTAGAGACAAGCAACCACCAGCTCGGCTGGTGGTCATAAAAGCTTATAGCAATAAGAATCCTCCGATGATAGGATAGTGA